>WNFV01000260.1_pt1 | contig 67017 bp, 60 predicted proteins | sample 5400101 | NCBI WGS metagenome assembly WNFV01 (sample SAMN13153361, study PRJNA577476) | soil metagenome | isolation source: 115 cm soil or saprolite under grassland replicate 1 | place: USA:California | collected 2016-06-15
GCCCACGGGCCACCAAACGACGAACCCACCGCTACCCCGCCCGCGGTGATCAACCCGCCGCCCGCCGGGTAACCCACACGATCACCATCCACCGCGTCAAGCCCTACCAGGCATGATCACCTAAGGAAGCGCCATTGCCTCCGACCCCAGCCAGCACGCACACATTTCGGAGGACCGTGGCCACCGAGCCAGCCCACGAAACGCCGATCAGGAGCTATCCTGACGATCCGCATCCCGGTACCACCCGATCCAGAAATAGAGGTGGTGCGAAGAATGCCGGTAAGCGCTCCGCCGAACCGGCGCCATATCCAATCCGCGTCACGCGAATCAGGACCGTTCCCATGACCCCGGAAGAATTCGACAACGCGGCAGAAGCCCTCGCCGTCCTGCTCAACCACTTCTGGCGCGAGCACCCCGACCTCGCCGCATGACCAACCCCGGTGGCGGGCCCAACCCCGGGCCTGCCACCACCCAAACCCCTGACCTCGGAGGACACGCCTGATGGCAGGCATCCCACCCACACCACCGAAGCGGCGCGGTCGGCGCGCCCGCACCCCGACCACCACCGATTGGCCCACCGGCCCCTGCCGGGTCTGCATCTACATCCGCCGCTCCACCGACGATGAACACCAGCCCTTCTCCCTTGACGCCCAACGCGCCGCCCTCGACAAATACGTCGCCTCACAACCCGGCTGGACCATTGTCGCCGAATACCAAGACGACGCCTCCGGCGCCACCACCGAACGTCCCGGCCTCCAAAAGGCGCTGCAAGCCGCGAAAGCCGGAATGTACGATGTCCTACTCGTCTACCGACTCGACCGATTCAGCCGCAGCGTCGCTAACCTTCTCGACCTCATCAAAGTCCTCGAAGAATCCGGTGTCCGATTCTCCTCGGCCACCGAGCCCGTAGACACCGGCGGACCATTCGGCCGCATGATGCTCCAGCTCCTGGCCGTGTTCGCCGAATTCGAACGCAACATCATCATCGACAGGGTGAAAAGTGGCATGACCGCGAAAGCCAGCAAAGGCAAATGGACCGGCGGCACCCGCCCCTACGGCTACCTCGTCCAGCCCAACACCCACACCTTGGTGCCCCACCCCGACGAGGCGCCGATCCTGCGGGAGATCTTCCACCTCTACACCCGCGACCGGCTCGGCACCCGCGCCATCGCCGCCGAACTCAACCACCGCGGCGTCCCCAACCGCACCGGCCGGACCTGGTCCGGACACACCATCAACCGCATCCTCGACAACCCCGCCTACGTCGGCGACATCGCCTACCGCGACGTCCTCGTCCCGGACGCCCACGACCCGCTGATCGACCGGGACACTTTCCGCCGCGCCAGGACATCGCTGTCGCCCGCGGTGACAAGCAGTCCCAGCGGGCGATGTCCGACTCGGACTACTACCTGACCGGGCTGATGACATGTCCGCGCTGCGGACATCGCTACATCGGCACGTCCGCCAACGGCCGCACCCGCCGCTACCGCTACTACACCTGCTTCTCTCGCACCCGCTACGGCACCGCCGGCTGCCCAGCCCCACGCATCCGCGCCGACGACATCGACCAGGCCGTCCTACAAGCCCTCTACGACTTCTACACCACCAGCGAAACCGTCCTCACCGCCATGATCGAACGCGCCCAGGCCCAACGAGCAAACACCAGCACCGACCGGCAGGACGAACTCGCCGCCATCGCCACCCAGATCACCACCACCGAAGCCGCGATCAGCAAGTACCACACCGCGTTCGAGAACGGCGCCATGGACGACGCCACCGCCGGCCCCCGCATCCGCGACCTCCGCCAGCAACTCGCTCGGCTCCAAGCCCACCACGCCCAACTCGCCGACGAGGCCGTGATTCAGCCGGCACCGCCGCCGCCGGGCACGATCGCTCGGATCCGCGCCTACCTCAGCCAGATCATGACCAGCGGCACGGCCACCGAACGCAAGGCCGCCATCGAAACCCTCATCCACGAAGTCCAACTCACCGACCAGGGAGTCATACCCGTGTTCAAGATCCCAAACGACCAAACGCCGCTCCCCGACGAGAGCGGCCAGACCGAAGAAGGGTCACCGGTTCGCACAATGGTGCGGTCGGTGGGCCGCCAGGGGCTCGAACCCTGAACCCGCAGATTAAAAGTCTGCTGCTCTACCGTTGAGCTAGCGGCCCCGCGCTGCCAGGCTACCTGCTGCCGTCCGGGCCCACGAAACGGGTTGTCGCGGCCGGGCCTGGCGCCGACCACGAGATCTCGGACGCCAACACCCCCTCCGGGGGGGTGCGAACGTCCAAGATCTGAGCATGGGATCCGAGATGGGCGACGAGACGGGCGACCCGCTGCACCTGCGCCGGGAGGACTTCCCGGTACACCGCGAGCTACCGACGCGGTGGTCGGACGAGGATGTGTACGGCCACGTCAACAATGTGGTCCATTACCTGATGTTCGACACCGCCGTGAACGGCTGGCTGATCGAGGCGACCGGGGTGGACATCCGTACCCTGCCCGCGATCGGGGTGGTGGTGGAGACGTCCTGCCGGTACTTCGCCCCGCTGCGCTTCCCCGACGTGGTCACGGCCGGCATCGGGCTGGAGCGGCTCGGCGGTTCCAGCGTGGTGTACCGCCTGGCGCTGTTCGCGCCCCGGGCGGCGCAACCCGCGGCGGTGGGCCGGTTCGTGCACGTCTACGTCGATGCGGTGTCCCGCCGGCCGGTACCGGTACCGGATGAGATCCGGACCGCCCTCACCCGGTTGGGCCCGCCCCGCTGAGGTGACCGGTCAGTTCGACGCAGCAGCGACCGGGGTGGGGAGCGAGCCGGGCGTGGATCCCGGTGGCTCCCAGACCGTCGATGAGTCCGGTCAGGAACGCGTGGTTGAGCCCGCAGACCAGGCTCGTGTGCCGGGCCGCGAGAGCGTGGAACGGGCAGTTGTGCAGCACTACCAGCGCCTGCTCGACCGGCTCCGGCTCGAAGCCCAGCCCGTCCAGCACGGCGACCACGGACGAGTCCCGCAGCGCGGCGCCGAGGGCCGCCCCGCGACGGTGGGCCGACTCGACGGCGGCCCGGTCGGCATGGGTCGGGTCACCGGCGACCGCTTCGGCCAGGATCTCGGCGATGAGCTGGTACCGGCGCTCCGGGATGGTGACGCTGACCCCGCAACCGGTCGGCTCGTAGACCTTGGGGGATCGTCCGCGGCCGCGGGGGCGGTCGGGTGGCGCCTGGTACCGGGCCCGCAGCAGCCCGGCGTCGACGAGCTTGTCCAGGTGGAACGCCGCGAGGTTGCGGGACATGCGGGCGGCCTCGGCGGCCTCCTCCCGGCTGACCGGATGGTCGGCGCGGCGGACGAAGTCGTACAACGCCCGCCGGGAGGGATCGATGAGCGCGGTCACCCCGGTCCACGGGTCGACGTCATCCACAGGAGAAGAATATCACTAGCTGCCGTTGTTGAAATTAGGCGGCTCCGGGTACAGGATGGGTCGTTATGAGCGTCGTCCCGCTCCGCGTCGCACGACCCGGGCCGCACCGCGACCTCGCCGCCGCCGAAGCCGCGGCGGCGGAGTTTCTGGCCGCCCTCGGCGTGGACCCGGACTCCGACAGCCTGGCCGAGACCCCGCGCCGGATGGCCCGCGCCTACGCCGAGCTGCTCACCCCGCGCGAGTTCCAGTTGACCACGTTCCCCAACGACGAGGGGTACGACGAGCTGGTGCTGGCCCGGGGCATCCCGATCCGCTCGGTGTGCGAGCACCATCTGCTGCCGTTCGTCGGCGTCGCGCACGTCGGGTACCTGCCCGGGCGGCGCATCCTCGGCCTGTCCAAGCTCGCCCGGGTGGTGGAGCTGTTCGCCCACGGTACCCAGGTCCAGGAACGCCTGACCAAACAGATCGCCGACTGGCTGACCAGCCAGCTGCACCCCAAGGGCGTCGGGGTCGTCATCGAGGCGGAGCACCTGTGCATGACGCTGCGCGGGGTACAGGCGGTCGGCGCCACCACCGTCACCTCCACCATGCTCGGCGTCCTGCGCGACGACGCCCGGTCCCGGGCGGAGTTCTTCACCCTCGCCGGCCTCCCGCCCCGCTGACGGGTACCGCCAGCGGGGCGAGGCGGGCCGGGTCGGCGAGGATGTAGATCTCCACGCCCCGCCCGTGCGCGACCGTGAAGCCCATCACGCCGACCGGCCGGCCATCCGGAAGCGCGGCGACCAGGCCGGCGCTGCCGTTGACCAGCGCCACCTGGGCGTACCGCGCCCGGCCGGCGAAGCTGAGCGCCTGCTCGGCCACGTTCCGCGCCCCGTCGACCCGGCGCAGCGCCGCCGCGCCGACGTCGGCCCGCAGCACGACGTCCGGGTCCAGCACGGCGACCAGCGCGGCCAGGTCGCCACCACGTGCGGCGGCCAGGAACGCATCCACCACCTCCCGCTGCCGGGCCGGATCGGCGTCGGGTACCGGGACCCCGTCCTGCACCCGGCGGCGGGCCCGGCTGGCGAGCTGCCGGGCGGCGGTCGCGGAGCGGCCGACGACCGGCGCGATGTCGTCGAAGGGCATGGCGAACATGTCGTGCAGCACGAACGCGACCCGTTCGGCCGGGCTCAGCGTGTCGAGGACCACGAGCAGCGCGAGCCCGACCGAGTCGGCCAGCAACGCCTGCTGCTCGGGGTCGGTCGTCTCGACCCGGCTGATGATCGGGTCGGGCAGCCGCCCGTCCATGGGCTGCTCGCGCCGGGACCGGCGGGCGCGCAGCAGGTCCAGGCACACCCGCGCGACGACCGTGGTCAGCCACCCGCCGAGGTTGTCGATCCCACCGGCGCCGTGGCGGACCAGGTGCAGAGCTACCGCAACCTGAAGCGGCGGCTAGAAGCCGGCGCCTAGTCAATGGCCGGGCGCACCGGCAGGTGGTAGTCGCGGCGCACGCTGGAACGCTCGTTGCTGAGGTCGGCACCGTAAACGTGCAGCGAGATCGCGGTCACGTCGCCGGTGTTGTGCACCCGGTGGATGTCGCCGGGCGGGGCGAAGCCGCTGGCGCTGCCGACCTCGTTCGCGACCTGCCCGATCACGGTGAGGTGGTCGCCGTGATCGCGGTACAGGGTCTCGTACTCCACGCCCTGCATCACCACGAACGCGCACCAGGCGATGTGGTCGTGGATCACCGTCTGCTGTCCCGGCTGCCAGACGACGGCGACGACGGAGAAGCGTTCTTCACAGTGCAACGTGTGCCGCGTGAAGCCGGCCGGGTCGCCGTACCGCTCGGCCGGCGTCAGCAGGTCTACCGTCGGCGGCTGCGCACGGAGCAGGTCAGCCACGGACAAGGCGGTCCGGCGCGGGCCGGCTGACCAGTCGGCATGGTCCCGGATTCTCGCCACCAGCTTCGCGAGGCCAGGACGGCGGGTGAGGGTTGAGGTTTCCATGGAGACAGCGTGCCGCCGGCAACTCATTACGTCCAATGCCTATAGTTAGGGAATCCCATAGATAGAATGAATGCATGTTGGACCTCGTCCGCTTGCGCGTGCTCGCCGCCGTGGCCCGGACCGGATCGATCACCGCCGCGGCCAAGGAGCTGCACTACTCGCAACCCTCGGTGAGTCACCACATCGCCCGGCTGGAGGCGGAGACCGGGGCCAAGCTGCTGCAGCGCATCGGCCGCGGCGTCCGGCTCACCCACACCGGCGAGCTCCTGGCCGAGCGCGCGATGGAGATCATCGGCCGCGTCGACTCCGCCACGGCGGAGCTGTCGGCCCACGTCGGCCTGAACGCCGGCAAGGTCAGGCTCGCGGGCTTCTCCTCGGCCATGAGCACCCTGGTCCCGGCCGCCGCCGCCGCGCTTGCCGCCACGCACCCGGGCCTTGAGCTGAACCTGACCGACACCCACCCGCCGGAGGCACTGCGGCTCCTGCGCGCCGGGAAGGTCGATGTCGCGGTCATCTTCCGCTTCGACGAGTCGGCACCTGAGGAGGGGGGGATCCGACTGCTGCACCTGCTCGACGACCCCACCTACCTGCTGACCCCTGAGTCGTCCGGCACCCTGGCGGAGTACCGCGACTCGCGCTGGATAGCCGGCTGCGAGCGGTGCCGCAGCCACCTGCTGGACCTGTGTGCGAGGGACGGGTTCACGCCGAACATCACCTTCAGCACCGACGACATGGTGACGATGCAGGCCCTGGTGGCGGCCGGATTGGGGGTGACCACCATCCCGGGCCTGGCGCTTCGGGCGCACCGCGTCGCCGGCATCCAGGCCACGGAGATACCCGCCTCGACCCGCCACGTCTACGCGGCGACCTACGGCGAACCGCCCGACCCCCCGGCCACCACGGCGCTGCTCGCCGCCCTGCGCCGAGCCGCGTGACCCCGGGGCACCAGTCCGCGGACCGAGCGGACCTGCAGCGGGCTCCCGGCACAGGCGGTCTCGATCTGCGGGGCCGGCAGGCCGACCACCTCGATCCAGAGCCCGTCGGCCAGCCCGGCGACCGCCGGCCCGAGCAGCGTCCAGGTGACCGGCCAGCAGGACGGCGAGCAGCACCGGCCACCGGCGGCAGCGCGAAGCGGCGGTCATGCCGGTGGGACGCGGCGGGGACGCGGCGGGGACGCGCCGGGTTCCCGGACGCCGGTGGCCCGGACGGCGCGTTCGCCGTCCGGGCCACCGGGTGTGCCTGTCGATCCGGTCAGGAGATCTGGATCCGCATCGAGGTGCCGTTCTGGGTGAGTACCCTGATCTTGACACCGGCGTTCGCGACCTTCACGCCGTACCGCATGTTGGCGGCGAGGTCCTCACGGTAGTAGGACCGGCTGTCGTCGAACAGCCGCTGGCCGTTCTGGCCCCGGATGTAGCTCGCCGCGCCGTTGACGTGCAGGGTGAACGAGTCCGCCTTGTTCAGCCCGAACGGTGCGTCGTAGCCCTGGATCCGCGGTCGCCACGGCAGGCCGTCCAGCCGGTACACCAGGTCCGGATGCGCGTCGATCGGCAGGATCAGGCCGCCGCCGGGGTGCGCACTGGTGTTGTTGTCGGCGAAGGACGTGTCCCAGTAGGAGATGAGCAACCCCTGCTGGTACGGGAAGTGCTCGACCCAGTTCGGCCGCGTGTTGAGGAAGCCGAAGTTGTACGGGCCGGTCTTCAGGTACAGGTCAAACGACACGTACGAGCGGTTCGAGGCGATGTAGTAGTTGTCGAAGGACTTGGTGATGCTCTCCCCGACCGCCGTGAAGCCGCTGGCCGTCCACCCGTTGAGGCCGTTCTCGGCACCGTCGGTGAACACCGTGGCCCCACCGGCGACGAGCTTGATGTCGTCGACGAAGAAGCCCTTGCCGCCGGCCGCGCCGTCGGTGTTGTACCGGAACCGCAGGCCGACCGTCTTTCCGGCGTAGGCGGACAGGTCGAACGTCGCCGGGACCCAGCCATTGCTGGTGCCGTCGATGCCGTTGCCCTCGGCCGGCTTGGTGATCGAGCCCGGTACCGCGACGAAGCCCTTGCCGTCGTCGACCTCCACGTAGGCGTAGTCACACGGGTCGGCGCCGCAGTCCTCGATGTCCCACGAGGCCTGGAAGGTCAGCGTGGCGCTGCCCGCCGGGATGGTGACCTGACGGGCCAGGGTGTTGTTGAGGTCGTCGCCGGCCCCGCTCCACCAGTCCTTCGTCCCCTCGACGGGCTTGGGCAGCTTCGTGGTGACCTGCTTCTTGGGCAGCACCACGACCACGGCCTGAGCCTTCCTGCTGTTGTACTCGTGCGGCCCGAGGTTGAGCGCCCGGGTCTGCCCGGCCTTGACGATCTCGTAGTCCAGCCAGCCGAGCTGCAGCTTCTCCCAGGCGCCGAAGTCCGCGGTACGGGTACCGATGGCTTGATCGCTGGGGAGGCTGACGCGGTTCTGCGCCATGATGGACCACCAGTTGACCGGGTTCTCGGCGATGCCGCCCGGACCCACCGTGTCGTAGAGGTCCGGCAGGCCCAGGTCGTGCCCGTACTCGTGGGCGAACACGCTCAGCCCGCCGTTCTCCGGCTGGATGGTGTAGTCGCCGACCCACAGGCCGGTCGTGCCGACCTGGGTACCGCCGCGCTTGTTGAAGGCCGGCCCGTCGGTGCCGATCAGGTTCTGGAACGCGTACCAGCGGTGGCTCCAGATGGCGTCCTCACCCTGGAACGGGTCACCGTCGGCCTGGTCGCCACCGGCGTGCACGATCTGGAAGTGGTCGAGGTAGCCGTCCGGCTCGTTGAAGTCGCCGTCGCCGTCGTAGTCGTAGCGGTCCCACTGGTCCAGCGCGGCCAGCTCCGCCTTGATCTGCGCGTCGGTCCAGCCCTTCGCGTGCTGACCGGCGACCCACGAGTCGAGCGCGTCGCGGATCAGGAACCAGGTGTTGGAGCACACCGAGCCACCGCACGGGAAGCCGTTGCTGCGCCCGTACCGCGCCTCGTTGAACGGCACCTTCACCCAGTCGGTGACCATGCCGTCGACGCTGTACCGGCCTGAGGACTGCCTCTCGTAGTACGTCTTCATCGACTCGACCCCGGGGCCGGTACCGAAGTACAGGTCCTGGAAGTGTTTGCGGGACAAGTCCGGCAGCCAGTACGTCGAGTTGTCCTTCGTGCGGTCCGGCTGCGGGATCTGGTTGTGCAGCGGCCCGTCGAACCGGGTCGGCCCGGGCGTGGCCGGGTCGGTGTCCTGATCCGGGTAGCTCGGGTGGCGCTGGTTGCCGAACTCCGCGAGGATCACGAAGATCCTGTCGGTCTTCTCCCGGCTGAGCTCGACGTACTGGTCGACCTTGGCCGGCTTCGGCGCGGCCTGGGCGCGCAGGCCCGCCGCCGGCTGCGCCGCCGAGCCGATCTTCACCACGGTGCTCGCGCCCCGCTTCTCCGGCTGTGCCTTGCCGTTGAGGACCATATTCAACGCCGCGGTACGGGACTGCCGCCGCTTCTCTTCCAATGGGCTGGACAGGTCATCGGAACCGGTCGCCTCGCCCTGGATCGACGGCGCCCGCGTCGGGGCGGCCACCGCGGCCGAGCCGGTGAACATCAGCCCCGCTCCCGGTACCAGCGCGAGGCTGATCAGTCCCACGGTTACCTTGCGCACACACACCTCCTGGCTGTCCGCATCACGCCCCATAGGGGTACGTCGATGCACTCCAGGGAGGCTAACCGAGCGCGGGGCACGACGGCACAGTGAGACGCAGGGCCACCGTACGGTGGCCCACCCCCGAGGGTGAGGTCGAGGGTCGGAGATAGGGTCGGGAACCAATCACCATGGCGTGGCCTCGAAGCGGCGAGTGTCCGACCACCGCCGAAGGAGATCGCCGTTACCGCCAAGGCCCGGCTCGACCGATGCATCATCGCATGCGCGAGCATCGGAGTACTCACCCTGACCGGCTGCACCGATTCGCATGCGGCGAGAACCACGCCGCTCGCGACCCACTCCGCCGGAGCCGCCAGCTCCGCGGCCGGGTGGCGGGAGCCGGCCCGGTACTCCTTCGTGCTGGACTCCCGTTGTGGGGAACGGCCACTCTACGGTCTCTTCCGGGTCAGTGTGGCCGACGGGAAAGTCACCGACGTGGAAGGCCTCGACGAATCGGCCCGTGCCGCGCTGCGCAACGGTTTCCGTGACCTGGTCCCGACGCTGGCGACTCTCGTGCGGGAGGTGGACACCGGATGAGTCGGCTCAGTCCACTGTGGTGAGTTCCGCGCGGGCGGCCTCGATCCAGCGCAGGATCCCCCGGGCCCCGCTGTCTTCGGCCTCGGTGGCCGCCTCGGCGAGCAGTGTCCGGGCCTGGTCCGGCGAACCGGCGTGTGCGGACAGTTCGGCGAGGGCGAGCAACGCGGCGGCGATCCCGGGCCGGAAGCCCGCCTCCCGGCGCAGCCGCAAGGACTCCTCGAACCGTTGCCGGGCAAGGTCGAGCTGACCCTGCTCCATCGCGTGGAAGCCGAGATGGCGCACGGCGTAGGAGGCGATGAGCCCATCGTCCACCGACTGCGCGAGCGCGTACGAGCGTTCCAGCGGCGGCAGCGCGGCGGCGCCGTCCCCGCGTACCACTTGGTGGAAGCACCCCACCCAGAAGCACGCCTCCGCCTCCCCGCGCGCGTCGCCGCGCTGCCGGTACAGGTCGGCGGCGCGTTCGAACAGGACCAGCTCCTCGGGGTTCTCCTCGCGGTCGGCGAGGAACCGGGCGTGCAGCACCCGACCGCGCGCGAGCGCGAGTTCGGCCTCGACCGCGTCCAGCTCGTCCTGCGCGACCGCGAGCGCCTCGGTCTCACCGCCGAAGACGGCCCGCTCGTAGAGCTCCTTGGCCCGGTCCAGTCGATCGTCCCCCATGCGATCACCCTACCGGTGACGCGTCCCGGCCAGCGCCGAACGCCCCCTTTACGTCCGGTGCCTGATGGAGTTACTGGATCACTGGGTCCACGAGTGCGTGGCGACGTCGACGAGCGTGCCGCTCAAGCAGCACCCGGTACAGCGGGTGCGGTCCTGCTCGGCGTAGTAGCCGTCCTGGAAGCCCAGGACCGGCTCGACCACCTCGTCGCCCGCCGTCCGGGGCTCCAATGTCAACAATGTGGTCACGTTTGCTCCTCTCCGGCCATACGGGGCCATACGGCCTGATTCGTCAAGCCTGAGCGACCGGACGTTAGCGGACAACCCAGTCCGGTACAGGCTCCGTACCTCCGCCGGATACGTTTCCTGCATATTTGCGATCCGGCCCACTCCTCGGCGCTGGCCAGGACCGATTGCGATATGCGGTGCGGCGGCCTATACCTGGGGGAGCGCCGTACCCGACGGGTGGTGAGCCGTGAGCGTGGACCGCGATGTGGTGACCGAGCTCCGCACGATCGTCGGGGCCGAGTATGTCCGGCACGGGCGTGGCGATGTCGAGCCCTACGCCCGCGACGCCACGCCGGCCTTCCGGGCGGTACCCGACGTGATCGTCTGGCCGCGGACCACCGCGGAGGTCGCGGCCGTCCTGCGGCTGGCCACCGGGCGGCGCATCCCGGTGGTACCGCGCGGGGCCGGGACCAACCTGTGCGCGGGGACGGTACCGCTGACCGGCGGGATCGTGCTCGTGCTGACCCGCATGGACCGCATCCTGGAGGTCAACCCCGAGGAGCTGCTCGCCCGCGCGGAGACCGGTGTGCCCACCGCCGCGCTGTCCGACGTGGTGGCCGCGAAAGGGCTGCTGTACCCACCCGACCCCGGCAGCCGCACGGTGTCCACCATCGGCGGCAACGTGGCCACCTGCGCCGGTGGGCTGCGCGGCCTGAAGTACGGGGTGACGCGCAACTACGTGCTCGGGGTGGAGGCGGTCCTGCCCACCGGCGAGATCATCCGCACCGGTGGGCGGCTCTGGAAGGACGTCGCCGGCTACGACCTGACCCGGCTGGTCACCGGCTCCGAGGGCACCCTGGCGGTGATCACCGAGGTCACCGTCGCCCTGGTGCCGATGCCGGAGACCACCAACACCGGCCTGGCGTACTTCCCGGATCTCGCGGCCGCCGGCCGGGCCGTGGCCGCGGTGATCGCCGACGGGATCGTGCCGGCCACGCTGGAGTTCCTCGACGCCCGGTGCATCGGCGCGGTCGAGGAGTACGCCCGGCTCGGCCTGCGCCGCGACGCCGGGGCGCTGCTGCTCTTCGGCGACGACGGGGCACCGGACACGGTGGACCGCCACCTCATCCGCATCGGCGAGCTGTGCGCGGCCAACGGCGCGATCGAGGTGACGCTCGCCGACACCCCGGAGCGGTCCGAGGCGCTGCTCACCGCGCGCCGCGCCACGCTGCCGGCGCTGTCGCGGCTGGGCTCGATGACCATCCTGGAGGACGCGACGGTACCCCGGCCGCGCCTGGCCGAGATGGTCGACCGGATCAACGAGATCGCCGAACGGCACGCCGTGATGATCGCGACGTTCGGGCACGCGGGCGACGGTAACCTGCACCCGACGTGCGTGGTCGACCAGCACGACGCGGCCTCGATCGACCGGGCGCACAAGGCGTTCGCCGACATCTTCACCGCCGCCATCGAGATGGGCGGCACGATCACCGGGGAGCACGGGGTCGGCGCCGCGAAGCTGCCGTACCTCGAAGCCCGCCTCGGCGCCGACCACGTGGCACTGCTGCGGCGGATCAAGCGCGCGTTCGACCCGGCGGGCATCCTCAACCCGGGAAAGCTGGGCTCATGACAGAGCTAGCTGGCGCTCGCTGCGCTCGCGCGGGTCATGCGCCTTGCCGGCCGCCCTGTGCCCGGCCGTCCGACTCGGTCGCTGCGCTCCCTCGCTCCCGGCCGGCCGCGGGCGGCGACACATGACCACCGCCGAGCACTCGCGGGGGATCTTCGAGCCGGAACTGCTGGACCGGTGCATCTCGTGCGGCTTCTGCCTGCCCGCCTGCCCGACCTATGCGCTGTCCACCGACGAGGGCTCCTCCCCGCGCGGCCGGATCACCCTGATGCGCGCCCTGGAGTACGGCCGGTTGCCCGAGGACGATCCGCGGCTGCGCGAGGAGTCGTCGTTCTGCCTGGGCTGCCGCGCCTGCGAACCGGTCTGCCCGGCCGGGGTGCGATACGGCGAGCTGCTGGAGACCTGGCGGGACCGGCTGTGGCAAGGCCGGCACCGGCCGCTGCTGTCCCGGCTACTGATGGCCGCCGTGTCGCGCACCGTCTTCGTGCGGGCGATGGGCCTGCCCCGCCGGCATGCGCGCGGGGGCCGGCGCGGCGGAGACGGGTACCTGATGTTGGGGTGTTTCGAGCGGATGCTGTTCCCCCGGGTGAGCCGGGCCGCCCGCCGGCTCCTGCCGGGCCTGGCCGCACCGCCGAACCAGGGCTGCTGCGGGGCGCTGCACGCGCACAACGGCGAGTCGGCCCAGGGCCGGGAGATGGCCCGCCGCCTCGGCGGACAGCTACCCGGAACGATCGTGACCACGGCCGGTGGGTGCGTCGCCCACCTCGCCGGGGTGCTGGGGCGGGAGCGGGTCCGGGAGCTCAGCCAGTACCTGGCCGAAACCGGCGCGGCTCCGGTCGGCGAGCTGCGCGTCGCCGGCCGGCGCGCCCGGGTCGCCCTGCAGGACTCCTGCCACCTGCGCAACGGCCTCGGGGTCCACCGCGAGCCGCGGGCGCTGATCGCCGCGGTGGCTGACTTCGTCCCGGTACCGGGCGACAGCTCGTGCTGCGGCTCGGCCGGCAGCTACTCGTTGCTGCGCCCCCGCGACAGCCGCCGCATCCTCGACCCCAAGCTCGACGCGCTCGAAGCGGCCGGGGTCGACTACGTGGCGGCGGTCAACCCGGGCTGCCTGCGCCAGCTCGACCAGGGACTCCGGCGGCGCCGCAGCCCGGTCCGCGCGGTGCATCTGGCCGAGCTGCTCGCGGCCGCGAGCGCCGGCCGCCCGCTCCCGTCCGGCCGGCCGTGGGGTGTGCGGTGGCCGCGGCGGCGCCGGACGCCGGGTCCGGCCCGCGACACCGCCGGCTGGTCGGCGTGACCGCTCCCTTATGCAAGACCACCACACGGGCTTACGGTGACTGAAGCTGCTCAATAACCTCCCACCCCCAGGAGGACCCGTGTCAGCCGCCGCCCCTACCCGGCCGGTCGCGCCCGAGCGCCGCCGGGACCGCACCCATCTGCTCTACATAGCCGTCATCGTGGCGGTGATCCTCGGCATCATCGTCGGCTTCGCCGCACCGGGCGTCGCCGTCAAGCTCAAGCCCCTCGGCACCGGGTTCATCAACCTGATCCGCATGATGATCAGCCCGATCATCTTCTGCACGATCGTGCTGGGCGTCGGTTCGATCCGCCAGGCGGCGCGCGTCGGCAAGGTCGGCGGCCTCGCGCTGCTTTACTTCCTGGTGATGTCCACGTTCGCCCTGGCGATCGGCCTCATCGTCGGCAACCTGCTGCACCCCGGGGCTGGCCTGGAGCTCAGCTCGGCGGCGCGGACGGCCGGGACCAAGGCGGCCTCGGGCGGTACGAGTACGGTCGACTTCCTACTCAGCATCATCCCGACGACCCTGCTGTCCTCGCTCACCTCGGGCGCCATCCTGCAGACCCTGTTCGTGGCCCTGCTCGTCGGCTTCGCGGTGCAGTCCATCGGCCGCTCGGGGGAGGCCGTCCTGGCCGCGATCAAGCACTTCGAGCGGCTCGTCTTCCGGGTCCTTGCCATGGTCATGTGGCTGGCGCCGATCGGCGCGTTCGGGGCGATCGCGGCGGTGGTCGGGGAGACCGGCTGGAAGGCTCTGGTCAGCCTGGGGCAGATCATGGCCGGCTTCTACCTCACCTGCCTGATCTTCGTTTTGGTGGTCCTGGGCCTGCTGTTGCGCTTCGCCGGCGGGATGAGCATCTTCTCGCTGCTGCGTTACCTGGGCCGGGAGTTCCTGCTCATCCTGTCCACGTCCTCGTCGGAGGTCGCGCTCCCCCGCCTGATCGCGAAGATGGAGCACCTGGGCATCTCGCGGTCGGTCGTGGGCATCACGGTGCCGACCGGGTACTCCTTCAACCTCGACGGCACCGCCATCTACCTGACGATGGCCTCGCTGTTCATCGCCGACGCGCTCGGCAAGCCGCTGTCCATCGGTCAGCAGATCTCGCTTCTCGTGTTCATGATCATTGCCTCGAAGGGCGCGGCCGGGGTCACCGGCGCCGGCCTGGCCGTGCTCGCCGGCGGGCTGCAGGCACACCGCCCGGAGCTGGTCGAGGGCGTCGGGCTGATCGTCGGCATCGACCGGTTCATGTCCGAGGCCCGGGCACTGACCAACTTCGCCGGCAACGCCGTCGCCACCGTCCTCGTCGGCAAATGGACCGGCGAGTTCGACAGCGAGCAGGCCAAGCGGGTGTTCAGCGGAGAGCTGCCGTTTGACGAGGCCACCATGCTGGACGAGGAGGCCACCGGCACGCCGCCGGAGGAGGTACCCGAGGACACCGGCCGCGAGCCCGAACCCAAGCCGACCCCGGTCACCTAAGCCCCGTCGTGCGTGGCCCGCTGGCGCGTCGACTCATACAGCAGGATCGACGCCGCGGTGGCGGCGTTGAGTGAACTCGCGCTCCCCACCATGGGAATCCTGACCAGGCGGTCGCAGGCGTCACGCCACGCCGCGCTCAGTCCCGTCGTCTCGTTTCCGACGAGCACGACGGTCGGTAGCGTCAAATCGCAGCGGTCAACATCGACAGCGCCGCTCTCGTCTGCCCCGACCAGCCGTACGTCCAGGCCGTCGCGGCGAAGGCCGTCGATCCAGTCGAGGACGGGCCGGTGCGACGGCACCCGCACCACCGGCACGCAGAACAGCGAGCCGGTGCTCGCCCGTACCGACTTCGGGTCGTACACGTCGGCCGCGTGGCCGGTGATGATGACCCCGCAGGCGCCGAAGGCGTCGGCCGACCGGATCAGGGTGCCGATGTTCCCCGGGTTCGTGGGACGGTCGAAGACGACGGTCAGCAGGGTGCCGCCGGCGGGGATGCGGGCGAGATCGTCGTCGGGCACCTCCACGACGGCAAGCAGCTCCGGGGTCTCGTCGACCTTGCCACCCAGTTCGTGCATCAGGTGCGCCGCCACGGCGACCGCCGTCGTATCCACCGAGTCGAGCATCTGCCGGGCCCAGCCCGACAGCACCGCCTCGGCGTCGTACAGCAGCGCCCGGATTCGCCAGCCGTGCCGTGCCGCCATGGTGATCGGCCGTACCCCCTGCACCAGGAACTCACCGCTGCGCTGGCGCTTGGTGCGGTTGCCGAGCAGCGCCGCCCACTGCTGGAATCGTGCGTTGCGCGTGGTCACCCTCAGTCCCGCTCGATGGGGCGACCGGGGCCGGTACGGGCTCACAGCTGTTCGGCGCCGGTCACGATGGCGGTCGCGAGGTCGGACAGGCGGTGGTTGCGGCTGCGGGCGGCGCGGCGCAGGAGGGAGAACGCCTGGTCGGTGTCAATGTGGTGGCGTTCGGCGATGATGCCTTTGGCTCGTTCGATGAGTACCCGGCTGGCGAGCGCGGTCGGTAGTTGTTCGGCGAGGGTCTCGCGGCGTCGGATGGCGCGTTCCTGCAGCAGCCCGATGGTCGCGATGTCGGCCGAGTGCCTGATCACCGCTCCACGTTAACCGGCCGAGGCGCCGGCGTCCGGTTGCAGGTCGGGGTGGAAGCGGATCCGCTGGGCGATGACGGCGGCGGCCACCTGGCTCAGCGGCTGGTCATTGGCGTAGGCGAACGCGCGTAGCCGGGCGAACGCGGTCTCGACGCCGGCGGAAGCGCTGAGCATGATGCTCAGACCGATGCCGTCCACCCCGATGTCGGCGACGGCCGCAGCGCAGACGTCCGTGCTCGAAGGGTCCTTCCCGGTGCCTGCCGGCTCACCGAGGCCCAGACGCGGATGGCGCGCTCATAGCCCATCGTGGGCTCGACCCGGGCTACGGCCGACGCGGTGCAGGTAGCGCAGCGCCTGCCGGTACGAGCCGAAAAAGCTGCTGTCCACATAGGGCAGGCCGAGCTCCCGGCAGTACGCGCGGATCGTCGGCTGCGCCCGCCGCAGCGACGGGCGCGGCATGCTCGGGAACAGGTGGTGTTCGATCTGGTAGTTCAGCCCGCCGAGCAGGACGTCCACCAGCCGCCCGCCGTGCACGTTGCGGGAGGTCAGCACCTGTCGGCGCAGGAAGTCGCTGTCGTCGTCCGCGGACAGGATCGGCATGCCCTTGTGGTTGGGGGCGAACGAGCAGCCCAGGTACACACCGAACAGGCCCTGCTGAACGACGACGAACACCAGCGCGTGCAGCGGTGAGAGCACCAGCAGGACTACGCCGAGGTAGGCCACCGCGTGCAAGCCCAGCAGCAGTCCCTCCGGCACCCGGTTCCGGTAGCCCGGGCGCAGCAGGGCCTGGACACTGGCCACGTGCAGCGCCAGCGCCTCCAGCAGCAGCATCGGGAAGAACAGGAACCCCTGGTGGCGCGCGATGAACCGGCCGATCCCACGCCGCCCGGCGGCCTGGCCGGTGGTCCAAACGATGCTCTCCCCGGTGAGGTCGGGGTCGAGGCCGTCGGTATTGGGGTGGGCATGATGGCGACGGTGCTTGTCGTTCCACCAGCCGAAGGCCATCCCGATGCCGAGGTTGCCCAGCAACAGCCCGGTCAGGTCGTTGGCGCGGCGCGACCGGAAGATCTGCCGGTGGCCGGCGTCGTGGCCGAGGAACCCGGTCTGGGTGAAGGCCACCGCCAGGAACGCGGCGGTCGCCAGCTGCCACCACGAATCTCCGATGAGGACGAACGCCACCCACCCCGCGGCGTACAGGATCACCGTGACGGCGATGCGTACCGCGTAGTAGCCAGGGCGGCGGTTGAGTAGTCCGGCGGCGCGCACCCGGACCATGAGTTCGGCGTAATCGGTGCCGGACCGGCGCGGCTGGCCACGTGGTGGGGCGGCGGTGACTATGGCGGTGCTCAAGGCTGCCTCCCGGCGATCGACGGACGGACACGTCACCGGGGTCTCGGGCAACCGTGCGGCAAGCGTACCCGGATATGCCGCTCGCCCTCCCCCAGCGTGGACATCCGCGGTGTGCTAGTGTCGACGGGTTGCAGTTGTGGTTCCCAGTACCCTGAGCGCCTGAGGCTGTCTGACCCAGGCGCTTTGGTTTGTCGAGGCCTTCTCGGATAGGTGATCATCGCCGCGACCGGGGGCCGCACGGTGCGGTCTCCGACACCGGTCTCACAAGGGAGAACGATGGCCACCGGTACGGTCAAATGGTTCAACGCCGACAAGGGTTTCGGCTTCATCACGCCGGACGACGGCGGCAAGGACGTCTTCGCGCACTTCTCCGCGATCGCGGCCAACGGCTTCCGCAGCCTGGAGGACAACCAGCGCGTGGAGTTCGACATCACGCAAGGGGCGAAGGGCCCGCAGGCGGCCAACATCCGCCCCATCTAGGCACATGCGCATCGGCACCGCGGGGTTCGCCCGCGGTGCCGACTCGTGTCCACTCCGGTCCCTTTCCTGGACTCGCCGGCCTCGTTGGCCCGGGCCTTCCGCGACGCGCGTCGTCTTCGGGGAAGCCCACCCGTAACCGGTGGAGGGGCGCCAGCCGCGGCCGGCGACCAGGGCCGTACCCGCAACCAGGCCGCCACGACCGGCTTCGCCGGCGTCGGACTCGCTCCCGGCCTGCTCCGCGCCCTTGCCGAGCACGGCGTGCACACGCCGTTTCCGATCCACGCCGCCGGGCTACCGGATGCACCCGCGCCCGACCCAGCACGTCCGGGCCTCGGTGAACACATGCTCGCTATGCCGTGCCGAATACTCCAGCCCGGGAACGTCATTTAGATGGTGATCGATGACGGCTGGGTGGGGTTAGCGGTTGAGGTGCCGTCGGGGTCGTCACAGATCACTGTCGGCGGTGACGAGGGTTGCGAAGTGGTAGTTTCCGGGTCCTACCGACCTGTCGAGGGTGCGCCTGACACGGGTGGGGTTGTCGTAGGGTCCTTGCTGGAAGTAGGGCTTGCCGTTGAGTCCGAATCGGATTCGGCTGGGTGGCTGCCAGTCGCCGAGGTGCGGTTTTGCGAGGTAGAAATCGCGGTGGGGTCGAAGCCCAGGGTGTGGGCGTAGTCGACGGCGCCGAGCACCAGGTTCTGGGCGAGTTCGACGGGGGTGGGTAGCTGCCCGCCCCCGTAGGCGCTGAAGAAGTCGGCGAGAAACGTGGTGAGGTCACGTCGGCGATCATGCTTGGGGGAACAGCGTTCTTGACACCCTGGCAGTAGGTGTCCACCAGGTATCCGCAGACGCTGACCTCGCGCTCGTTGTGTTCACGGACGACGGCGACGCTGGGAAGTCCAGCACCCATGGCAAGCGGAGGAAGGTCGTCATCGTCGATCCAGTCCGGCGGCCGGTTGGCGATGGTCAATCCGTTGCTCCACTGCCGGGTGACCCAGCAACCGATGAGGCGTCTCCGGTGTGGTGCCGCGATCCGGCCGCGGGCTTGCACCGTCGTGCAGCAGAGATACGGCCTTGGACCGGGGGATTCCCAGCGTGCGGGCGATCTGCTTGGGTGTGCTACCCGCGGCCCGGAGGGCCTGCGCCCGCGCCTTCAGATCGTCACTGGTCACGGTGACATCCTCATGCGGAGCGTGGACTACGTCAAAACGCCTGGCCGCCTACTCGCGGGCAGGAACCTTGGGTGATGCTCGGCGTCGCCTCGGGTGCGGTAGTGGCTGGCAGCATCCGAGCAGGCAGCCGATGCCGTCGGGGATGGCTGGGGTCACGGCTGCTCCTAGGTGGCGGGTGGGACGGCGGGGTGCAACTGTTCGGCGGCTCTGGGGGGTGTGACCTGTGCGCGGGTACGGGCCAGGAAGAAGACCGCGGCGGAGAACAGCACGGCGATGGCGAACACCACGACGCTGCCGCCGGGGATGCGGGTCAGCGCGAACATCGCGGCGGCGACCAGGCCGGCGGCGGGGAGGGTGAACAGCCACGCGGCGAGGATGCTGCGTACGATGCCCCAACGCACGGCGGAGAACTTGCGGGCGGCGCCGGCGCCGAGCACCGCGCCGCTTATGGTGTGGGTGGTGGAGACCGGGAAGCCGAAGTGTGCGGTGGTGTAGAGGATTGCGGCGGTGGCGGTCTCTGCGGCGAAGCCCTGATAGGGATCCAGGTGGGTGACCCGTCGGCCCAATGTGCGGATGATGCGCCAACCGCCGGCGTAGGTGCCGGCGGCGATGGCCAACGCGGCGGACACGATGACCCACAGCGGCACGTGGAAGGCCCGGCCGGGGTTGGCCGCGACCAGGGCCAGTGCGATGACCCCCATGGTCTTCTGCGCGTCGTTGGTGCCGTGGGTGATGGCCACGAACGCGGCGGACAGGATCTGCAGCCGGCGGAAGGTCCGGTTCACCGGTCCGGGGTGGGCCCTGCGGAGGACCCACATGATCGTGAACACGAGCAGCCCGGCGACGGCGATGCCGGCGAAGATCGATATCAGCGACGGCAACAGGATCTTCTCGGTCACGCCGGCCCACTGCACCGCGGCGAAGCCGCCGGCGGCGATGCCGGCACCGGCGACCCCGCCGATGAGGGCATGGCTGGAACTGCTGGGCAGGCCCAGAGCCCAGGTGACCAGGTTCCACACGATCGCACCGACGACCCCGGCGAGCACGACGTTGATGGTGACCACGTGCGGGTGGACGATGCCTTTCCCGACCGTCGTCGCGACCTTGATCGAGATGAACGCGCCGGCGAAGTTCAACACGCCGGCCATCAACACCGCCGTCCGCGGGGTCAATGCCCGAGTCGACACGGTGGTGGCGATCGCGTTGGCGGCGTCGTGAAATCCGTTGGTGAAGTCGAAGAACAGCGCCAGCCCCACAACAGCGACGAGCGTGAGATCCATCAGCGGTGCACCTCCTATCGGGGCCTGTTGACTGGACATTCTTGCGGGGTCAAGGGGACGCGGCCACACCGGCGGCCAGGTGTGGGTTTCGGTGAAGCTGATCCGTTACCCGCAGGAGGGCGACGTTCACCCGGCTGCGGATACCGCCGACTACGCTGGCGAGGCACAATTCCAGGTAGGTCTGTTCGGTTTCACGGATACACGGAGCTACGCGATCGGGCCCGATTCGGCCGTGGGATGGTCCGGCGCTGCCCGTGGGCGGCGGGATGGGGCGGCGGTGACGGTGGGGTGCCCAGAGAGGCGTACCAGGGACAGCTGGGGGAGCTGACGGACCTTCTCGTGGCGATGGCGCAGGCGGCTACGTTGGCCGTGCGGTCAGCCAGCCAGGCTCTGCTGACCGTCGATTCCCCCGCCGCGCAGGCGGTGGTGTGTGGGGATATCACGATCGACCGGCTCCGGGCCGAGGTGGAAGAGCTGGCCGGGACGATCCTGGTGCGCCAGCAGCCGGTCGCCTCGGATCTGCGGCTGGTGCTGGCTTCGATCCGGGTGGCTGGGGACCTGGAGCGGATGGGTGACCTCGCCGCGCACGTCGCTAAGATCGCGTTGCGGCGGTATCCGGTGAGCGCGGTGCCGCCGGTGATCGCCGGGGTGGTGGCGCAGATGGCCACCGCGGCGGACCGGATGGGGGTCAAGACCACCGCGGTGCTGGCCGGCCATGATCGGTTGGACGCCGCTCAGCTAGGGCTGGACGACGACGAGATGGACGCGCTGCAACGCCAGCTGTTCGCGTCGCTGGTGCAACGGTGGCCGTACGGGACGGAAGCGGCCGTCGACGCGGCGTTGCTCGGCCGGTTCTACGAGCGTTTCGCCGACCACGCGGTCAGCGCCGCCGGCCAGGTGGTCTACGTGGTCACCGGGCATACCCGGCTGGACTACCGTTGATCGGCTAGTCTCAGATCGGTCTGGCGTGATGTCCGGGTACGACCTGCCCCGGGCGCAGTGCCGACCTGGCGGCATTAAACGGTAATGTCCGCGTACTCAAGTGCATGCCGCTATTCACCTTCGGTTCACTTTGCTGTTCTTCGGCGCACATCACCCCCGCATTCGATGGTGGGGTCGGCGGTACCGACCGACGACGATCCAGCCGCACCGGCATCCCCGTGCCGGCCGACATCGAAGCAGAGGCGACGATAGTGATCAAGTCAGTGCGAGGCCGTTCGGCGGCGCTTCTCGCCGGGCTCGCGGTCCTGACGCTGGGCCTGAGCGCCTGTGGCGGTGGGAACAACAACGCCCCGAGCGGTGGTGCCAGCCCGAGGAAGCAGTTCACCGGTGCCATCAAGGTCGACGGTTCGAGCACGGTCGGCCCGCTGAGCAAGGCCGCCGCCGATATCTACAAGGACGACCAGCCCAACGTCAACGTCACGGTCGGTATCTCCGGCACCGGCGGTGGGTTCAAGAAGTTCTGCACCGGTGAGACCGATATCTCCGACGCGTCCCGTCCGATCAAGGCCGAGGAGAAGAAGGCGTGCTCGGACAAGGGCATCAAGTACACCGAGCTGATCGTGGCCAACGACGCGCTGACCGTGGTGGTCAACAAGGAGAACACCTGGGCCAAGTGCCTGACGGTGGCGCAGCTGAAGAAGATCTGGGAGCCCGGCTCGAAGGTCAACAACTGGAACGCGGTCGACCCGAGCTTCCCCAACGAGCCGCTGAAGCTGTTCGGCGCGGGTACCGACTCGGGTACCTTCGACTACTTCACCGCCGCGATCAACGGCAAGGAGAAGGCCAGCCGCAGCGACTACACCCCCAGTGAGGACGACAACATTCTGGTGCAGGGTGTGGCCGGGTCCAAGGGTGGGCTGGGTTACTTCGGCTTCACCTACTACGAGGAGAACTCCTCGAAGCTGACCGCGGTGCAGATCGACGGCGGCAAGGGCGGCGGCTGCGTAGCGCCCAGTGTGGCCGACGCGCAGTCGGGCAAGTACAGCCCGCTGGCTCGCCCGCTGTTCATCTACGTCAGCGACGCCGCGGCCAAGAAGGATTACGTGCGTGACTTCGTCGACTTCTACATCGAAAAGATCGACGAGGTGGTCCAGGAGGCCAAGTTCGTCCCGCTCACGGCCGAGCAGAAGACCAAGCTCAAGAGTGAGTTCGACGCCTTCAAGCAGGCCTAGCCGTGACCTTGGCCTCCCCGCAACGGCCGGTCCCCGCCGCACCGACGGTGCGGCGGGGACGCCGGCGTCTCGCCGAACGCGCCATCGAGGCGCTGCTTGTCCTCGCCGCGATCGTCTCGATCGTCACCACGATCGGGATCATCGGGTCGCTGCTGTTCCCGACCGTCGAGTTCTTCAGCAAGATCAGCCTTGTTCGGTTCATCACCGAGACGCAGTGGACCCCGCTGTTCGCCGACAAGCACTACGGGGTGCTGCCGCTGCTGGTGGCCACCTTGTGGGTCACGCTGATCGCGATCGTCATCGCGGTGCCGCTGGGCCTGGGCTCGGCGATCTACCTGTCCGAGTACGCCAACTCCGGTACCCGCAAGGCGCTCAAACCCATCCTGGAGATCCTCGCCGGGGTGCCCACCGTCGTGTACGGCTTCTTCGCCCTGACGGCGCTCAACCCGCTGCTGCGCGACTGGTGGCCCTTCGGGGAGAAGCCGGAGTTCCAGAACCTGCTGGTCGCCGGGATCGCGATGGGCGTGATGATCATCCCAACCGTGGCCAGCCTGTCCGAGGACGCGATGGCCGCCGTGCCGCGCAGCCTTCGTGCAGGCGCCTACGCCCTGGCCTCGACGAAGATGCAGGTCTCCACGAGGGTGGTGGTACCGGCCGCCTTGTCGGGCATCGTCGCCGCCGTCGTGCTCGGCATATCCCGCGCCCTGGGCGAGACGATGATCGTCACCATCGCGGCCGGGCTGAAGTCCGGCGGCATGCCCTGGGACCCCACCACCGGCGCGGCGACCATGACCGCCTACATCGCCGGGGCCGGCCAGGGCGACCTACCGGTCGACTCGCTGGACTACCTGACCATCTTCGCCGTCGGGGCGACGCTGTTCGTGTTCACCTTCCTGCTCAACGCGTTCTCCATCCGGATGGTGCGCAAATTCCGGGAGGTCTACGAGTGAGTACCACTCCCGTCGCGTCCGGTGCCGCCCGCGAGGCGGTCGCCGACCCCGCTATCACCCTGACCCAGCGCCGTTCCCGCCCCGGCGAGGTCGTCTTCCGGCTGGCGCTGCAGCTGTGCCTGCTCGTCGGGTTCGGCTTCCTGGTCGCGTTGATCGCCTTCGCCCTCTACAAGGGCTGGCACCGGCTCGATGCCCGACTGTGGCAGAACATGCCCACCGGCCGGGTGTCCCGTGCCGGGCAGGCCGGCGTCCAATCAGCGATCACCGGCACCCTGTGGGTCATCGGGCTGACCGCGTTGATGTGCCTGCCCACCGGCATCCTCGCCGCGATCTACCTGGAGGAGTACGCCGACAACACCCGCTGGTACAACCGGCTTCTGGAACTGAACATCCAGAACCTCGCCGGGGTGCCGTCGATCGTGTTCGGCATCCTCGGCCTGGGCCTGATCGCCCGGGTCCTCGGGCTGGGCTTCACCGTCATCACCGCCGCGATCGTGCTGTCCCTGCTGGTCCTGCCCACCGTCATCATCGCCAGCCGGGAAGCCATCCGGGCGGTACCCCAATCGATCCGGCAGGCCTCCTACGCCTTGGGTGCCACCAAATGGCAGACCATCTCCCGCCAGGTGCTCCCCGCTGCGGTACCCGGCATGGCCACCGGTGCGATCCTCGCCGTGTCCCGCGCGATCGGTGAGGCAGCCCCGCTGATCCTGCTCGGCGCGGTCACCTTCATCCGGTTCAACCCCGACGGCCTGCTCAGCTCCTACACCACCCTGCCCATCCAGATCTACAACCTGATCAAGGAACCGCAGGCCGAATTCCAGGAACTCGCCGCGGCGTCGATCGTGCTGCTGCTGGTCATCCTGCTGCTCATGAACTCCATCGCGATCTTCATCCGCAACAAGTTCCAGAAGCGCTGGTAACCCCATTCACCACCGAGAGTAGGAACGAACGTGACCAGTACCAACGTGGAATACGTGCGACCCACCGGAGCCGGGCTGCGCCCGACGGCCACCGACGAGGACCGGCGTACCCAGGCCCCGGTGCTGGAACTGTCCGGGGTCAGCGTCTTCTACGGCGACTACGAGGCCGTCCGCGGCGTGGACATCACCGTCAACCAGCACGAGATCACCGCCCTGATCGGACCGTCCGGATGCGGCAAGTCCACCATCCTGCGGTCCCTGAACCGGATGAACGACCTCATCCCCGGCGCCCGGGTCGCCGGCCGCGTCGCCTACCACGGCCAGGACCTCTACGACCGGCAGGTCGACCCGATCCAGGTACGCCGGCTGATCGGCATGGTCTTCCAGAAACCCAACCCGTTCCCCAAGTCCATCTACGACAACGTCGCCTACGGGCCACGCGTCACCGGCATGAACGTGCCCGACATGGACGACCTGGTCGAACATGCCCTGCACCGCGCCGCCCTGTGGGACGAGGTCAAAGACAAGCTCAAGCAGTCCGCCCTGGCCCTGTCCGGCGGACAGCAGCAGCGGCTGTGCATTGCCCGCACCATCGCCGTACGCCCGGAAGTCATCCTCATGGACGAACCCTGCTCCGCCCTCGACCCGATCGCCACCACCAAGATCGAAGACCTGATGGTGCAACTGGCCAGGGAGTACACCATCGTCATCGTCACCCACAACATGCAGCAGGCGGCCCGGGTCTCCCACCGCACCGCGTTCTTCACCGCCGACGTCGACGACGCCGGGGTACGCCACGGTCGGCTCGTCGAATACGACGACACCCACAAGATCTTCACCAATCCGGCGCAGCAACGCACCGAGGACTACATCACCGGCCGCTTCGGATAACAGGACAACCCACCCGTGCTCCCCACGACCGCCACGCCGGCAGGCGCCCTGGGGCGCGGCCGGTTCCTGCTCATCGTGGCCGACGCCGACCCCGACGCCACCGGTGACCTCGCCGACCAGCTCGCCACCCACCATATCGACACCGAGCTCTACACCCACGCCGCGGACGCCCTCCTGCAGGTCGGCACCCTGCGCCCCGACGCGGTGATCGTCGCCGCCGAACTACCCTCCATGAGCAGCACCGAGGTCGTCCGCGTACTCAGCCTGCGCGCGGGTATCCCCGTCCTCGTCGGCGTCGGCGACGCCGACGGTCAAGCCGCCGCCGCCGTCCTGGCCGCCGGCGCCACCGCATGCGTACCCCGGCCATACCGGGTCCATGACATCATCCCGTTCCTGCGCGCCATCCGCCCCGAAACCGTCGGCACCCTCGACCCACCCATCGAAACCGGCGCCCTCAAACTCGACCCCGCCACCCTCGAAGTCCACCTCCACGGCCAACCAATCCGACTGGCCCTACGCGAATTCCACCTCCTACGCTTCTTCATGACCCATGCCGACCGCGTCGTCACCCGCGAGCAAATCCAAGCCGCCGTATGGCCCAGCCCCAACACCGACAGCTCCAACACCATCACCGTCCACATCAAACGACTCCGCGCCCGCCTCGGCGACCCCGCCGACAACCCCCGCATCATCGTCACCGTGCGCGGCCTCGGCTACCGCCTCGTACCACCGGCACACCTCACCGGCACACCACCAAACCGGCCAGCAACCGCCGGCAGCAGGTAGTCACGCAACGGGCTTTCAATATGGCGATCGAGACAACCGCACACGACATCACCGACCCGGCCCACCCGATCCTGCGGCCACGCCGACCGGGCCCACCGAGGCAATCGGCCAAGTAACGCCAGCCTCCACGGGCGAACCGTTGCCATCGGGCAGCATCCCCGACTATCGGGCGGCCGTCACGCAGATGTACCGGGTGCCGCGTCCCCGGCGGCCGGTTGAGATTGAGCCAGACAGGCGAGGGTGATCCCGACGTAGCTCCCCGTAGGCTTCCGGTCATGACCTCTTGGGTCGCCATCGACTTTGAGACCATGATCTGGACCGGTGGGCCGTCCTCCGGACGTCGCCGCGAATTCCGGATCAAACGGCTCCGAAACCGGCGAGCACCGTAGGAGCACCTCAAGTCCACAGTGGATAGATCTTGAAAGGTGCCTGGCCCGCGTTTCCGCAGGCCACTTACCTTTTGATGTTGCGCGCCCGAAGGGACTCGAACCCCCAACCTTCTGATCCGTAGTCAGATGCTCTATCCGTTGAGCTACGGGCGCAGCGCTTTGCCAGTGTACATACCCTCTTCGTGCGCGGAGGCTCCGGGATTCGAACCCGGGAGGGGCTTTAAGACCCCAACCGCATTAGCAGTGCGGCGCCATAGACCGGACTAGGCGAAGCCTCCGTGGTGGCCACGACCACCGACGGTCGAGGATACCGTGCCGGTACGGGTCCGGGCAAAGCGGCTATCCGTCCCGTTCCGCGCCTTGCCGGTGCCGGTGAACTGGAACGATCCGCGTGGCGGCGAGCTAATATCGGCGGATCTCACGACCTGCGGCTACGCTCGGGGCGCATGGAGGACGACGCGCCGCGGAGGCCGGGCACGCGCTCGGAGTCCGCTCGACCAGCCCGGCCGCCGCGCCCGCCCGCGGCGCTCTTTATGGAGCCCACCGTGCCCCCGGCCCCACGTGCTGCCGAGCCATCCCCGCCGGCTGCCGACAGCCCCGCCCGGCCCCCGGACGCGGGCGGCGAGCGGCAACCGGTGAACGGGGCTCGCACCCCCGCCCCCCGGAAGTCCCCGGCGGCACCGGGCCGATCGACGTCCCGCGCGCCGTCTCGATCGACACCGCGTACGGAACGTCAGCCGGCGCCTCCGGATGCCGAACCGGTCACGAGCGTGCCAGCCGGCCGTACCGAACCGGCGGCCGACGCAGCCCGTGCCGCACCGGATGAGCTGGCCACCGGCCCACCTGCCAAGAAGGCTGCCAGGAAGGCCACCTCGGCCGCCAAGAAGGCGAGTCCCGCGGCCAGGAAGACGCCCCCGCCCGCCGAGAGCCCGCAGCCGGCCACCGGGGAAAAGCCCGCGCCCAGGGCGGCGACCGCCAAGCGGACGGCCTCGGTCCGGCAGGCCGTCCCCGCCCGGAAGACGAGCCCGGCGAAGAAGGCGCCAACCCAGAAGATCGCGTCGGCACGAAAGACCGCCGAGAAGGCGCTACCAACGAAGCCGGCGAAGGCGACCCGCGCGAGGAAGGCAACCCCGCCCCCAGACACGGACACCCCGAGCGGGACCCCGGCCGAGAAGCCCCCGGCGGCCGACGCCCCGACGACGCTGACGCCCGTGATAAGCCCACCAGCGCCGGAGGTGACGGTACCCGGGCCGGATCCGTGGTGGTCCCGCGGACCGGCCGGGCCGGCGGACGTACCCCACTGGCTCGCCGAGGCGGCCGTCGAGCGCTTCGCCGACCCGGCCGACCGGTACCTGCGCTGGCTACGCGCCACCTACCCGCACGCGACCCCCGACGGGCTGGCCCGCGCGGCGATCGAGCGGTTCCGGCGCCGCCCTTGGTACGCGGCCGGGGCGGGGCCGGCCGGCCCGGTCGTACTCCTGGCGGCCGAGGCCGAGCTGGTGCTCCACGTCGCCGCCGCCTACGGCCACGATCCACACGACCGGCAACGGGTACCCGAGCTGGTGGCGCTGCTCGCGCCCGGTGGACTGGCCGGGAGCCTCGCCGCCCGCGTGGTCGGGCGCGTCGTGCCCGGCGGCCGGCTGGTCCTCGGGCTGCTCGCCGACCGGGCCGCGCTGGACCAGGCCGCGCGCCGGGCGATCGCCTACTACCGGCCGGCCTCAGTTCAGGAACCCCAGGCGATCGGCGAATAGCAGGTACCCGACGAACGCCACGATGTCCAGCAGCGCGTGCGCGACCACGAGCGGCCCGACCCGGCGGAACCGGATGAAGAACAGCGCGAACACCACACCCATCGCCGCGTTGCCGAGGAAGGCGCCGAAGCCCTGATAGAGGTGGTACGACCCGCGCAGCAGCGCGCTGGCCATGACGATCGCCGAGGTCTGCCACCCGAGCTGACGCAGCCGCGTCATCAGGTACCCGACGATCACCACCTCCTCCAGGACGGCGTTCTGCACCGACGCGAGCACCAGCACCGGTATCACCCACCAGGCGTGCGGCAGCGCCGCCGGTACCACGGTGACATTGAAATTGAGCTCCCGGGCCACGACATAGAGCCCCAAACCGGGCAGGCCGATCAGGCCGGCCAGGGCGGCACCTCCGGCCAGGTCGAAGCCGGGACGCCGGGGGAAGAACCCCAGCGCCGCGGCCGCGCCGTCGTGGTCCCGCTTCAGCAGGTGTACCGCGAGCAGCGCGGGTACCACCGCGAACCCGATTTCGGCCAGTTGGAAGGCGAGGTCGAGCCATGGCCGGTCCGGCGTCACCGCCTGGACCAGGGTGCGCGTCTGCTGGTTGAGCGGCTTCGCGGCGGTCAGCGAGCGCACCAGGTTGAGTAACGCGAACACCGCGCTGGCGCCAAGAGAGACACCGAGGACGAGCAGTACCTCGTCCCGCAGGGTACGACGCGACAGCGCTTCCACCCGTGGCACCGTACCGGTTCCGCGCACCCCGCTCGCCCCGCCCCGCGCGGGCGGCCCGGCGCGGTGAAGAACGGCCGCAGCTACCGCCGTTCGGGCCCGGCGCCGAAGAAGTCGCCGCCCTTGCGGCGGACGTCGTCGGTGCCCCAGGCCCGTTCCTGAGGCAGCTTGAGCAGCCGGGGAATGTGCTTGGCGCAGTGGATGTACGCCTCCTCGACGTGCACCAGCACCCAACGCTCGGGCTGCCGCCCCGGTACCGGATCGACCGGTGGCGGACCGAACGCGAGGCACATGTCGTCGTGTTCGAGGATCGCCGCGCGGCCGTTGACGTGCAGCCCGATCACGTCGCGGAAGAAGTCGACGAACAACAGGCCGACCTGCCCGCTCTCATGGATGTTGCCCAGGCTCGCCATGACCCCGTTGCCGCGGTACTCGGGCCAGGCCAGCCGCCCCGCGTCCAGCACCCGCACGAAGCCCGGTGGCCCCGCGCGGAATGTGCAGTCACATTCGCCCCTATTGTCTGATGTAGCCACGAAGAGCATCTCTTGCCGCATAACGAACTCGCGCATCCGGTCGTTGAGCCGGTCGAGCACCTGTTGCGCATAGAAACGCTCGGCCCGCTCACCCGTGCCGTACCGGCGCTGCAGGTCCCGCTCCCCGGAGGATCCTGGCAATCTGATGACATCAGCAATACGTTCCACGACGCCTCCCCGGTACCCGCCAACCGCTGTCGTGGCAACAAGGTTCCCAGTGACCCGTCGCCGATCGTCGCACACTTTGTGCGATACGAACCGTCGAAGGATGGCCCACGCTGGGTCAGCGCATGCTGACTAGAGGCTAAGGGCGTCCATGAGCAACTTGTCGCGGTTGTTGAAGGAAAGCTGGACTCTCGTCGAGGAGCACCAAGACCGGGTCGCCGGGTACTTCTACGCGCGCATCTTCCTGTCCCACCCCCAGCTGCGTGACCTGTTCCCGGTACAGATGGATGTGCAGCGCGCCCGCCTGCTCGGGGCGATCGTGACCGCCGTCCAGACGCTGGACGACCCGGAGCGCTTCGACGAGTACCTGCGCGCGCTCGGCCGGGACCACCGCAAGTTCCACGTCAGCCCGGAGCACTACGACGTCGTCGGCGGAGCGCTCATCGAGGCCCTGCGGGCATTCGCGGGCGAGGCCTGGTCGATCGAGTACGACCAGGCGTGGCGGGACGCCTACCAGGTGATCGCGCGCAAGATGCTGGCCGGCGCGGAGGCCGACACCAACCCGCCGTACTGGCACGCCGAGGTGCTCACCCACGAGCGGCGGGCCGCCGACATCGCGGTCTTCACCTGCCGACCGATGCACCCGCTGGACTACCGGGCCGGGCAGTACGTGAGCATCGAGTGCCGGTACCAGTCCCGGTTGTGGCGGACATACTCGATGGCCAACGCGCCCCGCAAAGACGGCCTGATGGAGTTCCATGTACGGTCGCTCGGTGCCGGGTGGGTGTCCAGTGCCCTGGTACGCCGGGTCAAGGTCGGCGACATGATCCGGCTGGCCGCGCCGATGGGCTCGATGACGCTGGACCGCAAGTCGACCCGGGACATCGTGTGCGTCGCCGGGGGTACCGGCCTGGCTCCGATCAAGGCGCTGGTCGAGGAGCTGACCCGGTACAACAAGACCCGGTGGGTGCACCTGTTCTTCGGCGCCAAGCACCGCGACGACCTGTACGACCTGACCGAGCTCAACCGGCTGGCCGCCCGGTACCCGTGGCTGTCGGTGGTGCCGGCGTGCAGCGAGGACCCCGGCTTCAGTGGGGAGCAGGGCAACATCTCAGACGTGGTGGCCAGGCACGGGCCGTGGAAAGAGCACGACTTCTTCGTCTCCGGGTCACCCGCGATGGTCAAGGCCACCCTGCGCCGCCTGGCCGAGCTGCAGATCCCGTCGATCCGTATCAAGTACGACGCCTTCGGCGACATGTGACCGGCGCTCGGTCAGGCGGCCGGTCGTCGTCGGGTGAGGCCGACGATGATCAAGAAAGCGATGACGATCGCACCGGCGATGACGGCGACGATGACACCGGTGCGGTTGCCCCGGGGCGGGGGGCTGGCTTTGGCCGGTGGGGTGGACACCGGGGTCGTTGCCGGGGTTGGGCTGGCGCTCGCTCGGAGTGGGGGGATGTCGGCGGTGAGGGCGGCGTAGGGGTTGACGATCCCGTAGCCGTACTCGTCGTCGCGCCCCTTCGGGCCCTTGTCGATCGCCGTCGCGGTCAGGCGGTGGATGACCTCCGTGGCGGGCATGGTCGGGAACTTGGCCCGGATCAGCGCGACGACCCCGGCTGTGATCGCCGTCGAGTTGCTGGTCCCTGAACCCGTGCCGTAGCCGTTGCCGGTGTCTGTGGACTTGATGTCGCTGCCCGGCGCGGCGATCACCACCTGGCGTCCGGTCACCGAGAAGTCGGCGTGGTTGCCCTGCCGATCGGTCCCGGCGACCGCGACCACCCCGTCGTAGCGCGCGGGCCAGGTGACCTCATTGATCTCGGGTTTGTTACCGACGCCGGCCACGATCACCACGTCGGCTCGTTGCGCCCGCATGACGGCGTCCCGCAACGCTGTCGACAGCGAGCCGCCGATCGAGATCGAGATGACCCGTGCGCCTTGCCGTATTGCGGCGTCGATCGCGGCGCCGTCCATGTCAGAGGTGCCGGGGTCGGTGCCGGACTTGGTCTGCAGGGGGAAGATCTTGGCTTTGGGGGCGATGCCGAGTACCCCGTCGCCACCGTTGTGGCCGTGTGCGGCGATGAGGCCGGCCATCGCCGTGCCGTGCGCGTCGGTGTCGTCCCAGCCGTTGCCGGGATGGCTGGGGAGCAGGCTGATCCCGGGCAGTACGTTGCCGGCCAGGTCGGGGTGGTTGCCGTTAATCCCGTTGTCGATCACCGCGACGGTGACACCCTCGCCCTGGGTGATCTGATGCACCCGGGCCATGTCCAGGAATGCCAGGTGCCACTCGGCATCGCGCACCGCATCGGCCCGCGCCGGCATAGCCGGCATGATCAGGAACAGCAGCAACCCGGCCACCATCGCCGCCAGCGGGCGGGACCTACCGGTCACGACGCTGTCGAGGCTGGCCGATCATCGGCATCCCCGCATCATGCTGCGGCTCCGGACCCGGCAGCCCCAGCACCGGCGGCACCCCCTTGGGCACCGGCCAATGCTCGTTGGAGTCATAGTCCGGGTTATGGCCCCGCCGCCGCTGATCACCCAGGCGGCCACCGGCCCCACCCACCGGCGGCGCCAGCATCGCCTCGGATTCCTGCCCGGTCGTCGGCCCGATCACCCCACCCACCGGATTTACCCGCGGCCCAGCCGACCGCACCGGCACCGGCTCAAAACCCAACCCCGGACCATTGATCACCCCACCCGGCCGCAACGCCCGACCCCCAGAACCCGTCCACGCCGACGACCCGGCGCCCGGCATCCGCCCCGGCGACACAGCACCGGGCGGCGGCGACACCATCCCGATCACCCGCCCCACCACCGGCACACCATCATGACCCGAGCCCGGCCCCGCCGGACCAGATCCCGATACTGACAACGGCGGTGCAGTCGATGGACCGCCTGCCAGCAGCGAACCCCCACCCGGCGCCGGAGCCGGCGACCAGGCACCCGAACCCGACACCGACACCGACACCGACGACGACCGCAACGGCGGCGCACCACCACCAGGCGCAGCGGAACGGGAACCCACTGGCGCAACAGGATCGTGGTGCCGCTCAGCGATATTGCTTCGCGGCTCGTACATCTGGGGAATCTTGATGGCTTGGTAGCCCTCGATCACGCGGTCGGAGAACGTCATCATGATGTCCACCGCCTGCGCATGCAGCCGATCCTGCGCCCCCGGCGACACCGCCACCGGCCCCGGCGACGGCGACGGCTGCGGCACCCCACCGGCCGACGGCGCCGACCCCGAACCCGCCAACGCCGCCTGATTCGCCACCCACCGCTCATGCACCGGCGCCAGCGCCGCCCGCGCCTCCACCATCGACGCACTCAAATGCGGCAGCACCGGCGCATTCGCCAACGCCACATCCCGCAACGCCTTCACCGCATCGATCAACCCGGAGAACTCCGCCAGAAACGCCTCCGCCGTCGCCCCCCGCCACCGCGCCGCCACCAGATCCCGGTACTCCTCCAACCGCGCCCGGTGATAATCCAGCAACTCAAACGCCCGATCCCACCCACCCGACTGCCGACTGGCCGGCTCGTGGTCGAAGTCCCCCAACGCCTCCCACATCTGCCCCACCGTCAGCCGCGACCAGTCGGTGCCGGCCACGTCTTCTTCGTAGGGGTTACGCATCGTGGACCACCCCGTCCAGCCCGTACTTCTTGACCGCCTGCGCGAATGCATCCTTCACGTCGGCGACCGTCGCCTGGGCCAACGCGTCGGCATCCTGGTAGCGGCGGACGATCAGCTCCGCCGCCTCGGCGATCCCCGAGGTCGCCCGGGCGTAGACGTCGAGCAGGTAGATCGAGCGGTCCCGGCCGTCGAGGTACTGGCTGCGGGCGGCCTGCCACTCCGGCAGACCGGGCCGGTCCGGCAGGGCATCCTCGCCGGGGTCAAGAGTGTTGCCCACCTTCTTCGCATGCGGCCAGAGGTTGCCGTCCACCTCCTCGCGCAGCGCCTTGGCGAGCTTTGCCAGGCTCGACACGTCGACCTCGATCGGCCGGTAGTCGGCCAGCCACCGCGAATCGTCGGTCGTCCCCACGTCGCCTCCCCACCGAAACAGCCGCTCGCCCGACGATAGCGACTGCCCCTGACGCGGTCACCCCTCGATCTCCGGCCTGTGGATAACCGCGCTAAGAGGCTGTCTGATCCCGTTTCGGGATGGTCTGCTGTAGACGTTATGGGCAGTCGATGCCGGCGTCCCACACATCGACGGCTGGGGCTGCTATGGAATCGCGGTGAGTCCTACCCGGCGGGCCGTACCGCACTGATCTGTCCGATGCCCGGTGGGCGTTGAATCGAGCCGATGCTGACGCAGTGGCGCGCCCGGCGGTCCGGGTTGGGAATGGCGAAGATACAGCATGATCTGCGGGAGATCGTCAACGCCGACTACCAGCGCAGCGTCATCGACCGCGGCACGCCCACCGCATCGACGTCCAAGCGGTAACCGAAGACCCGCAGCAGCGCGGGTTCACCCGCAACGCAAACGGTGGGCGATCGAGCACGTTCGGCCGGCTGATGCTGCACCGGCGACTGGTCCGCGACTACGAGACCCTCCCGACGCGGTCCCGCACGATGATCCTCTGGGCGATGATCGACAACATGGCCCGGCGGTTGACCGGAGAATCACTACCTCCCGGCGCACCGAGACACAACAACAGGCATGATCGACCAATCGAGATCAGATGCCCTCTTACATCAGGCCGCGCACGTCCCACAGCCACACGTCATCGACCTGCTGCGGCGGGCCGAGGAACTGCTCCACGCTGGCACGCAGGGCATCGACGTTTGTGGCGCTCGGCACGAGAACGACCACGCTGGCCTTCCAGAACCGCAGGTCGGTCAGCAGCCGGTCGCGATCACCGGGGCTCGCCTGCCAGACCTTCCCCGTGTCGAGGACGTTGATCCACATCTTGGTGCTCCACCGGTACGCCGTCCCGAACAGCGTCGTCTTTCCGCCGTCCTCCGGGTTCGGGCCGAGGAAGTAACCGCCCGGGATGACGATGTCGCCGCGGGTGGCGACCGCCCACCGCATGCCGTCGAAGGATGCCAGCGACGGCGCCGGGACGGTGACCAGGCTGCGACCGGGCGGCACGTAGGAACGCCAGGTGCCGGCGGTCACGAACCGCGGGGTCGGGGCCCACCTGATCGTGGTCAATGGCGCGTGCGCGAAGGTGAGCAGCGCGAGCGCCGTCGTGACGATCGCCATCGCCGGGACGAGGCGGACGCCCTTTCGCCACCGGGAGATCGCGCGGTCGAGGATGAACGCAATCGCGCAGCCGGCGGGCGGTATCACCATCATCCCGATACGGGCTGGAATCGCCCAGCGGAACACCGGTAGGCGCGCCACCAGCCGCCACGGTCCAGGCACGCCGAGGGACCGGTGGTGCAGGACGATATCCGTGCCGAGGGAGAACAGCAGCATCGCGGCAAGCACGGCCAGCGCGGTGGTGAACAGGACGTTGCGCCGCAACGGCCAGCTGAACGCCAGGAGGACGAGCACCAGCGGAAGTCCGAGGAACGGGATCTCCACGGCCAGCCGCCCCACCACCGCCGCCGACCAGAACGGCGTCGGCGCCGGGAAGCCGATATAGTCGATCACGTTCTCATGGAAGCCCCGCGGATCGATCGCATTCCCGTTGTAGTGCTGCGGCCCGGCGAACTGATACCACAGCGGCACGACCAGGAGCACCGCGGCCAGGACGACCGCGATGGGGAGTCCACGAATGAGGGCCGGCAGCATGGCCCGTACCTGGCGGGGACGCTGCACCGTGTACGCAACCGCGAACGCGCCTAGGGCGATCGCGGTGAGCAGCAGCACCTCCTCGCCGATGAACGCCTGCCAGACGACCAGGAGACCGAGCAGCACACCATCGCGCACCGGCCGGCCGGCGACCCCGATGCGGGTGAACCGCCACACGATGAAGGGGACGAGGAAGCCGGCAGTGACGTGCTGCTCCCCCTCCGCGGCCGTGGCCACGAGCGGCGGCGCGAACGCGCAGAACAGCCCGCCCATCATGGCGGCCGCCCGATTCAGGTCCAGGCGTCGGGAGAAAAGCCAGTACCAAGCGAGCCCGGTGAGGACGAAGTTGCCGATGACGACCAGACACGACGTGACTTCCGCGCCGAACACCCAGGTCAACGGCGCCAGCGGGATGCCGACGCCGAGGAAGCTGGCGTTCGCGGCGAGGTCCACGCCGATCGGGTGATTCATGTCGGTAGTGAAGAACGGATTTCCCGGGTGCGCGACGATATGGGCTGCATGGGCGATCCACCACTGCGCGAGGATCGGGTCCGCACCGCCGAGGAAAGACAGCACGCGGCGCTCGGGGTCGGTCCACAACCCGAAGGTGAGATACATCGCCAGCGCGGTGTACCCGGCCACCACGATCAGGTCGGGCCCGATGCGCCGGAGGATCCCGACCCATCTGGCCAGGACCGGCTGCGCCGGACTTCCGGCGTGGTCAGCGTTGTCCGAAGGGCCCTCCGCGCGCTCCGGTTCGGTCGTACCGATAGCGGATGCGGCTTCCGGAGCTCGTGTCGTGTCTCGCATCCCGCTCGGCTTGGTCACCCGATCCCTCCCGGGTCGACTCGATTGCGGAACAGTAGCAGTCGATCAGTCAACGGAGTGCCGAGCGGTCGCCGGGAGTAGCGGGGATCTTTCAAAGGGCATCTGATGCGGCAGGTACTCCCACGCGATCCGGTCCGGTTCACCTACCGGATCGTGTTGACGATCTCCCGCAGATCATGCTGTATCTTCGCCATTCCCAACCCGGACCGCCGGGCGCGCCACTGCGTCAGCATCGGCTCGAATCAACACCCACCGGGCATCGGACAGATCGGTACGGTACCGCCCCCGCCGGGTAGGACTCACCGCGATTCCATAGCAGCCCCAGCCGTCGACGTGTGGGACGCCGGCATCGACTGCCCATAACATCTACAGCAGACCATCCCGAAACGGGATCAGACAGCCTCTAGGGCGCGTCTCCTGGATCTTCAATCGAAGATCCGTTATTGACGTCTATCGTGGGTGGACGGTTTGAGCTGACCGATAGCGAGTACGCGAGGATCGCTGCGCTGTTGCCGGCCATGACGCCACAGCGCGGTGGGCGGTGGCGGGATCACCGGCAGGTCATCAATGGCATCCTGTTCCGAGTCCGTACCGGGGTGCCGTGGCGGGATGTGCCGGAGCGGTACGAGCCGTGGAAGACGCTGTACAAGCGGTTCGCGCGGTGGCAGGAGGATGGCACCTGGGCACGGATCGAAGCGGTGTTGCAGGCCGACGCCGCTGCGCGCCCGGGGTATCCGGCACGACATCCCTGAGAAAGACGACCAGATCGCCAACCGCGCCCGCAAGGCGTCCCGCGGCGGTCGGCCACCGAACTTCCGACCCGAGCGGTACAAACAGCGCAACCACATCGAGCGGCTGATGAACCGGCGCAAGCAGTTCCGCGCCGTGGCTACCCGATACGACAAGTTGGCCTGCCGCTACCGGGCCACCGTACAGATCGCCGACATCTTCACCTGGCTCCGCGCCAAACCAGACCGATCCGGCAGCGCCGCAGCCGGCCATACCATCAGCAGGTGAACGCCACGGCCCAGACACCCGACCCCGACGACATCCTCGTGACCATCGGCCACCCCTTCGGCGACGTCGAGGTACCGCTGGCTGTCTGGATCGCCACCGGGCCAGGACCGCGACCGTTCGTGCGACCAATACGCGCACGCTCGCGCTCCACCGGACAGCCCCTACCGCTATCGATCATCCCGTTGCAGTACCGCAACGACGAGCAGTCCCGCCAAGCCATCCAGGACGGCCACTTCGCCAACCCATGGCCAGACAGCAACCCCCAACAACTTGATCCAGGAGACAGGCCCTAGTACCGCCACGGCGCGCCGATCCCCCGGTACTCCTCGAGGGGCACCAGGGTGGTGCCGGCGGTCATGCGGTCGGTGTAGAGCTTGCCGTTGATGTGGTCGATCTCGTGCGCGACCAGGCGCGCCATCCCCCGCTCGAAGGCGGTGATGACCCGGTTGCCACCGTAGGACTCGTGCTCCACGAGCAGGCGCAGCGGGCGGCGGACCAGGCCGCGCACGTCGAAGAAGGACAGGCAGCCCTCGTACTGCTCGTCGGTCTCCGTCGACGCGCCGACCACCCGGGGGTTGAGCAGGACGACCATCTCGTCCTCGTCGTCCGGCGGTTGCACCAGCGCCGCCGCCCGGGCCAGGCCGAGCTGCGGGGCGGCCAGGCCCATGCCCTTACCGAAGCTGTACAGCTCGCCGATGCGCTCCAGGGCGGTGCGCAGCAGGCCCACCACCTCGCGCGCGTGCGCCTCCTCGGCGGGCAGGTCGAAGGAGCGGGCCCGCTGGCGCAGCCGGTCGTCGCCGCGCTGCACGATGCCGACCGCGCTCATCCGTTCGCCGGCGGGCGGGAGGTGGCCGGTCAGCCACTCCGGCTCGCGCTGCCGCAGGGGCGAGCGGAACCGCCATTCCAGCCGGTACCGGGTGTGCATCGGCGGGTGCTCGGTCGACCAGACGAAGAGGACGCGGCCCCCGGCCTCGGTGCGCTCGACGGGGGTACGCAGGGCGGATTCCGCGGTGAGCGAGGTCTGTACCCCCCAGACCACGGGTTCCAGCCAGGCCGGGAAGTCCATGTACACCGACAGGCGCCGGGTCGGCAGCCGCACCGCCCGCTGGAACCACTGCCCCCACTTGTCCTCGCCGACCCGGTAGGTGTAGCTGATCATGGTGCGCTGACCCCGGTACAAGGGGAAGCGCCCTTGGTCGTTCTCGAAGAGCAACCAGATCTCCTTGAAGGAGTCCCGGTCGTAGATCGGCCGCAGCCGCATCGGCTCACCGGGATCGGTGCCGAAGGTCGCGGTGAGCGCCAGCTCCTCCCAGGTGAGCGGATGCTCGCGGTAGAAGCGGTTGGAGCGTTCCGGGTCGGTGGGGTACCGGTCGACGGTGATCCGGACGGGGAACCGGATGACCGGCTCCGGGCCGGCGTTGTAGATCCCCCGGGCGATGGTGCACTCGTACGCACCGTCCAGATAGGACAATGTGGCGGTCTCGTGTTCGACGACGAGCCCGGTGCCGGGCGGCAGCCACTGGTCCGAGACGGCCGGCCCGCCGCCTCCGCCGGCGGTGGTGCGCGGCGTGCGGCGCAACTCCTCGTACTCGGTGTAGCGCAGCCAGATCGCGCCGTCGGCCTGCAGTACCGCCTCGGCGCGCCGGGCGAAGTCCTCGGTCGGCCGGTGCCGGCGCCCCTCGACGTGGCTCACGTAGGACGGGTCGAACCCCATCTCGGTGGCCAGCTGCTTCTTCGACAGCCCACGCTCGATCCGCCACCGGGCCAGCTCGGCCGCGAAAGCCTCCGCCGCCCGGTCCTGAGGCGAGGTGGTCATCCAGATCACCCTTTATGGCCGGGACTCCAGTCTGGTGCGGGGCTCACCCGTTCATCCACCACTGTCAGCTAGCTGACAGTTACTGCCCGGGTTGGTACTGCTCTGGGCGGGTGCGCGTGTCTCCGCACATCACGCTCCCGCGGCCCCGTCGGCCTGCGGACCGGCGGTTTCCGCTCCGCTCACCCGGGTAGTCAGCCAGATAGCCGAGCAGAACTGGTTAGCCTAACCTTAGTCAGCTATGGTGGGCAGGCCGCCACCGGCGGCCGAGAGGGGGGTACGTGACGCTAGCGCTGCACGCCCCAGAGCTCGCCCCGATCGTGTCCACGCTGGAGCTGGTCCGCGCGCAGCGGGGCGCCGCCGCGGTCCGGGGCGTGGCCCCCGGGCTGATCGTCGACGACCCGGCTGGCTGGACCCCGGCGGAACGGTTCGCGGACGGCTCCGCACTGCCCGACCTGCTCGATGCCGCCCGCGAGCGGTGGGGCGCCAGCCCGGCCGCGGCCGCCGCCCTGGCCTGGAAGTCCTATGTGTACTGGCTGACCCTGCCGGCCGTCGTCGGGTATGCGGCAGCTCGCCGGATCCCCGACCTGTCCGCCGGCAACGTGCTGGTCCGGCTGCCCGGCGCCGCCCCGTTCCTGCAGGTCGGTCTGCGCACCCCGGCGGTCGCGGTGGCGCCGACCGACCCGGTTGCCGGGCGCTACGTGACCCCGGTCGGTGACCTGCCCGGCTACCTGCGCCGCACGCTCGTCGACGAGCACCTGGCGCCGGTCCTGGACGGGCTGCACCAGCTGGTCCGGGTCGGCCGCCGTACCCTGCTCGGCTCGCTCGCCTCCGGGGTGACCTACGGGCTGATCCGCTCTGCCGACGCGCTGCCCGGGCCGATCGCGCCCACGGTGCGGACGCTGCTGTCCGCCCTCGACGTCGAGGACCTCGTGGAGATCACCCCGAATCTCGGCGTGCAGCGGCGCACCTGCTGCCTGGCCTTCACCCTCCCGCAGCCGAAGATCTGCGACGGCTGCTGCCTGCCCGCCGCGAGATCGTGGACGCCTGTCCCCCCTCCAGGGGGTATCAGCGTCCAAGATCTCGACGGCTAGGCCCGCACGTCCCACACCAGCACCCCGCCTGTCTCCACCCCGTGTCCCATCAGGCTCTCCAGCGTGGCGCGCAAGTCGTCATGGTGCGGCGCGTCGGGCGCGAGGACGACGATCGCCGCCTTCCAGGTACGCAGGTCCGCCCGCGCCTGCTCGCGCTCCGCAGGCCCGACCGCCGGTACCCCGCCGCCGCCCGCGACGCCCCCGAGCAGCACCGCGGTCGGCAGGGGTACCGCGCCGTACATGCCCTTGCCGGTCTCGTCGGGCCCGAGGAAGTACCCGCCGACCATCCGGTACCCGTGCCCGGCCGCGTTGGCCCAGCGCATCGCGGTGATCCCGCCGTACCAGACGGTGGTGTCGGCGGAGACCACCGACGCGTCCCCGGTCACGTACTGACGCCACCCGCCCGACGTGAAGAACTCCGGCGTCGGCGGCCGCTGCTGCACCGGAAGCGGTACCGGCACCAGCGGCAGCAGCACCAGCGCGACCGCCACGAGCCAGGCCGCCCGCAAAGGCGGACGAGCCGCCTCCACCGAGAACGCGAGCAGTACCGCGATCACCGGCACCAGGACCAGTCCCAGCCGGATCGGCAGCACGCTGTCGAAGAGCGGCAGGCGGTTCAGCCATCCCCAGGGCGCGTGGGTCAGGACCGGCTCCCCGTGGAGCCTGGCGGTGGCCCCGAGGGAGAGCACGAAGAACACGACCGCGACCAGCGCCAGCACCCGTACTGCCACCCGCCGCCACAGCCACACCGCGATCACCACGAGCGCGTCGAGTAGCGGGGCGCCGAGGTGCGTGTTCTCCTCCGGCTGCGGGGACAGCGTGCCGTCGCCGTGCCCGAGCGAGAGCTTCGGCAGCGCCGGGTAGCTGCCCAGGTCGGCGCCGTACCCGAGGACGAACTCGGGCAGCCCGTGGTAGGACTGCGGGCCGAAGAACTGGAACCACAACGGGTACGCCAGCAGCACGCCCGCGGTCACCGCCGCCGCACCGAGCCCGCGCAGGAACGGCCGTACCCGGTCGGCGATCTCGGCGCGCCGCCACACGGCGTACCCGCCGACGAAGATCCCCGTCGCGAGCGCGGTGAGGAACAGCAGCTCCTCGTTGATGAAGGCCTGCCACGTGGCCAGCAGCCCGAGCACCACCCCCTGCCGTACCGTGCGCAGCGTCAGGGCCCGCCAGACGATCAGTGGCAGCAGGAACTGGGCGACCAGGTTGGGGTGCGCGTTGGCGTGGTTGACCAGGCCGGGCGCGAAGCCGGCGAACCCGCCCCCGACCGCCGCGGCCAGCCGGTGGTCGACCAGGTGCCGGGACAGCACGAAGTACCAGGCGGTGGCGGTGCCGGCCAGACCGAGCGTGAGCAGCAGCACGAACGACACCGACGAGCCGGCCAGCGCGGTCACCGGCGCCAGCGGGACGGTCAGCCCGAGCAGGCCGGTGTTGGCCATCAGGTTGACCCCGTGCGGCGCGTTGAGCTGCGGCGTGAAGAACGGGTGCTCGCCGTGCGTGAAGATCCGCACCGCGTGGATCAGGGCCCACTCGAAGAAGCCCGGGTCGGAGGTGTTGGCCGCCGGGTCGAGGTGCGCCGGGTCGGCCCAGAGGTTGCGCAGCACCCAGCCGGCGAGGAGCAGGTACACCGCGGCGACGGCGCCGTCGGTGGCGGTGCTCAGGCGCCGGGCGGTGTCCGGCTCGGCCGGTGCCGCGACCGGCGGCGCGCCGGCGGTCTGCACGTCAACCGCCGGACACCCACCGCACGTCCCAGACCCACGCTCCCTGGATCAGCCGCGGCGGCTGGCTGTCGAGCAGCGCCGTCACCGTCTCCCGCAGGGCGTCGGCGAAGGGCCGGCGGGGGGACAGGATCACGACCGCGGCCCGCCAGAACTTGAGGTCCTCCTTGGCCCGGTCCCGGTCGACGTCGGTGATCCTGGGTACCCTCCCGGTCCGGTTGACCGCGGCCAGGATCGCGGTGGTGGGCCGCTGCGGCGCGCCGAACATGCCGATCTTGTCGGGGGTACGGGGGTCGGGGCCGAGGAAGTACCCGGCCGGCACGGCGAACTCGACCCGCTGCGTCGAGGCCCACTGCATGCCGTCCATCGCGTTGGTGTAGGCCGGTAACGGTACCGGTACCAGGGTGTGCCCGGGGGGCACGTACGCCTTCCACGTGCCGCTGGTGATGAACTCCGGCGTCGGCGTGCGGGAGACGATCGCCAGGCGCGTGGGCGCCAGCGGCAGCAGCACCGCCACCACCAGCGCCCCGGCGACCAGCCGGATCCGGCCGACCCGCGCCTCGTCCCCCCGGATCAGGAGCACGTGCTGCATGAACAGCGCGAGCACCACGGCGATCACCGGGATCAGCACCAGGGCCAGCCGGGTGGTGATCACCGAGTCGAAGATGGGCAGCTTCTGCAGCAGCAGGTACGGCGTCGGGACGTGGTGGCGCCGGCCCTGCACGAGCAGCACCGGCCCGAGTGAGAGCAGCCCGAATACCACGCCGACCACGGCCACCGAGCGCACCACGAGATGGCGCCACATGATGACCACTATCAACCCGCAGAACACCACGAGCGGCCAGCCGAAGAAGGAGTTCTGCTCGGCCGAGTTCTGCGCGAACACCCGCGCCGCGGTCGGGTCGCCGGACAGGGAGGTACCGGAGAAGGCGGTGAACGAGAACAGGTCGGCGCCGAAGAACTTGGCCCCGGACCACAGGCCGTGGTAGACCTGCCGGCCGAAGAACTGCTGGTACAGCGGGTAGGCCAGGAGTACCCCGGCCACCAGCGCCGCCACCGCGAGGCCGCGCACGAACCGGGGCACCAGGGCCCGCGCCTCCGCCCGCCGGTGCAGCGCCCAGACGAGGGTGAACAGTCCCAGGCACAGCGCCAGGACGAAGAGCAGCTCCTCGTTGAGGAACGCCTGGTACGTGACGAGCAGCCCGAGGAGGATCCCGTGCCGCACCGTCCTGCCCCCCTCGGCCAGCCGCAGCACCTGGGCGATGATCAGCGGCAGCACGAACTGCGCCACCAGGTTGGGGTGGGCGTTCGCCTGGGAGATCATTCCCGGGCCGAAGCCGCAGAAGGCGCCGCCGACGAACGCGGCCAGCCGGGAGTCGACCAGGTGCCGGGAGAAGAACCAGTACCAGGCGTACGCGGTCGCGGCGAGGCTGAGCGTGACCATCACCGCGAACGACACGTGCGGCCCGAAGAGCATGGTGACCGGGATCAGCGGGATGGTCAGCCCGTAGGCCGAGGTGTTGGCCATCATGTTCACGCCATCGGGCACGTTCATCATGTCGGTGACGAACGGGTCGTGGCGGCCGACCACCACCCGTACCGCGTTGGCCAGCGCCCACTCGAAGAACGTCTGGTCCTGCTGGTTGCCCGCCATGATGTAGTTGCGCAGGTAGAACCAGACCCGCTCGGTGACAACCCCGGCCATGAGCAGGTAGATCACCGGCGCCGGCAGGTCGGCCGAGCGCAGCCAGCGGCGCCACCGGCTGGCCGGGGCGGGGGTCGAGGGTTCGCTGGCGGCGGACTCCGGCTCGTCGGCCTGGCTGGCGCTCGGGGCGTCGGTGAGCTGGGTCATGCCGGGCCCCCGGCCTTGACGATCTCCCGCACGTCCCAGACCCAGGCGCCGTCGATCAGGGTCGGGAAGCGGCCGATCAGGTGCGTCACCGTCTCCCGCATCAGGTCTTCCAGCCTTCCCCCGGCCACGAGTACGAGCACCGACGCATTCCATGAGCGCAGCTCAGCGTAGGCCTCGAGGACCGTCTTCTCGGTGATGACGTCCGGGGCGTGGCCCGTCTGCGCGACCGACCGGAGCAGCTCGGCGGTCGGCGACCGGCCCTTGATGGCGGTGGTCAGCCCGGCCGCGTCGGCGCCGCCCCGGTAGGGCTCGGGCAGGGTGAGCTCCAGCAGGGTCGCGGCCTGCTGGACCCGCGCGTCCACGGCCGCCGCACTGCTGGGTACCGGCACGACGGTCTGCCCCGCGGTGACGTACTGCCGCCACGTGCCGGCGGTGATGAACGCCGGCAGGTCGCCGAGGTTTCCGTTGGCCTGCAACGGTTTCGGTGCGGCGGCCACGAGGGCGGCCGCGACCAGGACCACGAAGATGCGCCGGAAGCTGAGCCCGTAGCTGACCTCGTTGTCCCACTTCGGCAGCCGGTCGCACGCGATGGCGAGCAGGACGGCCAGGCACGGGGTGAGGACCAGAGCCAGGTGGGTCGGGGCGACCAGGTCGAACCCGGGCAGCTTGCTGAACGGCCACCACGGTCCCGGTATCCCGGTCGGGCCGCCGTTGGCGCGGATCACGCTGCCGAGCGAGAGGACCCCGAACACCGCGGCGGTGAGCGTCACCACGCGGGTGGTCAGGCTCTGCCGCCACAACAGCGCGACGCAGACCCCGGCGAGGATCACCGCCGGCCAGCCGAACCAGGTGTTCTGCTCGATGGACCCGATGCTGCGCGCGGCGGTGAAGTTGCCGGCCAGGGAGTCGCGCCAGAATTGCACGAACGCGGTCAGGTCCTCGCCGTCGCGCGCCACCGGCTTGGGTACCGTGTGGTGCGCCGGATCGCCGGCGAGCCGGTACCAGATCGGGTAGGCCAGCAGCACCAGCGCGGTGCCGAGGGCGACCGCGAGCCCGGCCACGACCGGCCGGGCCGCCGCCCACGACGGCCGCGCCCGGCCCTCCCGCTGGAACTGGAAGCACAGCGCGGCCACGCCGCCACCGAGCGCGGTCAGCAGCAGGACCTCCGTGCTGATCAACGCCTGCCAGGCCAGCAGGAGCCCGAGCGGCACCTCGTGCCGCACCGGCCGGCCCCCGACCAGCTTGAGCGTGCCCAGCACGATCAGCGGGACGAGGAAGTTGGTGACGAAGTGGGGCTGGCCGTTGCTGTGCCACATCATGGCGGGCGCGAAGGCGAACACGCCGGCCCCGACGAACGCCGCCAGCCGGGACCGGACCAGGTGCCGCGACAGCACCCAGTAGGCGCTCACCCCGGTCACGGCCAGCGCCAGGGTCAGCCAGAGCGCGTAGGCGGCGCCGGGGCCGAGCCACATCGTGACCGGCGCCAGCGGAAGGGTGATCCCCAGTGCCGAGGCCTGCGGGATGAGCGCTCCCGCGCCGGGGATCTGATCGGGCAGCCCGGCCAACGGGTTGGTCAGGTGGCGCAGAGCGTGGGCGGTGTGGGCGAGCAGCCACTCGGTGTCGGCGTGGTCGGCGGGGCGCGCGGGCGTGAGCCGGGTGAGATCTTTCCAGAACCGGGCGGAAACCCAGCAGGCCAGTAGGATGTACAGCGTCACCGCGGTCAGATCGGTCAGATCGGGCAGGACGGCCCGGACCCGCGCGGGTCGGCGCTCCATGACCCGCTGGAGAAATGCAGCGACACGCCGAGGAGGGTGAGCGATCCAATCAGTGTCGGCGGGTGTGGACACAGGTACCTGAGTATCCGGTACCAGCGAAGCGACCACTACATCCTCCCGTTCGGAGCCTCGGGAAGAATACCCGTCCCGGCCTTGCGAGCGTGGGCGCGGCTCCCCTACCGTCGTACCGGCTACCGTACGCGACAGCTACCCGGAATGACTGACCTCCACACCGGGACACGGCTCCGTTACCGGACACCACGGCACCAACCCTGCTTCGCGACTTGTGGACCAATGCGGTAGTGTCCCGAGTCCAAGGGCCAGCGGCCATTCCTGACAACACACAGCAGAATCTGCGGGAGTACACCAATGGTGGAGATCACCGGCGACCAGCAGGTCCAGTCGGATGTCCTGGAAGGCCTGGCGACAGCCGTCAACCATCGACGGTGGTTTGTGGAGCTCGCGATTCCCCACCTCGGTGACCACCCGATCGAGGTCGGTAGCGGACTCGGTGACTACGCACTGGAATGGGCGCCGCACTTCCCGCGCTTCACCGCGACGGAGGCCGACCCCGACCGGCTGGTTCTGCTGAAGGAGCGGTTGCACGGGCACCCGTCGATCGACGTCCGGGAGCTGCTGCTGCCCACCGAGGAAACCGCGAGCTACACCGCGGCGGTGTCCTACAACGTCCTGGAGCACATCGAGGACCACGTGGGCGCGCTGCGCAGCATGGCCCGTCTGGTCCGCCCGGGCGGCCGGATCGTGCTGATCGTCCCGGCGTTCATGTTCGCGATGAGCGCGGTCGACATCGCCACCGGCCACGTGCGCCGGTACACCAAGAAGACGATGCGCGCCGCGATGACCGAGGCGGGCCTGACCATCGAGAAGCTGCACTACGCCAACGCCCTGGGCCTGATCGGCTACTACATGGCGACCAGCGTGTTCAAGCTCATGCCGAAGGAGGGGCCGATGGTCAAGTTCTACGACCGGCTGGTCCTGCCGGTGACCAAGGCCGCCGAGACCCTGGTCAAGCCGCCGTTCGGCCAGTCGGTGTTCGTCGTCGCCCGCACGCCCGAGTAGTCCGCTGCTTTCCAGGCCCGGGGCGGCGCTCCGGGCCTTTCTCATGCCGTCACCGTCACCCGCTCGGGGTGGCGGGGCTCTCGGGCGCCGACGGGCGCCGGGATCGTCGGCTGGCCGACGGCCGGGTTCGCCGCCCCCGCCGTGCTCGTCGATCAGACGGCGGCGCTCCGCAACGGCGTCCAGCACCGCCGCGACGAGCAGGCTCAGGGCGATCCGGAACGGTGGGCGCCGCCTCGATGTTGTCGACGAGGAGGGCCGGGTCCATCAGGACCCGGCCCTCCTTCAGGCGTTCGATCAGTTCCACTGAGCGGCGTAGACGGGCCCATTGACAATGGTGAATGCGAGGGTGAGCTGGTAGGTCAGCAGGTCCGTCGCCCTCGGGATGGTCAACGCCGGACTCGGGTTGAGCTGCGTCCAGGCGGACCAGGTCGAGTTGTTCCAGTGCCGGGTCCAGACCCGATCGTCGGTGCCGACCACGAACAGGTCGACCAGACCGGCGTCCCAGGCGACCGCCTCGAAGCCGCCGCCGATGGTAGTGCCGCCGAGTTGGTCCCAGGGCAGCCAGACGCTGCCGTCCCAGCGCCGGTGCCAGACCGTGCTGTCGCCCCCTGGTGCGAAGACGTCGATCTTCCCATCTGACGTTGTCACAGCCTTGACGTCCCAGCGGACCTGGCCGCCGATGCCCTGCCACGGGTAGATGAATGCCTGGTCGAAGTACCGGTAGTACACCGCGCCGTCGCCACCTTGCACGAAGACGCGCTCGCCGCCGTTCGCAGGGTCAACGGTCACCGAGAAGTTGTGTCCCTGGGTACGCCCACCGAAGTTGTCCCAACCACCCCACACATAGCCGTCGAACGTGCGGTGCCAGACACCGGAGTCCGCGCCGATCGCGAAGAGGTCGAGTGAACCAGGCTCGGGCGAGACGACGACCAGGTCGGCCTTGGTCAGGCCGCCGAGCGGCTCCCAGACGTGCCAGCCGGTGTGGTCCTGCCACTGATGCCAGATCGAACTGTCGCTACCGGTGACGAACAGGTCGAGCCGGTCGCCGGAGGACCAGGCCGCGATCGGGTTGCCGACCGTCGCGCCGCCCAGGCTCTCCCACCCCGACCAGTCGCCTCCGTTGCGGGTGGCGTGCAGGACCGGGTGGCCGGGAGCGCTGCTGGCCACGAACATGTCCTGCCGGGCGCCGTTGGAGACCACGGTGGGACGCGTCGTCGTACCGACGGCCGGCGGGCTGGCGGTGTGCCAGCTACCCGCGGGCGGCGGCCCGGGCGGCGGGTTCGCCCCATTGATATCGAGGATCCGGTGAGACTTGTTGGTGGTGCTGACGAGGGTCTTCTGGACCTGCGCGGGGGTCAACGTGGGCTGCTGCGCCAGCAGTAGCGCGGCGGCACCCGTCACGTGCGGAGCGGCCATCGACGTACCGCTCATGGGCACCAGTGCGGTGTCGTTGAGCGTGGTCGTTGACACGATGTCGACGCCTGGAGCGTACAGGTCATTGCAGGTGCCCCAGTTGGAGAACTCCGCTCGCAGGTCGCCACGGTCGACCGCACCGACCGTGACCACCGCTGGTACCCGCGCCGGCGAGAAGTCGCACGTGAAGTCGTTGCTGTTGCCGGCGGCGGCGATCACCGGGATACCCGCGTTGATCACGTTCGTGACCGCGTCGTCGAGGGCCTGGTCCGCGACCCCGCCGAGGCTCATGTTGGCCACCGCCGGACGCGGCGCGGCGGGGTCCGAGAGGATGTAGTTGAGGCCGGCCAGGACGGTGTCCGTGTTGCCGTTGCCCTGGCAATCGAACACCCGCACGGAAACCAGCCGCACCCCCTTCGCCACTCCAGCAGTGGTCCCGCCCACGGTTCCGGCGACGTGTGTGCCATGGCCGATGCAGTCCTGGCCGGTGCCCGCGAAGGGATCGAACCCGTTGACCGCCCGACCGCCGAAGTCCTGGTGGCTGAACCGGATCCCGGAGTCGACGATGTAGGCGGTGACGTTGGACGCCACAGTTGGGTAGGTGTAACGGTCATCGGTCGGCCAGTACGCCTGGTCGATCCGGTCCAGGCCCCAGGACGGCGGGCTGACCTGTGTATCGCTGGGACGGAGCCGCTGAACCTGCTCGACATAGGCGACGCTCGAGTCGGCCCCCATCCGGCGGGCGGCCGCTTCGTTCACCGTCAGCGAGAAGCCGTGCAGCGCCTTGTCGTAGGTGTGCAGCACGGTCCCGCCGTATGCGTGTACCAGACCGGTCGCGGCGGCACCGATCCGGTCCGCGCGCACCGCTTGGTCCTTAAGCACGACGATGTACTGGTCCTTCACCAGATCCGCGGCGGGTGTGCCGTGGTTGCGGATCGTTCCTACAGCGTCGCGGGTCGTTCCGGGGGAGTTATGGATCGTGCCGGTAGGTTGCGCTTGCGCGGTGCCACCGAAGACAACTGTGAGGGCGGCGGCGAACCCTAGCGCGACAATTCGTACGGGGCCGCGAATTCGGGCCGCGCGTAGCCTGGTCATGACGAAACACCCTTTCGGCGGGGAGTCGCCCGTCGGCGAGGCGGCATGGCCGCCTCGCCGAGGGGGTAACCCGTTAGGTGAATGAGTTCACGACATCGGAACTCGGGAGGAACTGTAGGCGAGAAAGGCGCGCGCCGCTGCCCCGTCCGGGCGCCCGGATGTCGCTCCACATGCAAGACCGGCTCGTGCCGTCACTCGAGGTCACCCCGACGGAACGTCCTCGTCATCAGGGCAGCGCCATCTGTCACACCGTCACGCTGGGTCGGGCCGGACGATCATGTGCTCTCAGATAGAGCAAAGATGCAATGCCCAACGGACGGAACCGCAGGTCCGCGCGGTGCCTCACGCCGGAAAGGGCGGCGGCGGCGTCCGGCCGAGGCCCGGATTTCGGTGCGGGCGGCGATAGGCAATGACGGCCCTCGCGGTCGGTGTACCCGCGCCAGTGGAGCTTCGTGACGTGCCTGTGGCGCGCTAGCCCGGGACGCGCGCCACGCAGAACACCGTTTGGCCGAACGGCACCTTGACGAACCGCTCGATGAACCGCGTGATCGGCACCACGGTCCGGTCGTAGACCTTGACCAGCTTCGGGTTCGGGTAGCCGGCCTTGCCCACGCGCACGGCCATCCACCAGGCGATGCCGCCGAGGAAGTTGATCGGCTTCAGGACCTCGACCCGCAGGCCGGCGTGCTCGACGGTGGCCCGCATGGTCTTCGGCGTGTACCGGGTGATATGGCCGACCTTGCGGTCGAAGTCACCGTAGAGCTGCATGTAGCCAGGGCACCACAGGATGATACGGCCGCCCGGGACGACGGCCTTGGCCAGACCGCGCAGCGCCTCCACGTCCTCTTCGATGTGCTCGAGGACGTTCATGGCGACGACCGTGTCGACCGGCTCCACATCCGGTACCGCCGGCAGCACGAACTCGACCACCTGCACCTTGGGGTCGCTGGGCCACCGCTCGCGAAGCTGCTGCGCGCAGTACGGGTCGGCGTCGGTGACCACGAGCCGGTCCACCCGGTCGACGAACTGCTCGGCGAAGTGACCGAGCCCGGAGCCGACCTCGAGCAGCGAACGGCCGACGTGTGGGGCAACGGTGTCGAACTCGTACTGCCGGTAATTGCGGGCCGCCTCACCACCGAGGTGGTTCTCCAGCATCGCCTCGCCGCCCTCGTTGACGTCGACCCACAGCGGGGTGACGTCCTCGGCCGCCGCTACGCGGGAGGCCTTGTCATCAGCTCGCTTGTTGGGGTCCGCCATGCTTGGCACGCTGCTCGCTCCGTCCTGTCAACAGTCGGCACCGGAGCCATGGGCTCCGGCTCGCCGGACACCGTACCACCCACCGCTATCTATCGCATTCCGTCCAGGTTCCGCTGGTAGGGGACTGGCGGTGTCCGCGCTCAAAGGTGGGACGCCGTGTGCGCGGGTTGGTCGGCGGTGTCGGCCAGTTCCAGGTCGGCGGCCTCTTCCGGGGAGATGGTTTCCGGGTTGGGTGGGTGAACGGTCGCGATGCCGCGCAGGGTGAGCAGGCTGCCCAGCAGACCGGAGAAGACGAACATGACGCCGAGGGCGATCGCGGTGGCCGAGGGGAGGACCAGCCGGATGGTGACCAGGCTATTGCCGAGTTGGCCGAAGCCTGCCGAACCCCACTGGGTCAGGCCGCCTATCGATCCGATCAGCCCAAGTACCACCAGGGTCAGGCCAACCCCGGCACAGGTTTCCAGGCGTAGCACACGGGCCCAGCGGGCCAACCGGACGTGGTGGATGATCCCCTCGTGCCGGCCGTACATTTCGGCGAACCCGCCGAGCAGGACGAGTTGTGCGCCGACCAGCAGGGCGAGGCAGGTGTAGATCATCGTGTTCAGGTTGAAGCTGACCGAGCCGATGCGCACCGGGCCGAAGGTCAGCGGCACCGTGCCGGCCAGTCCCAGCAGCGCGGTGACCATCCCCGGCAGGATCAGCGCCTTGCGGGGGGCGAGGACCAGTAGGAAGCGCAGGTGCCGCCAGCCGTCCCGCCAGGTACGCAGGTGCGGTCGGCGGCTGCGCCCGTCCGGCTGCAGGGTGGTGGGTACCTCGACCATGTCGTAGCCGGCCAGCGCCGCCCGGACGACCAGTTCGGAGGCGAACTCCATGCCCGGCATGCATAGCCCGAGGGCCCGTACCCGGTCCCGGTCAAAGCCGCGGATGCCGCAGTGGAAGTCGCCGACGTGCCGCAGCCCGAACAGCCGCCGGCCCAGCCAGGACAGCACCGGATTACCCAGGAACCGGTGCAGGAAAGGCATGGCGCCCGGTTTGATCCCGCCCTTGAACCGGTTTCCCATCACCAGGTCGTGTCCCTCACGCAGCGCCTGGATGAACAATCCCAGGTTGGCGAGGTCATACGAGTCGTCCGCGTCGGCCATGATCACGTACCGGCCGGCGGCCGCGTCGATCCCGGCGGACAGTGCACCGCCGTAGCCGCGGATGGCGGCGTTGATCACTCGTGCCCCGTTCTCCTCCGCGATGCGCTGCGATCCGTCGGTCGAACCGTTGTCGCTGACCAGGACCTCGCCCTTGACCCCGAGTTCGGCCAGGCAGCGACGAGCCTTCTGCACACACACCGCCAACGTCTCGGCCTCGTTCAGACATGGCAGCAGAACAGTGACCTCCAGACCCTCCAGATCCACACCATCCAGCGGCATCGGACCAGGCCCGACAACAGAATCCAGCGGCTTGCGAGGGCTAGGCACAGACATCCGACACTCCGACCGGGGCGGCAAGGGGATCTGAGGTGGCGCGGGGAGGCGATTCGTTGCGTTGCTCGGACAGGGTACTGGCCGGGACGTCTGCTTCTGCTGCCGCGCCCCGGTCGGTGCGCCGGGTAAACCTCTCGACTAGGACGTCGAGAGTGGAGACGACAAGCAACAACAGGGCGATCCGGACGGCGAAGTTCTCCTGGACGCTGTACCGGGCCGGTTCACTGTCCAGCACGATGAGCCCGGCCAACTCGCTGACGAGAGCGGCCACGATCAGTACGAACGCGGTCACCACGTACGGTCGTCGACGCCGTAAGGCGCCGGACAGCACCGCCCCGACGATCGCGAGCACGACCAGGCAGATCAGTGCGATGAACCGGCTACGGTCGGCGCGGAACATGAACCGGTCGATCTTGGCCGGGAAGACCGATCCGGGGCTGCCGTAGAGGCCGTACCCGTCGACGCCGCCGAACGCGGCCGGCGCGACGTTCCAGACGTCGGCAAGGACACGATCTGGCGCCGCGAGCGCGAATCGGACCGGGTCGTTGCCGTGGGCCTCGGCCCAGGCCACGAGTTCTGGACAGGCGCGTACCTCGTCCGCCATCCGGTACCAGTCCCGGCCGACCTCCCGAAGCGCCCCCGGGCAGGGCGGCATTCCCAACTGCTGCTCGTAGATGTGCTTGACCCTCGGGTTGCCGTAGATGTACGGCAGCTTCCACACCAGCAACTCGACGTTTTCAGAGATGCGGCTGCGCGAGTACGGGCCGAAGCTCCGGTAGACGTTGGGCATGATCGCCGAGCACCAGGCGACCGCGCCTACCAACACTACGACCGATGCCGCCACCGCCCGCCGCAGCTCCACCCGCCGCCACCAGAAGAAGGCCAGCACGCCGATCAGGATGACGACGAAGACCCGCAGCTCCGGTCGCACGAACGTCCAGTAGAACGCGGCCGCCGTCAGCACCACCAGCGGGATCTTGGTTCGGGTACGCATCCACAGCAGGAACATCGCCACCACGACGACGCCGAGACTGATCGACAACGACTCCGACAGGATCGCGAAATCCCACTCGGTCACCGGGGTCAACAGGGCGAAGACCAGGACAGCCCCGCTGGCCAGTACCCGAGCCGCCAGCGACCGGAAGCTCATCCACAGCACCCAGGCCAGCACTGCCCACGCGACCGTACTGATCGCCCACTGCGCATCCGACCGGCGCACATCACCATGGAACAGAGCAAACAGCAGCGGGGCACCCCACAGCCGGGGAGCATGCCCGGTGAACGACACCAGCGGGCCACGGTCCCACTGCGGATCGTTGCGGTACGCATAGGAAAATGTGTCCCACCACATCACCAGTCGGGAATTGTGTAACACTTCGTACCTGGTGGCGAGATACGCGCTGAGCATGACGGTGAAGACCGAGGCCGGATACCGGAACGCCCGGCTCGCGAGGTCCGGCAGGCCGTTGAGCCGCAGCCTGTCACCGAACCTTGCACGGACAGTTGCGAACACCGCTACCTCTCCTGCGCGCAAGGTGGATCGTGCCTCTGGGCCGGCCGCGCCGAGCCCACGATCGCCGCCCGCAAGATACCGCAGGTGCGCCCGCCGGGTGCCCGGGTGCTCGGTGGCGTCCGCAAAACCGATCCGGTGGTCGATACCCGGCTTGCTCGCCCATGGTCTCCAGCGTGACGAATGATCGGTGGTCCGGCCGGCCGACAGCGTACACCGAAATCGATCGGAGGAGGGGGTGTGGTCCCGGCCTGAAGATCAACCAGCGTCACTGGTACATCAGGTGGGAAGGGCAATGATGGCGACGGTGACTTTTGCCCTGAGGTCCGGGCGCCGGTCGAGGATCGCGTTCACCTGAGCGATGATGTCGCCGTTGTCGGTGACCACCCGGATCGGGTACGGCGAGGCGTCGAAGAGCTGTTCGAGCGTCTGGCCGGTAGCGATCCACATCTGCGCCCGCCAGCCGTGGCCGTGGTCGCGCAGCAGGACGTTGCTCCAGTGCGTCGCGTGCGCGGGTACCCCGCGACCGGGCCAGACCAGCACGACCGCGCCGGTACGCTGCGGCAGGGCGGCGGCCACCCGCAGCGCGGACTCGGCCGGCCAGCGCCAGGCCAGTTTGCCGTCCTCGTAGGACCGGGCCCACCCGGGGCTGAGGAACGGGCCCAGCGCGGCGACCGCGGCGATCGACAGCGCGGCCGACGGCACAGCGGGCCACACCTGGCCGAGCAGCCGGCCCAGCGGCGGGCCGGAGCGGGCCGGCCGGGTCACCACGATACCCAGGACGCGGGCCACGCTGCCCAGACCGAGCACCGACACGATCATCAGCAGGTGGGTGGACTTGTAATAGAAGTAGTCCAGATGCCCCAGCTTGTACTCGTGGTACACGGCGACGGCGAGGATCAGCCCCACGGTGACCACATAGGACACGAGGTACCCGCGCCAGGCCGGCGACCGCCAGGCGGCGCCCACGGTCGCGGCGAAGACGAGGGACGCCACGCACAGCAGTACCCGGTTGTTCGGGTGCAGGATCGAGCCCGGGACGGTCAGGTGGTCACCGGCCGGGAAGGCGATCAGGTTGACGTAGAGCATGACGCCGGCCGACGCGACGCCGGCCAGCCCGGCGACGGCGAGGAACGTCGCGTGCCCGCGCAGCCGGCGCCGGTACACCACCAGCCACACCAGAGTCGCGGCGCCGGCGATCGGCAGGGTGAGGAAGTACGTGTACGAGATCGCCACGAGCAGTGCCACGACGAGCACGATCTGCTCCCGGATCCGCGACAGCGGCCGGGCCAGCACGGCGAGCAGGATCGCGAACTCCGCCAGCCCGGCGATCTCCGGCCAGTACCCGCTCCACAGCATCTCCAGCGGGTCGCCGAACAGCAGGTACATCGCGCCGAGCGTGCCGGCGGGCAGCCAGGCCCAGGCACGCAGGCCGGGCCCGGCCAGCCACCGGGCGGCCCACAGGATCGCCAGGACCATGAACACGAAGCTGACCGGTTCGAACCACACGAACGTGTTCAGCTCGGTCACCGCCGAGGCAGCCTGGTGCCCGTCCGAGCGCAGGAAACTGGCCAGCAGCGCGCCGGTGAAGTGCAGGCCCTGGGGGTACGTCTGGTAGATGGACCACACCTCGCCGGCGGTCTGCGGGCGGTGCATGAACACATACCCGCCGACCTCGCGCATCGCGTCGTAGAGGGAGAAATGGCTGGCCAGGTCGCCACCGGCGGCGATGAGCGCGAACCGGCCGGTCTTGTCCGCGTGACGGTACGGCCAGAAGACGGCGACCAGCGCGGCAAGCCCGAGCCCGATCGTCACCAGGTCGACGCCCCGGACGGCCAGCGGCAGCCGGGGCACCCGCCGCAGCATGGCGGCGACCGCCACGAGCACGGTGAACCCGAACCCCGCGGCCGGTACCGGCGCCAGCCCCCACGGCCACACCGAGATCACCAGCCCCGCCGTGGGTACCACGGCCAGCAGGATGCCGGCGGCGATCATCAGCCGGTCGAGCACCGAGCGGCCGGCCCGCAGCAGGGACGCCACCCCGAGCCAGAGCAGCACCGGCAGCACCCAGTCGACCCGGAGTACGTGGGTCAGCAGCGGCACGAGCCAGGCCCCGGCCAGCCCGACGAGCACCATGGCCAGGTATGGTCCACGGCCGTCGCGCACCGCCCGCGGCACGTCCGTGCCCGGGGGTGCTTCGGCACCCGCGATCTCGACGTTGACTGCCACCGGCTGTCGACCGTTTCTGCGAGCGGGGACGTGGCCGGCGTCATCACTGGCCACACGCGTGTAACGTCTCGGCACACTACACCCCTGTCTGCCCCGCGTCAGCGCCCCGCGTGGCGGTCCGCTCCCACGCGCCCCGGCCGACCGCCCCGCCGGACAGCATGCCTGGTAACGTCCGGTCGTCAACCCCCCGATGCGCCGCCCGCCGGGTCCGGCGCACTCCCCGGAGGCATCGTGGCGCATGCTGACACATAGTGACCTCGCCGAATACCCGAACGTGATCGTGGGCGAGGGTACGGTCATCGAACCGGGCGCGCAGGTCGGCGTACCCCCGCGCGGCGCCCAGCCGGGCGAGCTGCCGACCGTGATCGGCCCGGGCGGCCGGATCCGGTCCGGCACGATCATCTACGCCGGCACCACGTTGGGCGCCGAGCTCCAGACCGGACACGGCGCGATGATCCGCGAGGACAACGTGATCGGCGACCGCTGCTCGGTGGGTACCTACGCGGTGCTGGAGCCGGGCAACCGGGTCGGCGACGACACCCGGATCCACTCGCACTGCTTCCTGGAGTACGTCACCCTGGGCCGGCGGGTGTTCCTCGGCCCGGGCGTGGTCTTCACCGACGACCCGCACCCGGTGTGCCCCAGCTTCAAGCAGTGCGTCCTGGGCGCCACCGTCTACGACGACGTGGCCATCGGCGGCAACGCCACCATCCTGCCCGGGGTGAAGATCGGGGCCGGTAGCCTGGTCGGCGCCGGTTCCGTGGTCACCCGCGACGTCCCGCCCGGGGTCGTGGTCGCGGGAAGCCCCGCCAAGTTCATGCGAAATATCGAAGAACTCACCTGCTTCGCCGGGCTGTACGAGCGCCCGTACATCTGGCGCACGCCTAAGGAGGACACGTGACGGAAGAGCTGCGGGTCGGCCTGGTGGGCCTCGGCTACTGGGGGCCCAACTACGCCCGGCTGCTCGACGGCCACATCGACGGCGTACGGCTCGCCGCCTGCGCGGACCTGCAGACCGAGCGGCTGGCCCGGCTGTCCCGGATCCACCCCGGCGCCACGATGTACGAGGGCCACCAGCCGATGCTCGACGCCGGTGGGCTGGACGCGGTGATCGTCGCCACCGGGGCCAGCGCGCACCGGCGGATCGTCGAGGACTGCCTCAACGCGGGGCTGCCGGTACTGGTGGAGAAGCCGATCGCCAACACCAGCGTGGACGCCGAGTCGATGCGTCAGACCGCCGAGCGCACCGGGGTGCTGCTCATGGTGGGGCACACGTTCCTGTTCAACCCGGCGGTACGCCACGTCAAGCACCTGCTCGACTCCGGTGAGCTGGGCCGGCCGCAGTACCTGTCGTTCCGCCGTACCGGCTTGGGCCCGATCCGCCAGGACGTCAACGCGTTATGGGACCTCGCCCCGCACGACCTGTCCATGCTGCGGTACTGGCTGGGCAGCGACCCGATCGAGGTGACCGCGCGGGGCCAGGGCTACCTGCGCCCCGACCTGGAGGACGTGGTCTTCCTGACGCTGCGGTACCCGAACGGGGTGCTCGCCGGGATCCAGGTGAGCTGGCTCGACCCGATCAAGGACCGCAGGGTGACCGTGGTCGGCGACCGCAAGATGGTGGTGTTCGACGACGTCAACCCCACCGAGAAGCTGCGCGTCTACGACAAGGGCGCCAGCTACCAGCCCAGCGGCGGCGAGTTCGCCGAGTTCATGACGTCGGTGCGCGACGGCGACATCGTGATCCCCCGGATCCGGCCGGGCGAGCCGCTCAAGGAGCAGCTCGACCACTTCCTGCACTGCGTACGCACGGGCGAGAAGCCGATCTCGGGCGCCGCCGACGGCCTCGCCATCGTCCGTACCCTCGAACAGGCCCAGGCGGATCTCGCCGCGGCCGTCCCCGGTGTCCCGACCCAGATGGTGGTAATGGCATGAGTGACGTTCAGGTCCCCCTGGCCGACCTGCGCGCCCAGTACGAGTCGATCGCGTCCGAGGTGGACGTCGCGATCCGCGGCGTCCTGGAGCGCACCGACTTCATCCTCGGCAAGGACGTCGCGGCGTTCGAGCAGGAGTACGCGCAGTACTGCGAGACGACCCACGCGGTGGGCATCGACTCCGGGCTGTCCGCGCTCGAGCTCGGCATGCGCGCCATGGGGATCGGGCCGGGCGACGAGGTGCTGACCCCGGCCAACTCGTTCATCGCCAGCTCGTCGGCGATCTCGTTCACCGGGGCCACCCCGGTCTGGTACGACGTCGACCCGGCCACCTACAACATCGACCTGGCCAGCGCCGCCGCCGCGATCACGCCGCGCAGCAAGGCGCTGATGGTCGTGCACCTGTACGGCCAGACGCCCGACATGGACGCGGTGCTCGCGTTCGCCCGCGCGCACAACCTGCCCGTCGTAGAGGACGCCTGCCAGGCGCACGGCGCGCGGTGGAACGGCAAACGGGCCGGCGGCTTCGGCTCCTTCGCCGCGTTCTCGTTCTACCCGGGCAAGAACCTGGGCGCCTACGGGGACGGGGGCGCGCTGACCACCGACGACGCCGAGCTGGCCGAGCGGGTCCGGATGATGCGCAACTACGGCCAGAAGCAGAAGTACCACCACGTCACGCTCGCGTGGAACCGGCGGATCGACACCATGCAGGCGGCGATCCTGCGGGTCAAGCTGCGCCGGCTCGACGAGTGGAACGCCCGGCGCCGCGAGATCGGCGCGCGCTACGCCGCCGAGCTGGCCGACACCGGGCTGGCGCTGCCGGCCACGCTGCCCGGCGCCGAGCACGTGTACCACCAGTACGTGGTGCAGGTACCGGACGGCCGGGAGCGGTTCATGGCGTTCCTCGCCGAGCGCGGCGTGGCCACCGGCCTGCACTACCCGATCCCGATCCACCTGCAGGAGTGCTACGCCGACCGGGGTGTCGGGCATGGCTCGTTCCCGGTGACCGAGGCGGCGGCCGAGCGGATCGTCTCGCTGCCGATGGCGGCGGAGCTGAGCGACGCGCAGATCGACCAGGTCATCGAAGCGGTCCGCGACTACGCGGCGACGGCCGGCTGGTGACTGTGGCGGTAGGGCCCGCCGGTCCGGCGGGCCCTACCGCCAGAACCGCAGCGGCACCCGCGGAAGCTCCGGTACCGGGATCCGCGCCGCGGGGCGCCGCCGCCCGATCAGCCAGACGGCGACCGTGACTACCGCGACGACCGCCGCGCACGCCGCGAACTTCGCGCGGTTGGCGCCGGAGTGCAGGATGCTCGGCAGCAGCCGGTCCACGTACGGGTACCCGAAGAGCAGGTGGCCGACCCGGTCGATCAGCATGACCTTCCCGTGCGCGCCGCTGTCGAACCGCTCGGTCGGCTCGATGTCGCCGGCGAGCGAGACCATGTACGCGGCGACCGCCGCGAGCATCGCCACCGCCGTGGCCCACCACGCGTGCAGCCGCTGGAGGGTGACCGCGACGTAGTACCCCAGCAGCGGCGCGACCACGGTCAGGAACCGGGCCGGCGGGCTGAAGCCGCCCCACCAGAAGTTGAACGTCGAGACGGCCACCAGGTAGGGCACCGCGATCCCGAGGATCGTCACGTGTACCCAGGCCAGCCCGCGCCGCAGCGAGAGCAGGATCCCGGGGAAGACCAGCAAGAAGATGGGGAAGTACGGCAGCAGCCCGTAGTACCGGTCGAACAGCAGGCTCAGCAACCCCTGGTGCGGCGGGACCCGGAGCAGTCCGGCGCCCATGTTGGCGTTGCCCGGCGCCGGGTTCGGCGTGCCGTACTGCACCATGTTGAACACCACCACCGCGCCGCCGATGAGCACGAGCGGCCCGATAGCGTACAGGTACGGTCGCCAGGCGCGCCACGTGGTCTCGGCGAAGACCCGGACGGCCAGCAGGGCACCGACGAGCAGCGTGAAGATCACGAACCGCCCGTGGATGAACGGCAGGTAGCCCAGCCCCGCGGAGGCCACGATCAACCGGACCGGGGACCGTTTCGGCGCGAGCACCTGCCGGGCGGCGAAGAGCACGATCAACGTACCGATCGACTCCACGAACAGCATGGCCGAGTACACGTAGATGGGGCTGCCGATCGCGAACAGCGCGGTGACGATCGTCGCGTACGGCCGGCCGATGCCCAGCCCGCGCAGCAGCCAGTACAGGTTGAGGACGATGAGGACGGAGACGACCACCAGGAACGCCGCCACCCCGCCCCGGCCGCCGGCCAGGTAGGCGGGCATCCACAACAGCGGGCCGCCGGCGTTGTGCAGCGGCACCGGCGTGCCGTCGGGCAGCTTGGACAGCTGCTCCTCCAGCAGGGCCGGGTAGAACGACCGGTAGTCGCCGTGGGCGTAGGCCAGCGTCGGATCCACCGTGTGGTACCGGAGCATGGCCTCGTTGAGGATCAGGTAGTGCGGCTCGTCGCCGAAGGGCGGGAGCTGCAGGCGCAGCCGCGCCGCGATACCGAACAGCAACGTCGCGAACGTGGACAGGAGGGCCAGCACGTACCGCTCGGAAAAGCGCACCGGCCCGGCCGGCGCCGGCTCGGTGGTGGTGGCGGGCTGCGGTTCAGGCTCGGTGGGCGGCTCCGGTACGGTGTCGGACGGCCGCGATGAGGTCATGGTCACCGGTGCTCAGTGCTTCAAGCCCAGCCTGACGAGCACTATCGGGCGGAAGTAGCCCCACCAGTCGACTATCGCGCGGGCGCGGGTGTAGGTACCGGTCTCGGGATAGGTGATGTTGACGGGTACCTCCTTCCACTTGTATCCGCGCAGCAGCGTCTTGGCCATCAGGTAGGTCTCCACCTCGTAGCGACCGAGCCACGGCTGGTGCAGGTCGATGGTGGGGTCGTCCAGGACGCTGAGCCGGTAGGCCTGGTAGCCGCCGGTCGCGTCGGTGATCTTCTGGCGGAGCGACAGCCGCGCGAGGAACGTGAAGACCTGGATGAGCGCCAGCCGGTGCCACGGCATGTGGACGTGCATGCCGCCATCGAGGAACCGCGATCCGCGCACCAGATCGCACTTCTCCTCGGCGATCGGGCGGACCAGGTCGATGATCTGGTCCGGGTCGTGCTTGCCGTTGGCCGCCATCACGACCACCACGTCGGCCTTCGGGCCTTCGCCGTTGCGCAGGACGTCCAGGGCGCTGCGGATGCCGGGGCCGGGGCCACCGCGCTCCTCCCGGTCGATGACGTACGCGCCCAGCTCCCGGGCCACCTCGGCGGTGCCGTCGGTGGACTGGTCGTTGACCACGATGACCTCGTCGACCAGGTCCCTCGGGATGGCCGGGATGAGATGGCCGAGCCGGCGCGCTTCGTTATACGCCGGGATCACCACCGCGATCCGCAGTTCGTCGAGCATAAGGGCGGAGTCTAGACGGTGTGATGTCAAATGCAATGACCGGTACGGGGTACCGGGCGGGGGTAGACTTCCGCGCCGCGGGGACATGAGGGGCCGGGCGGTGGAATCGCTGAGCATCGGAGAACTGGCGGCCCGCAGCGGGGTCGCACCCTCCGCCCTGCGCTACTACGAGCGGCTCGGCCTGATCCGGTCCACCCGCAGCGGCGGGAACCAGCGCCGGTACGAGCGGGCCGAGCTGCGCCGGGTGGCATTCATCCGGATCGCTGCCCAGGTGGGCGTCCCGCTCGACGAGATCAAGGCGGCGCTGGACGGGCTGCCCGGCGCCCGTACCCCGACCCAGGCCGACTGGGCGAAGCTGTCCGCACAGTGGCGCCGCCGGCTGGACGAGCGGATCCGCCTCATGGAACGGCTGCGCGACCGGCTCACCGGCTGCATCGGCTGCGGCTGCCTGTCGCTGCGCCGGTGCACGCTGATGAACCCCGGCGACGTGCTCGCCACCCGCGGGCCCGGGCCGCGCCGCCTACTCTCCGACGACGAGTAGCACCTTGCCGAGGTGCGCGCTGCGCTCCACCAGCTCGTGCGCCTCGGCGGCGCGGGGCATCGGTACCCGACGGTCGATCACCGGCCGGATCCGGCCGGACTCGATCAGCGGCCACACCTCCGCCCGTACCCCTGAGACGATCTTCGCTTTTTCCGCGAGCGGCCGGGACCGTAACGCGGTGGCCGCGACGCTGGCCCGCTTGGCCATCAGCTGGCCCAGGTCGAGCTGGCCCTGGCGACCGCCCTGCAGGCCGATCACCACCAGGCGCCCGCCGGCGGCCAGCGCCGCGACGTTGCCCGGTAGGTAGCGGCCACCCTGGATATCCAGGATGACGTCGACGCCGTTGCCGCCGGTGGCCGCCTTCACCGCCGCGACGAAGTCCTCCTCCGTGTAGTCGATGGTCAGCTCCGCGCCCAACTCCCGCAGCGCCGCGTGCTTGCCCGGCCGCGCGGTGGTGAACACCCGGGCCCCCCGCTCGACGGCGAACTGGATGGCGAACGTTCCGATACCGCTGCCGCCGCCATGCACCAGCAGGGACTCGCCTTCGGCGAGCCGGGCCACGCCGACCAGGTTGGACCAGACCGTGCAGGCCACCTCCGGCAGCGCGGCCGACTCGACCAGACCGGTGGGTACCGGCATCAGCTGGCCCACCGGTACCGCCACCCGCTCGGCGTAGCCGCCGCCCGCGAGCAGCGCGCACACCTCCTGGCCGGATGCCCACCCCGCCACGCCCGCACCGAGCGCCACGACCCGGCCGGAGCACTCCAGCCCCGGGTAGGGCGGGGTGCCCGGCGGCGGATCGTAGAAACCGGCCCGCTGCAGCAGGTCGGCCCGGTTGACCGCACTCGCGGCCACCTCGACCAGCACCTCGCCCGGCCCGGCGACCGGGTCGGGCACCTCGGTCCACTCCAGCACCTCGGGGCCGCCCGGCTCACGGATCACGATGGCGTGCATGGGATCATCTTGCCCTGCGGGAACGGGCGGCCGGCAGGCGCCGCCGTCCACGCGAACCGCGTTCCGGTGCCTATCCTGATCCCCATGCCGTCACAGCCACTCTCGCTGAACGTCACCCGCCGTGACGACGTACCGTGCCTGGTGATCGCGGGCGAGATCGACCTGGCCACGGCACCCGCGTTCGAGGCGGCCGCGGTGGCGTTACTGGACGAGAAGCCCGCTGCGCTGATCCTGGACTTCGGCGGGGTGCGGTTCTGCGACTCCTCCGGAATCGGGGTCCTCGTCCGGCTCTACAACCGCGCCACCGTGGCCGGCTGCCGGCTCACCCTGCGGCGCCCCACCCCGAACGTCCGGGCCGTGCTGGACATGACCTCGCTCACCCGGATCCTGTGGGTCGACGACGATCAGCCCGACCCGGGTTCCGCGTCCTGACGACATGGTCACCTTCCAGGTCGCGACGCTGAACGTGGCCGGCCTGCCGTCGCCGCTCGCCCCGCTACCTGACCGGGCCACCGAGTTCTGCCGGCTGATCGAGGCCTCGGACATCGACGTGGTCAACTTCCAGGAGGTGTGGACGCGGCGGCACCTCCGGGTACTGACGGCGCGGCTGCCGTCGTTTCCGTTCGTGGCACGGCGTACCGGCGCGGCCGGCCAGCCCGCGGGTGGCCTGGCCACGTTCTCCCGGGTACCGGTGCGGTCGGTGGCCTACACCTCGTTCGGGTTCATCTGGCCGCGCGCCGGTCGGCCGGCGTTCCGGCTCACCCGCGCGGTCAACTCCCGCCTGCAGGGCGTGCTCGTGGTCGAGCTCGCCCTCGCCTTGTCCGCGGCCGTCGTGGCCAACGTGCACCTCACTGCGAACAAGGACGGCGACTGGTCGGCCGGCAACCGGTACCACGCCTTCCAGCGCGCCCAGCTCGACGTGCTGCACCGGGTGCTCCGGCGGGTACGGGCAGCGGCCACCGGACCGGTGATCGTCGGCGGCGACCTCAACGTGTCCAGCCGGAGTCCGCTGTACCCGCACATCACCGATGGCGGCGCGTGGCACGACCCGTTCGCGGGTACCGATGCCGGCACCTTCCACGCCGAACTGCTGCCGCCCGACCGGCGGTCCTCCGGCCGGGCTGCGCGCCTGGACTACCTGCTGGTCTCCCCGGAACCGGCGGTGGAGGCGTCCTTGCTCTTCGCCGAGCCGGTGGCACTCGGCTTCCTGTCGGACCATCTGGGGCTGCTGGCCCGGATACTGCTGGAGCGATGACGGTACGGGGGTCTGGCACACTGGTGCCGGTACGCCGGGAGGGCTCGCCTAGTGGCCGATGGCGGCAGTCTTGAAAACTTCTAGGGGCTTGACGGCTCCTCGTGGGTTCGAATCCCACGCCCTCCGCCCGCTCCAGCAAACAGCAGGTCGAGCCCCAGGTGCTGGGTGTGGAACCTGGCCCGAACTGATCAAGCGGTACCCGCCGGCGGACCGGCGGTCACCGCGTCAAGGGTCAACCGACCCGGTACCAGGAGCCCCAACCGCTGACGTTGGTGCCGTCGGTGGCGTCGCGCTCCCAGACGTTGTTGTCCAGCCCGAGTGCGAACGCCTCGAGCTTCGTCCCCTCGGTCAGGGCGGCGAACCCGGAGATCAGGAGGCCGCCGACGGGCTGCCACCCGGTCCATGGTCCGGTGGACGGGTTGGCGACCTTGAACCAGCCACCGTTGTCGTTGCCACGGACCAGCGACACGACGCCCGTGTCGCCGACGGTGGCGGTCAGGGCCGGTTCGGCGCTGATCCCGCCGCCCAGGCTCTGCCAGGACGACCAGGCACCGTCGGCGAAATGCCGCTCCAGCAGCGAGGTATCCGCGGCCAGGGCAGTCAGGGTCAAGCCGTTGGTACCGGTCGCGGTGATCGCGGGGCCGATAGTGATCGAACCACCCAGCGACTGCCAGCCACTCCACTGCCCGCCGGTGCGCTGGGTCAGCCACACCGCGCCGTCGGTACCCCGCACCACCAGGCTCAGCGTGCCGTCCGCGCCGAGCGTGGCCGACGGCGAGCTGGTCAGGATGGGCGGCAGGTCCAGCGACCCCCAGGCGGTGAGCGCCCCGCTGTCGCTGACCGTACGGGTCCAGATCCGGTTGTCCAGACCCTGCACGAACACGGTCGTCTCGGTCGGGCCGGTGGCCACCGCCGTGGGGCTGGCGTAAATGGTTCCGCCGAGGCTGCTCCACAGGGTCCACACACCGTTGTTGCGGGTGCGTTCCCACACTGCTCCGTCGGTACCGCGCGCGAAGAGGTGTACGCCGCTCGCCGTCTTCGCCGCGGCCGGGTGGGCCGCGCCGTACCCGGTGCCGCCGTGCAGGTCGACGAACGTGTAGCCCAGGTTGCGGTAGTACTCGATGATCGTCGGCAGCGCGGCGACCGTCGCCGGATTCGGATTGGCCTGGTTGTGCATGAGGATCACCGGATGCTGCTGACTGCTGCCGGCCTCGGCGCGCGTGATGATCCGGTTCACCCAGTACGGGTCCGAGGACCCGTTGGCCTTCCAGTCCTCGGTGTCCACGGACCACATCCACACCGCGAGGTGGCGCTGGTACGCGGCGGTGAGGGTGTCGGCGTTGTACGACCCGTACGGCGGCCGGAAGATGCACGCCGGCTCATTGACCAGGGACATCTGTTCGGCGGTGGTTTCATCCATCTGCACGCCCTGGTCGGCCAACGACAAGGTGGTCATGTTCGGGTGGTCCCAGGTGTGGTTGCCCAGTACCAGCCCGAAACCCGCCTCGCCCCGCACGGTCGTCGAGAACACGGCCTGGTTCACACCGATGTTGAAGAACGTGCCCGGCACCCCGTACTTCTGCAGGACGTTGATGATCGGCAGGGTACTCGGGCCGGGTCCGTCGTCGAACGTGAGAGCGACGGTCTTGCCGGAGCCGGGCGCCACGCTTTGCGTGCCGTACGGGGCAGGCGGGCAGTTCGCCAGCGACGCGGCCGCGGCGGTGGACACGCGGTTCGGCTTGGGTACCTGCGATGGGTCCGCGGCCAGTACCCCGTTGTTGTCGAGCGGCCCCTCCTCGGTGGACTGAGCGCCGTCGCCGGGGGACGGCGGTGGTATCGCCGAGGCGGGCGTACCCGCGATGGCGAACGCTGCGAGCGGCAGTGACAGGACCAGCGCGGCCGCACGCAGACGCGAACGAAACATCGGCACTCCGATTCTGCTGCCGCCCGGCGACCCGTCCGGCGAGGGATGCCACCAGTGTGCGCGAATCAGCAACCGTGCCATAGAGGCAAACGAATACGGCACAGGGACGAAGGGCCCGCTGTCTTCGTCCGTTCCGCCAATGGCGTTCAGCACGAGGGGCCGGCCACGGAGAATAGGCACAGATCCCGCCCGGCCGTCGAGAACAGCCGGTCAGGATGCCTGCGAACCGGTTCCGCGTAATAGAAACCGTCCCACCCGGAACTGTCTGCAACGCGACGCGCACCGGATCGGGGTTACCAATGTGCGGCGCGATAGCGGGTTGCCGCGGCAACGTCCGGCGTTGACAAACCCCGCGACCCGCTCGGCGTAACCCGTAGGAGCAGGTCAGCCCGGTTGACCGCGCTCGCGGCCACCTCGACGAGGACCTCGCCGGGTCCGGCGACCGAGTCCGGCACCTCCGTCCACTCCAGCACCTCGGGCCGCCGGGCTCGCCGATCACGATCGCGTGCATGGCCCTCATCTCGCCCTGTGCGGCATCGTGCTGCCGTGCGCGGCACGGCCGGTGGCCGCCGGTACGTGTCTCAACCGGTCCCGGATGCCTATCCTGTCCGCATGCCACCATCGCCCCTGTCGCTGGACATCATCCGCGGTGACGATGGCGTGCCGTGCCTGGTGGTCGCCGGTGAGATCGACCTCGCCACGGCCGGCGCGTTCGAGGCGGCCGGCAGCGCCCTGTTGGACGAGAAGCCCAGCGCGCTGATCCTCGACTTCGCCGGGGTGGGCTTCTGCGACTCCTCGGGAATCGGGGTCCTCGTCCGCCTCTACAACCGGGCCGTCGTGATCGGCTGCCGGCTCACCCTGCGGCGCCCGACCCCGAACGTCCGGGCGGTACTGGACATGACCTCACTCACCCGGATCCTGCGGGTCGACGACGACCAGCCCGACCCGAGTACCGCCTGCTGACGGTGGCGTTCACCGTCGCCACCCTCACCGTGGCCGGGCTGCCGTCGCCGCTCGCGACCGGTCGGGGTCAGTCGGGGAGGACGAGCCGGCCGGTACCGTCGCGGCCGGCCGGGAGGACCGCGGTGACCGCCTCGGTGGGCAGCGGGCCGTAGATGTGCGGGTACCTCTCCGCGCCCGGCTCGGGTACCTCGTACCGGACCGGCGCGGTCACCCGAGCACTGTCGATGACCAGTACCACGAGGTCGTCGGCGTCACCGTAGAGGCACTCGGCCACCGCGCGGAGCTGGTGGCGCAGGGAGCAGTGGATGAAGCCCTGCTCCTCCAGCGAGACGCCGCGGGTCGACATGCGGTACTCCCCCGCCGGCAGCGCCGCCTCCCACACCGCCCGGTGCGTAATGTGGTACAGCTCCGTCATCCGCTGCCGCCCAATGAGCGTGTCCCAACCTTGTTTCGGCAGGTGGTCGTGGGTTGACAGTGGGGCTGATGGTGGTCAGCCGCAGTTCAGTAGGGGTGATCCACTTTGTGGCGCGAGAGCCACCGTCGGGGTGGGCCCTGATCACGATGCGGT
>WNFV01000611.1_pt1 | contig 66666 bp, 71 predicted proteins | sample 5400101 | NCBI WGS metagenome assembly WNFV01 (sample SAMN13153361, study PRJNA577476) | soil metagenome | isolation source: 115 cm soil or saprolite under grassland replicate 1 | place: USA:California | collected 2016-06-15
CGCTACGAGCCGCTTGGCTGCATCATCTGGGCGCAGGTCACGCCGGGGTGCTACCGCTGGCGCAACGTGCGCGTCGACTTCACGCAGGTGTGCACGAACAAGTCACCCGTCGCACCGAACCGCGGCTACTCACGCATGCAGCACCTCTGGCTGACGGAGCGAATCGTCGACATCGTCGCGCACGAGCTTGGTCTCGATCCGGTCGAGGTGCGCAAGAAGAACTACGTCAAGCACGACGAGTTCCCGTACGAGACGCCGAACGGCTGCGTCTACGACTCCGGCGACTACGCGCGCTGCCTCGACATCGCCCTCGAGCTGATCGGCTACCCCACGATCGAGGAGCGGCGCAGCGACGCCCAGTCGCGCGGGAAGCTGCTCGGCGTCGGCATCGGGTCGACGCTCGACTCGGGGACGAACAACTTCGGCCAGTCCATCTTGCTCAACCCGGAGCTGCAGTTCTCCGGGAACAACGAGGTCGCGACGGTCAAGCTGGACATCTTCGGAGAGATCGTCGTGACGCTCGGAACAGTGCCGCAGGGCCAAGGGCACGAGACGACGACGGCGCAGGTTGTCGCGGACATCCTCGGCTGCACTCCCGACGACGTGAACGTCCGCGCGGGCCACGACACCTACTGGAACTCGACCGCGGGCTTCTCCGGCACGTACGCGTCGCAGTTCGCAGTCACCGGTCTTGGAGCGGTGAAGGGCGCCACGGAGAAACTCGCCGGCGAGATGAAGCAGCTCGCCGCGGCCGTGTTCGGCTGCTCGCCCGACGACATCGAGCTGGCCGAGGGGCAGGCGCGGATCAAGGGCAACCCGGAGGCGGCGCTGCCGTTCATGGCCCTGGGCGCGATCCTGAACGCGAACAACGCGGGGCTCCCGGAGGGTCTCGACGTCACCCTCAACGTCCGCTACGTCTACCGGCCGCCCTTCGAGAAGCCGGACACCGAGCGGAAGTACGGGAACCTCACCCTGACATACGCGACGCAGATTCACGCGTGCGTGGTCGAGGTCGATCCCGAGACGGGCGTCTACGAGATCGTCGACTATGCCGCCGTCGACGACTGCGGTAAGCGCATCCATCCGCAGATCGTCGAGGGTCAGGTGCACGGCGCCACGGCGCAGGCGCTCGGCGCCGCCACGCACGAGATCTTCACCTACGACGAAGAGGGCAACCTGCTGACGCCGAACTTCTACGACTACCACGTGCCGCACGCGCTCGACATGCCGCCGATGAAGAACGGCTTTATCGAGTCGGAGTCGCCGTTCACGCCGCTCGGCGCGAAGGGGATGGGGGAGGGCGGCGGCGCCGGCATCCACGCCGTCTGCGCCGCGCTGCAGGACGCGCTCGGCCGGCGGGGCGAGGGGCCGGTCGTCTGGCGGAGCTGCAATCCCTACCACCGCGTCTGGGAGCTGCTGCAGCGGCCGGAAGAGACGCGGAAGCTCGTCACCGTGGAGAGCCGGTGAAGGTCTCCGGAGAATGCCGGTTCGACGCACCGGTCGCCACCGTGTGGCGCGTCCTCAACGATCCCGCCGAGATGGCGAAGATGATGCCCGGCGTCGAGTCGTTCGACGTCCAGGACGACAGGCACTGGCGCGCCCACATGAAGATCCCGCTCGGGCTCGGCGGACTGCGGATGTCGATCGACTTCGAGAAGATGGAGGAACGGGAGCCCGAGTTCGCGAAGCTGCATGCGAAGGGCAACGGCGTCGGCGCGATCATGAACATGGACACCTCGTTCCACCTCAGCGAGGACGGCGGCGGCACGCAGATGAAGTGGGAGGCGGACGTGCACATCCTGGGGCCGGTCGCCTCGATGGGGCAGCGCGTGCTCCAGCCGATCGTGAACCAGCAGGTCTCGCACGTGCTCGGCGCACTCGACAAGCAGGTGCAGGAGGCGAAGCCGACATGACCGGCGACGAGATGGGGAACGCGGGCACGCCGGAGCCGACCACGGAGCGGGAGCCGCCGGAGACGGATCCGGAGCTGAAGGATGCCGGCGATCCTGCCGAGGAGCCGGCCGATCCCGAGGGCACGAGCGGCGCAGAGGAGGGCCTCAACCCGTGGGCACCGGAATCGTACGAGCCCGAGCCCGAGGGTCCGACGAAGTCGACCGAGGATTGAGCTCGCGGCGAGCAGCGACGGCAATCGCCGTCGGGCTCGCCGCCGCGGGCTGCGGCACGTCGAAGGAGACGCCGGTCAACGGCCCGATCGCGGCCGCCTACAAGGACGGGATCTATCTCGTCCAGCCGAGTGGCGCCGGACAGCGCCGGCTGCCCGGCTCAGCCTACGGAAGCTGGCTCGATTGGTCGCGAGACGGCCGGTGGCTCGTCTTCGACCGCGCCGACGCGCGCGGGAGGCGTGTTTTCGACGTCTACGTCGTGCGTCGCGACGGAACCCGCCTTCGGCGAGTGCTCGAGAACGCCGGCTATCCGTCGTGGGCGCCCGACGGGAAGCGGCTCGTCGTCACGCGCGACAGCTGTCCCAATGATTGTGAATCAGAAGAGAACACGCTCGAGCTCTACGTGATCGACGTGAGCGGTCACGTCCAGCGCAGGCTCACCACGAACTCCGGCTACGACGGCGAGGGATCGTGGTCGCCAGACGGCGACCGGATCGCCTACGCCGGAGACGACGGTATCTACGTCATGGACGCGGACGGCTCCAACAAGCGCCGCCTGATGCATGGGCCTTGGACTCAGCCGGTGTGGTCGCCGGATGGTCGGAAGATTGCCTACGACGACGGCTACTTCGAGATCTTCGTCGTCGACGCAGCGGGCGGCCGCGCCACACGCCTCACGCACCGGCGACAGCCTGAGCGCGCGCCGACCTGGTCGCCCGATGGGAAGCGCATCGCCTTCCTCAGCACCGACGCCCGCTGTAAGTACTGCGGCGGCGAGTGGCCGATGCAGATCTGGGTGATGAACGCGGACGGCTCGCAGCAGCATCGGATCACGCGTGAGGCGGGCTATGGGCCGCCTGCATGGGCGCCGAGCGGGTGACGAGCATATGCCAGGATATGGTCATGGCCAGGCGCCAGACGCTTGTTCAGCTGAGCGATGAGCTACTCGCGCTCCTCGACCAACGTGTGGCCCAGACGGGCCGGTCCCGCTCCGATCTCATCCGGTCCGCGATCGAGCGCGAGCTCCGGGAGGACCGCGAGGCGGCAATCGACGCAGCGATAGTCGACGGCTACACCAGGATTCCGCAGCCGGAACACGATCCATGGGCCGAAGCTTCGGTGAAGCGTTCGATCGCAGACGAGCCCTGGTGAACCGCGGCGAGGTCTGGTGGGTCGAAGATCCTCACGCCGGACAATGGCCGCATCTAGTCCTGATACGCCAAGCGGCGATCCCGGTCCGGAACGCCTTCGCGTAGCTGAGAGGATCACTGTGCCGCCGACGTTCCGCATTGGCGTGATGCAGCTCACGATGGAGCCCCTCGATGAGATGCTCGAGTCGGCGCGTGTCATGGATCGGGCGGGCATCGACACGATCTGGCTCGCCGAGGCCTACCCCTGGTGGCGCAAGCACGGGATGGAGGCCCGCTCTTCGACCGTGACGTCGGCGCTGATCGCCCGCGAGACAGACCGGCTCACCGTGGGCTGGGGGATCATCTCGCCGTTCACGCGACATCCGGTACAGGTTGCGATGGATGCGCGGGTGGTGCAGGAGGTTGCCGGTCCCGGACGCTTCATCCTCGGCTTCGGGACCTCCAAGATCTTCCTGAACAACGCGCGGCTCAACGGCAAGCGCACGCTTGGGCCGATGCGCGACGCAGTCGAGATCGTTCGTGGCGTGCTCTCCGGCGAGCCGTTTGCATACGACGGCGAGACGTGGAGTGCGGACGTCCCGGGATTACAGAAAGAAGCAGAGACGCCGCGGGACGTTCCGCCCGTCTACGTCGCTGCGACCGCCCCGAAGATGCAGGCGCTCGCGGGTGAGATTGCCGACGGCTGCCTGACGCCGTCGATCACGACACCGGCGTTCGTGCGATACACCCGCGAGAACGTCGCGGCCGACATCGACATCGGCTGCACGATCGTCGCCTCGATCCACGAGTCGGACCGCAACGAGGGACGCGACGGCGCGCGTGAGATCGCCGGCATGTACCTGGCGAACAAGGTGCAGAACATCAAAGGCGCGGCGGACACGCTGCTCGAGCTCGCCGGGCTCACGCAGGACGAGATCCGGCCGGTCGCGGAGGCGATGGAGCGAGGTGGGCGTCTTGCCGCGAAGGCGAAGGTCACGGACGAGATCCTCGACAAGTGCAAGCCGGTCGCGGGCACGCCCTCCGATTGCGTCGCAGCGATCGAGGAGTATCGCGATGCCGGGTGCACGCACGTGATGCTCGAGCTCTGGGGTGATCGCCGCCACGATCAGATCGAGCTCTTCGGAAAGGAGGTGCTGCCGCATTTCCGTTGAGATCGACGCCGACCGGCTCGTCCGGCTCGCGGTCGACCTCGTCTCGATCCCGAGCCCGACCGGCAGCGAGCAGGCGATGGGAGAGCGCGTCCGCGCGGAGCTCCGGGACATGGGACTCCAGGTGCAGTGGCAGGAGGTCGAGGAGGGCCGGCCGAACGTCGTCGGAATCTGGGAGGGGGCGGGAGGCGGGAAGTCGCTCATGTTCAACGGGCACATGGACACGTCCTACTCGGGACAGGAGCCGTGGCTCGCGGGCATCCGCGGCTTCCAGCCGGAGGGGTTCGTTCAGGACGGGCGGATCTACGGGCTCGGCATCTCGAACATGAAGGGGGCCCTCGCCTGCTACCTGGAGGCGGTGCGCTCTCTCCAGGACGCCGGGGTGCGGCTTCCCGGCGACGTGATGATCGCCTGCGTGGCGGGCGAGATCGAGAAGACACAGTGGCACCCGGAGTTCGTCGGGCGTGAGTACCGTGGGTACGCGGCCGGGTCGCGGTTCCTCCCGTCGCACGGCGGCGTGACTCACATGTGCATCCTCGGGGAACCGACCGAGCAGAAGGTCGTGCTCGGCCACTACGGCGCGATCTGGATGCGGATCTCGACCAGCGGCCCCTTCATCCACACGGCGTTCAGCGAGGGCCGTCGTGGCGAGACGTCAATAGTCCGGATGCGAGACATCCTCGACGCAGTGATCGAGTTTGCGCCCGAGTGGGAGCAACGAACCGAGTACGGCGGCAAGCCGGGAATCGTGAACATCGGCGGGATCAACGGCGGCTTCCCCTGGCGCGTCTCGCGGACGCCCCACCGCACGGATCTCTTCGTCGATTTCCGGGTGCCGCCGACGATGGAGATGGCCGACGCCCGCGCCGCCCTGGGGGATTTCGTCCGGGGTCTCCGCGAGCGGTTTCCCGAGCACGGGGTCGAGTCGGAGATCTACGTCACTGCGCCCGGGTCGGAGATCGCCGAGGACCATCCTCTCGTCGCGGCGATCGACGAAGCGCACGAGCACGTCTTCGGCGAAAAGCCTGAGCGGGACACGGTGCGCTGGTTCTCGGACGCCTCCGCGCTGACCCGCTACGGCATCGAGAGCGTGAACTACGGGACGTCGAGCGGCCTGCCCGATCCGGTCCTGGGCGAGAACCTCGACATCGACGGACTCGTGAAGATCGCGAACGTCTACGCGCTCGCGGCGCAGCGCCTCTGCGGGGCCGCATGAAGAGCCTGGACGCATATCTCCCGTCGTACGAGTTCGCCACCAGGCACGAGGTCTTCGTGGACGCGGACCCCGTCACGGCAGACCGGGCGTTGCGAGAGTTGACCTTCGGGGAGGTTCCGCTCGTGCGTGGCCTCCTGCTCGTTCGAGGTCTCGGGATTCGCAAGGCGGAGGAGACAGTGCTTACGACGATGGTGCCGCGGGCGACCGTCCTGGAGGATGTTTCGGGTGAGGGAGTCGTCCTGACGCTCAGCGGGCAGTTCTGGCGATTGCGCGGTCGCGGCCCAGAGCCCCCGGCGACGGCGGTGATCGACTTTCGCGCCGGGCCCGGGAGCCTGACGACCGAGACGCGCGTTCACGTTCCCGACCCCGTGTCGCGGCGCAAGTTCGCGCGCTATTGGCGCATCGTCCGGCCGTTCAGCGGCGCCATCCGAGTGTCGGTGCTCCGCGCCGCCAAGCGACGTGCGGACGCGGCGTGAGCGCGCAGGACCCGTACGCTATTCCAGGCGATCTGCCGGTGCCGGTCGACGACGGCGCCGCCGAACACCTGCCCGGCGCCGAGCTCCCGGATCTCGTGCTGCCGTCCTCGCAGGGCGCCGTGAACGTGCGGGACTTCGAGGTGCTGTACGTCTACCCGCGCACCGGTCGACCGGGCCGGCCGTTGCTGCCGGGCTGGGACGACATACCCGGCGCCCGCGGCTGCACGCCGCAGTCGTGTGGGTTCCGTGACCACAGCGCCGAGCTGGATGCGCTCGGTGCGCGCGTGGCCGGGCTCAGCGCGCAGCCGCTCGACGACCAGATCGAGTTCGCCGAGCGGAACCAGATGCCGTTTCCCGTCATCAGCGACGAGTGGCTCGATCTCGCGCGGGACCCAGGACTGCCGACCTTTGACGTCGAAGGGCTGACGCTCTACAAGCGACTCGCGCTGATCGCCGAGCAAGGGCGGATCGTCAAGGTCTTCTATCCCGTGTTCCCGCCCGACCGCAACGCACAGGACGTCCTCGACTGGCTTGGGGCGCAGCGATGAAGCTCGTCACGTTCGACGACGGTCAGGTCGGAGAAGTGCGTGGCGACAGAGTCGTTTCGCTCGACGTCGCTTCGATGCGCGACTATTTCGAGCGGGGCGGAGCTCGTCCTTTGGGAGAAGAGCGGACGCTGAAGGACGTGACTCTCCGCGCGCCGATCGTGCCGAAGAAGTTCATCCACACGGCGGGCAACTTTCGCGAGCACGAAGACGAGTCGAAGCGTGTCGGCTGGTCCCACGAGATCGCGCCGTGGATCGTGTTCTTCCAGAACGTGGACGCGATCATCGGGCCGGACGAGCCGATCGTCTACCCGGAGCACCTGACCGAGGAGCTCGACTATGAGCTCGAGCTCGCGGTCGTGGTCTCGAAGGCCGGGAAGTGGTTCGGCCCGGACGAGGCAGAGGGCTACATCGGCGGCTACGTGATCTTCAACGACATCACGGCCCGCGACATCCAGCGCCGTGAGATGCGCTCCGGCGTCTTCTCGTTCTGCAAGGGAATCGATACGTTCTGCCCGCTCGGCCCGTGGATCGTCACGCCGGACGAGATCGGCGACCCGCACGACCTGAGGATGGAGCTGCGCGTGAACGGCGAGCGGCGGCAGGAGTCGCACAGCGGCAACATGTCCGTGACGATCCCGGAGATCCTCTCCCACTATTCCGCGCTCGGCTACTCCGCGGGAGACGTCGTGTCGACGGGCACCGTCAGCGGCGTCGCCGGCTTCAGCGCGGACGCGGCGTCGCTCTATTTGAAGCCGGGGGACGTGATCGAGGCGGAGATCGAGAAGATCGGCGTCCTGCGGAATCCGGTCATCTCGTGGCAGGAAGCCCATGGCGAGCCGGCGCCCGCACGTGTGCGCTGGTGATGGCGATATGAGGTGGCCTCGGGACGAGGCCAAGCTCGACCGTGTCCAGGCCCTGATGGCCGACGAGGACCTCGAGGCGCTCGTCGTGCGCGCGCCCGACAACGTCCTCTACCTCACGAACTTCTGGGGTATGAAGGGATTCGATGCCGCTGTCTTCCCGCGTGACGGGGACCCGGTCCTCGTCACGATCGAAGCGTCCGCCCAAGACGCCGAGGAGACGGCGTGGACGAGCGAGGTCCAGTTCGTGGCGGGCTATGACCCCGCCGATGCCCGTCCGCCGATCGCTCGCACGATCGAGGCTGTCCGTGCAGCGGCAAAGGATTACACCCGCGTCGGCTTGGAGCTCTCTCTCGGCACGCAGGCATCGGACCGCATGGTCGGCGAGCCGACGACGTACACGCGCGCCTGGTTCGACGCTTTTCCCGATGCAGCCGACGCCACGCCGCTCCTCGCGCGAGCGCGAGCGATCAAAACGCAACAGGAGATCGAGCGCATGCGCCTCGCGAACGAGATCGCTGCGGCGGCCATGGAGCATGTCGCCGGTGAGCTTCGACCCGGAATGAAGGAGAGCGAGGCCGCGGCTCTCTGGGAAGGCTTCGTCCACGGTGAGGGTACGGGATGGAAGGAACGCGTCGAGCTCGCGCTCGGCTTCTCTCTCGTCTGGTCGGGGCCGGGGATCCGGACCTTCACCGCGACGGGACACCGGCCGGTGCAAGAGAGAGAGCCCACCCTCTTCGAGATCTGGGTCTGTACGGACGGCTACTGGTGCGATCACACGAAGAACGTGTGTCCGGGCGAGCTCGACCGGCGCTACGGCGAGTTGCTCGACGGGTTGCTCGAGGTCTACGGCAAGGCGCTCCAGCACTGCCGCCCGGGGGCGAGCCTCGCCGAGCTCGACGTGCTCATTCGCGACGGCATCGCCGACGCCGGGTACCCCGGGCAGCCGACGCACCCCGTCGCACACGGCGTCGGAGCCCGCGCACACGAGCCGCCCTATGCACACCAGGCCGGGGGCGGCACGATCGAGGAAGGAATGGTGCTCGCGATCGAGCCCGGTGCGTACTGGGAGGGCGGCGGCGGGCTACGCATCGAGGACAACTTCCTCATCACGGCAAACGGCCCCGAGAAGCTCTCGAGCTATCCGGACGACTTTAGGTGACCCTACCGGCGGCATTGCTCAGGCCCCTGGCGCGCGATCACGCGGCGCCATGCGGCGTCCTCAGTCGCACCTGGGCTGCAAGCCCAGGCGCTCCCTGCGTCCTTGCCTGGCTTGGTGCTCGCACGCCAGGAGCGTGGCAATGCCACCGGCAGGATCACCGATGACGTTCTGGACGGGAAGTCTCAACGACCAGCACGGCTTCCAGGCGGAGATCGGCTTCTACGACACGACGCTCCGCGACGGCGAGCAGACCGTCGGCGTCGTGCTCAGCCCGCAGGACAAGGTCGAGCTCGCGCGCGGGCTCGACGAGCTGGGAATCGAGCGCATCGAGGCGGGGTTTCCGCGCGTCTCGGAGGACGACCGCCGCGCGGTCGAGCTGATTCTCGCCGAGGGTCTAAACGCGGAGGTCTGGGGTTTCTCCCGCGCGGTCGAGGCTGACGTGAAGGCGCTCGTCGAGCTCGGAGTCCGCGCGACCGTGATCGAGTCGCCCATCTCGGACCTCAAGCTCGACGCCCTCGGCGTCGACCGCGAGGCGATGCTCGAGCGCATCGTCTATGCAATCTCCTTCGCCGTCGAGCAGGACGTGACCGTAGCCTTCTTCGGCGTCGACGGCACGCGCGCCGATCTGTCGTACTTCGAGACCGTCTACAAGACCGCCGTCGAGGCGGGCGCGAAAGAGGCAGTCGTGGTGGACACGATCGGCATTGCCGCCCCCGAGGCGGTAGCCCACCTCGTCGGGCAGACGCGCGAATGGCTCGGAGCCGAGGTCCCCATCCACTTTCACGGACACAACGACTTCGGAGTCGCGACCGCGGCTGCGCTCGCGGCCGCCCGCGCGGGAGCACGCTGGATCCAGGGAACGATCAACGGCATGGGGGAGCGCGCCGGCAACGCGAACCTGCCCGAGATCGCGCTCGCCCTCCGCGGCCTCTACGGCGTCGAGACGAGCCTCCGGCTCGATCTCGTGCGCACGTTCTCGGAGCGACTGCGGGACCTCTCCGGATACGCGCTCGAGCCGTACAAGCCGCTCGTCGGCGAAAACCTCTTCAGGAGGGAGTCGGGGGCCGTTGCGAGCCAGTTCCACGATCCGGCGGCGATCGAGCCCTACTCGTCCGATCTCGTCGCGGCCGAACGACGCGTCGTGCTCGGCAAGAAGAGCGGGATCGACTCGATCCGCATCAAAGCCGAAGAACTGGGCCTCGACCTGGACGACGACGCACAGCGAGACCTGCTCGCGCGAGTGAAGGAGCTCGGCGCCGAGAAGCGGGGGCTCGTCGAGGACGACGAGTTTCGGCGCCTCGCCGACGGCCTGGAAAATCCCCGCAAAACGGCGTAAAGTCGCGTAGTGAGCGCCGTCGCCGCCAGCAACGAGGTCGCGGCCGGCGTCCTCGAAGCCGTCGACGTCACGAAGCATTTCGGCGGAGTTCACGCGCTGCGCGGCGTGTCGCTCGAGCTTTCGGAGCGGGAGATCATCGGGCTGATCGGGCCGAACGGATCGGGCAAGACGACGTTGCTGAACTGCATCTCCGGCGTCTTCCCGCCAACCTCGGGTCGGATCCTGCTCGACGGCGAACCGCTCGCTCCGCGTGGAGGCCACCGTGTCGCGCGCGCCGGTGTGGTCAGGACGTTTCAGAACATCAGGCTCTTCGGGGCGCTGACGGCCCAGCAGAACGTGGAGGTCGCCGCGCTCGGCGCGGGCCGCGTGCGCCGTGCACGCTCGCGCGAGTACGCCCTCGGCGTGCTCGAGCAGCTTGGAATCGCACACCTGGCGGACCGCTGGGCTGCCACCCTCTCTTACGGGGACCAGCGCCGCCTCGAAGTGGCGCGCGCCCTCGCCGGCGCCCCTCGCTTCCTGCTGCTGGACGAGCCCGCCGCGGGGATGAACGAGAGCGAGTCGGAAGACCTGCGTCGGTCGATCGAGCGAATCCGATCGGAGCGGAAATGCGGAATTCTCGTCGTGGAGCACGACCTAAGGCTGATCATGCGGCTCTGCGACTCGATCTACGTCCTGAACGAGGGAAGCGTGATCAGCCGCGGCACGCCGCAGGAGGTGCGCTCCGATCCTGCTGTCATCGCCGCGTACATCGGGGAAGAGGAGCGTGAGGTCAAACCGAAAGGAAGGGTGGAATGAGCCGGAGAAGGATCACGGGCGTTGCGGTGACGGCGGCCCTGCTCGCGCTCGTCGTCTTCGCCGCCGCAGGTTTCGGCAGCAGCGGTCCACAGGCGACCGCGCTGAAGAAGGGCACGATCAAGGTCGGCTACGGCAACAACCTGACCGGATTCCTGGCCGCGCACGACGTGCTGATCTCGAACGGTGCGAAGCTGGCCGTCGAGCAGATCAACAAGAAGGGCGGGATCGGGGGCAAGATCAAGATCAACTTGCTCCTGAGGGACGTGCAGAGCCGGCCGGACACGTCCGTGCAAGTGGCCCGCGACCTGATGAAGGCGAAGGTGAACGTCCTCGTCCTTCCCTGCAACACGGACTTCCAGGTCGCGATGGCGGCGGTTGCGAACCCGAAGGGTCAGTTCATGCTCTCGCCCTGCAACGCCGACCCCACCGTCGCGCGCAAGTACGGCAACTACTGGCCCGTCGGGATGGCCGGAAACGCCCAGCTGGCGCAGCTCGCGAACTACGCCAAGCTGAGGAAGTACAAGAAGGTCTACGTCCTCGACGCCCCGCAGATGCTGTACGTGCACCTGATGGCGAAGTACTTCAAGAAGGCGGCGCCCGCACGCGGGATCCAGATCGTCGGCAGCGACGATATCCCGTTCGGCGCCACCGGCTTCCCGCAGGACTACTCGGCGATCGCGACGAAGATCAAGAACAACTCGGGCGGTGCGCAGGCGATCATGACCGGCCTCTTCTCCCCGTTCGTGGACTTCCTGGCGCGTGATCTCCGCCGCGCAGGCGTGAACCTGCCGGTGATCGGGACAGACGGGATGGATACGCAGCTGAACCTGACGACGGGGAAAGATGCCGTGAACGGCTACGGCTTCACGACGTTCGGCTTCCCGGACAAGGGCTCGGCGACGGCACGCTTCTATGCCCAGTTCAAGGGCCGGTTCGGCGCCTCGCCGGACGGCACCTATCCGGCGCTCGGGTACGACACGATCAAGGTGCTCGAGGCGGCCGTGATCAAGGCGGGTGGGATCAACGGCAAGGCGATCCAGGCCGCGCTCGCCAACGGGATGACGGTCAACGGAGCGCTCGGTCCCGTGAGGTACGGCGGATCGAACCGGCACAACCCGACGAACATCGTCGCGGCCCTCCAGATCAAGAACGGCAAGTTCGTCAAGGTCCTCAAGGGCGTTCCGAAGAACGTCCCGGCTCCGTAATTTGGCGGAGGACCAGAAGCAGACCCTCGGGGCCCACCACGGGCCCCGAGGACTCTTGGCCGTCGATGGCCTGACGGCCCGCTATGGGCCGGTCTTGGCCGTGCGGGACGTGTCCCTGCGAGTCGCCGAGGGGGAGATCGTGGCTCTTCTGGGCGCGAATGGAGCCGGGAAGACGACCACGCTCGCGTCCATCGCCGGCCTTCACCAGGCACGGAGCGGCCGGATCCAGTTCGGCGGGCGCGAGCTCTCGCGGCTCTCGCCCGAGCGCGTCCTGCGGCGGGGAATCAGCCTCACTCCGGAGGGCCGGCGACTCTTCTCGACGCTCACGGTGGAGGAGAACCTGAGGCTCGGAGGAGCGACGCGGGGCCGAGGAGCCCGCCGCGACTACAAGGAGCTCCTCGAGCTGTTCCCGATCTTGCGGGAGCGCCTGCACCTGCCTGCGGCGTCGCTCTCGGGGGGCGAGCAGCAGCAGCTCGCCATCGCGCGCTCGCTCATGTCGAAGCCGCGGCTGTTGCTGCTCGACGAGCCGACGCTCGGCCTGGCGCCGCGCCTCGTCCGGCTCGTCTTCGACCTGATCCGCCGCCTCCGCGACGACCAGGGCCTCAGCGTCCTGCTCGTGGAGCAGAACGTGCACCAGGCGCTGGAGCTTTGCGACCGCGCCTACGTCATGCGCACGGGTCGAATCGAGGCCGAAGGGACGCCCGGCGAGCTGCGGCGGTCGCCCGAGGTGCAGACCGCCTACATGGGCGTCGCATGACCGAGCTGGTGCAGGAGCTCGTGAACGGCGTTTCGCTGGGCTCGACGTACGCGCTGCTGGCGCTCGGCCTCGCGATGGTCTTCTCGATCCTCGGGCTGATCAACTTCGCCCACGGGGAGCTCGTGACGATCGGCGGCTACACGATGTGGACGCTGTTCAACCACGACTTCCCTTGGCCGGCCGTGCTCGCGCTCACGCTCGTCGCCACGACGCTCGCGGCCGTCGCGATGGAGCGCATCGCCTTTCGGCCGCTGCGCGGCGCGAGCATCGCCACGCTCCTGATCACGTCCTTCGCGGTCAGCTTCTTCATCCAGGTCTCGCTTCAGATCTTCGTCTCGGCCGAGCCGCAGGGCATCGGCGTCCCGGACTGGACCGACACCGTCTGGCACGCCGGCGACGTCTCGTTCCCGGCGGTGAAGGTGATCACGTTCGCCGTCACGATCGCGGCGGTGCTGCTCCTGACGGTCTTCCTGCGCCGCACCCTGCTCGGCGTCGCCATGCGGGCGGCGGCTGAGGACTTCGACGTCGTGCGGCTGATGGGAGTGCGTGCGAACGTCGTGGTCGTGTCGGCCTTCGCGCTCTCGGGACTTCTCGCCGGCGTGGCCGCGCTCCTCTTCTTCTCTTCGGCTCCCGGGGTCGACTCCGGCGTCGGGACGCCGCTCGTCATCAACGCCTTCATCGGCGTGATCCTCGGCGGCCTCGGCAACCTCTACGGCGCCGTCATCGGCGGCTTCGTCCTCGGGCTCGCCACCAGCCTGCTGGACGCCAACCTGCACGGGACGTACACACAGTTCAGCCAGGCGTTCGCGCTGGCGATCGTCGTCGGCATCCTGCTCTTGCGGCCGCAGGGACTCGTGGGGCGCACGGAGGGACTTACATGACCCGCATCCGCCGTTACTGGGCGGTCGAGTCCGCGCTCGGCACGCTCCCGATCGCGGGCGGTCTCCTCCTGGTTGCGGTCTGGGGCTGGACGTGGGGCGGAGACGAGAGCAAGCTGAGCCACTTCTTCATCAACGTCGTGCTCGTCGTGGCGCTGCAGCTCTTCTCCGGCAACTCCGGGATCCTCTCCTTCGGCCACATGGCGTTCGTCGGCACCGGCGCGTACCTCGCCGGACTGCTCACGATCGATCCGGCGCTGAAGAGCACCTTCGTCGGGCTCCCGCACTTCCTCGCCACCCCGCATTGGTACTGGCTGCTCGCCCTCCTCGCCGGGGCGGGCGCGGCCGGCTTGCTGGCACTCGTCAGCGGCGTGGCCATCCTCCGTCTCGACGGCGCGAGCGCGGTCATCTCCATCCTCTCGTTGCTGCTCATCGCCGACATCGTCTTCACGGCCTGGACCGGAGTCACCCGTGGCGCCGGCGGCCTCTATCCGCTGCCGTCGGAGGCGACGATCACGCACACGTTTCTCGTGGCCGTCGCCGCGGTGCTGGTCGCGCGGCTGTTCAAGGACTCCCGGACGGGTCTCTTGCTCCAGGCGAGTCGCGAAGACGCGTTCTCCGCCGCGTCGGTCGGCGTCGCGGTGCGCCAGTACCGAGTTCGCGCCTGGATCCTGAGCGGCATGCTCGCCGGCGCGGGAGGCGCGCTCTTCGGCTGGTGGATCACGACGATCACGCCCGCGAACTTCTTTCTCGAGCCGACCTTCGCGCTGATCGTGATGTTCATCGTGGGCGGCACCCGGACCGTGGGAGGAGCCGTGATCGGCGCTGCGCTCGTGACGCTCGTGCAGGAAGAGCTCCGCAACTACGAGGACCGCAGCGTCGACCTCGGCTTCCTGACCCTGCACCGGCTCACCGGCCTGACCCAGTTCGCGCTCGTGCTGATGATCCTGGTCGTCATGTACTTCCGCCGCGAGGGCATCCTGGGTCGTCGTGAGCTCGACGAGTCACTCCGCTCGCTCGTGAGGAGGCCGCGTGCCGCGCCCCGTTGACGACCGTGTCCCAAAGAACCAGGGTCTGACCCTGGTTGTGACGAAAGCGTGCCGATCTCTCCCCAGCGGGCTCGCGGGCCGCATGCTCGTGCACAGGTGCGGCCGAATCGGCAATGCTCTGGTCGCCTTATGAAGGACCGGAAACTGGAGCAGCTCAGGGAACGCCTGGGCGAGGTCGACGATCTCAACAAGGCGGTCACGCTCCTCTTCTGGGATCAGCGCGTGATGATGCCGCCCGGTGGATCGGCCGGGCGAGCGGACGCGATCGCAACGGTCAGCCGCCTCGCCCAGGAGCGGTTCGTTGCTGCCGAGATCGGGAGGCTCCTCGACGAGCTGCGCGGGCTCGAGGCGAGCTCCGACTACGACTCCTTCGAAGCGAGCCTGATCCGCGTGACGCGCCGGGACTACGAGAAGGCGGTGCGCGTGCCGGCGGAGCTCGTCGGCGAGATCCAGCGGGCGAGCGTGCTCGGACTCTCCGCGTGGGGCCCTGCCAAGGCAGGGTCCGACTTCGAGCTGCTGCGGCCCCATCTCGAGGAGAACCTCGAGCTTCGGCACCGCTACGTGCAGTGCTTCGATCCGCCCGACGAGACCTACGACGTGCTGCTCGACGACTTCGAGCCGAACATGAAGACCGCCGAGGTGCGCGAGATCTTCGAGGAGCTCAAGCAGCAGCTGCTGCCGCTCGTCGAGGAGATCGGCGAGGCCGGTGAGGTCGAGGACTCGTTTCTCACCGGCCCGTTCGACCCCGCGACGCAGCGCGAGCTCAGCCTCGAGGTCCTGCGGCGCTTCGGCTACTCCGAGGACGAGTGGCGACTTCACCAGACTCCGCACCCCTTCATGTCGAGCCCGGGCGTCGGGGACATTCGCCTGACGTCGAACTTCAAGCCGGCTGACCTTCACTCCCTGTTCGAGACCATGCACGAGTTCGGCCACGGGGTGTACGAGTGGGGGATAGACCGGTCGCTCGCGCGCACACCGCTCGGCACGGGCGTGTCGCTCGGGCTCCACGAGTCACAGAGCCGGACGTGGGAGAACCTCATCGGCCGCAGCCGCTCCTTCTGGCGCTTCTTCTACCCCCGCGTGCAGGCAGCCTTCCCCGACCAGCTCGGCTCGGTGGACGAGGAGGCGTTCTATCGCGCGGTGAACAGGGTGCACCCCTCGCCGATCCGAATCGACGCCGACGAGGTCACCTACAACATGCACATCATCATCCGCTTCGAGCTGGAGCAGGAGCTGATCGACGGTCGCCTCGCCGTGAAGGATCTTCCCGAGGCCTGGAACGCGCGCATGGACGAGTACCTCGGTGTGGAGGTGCCGGACGACGCGCGCGGCGTGCTGCAGGACATGCACTGGGCGGCCGGGGGCCTGGGGTACTTCCCGACGTACTCGCTGGGCAACGTCATGTCCGTCCAGATCTGGAAACGTGCAAAAGAGGATCTGGGCGACATCGACGAGCGCTTCGAGCGCGGCGAGTTCGGCGAGCTCCGCGACTGGCTGCGCGAGCACCTGTACCGGATGGGACGCAAGTTCACGCCACAGGAGACGATCGAGAGAGTCACGGGCAGCCGGATCGACGCAAAACCGTACGTCCACTACCTGCGCGAGAAGCTGGCGCCCCAACCAGCATGACACTGGTTGCCAAAGAATCCTCGCCGCTCGAGCGCCTGAAGACGATCCTGGGAGAGATCGCGGATCTGAGGCACGCGGAGGCGATCCTCGACTGGGACTCGCGCGTATCGATGCCTCCCGCCGGCGCGCAGGCTCGCGCGGAGGCTTCCGCGACCCTGACGCGCCTGGCGCACGAGCAATTCGTCTCCGACGAGGTCGGCGAGCTGCTGGATGAGCTGAGCTCGGTCGAGGAGGAGACCGGGGCGGCCCTGGTCCGCGTCACGCGACGGGAGTGGGAGCGTTCACGGCGGGTTCCCACCGACCTGGCCGGCGAGATGAGTCATGCGAACGGGGTCGCGGTCGCGGCGTGGGACGAGGCGAAAGCGTCGTCGGACTTCGCGTCCTTCATCCCGCACCTCGAGCGTCAACTGGAGCTGAAGCACCGCTACATCGAGTGCTTCCCCGAGACGGAGACGGCGTACGACGTCCTGCTGGAGGACTACGAGGAGGGGATGACGACCGACCAGGTGGTGGACGTGTTCGACCGCGTGAAGCAGGAGCTCGTGCCGCTGATCGAACGCCACCGTGAGCGGCCCGTCGACGACAGCGTGCTGCGCGGGCCGTTCCCCGTCGGCGGCCAGCGCGAAGCGGGACGGCGGGTGCTCCAGGCGTTCGGCTACGAAGACACGACCTGGCGCATCGACGAGACACCGCATCCCTTTGCCTCGAAGCCGGGAGTGGGCGACATCCGGCTGACAACGCATACGAACGAGAACGACCTGAGCTCGCTCTTCTCGACCATGCACGAGTTCGGCCACGGTGTGTACGAGTTCGACATCGACAATGGGTTCGCGCGCACGCCGCTCGGCAGGGGAGCGTCCAGCGCAATCCACGAGTCGCAGAGCCGTACCTGGGAGAATCTGGTCGGTCGAAGTCCCGGCTTCTGGCGCTGGTTCTATCCCCAGCTCCAGACGATCTTTCCCGAGCAGCTTGCGGGGATCACCGAGGGATCGTTCGTCGATGCGATCAACGCCGTCCGGCCCGGTCTGATCCGCGGCGACGCCGACGAGGTGACGTACGGGCTCCACATCATCCTGCGCTTCGAGCTCGAGCGCGAGCTCCTCGCCGGCACGGTTGCCGTGCGCGATCTGCCCGAGGTGTGGAACACGCGCATGAACGAGTATCTCGGCGTCGACGTGCCCGACGACGCGCGCGGCGTGCTCCAGGACATGCACTGGTCGGTCGGGCTGTTCGGGTACTTCCCGACCTACCAGCTCGGGAACGTCATCTCGGTGCAGATCTGGGAACGCGCACGAGCGGAGCTCGGGGATCTCCAGGACCAGTTCGCCCGCGGAGAGTTCTCGTCGCTGCGCGAGTGGCTGCGCGAGCAGATCTACCGGCATGGAAGCACGTATCCGCCGCGTGAGCTCCTCAAGCGCGTCACCGGCTCGGATCTCGATCCCGAGCCGTATCTGGAGTATCTCCGCACGAAGTTCGCGTGAGGACCTGCGTCGTCGGGGCCGGCGCGATCGGCAGCCTCTTCGCCGCGCATCTGGCGACGGTGACCGACGTGCTGGTGCTGACACGGCGCGACGAGCACGCACGGGAGCTCAACCAGCACGGCTTACAGGTCAGCGGCCGGCATGACTTCACGGCGCGCGTGACGGCTGCATCCGATCCGCGCGACCTGCCCGATTTCGAGCTCGGGATCATCGCGACGAAGGCGACCGGCCTGGAGACCGCGGCCGAGTCGCTGTCCGGCCGCTTCCCGGCCGCGACGATCATGACCGTCCAGAACGGGCTCGGCGCCGAGGAGGTCGTCCGCCGCCACGGACCGTGGCAGCTCGTCTCCGCCGTGACGTTCATGAGCGGGACGAAGCACTCCGATACGCACGTCGAGTACATCCTCGACACGCCGACGTGGCTCGGGCCCTACGGCGAGACCGCGGTCGACCGGGTCGAGGAGATCGCGCAGCTGCTCGTCGACTCGGGCCTGAAGGCGGAGGCACTGCCCGACCTCCGGCCGGCGCAGTGGTCGAAGCTCATCTTCAACGCCACGGTGAACGGCGTCTCTGCGCTGACGGGCCTCCCGCACGACGGCCACTTCGCCGCCGAGGGAGACCTCTCCGACCTCGGACATCTCGTCCATGCCCTCGTCGACGAAGGAAGGCAGGTGGCAGCGGCGGCGGGCGTCGAGCTCCACGACGATCCCTGGGAGATGAACGTCCTGGCGACGAAGCGCGGCAGCGCGCACTTCCCCTCGATGCTGGAGGACGTGGAAGCACAGCGCCCGACCGAGGTGGAGCTGATCAACGGGGCGCTCGTGCGCGAGGCACGGCGTTGCGGCGTGGACGCGCCGCTGCACGTGGCGCTCTATCGTCTGGTGAAGGCGCGAGAGGCGTCCTACACGTGAGGATCTGCGTCGTCGGCTGCGGCGCGGTCGGCTCGCTGTTCGCCGCCAACCTCGCGCAGCTCGAGGACGTCGAGGTCTGGGCGTACGACCTTGCCCAAGAGCACGTCGACGCGATCAACCGTGACGGCCTCAGGCTCAGCGGCGCGGGAGAGGTGGTCGGCCGCATGCAGGCGACCTCCGACGCCGGCGACCTGCCCGCCTGCGACTTCGGCATCGTGGCGACCAAGGCGATGCACACCGAGGCAGCGATCGGGGCGACGGCGCGGTCGTTCTCGGACGGCTGCGTGGCAACCGTCCAGAACGGCCTCGGCAACGAGGAGGCGATTGCACGGCACGCCGAGCGCGTGATCCGGGGAACCACCTTTCCCGCAGGCAAGCTTCTTGCCCCGGGACATGTCCAGTGGGACGTCAGAGGCGACACCACGCTCGGGCCCTTCGAGCCGAGCCCGGCGCCGCCGGACGAGATAGAACGGCTGGCGGACGCGTGCACGCGCGCAGGAATGCCGACGAGGGCCGTGCCGGATGCGCGCGGGCCGCAGTGGCGCAAGGTGATCTTCAACGCCGCCACGAACCCGATCGGAGCCTTGACGGGGCTGACGCACGGCCGCGTGTGCGAGGACCCGGAGCTTCGCCGGCTCGTCACCGGCCTCGTCGACGAGGGGAAGGCCGTGGCGACAGCGCAGGGAATCGAGCTCGACGCCGATCCCGAGGAGCTGATCGACCACGCCGCCAAGCCGGAAGTCGCGTACGGCCACAAGTCGTCGATGCTCCAGGACGTCGAGGCGCGACGACCGACCGAGATCGACTACCTCAACGGCGGGATCGTCCGCTTCGGTCAAGAGCATCGCGTTCCGACGCCGCTGAACCGCGCCGTCTGGGCGCTCGTGAAGGGGCTGGAGCGATCGTGGTGAGCCGCATGGAGATCGAGCGCCGTTACGGCCTCGTGCGCGAGGCGATGGACCTGGATGGCGTCGACGCGGTCGTCGTCTGCGGCTCGGAGTACACGGGGTTCGAAGGGGCCGTGACCTACATGTCCGGCTTCGTCATCGTCCACCGCTACGCCTACGTGCTCTTGCCGCGAGAAGGCGAGGCCTCGATCGTGTTTCCGGCGGAGGCGCGCTACGTCGGCGAGCACGGGATGAGCTGGATCGAAGACCAGGTCTTCGCCGAGCGGCCGGGAGAGTGGCTCGCAGAGCGCCTCGCCGGCAAGCGCGTCGGCGTCTACGGGCTCGACTACGTGATGACGGTGCGCGACTTCGCGGCGCTCGCAGGCAAGGTCGACGCTGTCCCGTTCGACGTCGAGTTCGATCTGGCCCGCGCCGTCAAGAGTGACGAGGAGGTCGAGTCGGTTCGAGATTCGGTCCGGATCAACACTGCCGGGTTCCACGCGTTCCGCCAGGCCTACGCGCCCGGAAAGAGCGCAGCGCAAGTGCTGGCGCCCGCAGAGCGGCTGTTCGTCGAGGAGGGCTGCGGCCGCTTGACGATGAACATGATCCTCGTCGGACCGGAGTTCGCGATCGCGCGCGGCGACACCGTGCTGGGCGACTTCTGCATCCCGTCACTCGAGATCGCCGGCCCGGGCGGCCACTGGGTCGAGGTGTCGCGCGCCATCGGCACGCCGAACGCAGAGGTGACTCGGATGCTGGAGGCGTACGAGGAGTACTTCGAGACGGCCAAGTCGGTGCTCCGTCCAGGAGCAACGGCGCACGACGCGCATCGTGCGGTGTCGAAGGGCTTCACCGATCGCGGCTACCGCCTCGGTCACGTGACCGGCCACTCGATCGGCATGACGATGATCGAGCACCCGAAGATCGGTGAGGGAATCGAGACCGAACTACGACAGAACATGGTGTTCTCGATGCATCCCCACGTGATCGCCGACAACGGCGAGGACTGCCTCTACATGCAGGACACGTGGATCGTGACGGCCGACGGCGGCGAACCGCTGGCCGGGCTGCCGATGCGTATCTACCGAGAAGGCGAGACGCGCAGCTAACCGACCTCGGCGTGGATGCGACCGCTCGAGTCCTTCAGCCGGCCGCCGTCGCGTCCCGCACGGACGGCCATGATCTCGGCGAGGATCGACAGCGCAGTCTCGGCGGGTGTGTGCGCACCGATGTCCAGCCCTGCCGGCCCCGAGATCCGCTCGACCGCCGACTCGTCGACGCCGGCCTCGAGCAACAGCTCACGCCGCCGCTCCTGGTTCCGGCGTGAGCCCAGCGCGCCGACGTAGAACGCGTCCGATGCCAGCGCACCGGCGAGCATCGGGACATCGAACTTGTCGTCGTGAGTGAGCACGACGATCGCCGTCGAGTGGTCCGGCCCCACCTGGGCCAGCGTGTCCTCGGGCCAGGCGACGAGGACCTCGTCGGCGTTCGGAAGGCGTTCGCGAGTCGCGAACCTGCCGCGCGCGTCGGCGACGACCGTGTGCCAGCCGATCCCACGGGCGGCCGCACAGAGGGCGTCCGCGGTATCGACCGCGCCGTACACGAGCAACCGCGGCGGCGGGCCGTAGACGTCGGCAAAGAGGCATCGCCCGTTGAGCTCGACGATCTTGCTCTGGCCGGCTCTGATCAGCTCGTCCGCGACGTCGTCGTCGCCGTCGAGCACGAGTCTCTCGCCGCCGTCGTCGAGGTCGACGAAGAAGACGGCACGACGCTCGTCGCGCGCGATCTCCGCGAGTCGTCCGAGCAGCTCCGGATCGGGCTCGTCCACCCAGACGTCGATCTCGCCCCCGCAGGGAAGTCCGACGCTGAGCGCGAGGTCGTCGGAGATCCCATACGTGAGCAGGCGCGGCTCGCCGCCGGCGAGCACCTCGCGCGCGGCCTCGACGACTTCAGTCTCGACGCAGCCGCCCGACACCGAGCCGGCCAGCTCGCCGTGCTCGGAGACGATCAGCTTGGAGCCGATCGGCCGCGGTGCAGAGCGCCGCGTTGCGACCACGCGGGCCATCGCGACCCGATCACCGCGAGCGCGCCAGCGCTCGAGCTCGGGAAGGATCTCCTTCACGGGCTCATCGTAGCCCTGGGGGAGTCAGCTACTGCTCAGTGGCAGCGACAAATGGTTTCGCCGAGCTGCGACCGCTCGAGCTTGAGACCGCATCGTCCACAAAGAGGCGGCGCTATCTGGGCGCGAACGAGTACCGCTCGCATCAGCACGGCCCACAGAACGACGTAGGGAAGGAGAAGCTGGCCGCTCATGCCTCCCGTATCGGCGCGCCGCTGGCTTGGGTTTAGCGTGTGGCCACCAGTCGGGTCATGAGGGCCAGGAGCGGAGAACTGTGCGGGCGGGGGTAGAATGAGACCGTGGGCTGGCTGATGATTGCCTTGCTCGCCTGCGCTGTCGCGGCCGTGATCGGCGCGGAGTGGCCGAGGCTCTCAGCGCGTTACGGGAACGAGGCCCGGAGGCGGCGTGAGCGTGCGCAGCGCAAGAGCGAGTGGAAGGTCGTCCGGACCGAGACGGAGGAGTTTGCGGCCAGCGTCGAGCGGGACCTCAATGAGCTGCCCACGATCGAGGAGACCGACCGGAAGCGCTAGTGCCCCTCCCAGCAGGGGCACTACCGGACGAAGGTCGTCGTGAAGGTGCGCGTGTTCGGGAGGATTCGGGCGACGTCCTCCATGTTCTTTGTCTCCTGGTGGTCGGCGATGCTCAGCATCAGCCGGTGCCGGCCGCGGGAAAGGCCGGCGAGCGGCACGCGGGCTCGGCCGCCCGTGTACGCCACGGGCCAGTTGTCGCCGTCGACCTGAGCCTGAAGCGAACGTGGATCCACGCCCGAGCCGCGGTCGCGCACCGCGGCCTCGAAGAAGCGCCCGCGAACGCCCACGGCCCGGACCGAAGGCGGTGTCGCGTCCCCTTGCCAGTAGTGAAACGAAAAGCCGCCCGCTTTTCCGCCGCGGGGCGTGTCGAACACGATGTCGTAAACGCCCGGGGCGGGGAGAACGACCCCGGCGACGAGGCGATGACGCCCGTAGCTCTGGCGATAGGGATTCTCGTCGAAGGGAAGGGCGCTGTATCCGGCGAGCCGATTCTCATCGCCTGCACGGACGATCCTCGGCTCCACGCTTACTCCGCGATCGCGTGCGATGACGGCAACCCCGAAGTTGGCGACCCTGCGCCGGATCCGGACGCGGTAGACGATCTCACGACCGGTCAGGCGAACCGGGAAGGACGTCTTCCCCGGCGGAACGTCGGGATATCTGTACGTGGACACGCGCGCCGCCCCGCGTGCGGTATTCGCGCGGTAGTCGCCGGTGCGCGAGACGACGAAGCGCGGATCGAGTCCGAGCCGCGGTCGTTCGACCCGGAACCAGAACGGGATCCGCCGCTGGTCGCTCCCGCGAGACAGGACGAGGAAGCCGCTCACGTCCTGCTCCCGCATCACGCGGGGAATGGAGAGACGGACGCGAAGCCTGCCGGGCACGGTCACTTGAGGCGGAAGCGAGACAACCTTGGCCGGGCCGGCTCTGACCCCGACGCTCCACGTCCCGGCGCCGCCGCCGGCATCGCTGAGCGTGACGTCTCGTGTGGCGACGCCACCCGGCCGCCGCAATCCGAAGGAGATGCTGGTGGGGCTCGCAAAGAGCAGCGGCGCATCGGCCCGAACGAGATCGATCCTGCCGCCTCCTTCGCGCAGGGGACTGACCTCGACGCCGGCCGCTCGCACCGGCTCCCCGGTGAGGACGAGCGCAGACTTCACCTGGGCCGGCGTCCAGTCCGGATGTCGCTGACGAAGCAATGCCACAGCACCAGCGACGTGGGGGGCCGCCATGCTCGTCCCGCTGAGCTCACCGAATGCGCCGCCGGGGAAGGCGGAAGCCACGTCCTCGCCGGGTCCCGTGACGTCCGGCTTCAGGCCCAGCGAATACGGAGTCGGACCCGCCGACGAGAAGTCGGCCGGAGCGTCGATCTCGGCGCTGCCGTGGCCGCCGCTCGATGCGCCTGCGGCGATCGCTTTCGCCGCGTTCGCGGGTGAGCCGACCGAGCCGAAACCGAACTCGTCGAAGTCGTTCCCGGCTGCCACCGTCGAGACGACGCCCGCGTCCGCAGCGGCGTTCAGCGCCGTGACGACGAGGTCGCGGCTCGGCTCGATCTCGGGCTCGCCGAGAGACAGGTTGATCACGTCCATTCCGTCTCGCACGGCCGACTCGACCGCGGCCGCGAGCTCGGCGGAGTTTCCGTTCAGGCCGAACTGGCTCGGGGTCGCCAGAGCCTTGTAGTTGCCCAGGTAGGCACGCGGTGCGATTCCCGAGAGGCGGATGCCGGTGCGCGTGAGGGTGCCGTTGTTTCCGGCAGCGATGCCCGCAACGTGCATGGCGTGGTCGGAGCGCTCGGGATCAAACGGCAGTCGTGCATTCGGATACTGGGACGTCGCCGGCGGAAAGGCGCGGGCGACGATCACCTTGGCCGTCGTGTATGCGACCTGACCTTTCGGGAATCCGGCCGGGTAGCTGTACCCGGTCGGATTGAAGAAGGGATGCTTCTGATCGATGCCGTCGTCGACGATCGCGATCTTCATCCCCTGACCGGCGGTGGCGAGCGTGGGTCCCCAGAGCGTCGATGCGCCGATCAGCTGCGGCGTCCTGTCGAGGAGCGCGTGGTAGCCGATGCTCGGCCAGACTCGGTCGACGCCTGGCACGCGCCTGAGCCTGCCGAGCCGGTCGCGAGGTACAACCACCGCCACGCCGTTCAGAACGACACCGTAGCGCCAGCGCACGCCGGCTCCGGGGATCGCGTTCCGGACGCGCGCCCCCAGAGCCCGCTGCGCCGACGCGAGCCGGTCGAGGTAGGCGGTGCTCGCCGGGGAGCCGAGCAGAAGGCGGTGCGGCCGGGCGAAGGAGGAGAAGGCCAGCGAGCCGCGGTCGTGCGCGAAGACCTCAGCCAGCGGCGGCTGCTTCATGGTGACGACAACCTCGACCGAGCCGGCCCGCGCAGCCGGAGCGAGGGCGAGGCCGACCAGCCCGCAGATGAGAAGACCCCGTCTCAGGTCGAAAATGGTACGGCTAGACTGTCCCTCCGCGCGGATGTGGCGGAATTGGTAGACGCGCACGGTTCAGGTCCGTGTGGGCTTCGGCTCGTGGAGGTTCAAGTCCTCTCATCCGCACTCGCCGGCTGCCTCACACCCGAGTAGACTCAGCAACCTCGATGTTGCGTCGGGGTGCGGGGGTAGCGGCTCTCCTTCTTCTGTTCGCCGCGCCTGCGCGGGCCGGGACGCTCGCCCTCGCCGAGGTGCGCTCACCCGACGGCACGCTGATCGGCAAGGCGGCCGCCGGGGGCTACGCCTATCCGGCAGACGGCTCCGTGCTCCGGATCGGATCCTCGCGGGCGACCGCCGCCCGCGTCGAGCTCAGGGACGTGACGATGTTCAACGGCCGGGTGAGCGTCCGCCGTCTCGTCGTGCCGTCGCGGGGTCTCGCAGGAGCCCGGGTGGAGGGGCTCGTCGTCGACGGAACCCGCTACCTGGTCGGGCCCAACGCGCTCATCCCGCTCGGCGGAGGCAGCTACCTCGTCGCCCTCCAGGAGGCGGTCTCCCCCGGCAGGACGGGCTCCGGGCTTGTTGCCTTGAGAGCGTTCGTCTCCGATCCCTCGCTCGGGCTTGCCCCAGGGACACAGCTTCTCGTCGGGCTCGCCCGCGCTGCACACCCTGCGGTCTCGACGAGCCGGGCGGCGGTCGTCCTCGGGCTGCCGCAGCTTCCCGCGGCGCAGGCGTCGATGGCCGGCGTGCCGACCTTCATCGCCCCGGACATCCCGACGAACACGCTCGGCGGCCAGGCGGTCGCGCTCGCCTATCGCTTCCTCGGCGTCCCGTACATCTGGGGCGGTGCGACGCCTGACGGCTTCGACTGCTCCGGCCTGACGATGTACGTGTATGCACAGCTCGGGATCAAGCTCGGCCACTACACGGGCTTTCAGTACTACCAAGGCCGGCGAGTCCGTCGCGACCGGCTGGAGCCGGGCGATCTCGTGTTCTTCCACGCAAACTCGATCGGCGTGCCGGGTCACGAGGGGATGTACATCGGCAACGGGTCCTTCATCCACGCGCCGCACACGGGCGACATCGTGCGGATCTCGAGCCTGTTCGAGACGCGGTACGCGCTGTCGTACGTCGGTGCGGTTCGCCCTTACGCGCCCGGGGCCTCGTCCTCGCCGTTGTCGAGCTGGACCTCCGCGTCCGGATAGAGGACCTTCCAGACCCGTAGGTAGATGCCGAGCTCGACGCGGGACGAGCTCGTCGTGGGCACGTCGAGCTCGAGCTGGCCCGGCCCGGCCACAATCGCCGTCTGGCCAAGGCTGCGCAGGAAGTTCGCCAGACGGTCCGTGTAGTTCGGGTCGCTGAGGCGAAGCTGCATCGGGCCGCAGTACCGAGCGTCCCACGCAACCATCGGCTGAGGATCACCCGAACGAGGGACGCCCTGTCCCTCTCTCGGGTGAACTTCGTTACGGGAGGGAGTCGAGGACCTGAGCCGCGTGCCCGGCGGGCTTGATGCCCATCATCGCCCGCGCGACGTTGCCGTTCTGATCGATGATGAAGGTCGACCGGTTGATCCCCATATAGGTCTTGCCGGCGAACCTCTTCTCTCCCCAGACGCCGTACTTGTCGGCTATCCGGTGGTCCGGATCCGCCAGCAACGTGAACGGCAGCTCGTACTTCGTCCTGAACTTCTCGTGGGAGGCGACGTCGTCGGGACTGACTCCGAGGACTTCGGCTCCGCGCTCGCGGAAAACGTCGTACGCGTCCCGGAACTCGCACGCCTCCGTCGTACAGCCGGGCGTATCGTCCTTGGGATAGAAGTAGAGAACCACCGGCCGGCCGCGCAGATCCGAGAGGCGGACGGTCTCGCCCGTATCGCTCCTCAGCTCGAAGTCCGGTGCCTGCCGTCCCTCCTCGACCACGAACGGAGCGTAACTCGTGTGTCCAGCCTGGGCGGGTGCAGGCCACACGATGGCCTGTGATATGCTCTTTGTGATGAAAGAGAGCAATATGATCATCCCTCCGGAGGTGGCGGTGGGCCGTCTAGCTCGCGAGCATCCAGACTGGCTTCCGGTGCTCGAGGCAGCCGTAGCTGTTGCGGCCAACGCCGAGGCCCACGGCGGTGAGTTCGCAGGCGCCTGGGTCGTAGACGAGCTCGGACGTCGAGGAGCGCCGCGTTGGATTCCGAATCTCCGCATCCTCGTCAGCTACGGCCTGATCGAGAAGTCCGGGCCGTCGACTCGCGGAGGGCGGCGCGCCTACTACCGCATCCCGGCTCGCGCGGAAGTGAAGAAGGCTCTCGAGGCATGGCGAGCTCACGCGGGCTCGGAGAAGCTGAGGAATCTCCGCTTCATCGCGGCCGGGGCTTCCACCGAACCCCCGGCCGACACGGCGCGGCAGGCGGGCGAGATCACCTACGAGCCACGCTCGTGGCGCTGATCTGCGACACCGGTCCGCTCTACGCCGCAATGGACCGCGCCGACGCCGACCACGAAGCCTGCGCAAAGCTCCTGGCGGACGCGAACGAGGCGTTGCTCGTTCCGGCCCCCGTCGTCGTCGAGCTCGACTGGCTCGCCGGGAACCGGCTCGGTCCGGGGCCCTTTTCGGCGTTCCTCGCAGACGTGGAGGCCGAGTCGATCACCATCGTCGAGCTCGCACGCGCGGACTATGCACGGGCGCGTGAGTTACTGGAGCGCTACAGGGACTTGGGCCTGGGCTTCGTCGACGCCGCGGTCGTCGCCGTGGTCGAGCGGCTTGGAGAGCGCAAGCTCGCAACGCTCGACCACCGTCATTTCGGCACCGTCCGTCCCCGCCACGCCGATTCGCTCACGCTGCTACCAGCATGATCCGAGTGTCTGCCTCGGCGGAGCTACCCTGCTAGCGGACGTGCTCGCGAACCGGACCATGTGACGAGGTAGTGGGGAAGTTCCTCTCAGACCGTCCGACGCTGCGGGGATTTCTCATCATCGCGGCGATCGCGCTGGCCGTCGTCCTGCTGAACCTCTACGCGGCGGTGATCGCGATCGGAATGCTGCTGCGGATCGCGTTTTTCCTCGCGATCGCGTTCTTCATCTACCTCCTCTGGCGCGAGCGGCGCGACGAGATCGGAGGCTGGTCGGCGCGTGAACGCGTCGTGTTCTACGGCTCGGCCCTCCTGATCGTGGCCGCGCTCGGCCTGTACTTCTGGCACGGCTGGCCGGGCTACGAGCAGCTGGGCTTCATCGGAATCGTCGGTTGCGCGGGGTTCGCGATGTTCCGGGTCTGGCGCGACCGTCACAGGTATCGCCTCTAACCCGGGAGGGGGTCGTCGCACCCACTCCAGCGACCGATCCGAGGGCAATGAAGCTCAAGCTGAAGCGCCTCCTCCGGCCTGCGCCGCACCTCGACAGGGATCCGGCGCAGCATGCGCTGCTGGTCGGGATCGCCGCCGCCCTCGCCCTCGGGGCAGCCGTGGGCATCGCCTGGGCCGCCGGTTTCGGCAGCGTCCTGCACGAGTTGCGGCACTTCGATCCGATCTGGCTACCCGTCGCGTTCGGGATGGAGCTCGCGGCGTACTTCGGCTACGTCGTCGCGTATCGCGAGGTCGCGCGGGTCGAAGGAGGTCCACGCCTCGGTCTCGGACGCGCCGGAGCGATCGTTGCTGCCGGGTTCGGCGTCTTCGTCATCCGCGGCGGCTTCGTCGTCGATCGTCACGCGCTCGAATCCGCCGGTCTGGAGCCGCGGGCGGCGCGAATACGCGTCCTCGGTCTGGGAGCCCTCGAGTACGCCGTGCTCGCACCCGGAGCCGCCCTTGCGGCGGTCGTCCTCCTCGCTCGCGGCTCCACACATCCGAGCCTGGGGTTCACCCTCCCGTGGGCCATCGCCGTTCCGCTCGGGTTCATCGCCGCCTTTGCGGCCCTCGCGTACCGTCACCGGGTACGGGACGAAGCCGGCTGGCGCGCCGTCGTCAGGCATGCGCTTGATGCGGTCCACATGCTCCAGCAGCTGGCCTCACAGGGCGCCAGGCACGGCGGAGCCTTTCTCGGCACCACGCTGTACTGGGCCGGGGACGTGGGCTGTCTGTGGGCCAGCGTCCGCGCCTTCCATGACTCCCCCGACATCGCGGCGCTGGTGATCGGCTACGCGACCGGCTACGCGTTGACGCGCCGCACTCTGCCGCTCGGCGGCGCCGGCGCGGTCGAGGCGTTCGTGTCCTTTGCGCTCGCCTGGACGGGGATCCCGCTCGCAAAGGCCCTGCTCGCGGTCTGTGCCTACCGCATCTTCAACCTCTGGCTGCCGCTCCTCCCGGCGGCGATCGGCCTACGGCACCTCAAGCGCTGGCGCGAGCTCGCAACTCATCCGCAGTAGGGCTCACCTCTCGGCCGCTTCGAGCTCGGAGTCGGGCCAGAACTCCTCGACCGGCCGATGATGCACGGGCCCGAGCTCCGGGTGCGGCTGGAAGAACCGCTGGGCGAGTGCGGTCGGCACGATCGCCGACAGCACGACGACGGCGATCAGCAGGGAGAACTGCGTCCGGTCGATGATCCCGGCGTTGAGCCCGTAGAGCGAGCTGATCGTTCCAAAGGTCAGGCCCGTGGACATCAACAGCGTCGTGAACACCGCGTGCGGCGCGGTGAAGCGTCGCGCCAGCGGGTAGATGCCTGCGAGCTTCGGGACCATCTTCGCCGCAAAGAGGAGTCCCAGGATCCCGACGTTCGCCCACACCGCTCCGAGGGAGACGCTCAATCCGCCCTTGAGGAAGAAGAGGGGCGTCAGGAACGCGAAGGCGACGACGCGCAGCCTCACCTGTTCCTCCCGGTGCTCCGCGTAGTGGTTCGCAAGCACGAGACCGAGGACGAAGGCGGGAAGCACCGCATGGGAATGGGCGCGGTCACCGAGCCACATCAGGAGCAGAAGCGACGCAAACACGAGCTTGATCTCCGGCTCGATCACCCGATCGCCGTAGCGCCCGAAGAACCAGGGCGAGATCCGCGGCAAGACCGCGATCAGTCCGACCGAGAGGAGGACGAACGGCAAGATCCAGAGGTTCGGCTTGACGAAGAGGATCGAGAGCGCCGCCGCGGTGCCGAAGTCTGTGACGAACGTGGCCGACATGAGCCGCTTGCCGACCAGCTCCCGATTCAGGCCCGTCTCGACGAGCACGGCGTATACGACCGCGAGGCTCGTCGTCGAGAGCGCGATCCCTGCGATCTCGGCCTGCTTCAGGTTCCAGTCGAGCGCCAGGTAGGCGAAGGCTCCTGCGACGAGGAACGGCGCGAAGAACGACACGGCCCCGATCGAGACGCTCGCGCGCCACTCGCGGCGAAACTGCGGCACGTCCACCTCGGCGCCGGCGAGGAAGGTGAGCACGATCCCGGCGAACGAGCCGATGAAGGAGAGCCAGTCGGGAATCTCCGGATGAAAGGCGTTCCCGACGACGACCCCGGCCGCCAGCTCGATCAGCGCCACCGACAGCCCGACCTCGACGGAGATCGTGCTCGCGACGAGGATCGTGCCGCCGAGGACTGCTGCGAGTGCGAAGTCGCTCACCGCTCCTCCTTGGAGTCAGCTGTGGTCTCAGTCGGTAGAGGCCATCAGCCCCGGAGGGCGGTTAGGCGCGAGCCTCATCGCGCTGCCGAGAATCGTAGCCGAGGCTCAGGCTTCGATACGAGCCGAGGTCCCGTCGAGCACGTCGAGGCAGGCACGGATGTCCATCGCCTGCCCGACGAAGATCGGAGTGTCCCGCTCGGTGTAGCGAGAGGCTTCGCTCTCGCGCAGCGTCAGCATCAGATGCATGAAGTCTGCGGGCTCGTCGCACTCGAACGCCGTCATGAACTCCTGGTCGTCGATGCCGAACGAGTAGGTCGTGTGGTTGTGGATGGTGGAGAACTCGGCGCCGATGCGCATGTGCTCGTCCATCGCGCGCTGCCGGTCCTCCGGCGGGAGTGCGTACCAGGGACGGACCTTCACGAAGGGGTAGACGACCAGATACGCCGAGCCCTTCGGGACGACCTGCCGCGCGCGGCGCGCCTTCGTGTACGCGGACGCCTTGGTCGTGGCGAGGTACGAGTAGGGCGTCTCGAGCCAGCCTGCGATCGGCGTGCCGTTGAGCGCGGCGCCTAGCTCGCCCAGGTCCTCGTACCGCTGCGTGATCTTCCAGAGGAAGAAGTCGCAGTCGGGACGCACGCCCGTGACGGTGTAGGCGCGAAGTGAGTCCATCCGCGCCGCCCAGTCCTCGACGACCTCCGCGAATGCGTCCTTGCCGGCCGCTCTCTCCTCGACGGGGAGCCGGCGCCAGGTTGGTTCCACCCGGAAGAAGGTGTACGCGACGTACTGCCCCTCCATGGGCACGATGCTAGCCCGAAGCGCTGACCAGGACCCAGCCGTCGGTGTCTTTCCCGACCGGCGGCGCGCCGCATTCGAATGCGCCGGCGCGGATTCCGTTCATCGCCTGCTTCACGAACGGACGGCTCGCCTTCGGCGTCCCGTCCGCGTAGTAGACCCCGGACTGCCAGCGGTTGTAGTCAGTCTCGTCGGTCACGTGAAAGATCAGGAAACCGCGGACGGTCGGCTGGCATGCGGCCATCTGCAGCGCCTCTTTGTAGTACGCCGCCTGAACTCCTTCGCTGACAGGCTTCGTGGTGGCCGGCTCGCGGCCGCCGTAGAAGCTGCGCTTGGAAGCTGGAATCTGTGAATCGACGCCGTATTCGTCGTAGACGATCGGGAGCTTGGAGCCCTTCTGGGCCGTCCCGTCGAATGCCCTCCCGAGCAGGAAGACGAGCTTGTCGTAGTCCCCCAGGCCCAGTGCCGTCCCGTTCGAGTGCGTGAGCGTCGGAGGCGTGCTCGAGCTCTCGCCGTAGGGATGGAACGAGAAGCCGTCCATGATCGGCTTCTGACGGTGCATCGCACGGTAGGCAATCCCCATGTCCGTGATGAAGGCCGTGGGGGAGTGCGTATCGCGGCCGGTTCCGGGACGGTCGATGCCGCGCGGGGAGACCGAGCCGCCGATGATGAAGACGCCGGGGTCCGCAGCCTTCATCAGGTCGTACGTCCGCGCCAGGAGCTGAACGTAGGCCGGGGCGGCGACGTCCTCGCCCTTCGGGCCGAACTGGGGTAGCCAGTAGCGGTTGAGATTCGGCTCGTTCCCCACGATGTACTCGCGGATGGTGGGGACGTTCTTGACGAGGTGGGCGGCAAAGCGGGCAAACTGGGTCCGGGCCTTCGGGGTCAGCGGCGTGTCCCGGCTGCCGAACGGCATCACGGTCGTGACGACCCGGATCCCCAGGAAGAGGCCCGCGGCCGCGATCGACTGCATCGCCTGGAGCTGGGCGTGGGGCACCGCGCTCTGACCAGGAGACCAGATCGAAGTGACGCGGATCGTGTCGAACCCGGCCGCCTTGGCCAACTCCATCTTCGCCATCGCCACCGCCGGGTCGGCGTTGCGGCCCTCGTCTTCCGCGGCGCCCATGTACATGCGACCGCTTGCGACGGCGCCCGCGGGCAACGCCAGGGTGGTGGCGGCACAGGCGAGCAGAATGAGGAAACGCAGCGAAGGCAAAGGGAGGACCGTCACCGGCTTGATTGCGCCGGATTCCGAGCCAGTGTAGGAACGTTCTCGCAAAGCGTCAACCCAGAATCGGGCCTGACCAAAGATCCCCCGTTCGAGGGAGGGCCGGCAAACACTACGACCGATAATTGACAGTAGTCAGGATCGTGTTGCCAAGCTCTCGCCGCAGGGAGCCCCGGGAAGCTCGCCAGCATCCCGCACCGATCTTCGACTTTCAAGGCGGCCCGGTCTCTCCACCCGGGCCGCCTCTTCTTTTCCGCGCGAAAGCTTCGCTTTCGCGCGGGGGTACGCCGCTTCGCGGGAACGCGCGCGGGCGGAGCCCGCGCGCTCCTCGGCTGGTTGGCGGAGGGTCGCGTTTGTGCGGGCGGGGGTGCTGTCGCATCCCCGCCCGCATTGGTTCGCCTGCGGTTAAGGCCGCTTTCGCGTGCCTTAACCTCCTGCCCTTGTGGGGTCGCAGGTCGAGGTGGCTAGGCTGGGATTGTGGCTTCTCGGCTTGAAAATCAGCTGAAATCGCTGCCGGCTCGGCCGGGGGTTTACCTCTTTCGGGACCAGGGCGGAGACGTCCTCTACGTCGGCAAGGCGAAGTCGCTCCGGCCGCGCGTTCGTTCCTACTTCCAGCAGAGCACGGATAGCCGCGCGGCGATCCGGCAGCTGCCGGAGCGGGTGACGGACGTCGAGGTGATCGTCACCCAGAACGAGGTCGAGGCCCTCCATCTCGAGCAGAACCTCGTCAAGCGGCACCGGCCGCCCTTCAACGTCCGCCTGCGGGACGACAAGTCTTTCCCGTACATCGCAGTCACCGTGGAGGACGAGTTCCCGCGGGTGATGTTCACGCGGGAGCGCCACCGGCGCGGGGTCGTCTACTTCGGCCCGTACGCCAACGCTAAGAAGGTGCGGGAGACGCTCGACGTCCTCAACCGTGTCTTTCCATACAGACCGTGCGAGGGACCCAAGCCGGGCCGGCACTCGGGCATCCCGTGCCTCGACTACCACATCGAGCGCTGCCTGGCGCCGTGCGTCGGCTACGTGTCACAGGAGGATTACCGGACGATCATCGAGCAGGTGATCGAGTTCCTCTCCGGCGAGACGGAACCGATCCAGCGGGAACTCGAGCGGAAGATGCGGGACGCCGCGGCGGCGGAGCGGTTCGAGGAGGCGGCCCGCTACCGCAATCGGCTCCGGAGCGTCCAGCATCTCGCCGAGCGGCAGGCGGCCGACCGCCGCTCGGTCGGGACGATCGACGTGATCGGCCTCGCCGCGGAGGGCGACCGCGCGGTCGTCCAGGTGTTTCCGCTTCGCGACGGCAGGATGATCGACCGCTACTCCTTCCACCTCGAAAACGTGGGCGGCCAGGACATCACGACGGTGCTCGAATCGTTCTGTCTCGAGTACTACGGCTCGGCGCCCAGCGTGCCGCCGCAGATTGTCGTGCCGCGCGATGCAGGCGAGACCGCGGCGCTGTCGGAGTTCCTGTCGGAGCGGAGAGGGGCGCGGGTCGAGGTGCGCGCCGCCGAGCGGGGCGAGAAGCGCCGGCTACAGGAACTCGCGGCGGAGAACGCCCGCCACGCCCTCGTGTCGGACGCGCATCAGTCCGAGCTGAAACGGCTTCGCCGCGTCGAGGCCCTCGAGGAGCTGCGTGAGGTGCTCAACCTCGAGGCGCTTCCGATCCGAATCGAGTGCTTCGACATCTCGACTGTCATGGGACAGGACAACGTGGGCTCGATGGTTGTCTTCCAGGACGGCGTCGCCAAGAAGGCGCACTACCGCAAGTTCGGCGTGCGCGGGCAGGAGGGGATGGACGACTTCGCGGCGATGGCCGAGGTGGTCTCGCGGCGCTTCTCGCGGCTGTCGGACGTGACCGCGGAGCAGTACGACGAGTCCTTCGCCGCGACGCCGAACCTCGTCGTCATCGACGGCGGCAAGGGGCAGCTTTCGGCGGCGCTCGCGGCGATGCAGAAGTTCGACCTGCCCCGAGTCGCGGTCGTGGCGCTGGCCAAGCGCATCGAAGAGGTCTTCGTTCCGGGGCAACCGGATCCAATCCGCCTCGCCGCTCACTCGCCCGGTCTCCAGCTGCTCCAGCGCATCCGCGACGAGGCGCATCGGTTCGCCGTCGGCTTCCATCGCCAGCGGCGGGATACGCGGTCGTTCGGCTCGATCTTCGATGAGCTGGAAGGGGTCGGTCCCGCGCGGCGGCGCGCGCTCCTGCAGCACTTCGGCTCCGCGGAGCGTTTCCTGGCCGCGACCCAGGAGGAGCTCGAGGGTGTTCCCGGAGTACCAGCGAAGACAGCACGATCGATCTATGCGCAACTTCACAAAGCCGGTCGAGCATAAAAACGCTCGACAGCCGCGACCACCAGGGCCGGAGCCTAAAAGGCGCGCGTAGCGGCCTTAGGCGCAGGCGAACTGACGCGGGCGGGGACGCGAAGCGCCACCGCCCGCGGACCAGAGCGGTCGCCGGACCAGCCCTGTAGGAGTGCGCGGGCTTTGCCCGCGCACGTTTCCCCGCGAAGCGGGCGACACTAGATCCGAGCGAAAGCGTCAGCTTTCGCTCGGCCGATTCCCTCGATCGAGGTCACTCGGGCCAGCGATCCCTCGTGGAGCCCGGGAGGCCGATACGTGGAGTGCCGCAGCCATGGAAGGCCGCACCCTCACACCAGTTGCCACGCCGCAGCGTGCGCACTCGGGTCTCGGGACCCGATTGCGACAGCTGCGCGTCGCCAAAGGCCTGACCCAGTCCGACCTTGCAGGCGACCGCGTCTCGAAGGAGTACGTCAGCCAGATCGAGCGCGGGAAGACCCGTCCGACCCAGCAGACGCTGTCGTGGATCGCCGAGATGCTCGGCGTCGACGTGTCGTACCTCGAGACGGGGCAGACCTGGGACCAGTATGCGGAGGTCGAGGCGGCCGTGGCGCGTGCCGAAGCCGCCGTCGAGGGGCAGCAGTACGACGAGGCTCTGCTTGCGCTCGAGGGCCTGCGCCAGTCGCCCGACGCACCGGAGCTCGAGTTCCGCGCACTGCTCGCGGAGAGCTGGGCGCGAATGTCACACGGCGAGCTCCGACCGGCGCTCGATCTGCTCGTGCGCGCCCGAGAGCTGTCCGAGGGGCAGGGCTTCTCCGACGTGGAGCGCGCCGACGTTCTCTACCGGATGGGTGTCTGCCGCTACACGCTCACGTCGATCAACAGCGCGCAGACGCTCCTGAGCGAAGCCCTCGACCTGGCCGACCGGTCGGGCGCGCCCTGTGACCGGCTGCGTTCTCACATCCTCGAGTGGCGCTCGCGCTGCTCCCGGCGCCAGCGCGACTTCGAGGCCGCGCGCGAGGACATCGAGCGCGCGCTCGAGCTCGCCGAGCGCCTCGACGACTCGCTGACCGTCGCGCACGTCACGTTCCAGGCGTCGCTGGTCGCGGAGCGAGAGGGACAGTGGTTGCGGGCACGAGCGCTCGCCGAGCGGGCGAAGGAGCTCTACGAGGCGCACGGCGATCGGCTGAACCTCGGGCGGATGCTCAACAACCTCGGCGGCCTGAACTATCTCCTCGGGAAGTCAGACGACGCGATCTCCTACTTGAAGCGCGCGTTCTCCGTCGCGCTCGAGGTCGGGAGCGAGCCCGACGCGGCCCAGGCCGTGTCCTCGCTCGCCCAGGTCCACCTGGGGGCCGGTGACTGGGCCCTCGCCGAGGAACAGGCCCGCCACGCACTCGAGCTGCTCAACGGGCGACCGGATTTCCTCGACGAGCTCGGGAACACGCAGATCGTGCTCGGGCGTTCGCTCCTCGAACAGGGCCGCCTCGACGAGGCGGAGCCCGTCCTCGCCGAAGCCGAGCTCAGCTTGTCCCAACTTTCCTCCGCCAGCCATCGGGCGGTCGCCTGGACGGCCCAGGGCGACCTCGCCTCGCGTCGCGGTGACGACAGTGCCGCCGCTGCGCTCTACCGGCGTGCGGCGGAGGCCCTGCAGGACGTCAGGTTCTAGGAAAGGAGGTGATCAGGATGCTGCGGAAGATCTTCACGTTGGGAGCTCTCGTCGTGGTCGCCGTGACGTTTGGCGTCAGTAACGCGGCGGCGAAGCCGCACCACGGCCCGCCGAGCGCGAACCACTTCGCCAGCACGGACGGCTTCTCGGACGGTCGCGGCTAGCGGCCGTCCGAAGCCTTCGCGCGCGCCGGCTCGCCGGCGCGATCGGCCTCGGCCGCCCGCCGGATGTGCACGGTCCCGGTCATCAACAGGATCGCGGCGAAGCCGACGACGGCGTTCACGACGATGAGAGTGACGCGCATGCCGACGCTGAAGCTGAGCGCCATGCTCTTCGACGTGACCTGCCGGAAGATGTAGACCAGGAGCGCCTGCTCGGTGCCGATCCCGGCCGGGCTGACGGGAAAGATCGTCGCCAGGCTCTGACTGACCTGCACGAGCAGCGCATTGCGCAGGGTGGCCGGCATGCCGAACGCGCGCAGGAAGAAGAACACGGTTACGAGTCGGAGAGACCAGTCGACGAGCTGCCAGAAGACGACCCGGCGGAGGTAGTACGAGCGGTCGCTGAACGCCGCGAATCCCTGAGCCACCTTCGCCTTGAATCCCTCGACCTGCTCTGCGACCCACGCGACCAGCGCCGTACCGAAGAGCAGCAACAGGCCGAACAGGATCAGCCCGGCGGTCGGATGGCGAAACGCCCAGCCGTAGTCGAGGGAGGGGAGGCGCGGGCTTCGCAAGACGTTGATCCCGGGCAGGACGTCCTGCGTGATCGCCCAGAGGACGAAACAGCCTGCGACCGTCATGTCGAACAATGTCTGCAGCAGCGAGGTGGAGACGAGGGTCGTGTAGGTCGATCCCTCGACTCGCCGCTTCGCGAGGAAGAGCCTGACCACGTCTCCGCCGCGGGCGGGGATGACGGCGTTCACGCCCGTCCCGGCGACGTACGCGCCGAACATCTGGCGCCAGCGCACCGGCCGCTCGGGGTATGCCGCCTTGATGATGTTCCGCCACGCCCGCGAGACCGCGAGGAGCTTGCACAGGTGGCAGAGGATCCCGATCGCGAGCCACTTCCAGTCCACCACGGCGAGGTGGTCGAAGAAGACCCCGATTGCGTGGAGGACTGAATGGATCACGACCGCAGTGTGGCCGACGCCGCGCTAGAAGTCGCCGCCTCCGCCTCCGCCGCCAAAGTCTCCGCCACCGAAGCTCATACCGCCGCCGAAGTCGGTCCCGCCTCCTCCGCCCGTGTCGCTCCAGCTGCCGAAGCCGCCGGGCGAGCCGGAGCCTCCCCAGCTGCCGTACCCCCAGCCCCCGTAGGCCCCTCCGAGCAGCTCGCCGACGAAGAGGCCCGAGAGGAATCCGGTGCCGCCGAACGGCATGAAATACCCGCCCGCCCAGGGGCCGAAGTAGGGCGGGGCATTCCAGTACGGCACCCTCCGTCCTCCGGCCATCACCTGGCGTGACGCCGGTTCGGCCCCGTGCTCGGCGGCCTGTGCATCCGCGGAGCAGGCGGGCACTTTCCTCGGCGTTCCGCCGGGGGGCGTCCATTCGACGTCGCGCACGGAAGGACCGTGGCGCGGATCGAAGAAGCACGGTGCGCGCCGCTTCGGCGGCTTTCGTCCGTCGAGGAGTGCCTGGGCTGCAGCCATGTGGTAGCGGCCCTCTTCGAGCGCGCTCGTGACGGCCTCGAGCGCCCTCGCCTGCTTGGCTCGATCGTATGACTCGCTCGCCTGCTGGTAGGAGTCGAGCGCCTGCGTGTACTCCGCCTTCGCCTGCGCGTTCGACTCCACGGGCTCTTCGAGCTTCTGGACGTCGTCCGCGAGCGCGATCAGGTCCTCGTGCGCGGCTGCCTTCACCTCGGCGAGCTCCGCCTGGTTCTTCCGTCGCTTGCGGAACGCCCGGACGGCGAGGAAGGCGACCGCTCCGAAGATCAGCAGCCCGATCAGCGCGCTGCCGCCGCCGCTCGGCTCGTTTTCTCCGCCCCCGCCGCGCTGCCGTGCCTCCGCGACGCGGTCGACGAAATCGAGCAGCGTTGCGGTGACCCCGTCGCCTCGATGTGCGTCCAGGGCCTCTGTCGCCAGGCGACCGGCGACGCCTGAATCGAGCACGCCCTCGCTGCCTGCCCGGAAATGCCGTCCGACGACGACGGCGTACGTCCCAGGTCGTCCGAGCCCGTCGTGAATCGCTTCCAGCACGCCGTCCGGGTCGCCGCCGGACTCGCTCTCCGCGGCCCCCGGGAGGATCGCGATGTAGACGGGACCGGCCCCTGCCGCATCGATCCTCCTCCGCAGCCGGCTCTGGTCGCCTGCGCTGATCGTCAGCTCCGCGGTCCGGGCGACGTAGACGGGATCCGCGCGGAGCGCAGCAACCGCTTCGTCGATGCGCGGGCCGGCGTGCGCCGCAGGGACGAGCGTCAGCGCCGCCGCGGCGGACGCGACCAGCAGACCCCGCTTCATCCGGCTAGTGGTCTGACCGGCAACGTTCGCCAGGTCCCTGACCCGCGATCACGCGGCGCCAGCGTCCACGCTCACCCTTGTCAAGGCTACAAGCCTTGCCCGCGGGCGAGCGCGGCCGCTGGCTTGGTGCTCGCGACCCAGGAACCGGGCAACGTCACCGGCCAAACCACTAGATCGCGCCGCGCCCGTCGTCGGGCGCCATGAACGGGTAGCGGTAGTCGGTCGGCGGCACGAACGTCTCCTTGATCGTGCGCGGGCTCACCCAGCGGATGAGGTTCCACATCGAGCCGGCCTTGTCGTTCGTCCCCGACGCGCGGGCGCCGCCGAACGGCTGCTGGCCGACGATCGCGCCCGTCGGCTTGTCGTTGACGTAGAAGTTGCCCGCTGCGTACCGGAGCTTCTCCCCGGCGAGCTCGAGCGCGTCCCGCTCGCGCGCGAAGACGGCTCCCGTCAGCCCGTAGGGGGCTCCCTTGTCGATCAGGTCCAGCGTCTCGCCGTACTTCCCTTCCGGGTAGACATAGGTGGTGACAACGGGTCCGAAGAGCTCTTCCTTCATGGTGCGGAAGTTGGGATCTGTCGTCTCGAGCACCGTCGGCTCGACGAAATAGCCCTCAGAGTCGTCGTAACCGCCTCCCACGAGGACGTGGACCTTCTCCGCGGCTTTCGCCTCCTCGATTGCGTCCTTCTGTGTCTTGAACGAGCCGGCGTCGATAACGGCGCCCATGAAATTCTGGAAGTCGGCGACGTCACCGACCTTGATCGTGTTCACCTCTTCGACCAGTCGCTCGCGGATCTCGGGCCAGAGGTTGGACGGCGCGAAGATGCGCGATGCAGCCGAGCACTTCTGCCCCTGGTACTCGAAGCTCCCGCGGACGATCGCCGTGGCGACGGCTGCGGCGTCCGCCGAGGGATGGGCGACGATGAAGTCCTTGCCTCCGGTCTCGCCGACAATGCGCGGGTAGTTGCGATAGCTCGCGATGTTGTTGCCGATCGTCTTCCACATCGACTGGAAGACCGGCGTCGAGCCGGTGAAGTGGACACCGGCGAGATCGGGACTCGCGAGGGCGGGATCGCCGATCTCGGAGCCGGATCCGTAGACGAGGTTGATCACGCCGGGCGGGAGTCCCGCCGCTTCGAACAGCTTCATCAGGAAGTGCGCGGCGTACGCGGCGGTCGACGCGGGCTTCCAGAGAACCGTGTTGCCCATCAGCGCCGCGCTCGAGGGCAGGTTGCCGGCGATTGCGGTGAAGTTGAACGGCGTGACCGCGAAGACGAAGCCCTCGAGCGGCCGGTACTCCATGCGGTTCCACGTCCCGGGCGACGAGATCGGCTGCTCCTCGTAGATGCGCAGCATGAACTGGACGTTGAAGCGGAAGAAATCGATCAGCTCGCAGGCGGCGTCGATCTCGGCCTGGTGCGCCGTCTTCGACTGGCCGAGCATCGTGGCCGCGTTCAGCGTCGCACGCCAGGGGCCGGCAAGCAGCTCCGAGGCGCGCAGGAAGACGGCTGCGCGGTCCTCCCACGGCGTGCGGTGCCAGTCCTCCCAGGCCTCGCCGGCGGCCTTGATCGCCTGCTCGACGTGACGCGCGTTTCCTTTGTGCACCTTTGCGAGAACGTGGTCCTTGTCGTGCGGCATGACAGCCTCGAACGTCTCGCGCGTGCGGACTTCCTCGCCGCCGATGACGAGGGGCAGCTCGATCTGCTCGGACTGCATCTGCTGCAGGGTGAGGCGGAGCGCTTCGCGCTCCGGCGTCCCGGGCGCGTAGTCCTTGACGGCCTCGTTCTGCGGCGAGGGGGGGCGGAAGAGGCCGGGTGCGGCGGACATCCGAAACGATTGTAGGCTTGAGAACCGTGTCCGTGACGTCGCTTTCCTACACGGCCGAGGGTTGGGGCGAAGGGGAGCTGTGGTGCGAGGAGAACCGGCTGGTCTGGCACGAGCTGCCGCGACCGGTCGAGGCCCCTCTTAGAGGTACACGCGCGCGGGGGCGCGGGCGTGTAACCCCCACCCATAAGGGCGGGGTGAATCACCCACCACCCTCGGGATCGACGATATCGGCCAAGCGCGCAGGCGTGCGTAACGGAACTGCGCCGAATGTGGAAACGCTCGTCCACAGGCTTCAGGCGTACTTCTCGGGCGAAGCCGTTGCGTTCGACGACGTCGAGCTCGACACCGACGGCTGGACTCCCTTCCAGCTGGACGTGGTGCGCACCCTTCGGCGCATCCCGTACGGCGAGGTCGTTTCCTATGGGGACCTGGCCAGGCTCGCCGGTCACCCCCGGGCGCAGCGCGCCGTTGGGACGTTCTGCGCGCGCAATCGGTTTCCGCTCGTCGTGCCGTGCCACCGGGTCGTGTCGTCGGATGGCATCGGCTCGTACGGATCGCTCGGCGTGGAGTACAAGAGGCGTCTGCTCGCCCTCGAACGTGTCACTCTCTGAGGATCTCAGGCACGAGCTAGCGGCGATCGCGCCGCGCAGCGAGTGCGATCGGCTCGCAGAGCTCTCGGGGTTGTTCCACTCTGCCGGGAGCGTTCACCTCAAAGGGCGCGGCGAGGTGTCGGTACACGTGGACGTCGCCGACTCCGCGGTCGCTCGTCGCGCGTTCAGCCTTCTGCGTGCGTTCGGTGTCGCGTCCGAGATCCGCACGTACCGGCGGCGTGCCTTCGACAGCGCAACGCGCTACCAGCTTCACGTCGCCGGAGACGAACATGCTCTCCAGGTCCTGCACGAAGCCGGAGTCCTCAGCTCCCGCCTGACTCCGCTCGCGCATCCGCCGCGTCGCGTCGTCGCCCGTTCCTGTTGCCGGAGCGCGTATCTCCGCGGAGCCCTTCTCGGGGGCGGATCGCTCAGCGGTCCACGCTCGCCGCATCTCGAAATCCGAACTGCCGAGCCGGAAGGAGCGGACTTCCTGGTCCGCACGGCGGCGGAGGACGAAGTCCACCTCGGCGTGCTCGATCGCGGCCGGCATGCCGTCGCGTACGCAAAAGGGATGGAGACGATCGCCGACGTCCTCGCGCTTGCCGGCGCCGGCCGGGCGGTGCTCGTCTTCGAGGAGAGTGCCGTGATCGCGGCGACGCGCTCCCGCGCCAACCGGCTCGCGAACGCCGATCATGCAAACCTCGTTCGCACCAGTCGCGCCGCGCACGAGCAGTTGCGTGCGGTCGAGCGTCTTCGGCGTAGCGGCGAGCTGGCAAAGCTACCCGCGCGGCTCCAGGAGATCGCGGAATTACGTGAGCGACACCCGACGCTTTCTCTCCGTGAATTGGCGCTGAAATGCCGGCCGCCGGCGACGAAAGCTGCTGCGCACAGGCGTTTACGGAAGTTACGGGACATTGCTTCTATCTAACTTTCGCGCGTGGTTGTCGTCGTCCCTACCCTTTCGTCATACTCAGATACGGCGGGTCTGCGCTCGTCCGGCGCCGGATTCAGACCCCGTCCGACGCCACGGTCCTGAGCGTGGTTCAACCGGAGGGGGAGGTCGTCCTCGGAGCTTCCCCTCCGGCCCGCCGCAAAGCGGCGGGCCGGTCGGGCGGAAGACGGCCGACCGGGCAAAGCCCGGCCGGCCTCTAAGGTCGACATCGCAAGCCGATGTCGACGCGGCCCGCCGCTGCACCGCAGCGAAGCGGCGGGCCGGTCGGGCGGAAGACGGCCGACCGGGCAAAGCCCGGCCGGCCTCTAAGGTCGACATCGCGAGCGATGTCGACGCGGCCCGCCTCATCCGCGCAAAGTCCGGCTCTGCTTTGCCGAGCCATGATGACTTTGCGCGGATTTCGCGTGTCGATTCCGGCGCGAGCGGCCGTGCCCGGCAAAGCCGGTCACGGCGGCGGATGCACTGCCGTTAGACTCGGGCCATGGCTAAGACGCGTGTGGGGATCAACGGTTTCGGGCGGATCGGGAGGAACTTCTTCCGGGCTCACCTCGAGCGCGGCGGGGCCTTCGACGTCGTCGCGATCAACGACCTGGGTGATGTCAAGACGATGGGACATCTCCTGAAGTACGACTCCGTCCTCGGGCAGCTCGAGGACGACGTCGAGATCGGAGACGGCGTCATCAAGGCCGGTAAGGCCGAGCTGCAGGTGCTCTCGGAGAAGGACCCAGGCGCGTTGCCCTGGCGGGACCTCGAAGTCGAGCTCGTCATCGAGTCGACGGGCTTTTTCACCGACCGCGACGGCGCGCAGAAGCACCTCGACGCCGGCGCGAAGAAGGTCGTCATCTCGGCTCCCGCCACCGACCCCGACGTCACGATCGTGCTCGGCGTCAACGACGACACGTACGACCCCGAGCAGCACCACATCGTCTCGAATGCCTCATGTACGACGAACTGCGTTGCGCCGCTGGCCAAGGTCCTGCACGACGCCTTCACGATCGAGCAGGGATTCATGACGACGATCCACGCGTACACGAACGATCAGCAGATCCTCGACTTCCCACACAAAGATCTCCGCCGGGCCCGCGCGGCCGCGATCAACCTGATCCCGACCTCCACCGGAGCCGCACGTGCGATCGGACTCGTGATGCCCGACCTCAAGGGGAAAGTCGACGGGATCTCGGTTCGAGCACCAGTGCCGACGGGTTCCATCACCGATCTCGTCGTGCGGCTCGGTCGCGACGTGACCGTGGACGAGATCAACGCCGCCTACCGCGCCGCGGCTGAAGGAGGTGCTCTCGAGGGCATCCTTCGCTATGCGGACGACCCGCTCGTCTCGACGGACATCGTGCACTCGCAGTACTCCTGCATCGTCGACAGCGAGCTGACGATGGCGAACGCGAGCATGGCCAAGGTGTTCGGTTGGTACGACAACGAGTGGGGCTACAGCTGCCGGCTCGTCGACGTCGTCGCCAAGGTCGCTGCCGACATCCCGGCCGCCGTCTCGGCGTAGGCTCTACGTGCACCGACCGCGGTCCGTGCGCGACGCGGACGTCGAGGGAAGGCGCGTCCTCGTGCGCGCCGATCTCAACGTTCCGCTCGAGGACGGGCATGTCGCGGACGACACGCGCATCCGCGCTTCGCTCCCGACGCTCGAGTTGCTGCTCGAGCGCGGTGCGCTCGAGGTCACGGTGTGCTCTCATCTCGGGCGCCCCGAGGGAGCGGATGCGAAGTTGGCCATGCGTCCGGTCGAAGAGCGTCTCCGCGAGCTCCTTCCGGACGAGCGGATCCGGGTGCTCGAGAACACTCGCTTCAATCAGGGGGAGACGAAGAACGACGAGGGGTACGCGCGCGAGCTCGCTGCCCACGGCGACCTCTACGTCAACGACGCGTTCGGCTCTGCGCACCGCGCACACGCGTCGACTGAAGCCGTCGCCCATCTGCTGCCGGCATACGCGGGACTGCTCCTGGAACGCGAGCTGAGTGAGCTGGGAAAGCTCCTCGGCGAGGTCGAGCACCCGTTCGTGCTCATCTCGGGCGGCGCGAAGGTGGAGGACAAGCTCGGGGTGCTCCGGAACCTGGGCGGCAAGGCCGACGGCGTGCTCGTCGGCGGGAAGATGGCCGAGGAGCTTCGAAGCAACGATCCACTACCGTTCGACGTCGTCCTCCCGACGGACGTTGTCGCGGCCCGCGAGTTCGCGCAGGATGCGGAGGCCAAAGTGACGTCGTACGACTCGGTTCCGGACGGGTGGCTCGGGTTGGACATCGGCCCGGAAACCCGCGAGCTCTTTGCGGAGCGGATCGCCCAGGCGCGCACCATCTTCTGGAACGGTCCGATGGGCGTCTTCGAGTGGCCGCGCTTCGCCGAGGGAACGAAGGCGGTCGCCGAGGCGGTCGCAACGTCGGACGGCTACTCGGTCGTCGGCGGCGCCGATTCCGCGCGCGCCCTTACGGAGCTTGGGCTCGAGGGCGATGTCTCGTGGGTGTCGACCGGCGGGGGCGCCGCGCTCGAGCTCCTCGAGGGAAAAGAGCTCCCCGGTATCGCCGCGATCCCAGCCGCATGACACCGCCCGGGCGGTTGACGTAGGGGAAATACCATGGGTGGACAGAGAGCCCAGCGTGAGTGAGGGGAGACCATGAGCACACTCGAGAACCGGCCGAACACCGCACTCCTCGTCATCGACGTGCAGAACGGCGTCGTCGAGGGGGTTCACCAGCGCGACGCTGTCGTCGCGAACGTCGGCAGCCTTGTCGAGAAGGCGCGGCGGGAACGGGTCCCCGTTGTCTGGGTCCAGCACTCCGACGACCAGCTTGCGAGGGGGAGCGACGACTGGCGGATCGTCCCCGAGTTGGCCCCGGGCGACGCTGAGCCGCTCGTCGAGAAGAACTACGGCGACTCCTTCGAGGACACCACGCTCGAGACCGTGCTGTCGGGCCTCGGAGTCGGGCGACTCGTCGTCGTCGGCGCACAGACCGATGCGTGCATCCGCTCGACGCTCCACGGCGCGTTCGTCAGGGGATACGACGCGACCCTTGTCAGCGACGCGCACACGACGGAGGACCAGACGGCATGGGGGGCGCCGCCGCCGGACCAGGTCATCGCGCACACGAACCTGTACTGGACCTACCAGGCGGCGCCGGGGCGGACGGCCGGGACGGTCGAGACCAAGGATGTCGACTTCGGCCGCACGTCCTGAAGCCTGTGCGACGCGGGCGGGAACGCCTCGGGACGGCAGCGGGTCGGTAGACACCTCGAACGTCGCCTACTAGGTTCCGAACCGATGCGTCTGGAGGGGTCTTTCGCCGTTGCCGCGGTCGCGGTCTCGCTCGGTCTGCTCGGGTTACTGAGTCCGCCGCCGGCAGCGGCGGCAGCTTGGTGCGGGGCCGCGTCGGCGGCGGACAGGCCGGACACGGTCGGCGGGAGCCTCGTACACGTCGTCTACGCCGTTCCTGCGGATGGGCCGGATCGGTTGCCGGAGCGTGCCGCTGGAATCGCGACCGACATCGGCCTGGTTGCCGACTGGTGGCGGCTACAGGACGCGATGCGCGAGCCACGGTTCGACTTGACGGCCGTTCCGGGCTGCGGGACACGTTTCGGTCAGCTCGACATCACGACGATTCGGGTCCCCAGCCCAGCAGCGTCCTTCGCAGCGCCGGACGGACGCCTCGTGCGGCTCCTCTCCGAGCTGAGCTCCACCTTGGACGAGAGCCACAAGAAGTACCTCGTCTTCTTCGACAGTCCGGTCAACCTCGAGGGCGACGTCTGCGGGACCGCTTTCACCGCTCCACGAACCGGCGGCGCGCCTGGATCCGGAGCGGTCTGGCTCGCCCCGAACACGTATGGATTCGGGGGCTGCGGAACGCTCGGCAACGGAGGTTACGTGGCTGTCGCCGCTGCGCACGAGCTGATCCACGCCCTCGGCGCCCTGGATTCGGTCTCTTCCCCGGGACCCCCACACGCCTGCCCCGGCGATCCGGGTCATCCGTGCGACAGCTCCGCAGACATCCTGTCGCTCAGCGGCTTTTCGGAGTCCCTTTTCGATTACGCCCTGGACGTCGGTCGGGATGATTACTACGCACATTCGGGCACGTGGTGGGACGTCCAGGACTCGGCCTGGCTCGCGCACCTGAACGCCGGGCTGCGCCGAGTCAGCGCCACGATCGCGGGAGGAGGCGCAGGCTCGAGCATCCGCAGCACGCCGCCGGGCCTCGCGTGTCCGCCGATCTGCGCACAGGATTTCGACTCGGACCTGCCGATCGAGATGGCGGCCGAGCCCGGCGAGGGATTCGAGTTCGCGGGTTGGAGCGGCGACTGTTCAGGTCAGTCGTGCTCGGTGCCGTTGGGTCGATCCGTCTCGCTCGCGGCACGATTCGTCCCGATCCGCTGGCGCTTCACGGTGCGAGTCGTGGGACGTGGCCGCGTCACGAGCCGACCGCGCGGAGTGGTCTCTTGCCCCGGCCGCTGCCGTGGCTCGCTCGCTTTCGGGACGACGCTGAGACTCTCGGCCGCCGCTGCGCGTGGATATCGCTTCGTGGGCTGGCGCGGTGATTGCCGGGGTCGCGGACCGTGCGTGATCGAGGGGGCCGACTCGACGATCACGGCCGTCTTCCGACGCTAGCGCCGAATAGCATCGGTACGTGCTGATCGCGGGCAACTGGAAGATGTACAAGGGGCCCGCGGCCGCGGCTGAGTTCTGCCTCGGCCTCCGCGAGCACGAGCTCGACGGCGTGGACGTGGTCGTCTGCCCGCCGTTCGTCTCCCTCGGCGTCGCCGTCCAGCTGCTCGCGGGAACCGAGATCGCCGTCGCCGCCCAGAACGTGCACTGGGAGGACGAAGGTGCGTACACGGGTGAGATCTCAGCGTCGATGCTTCGGGAGCTTGGCGTGTACGGCGCCATCGTCGGCCACTCCGAGCGTCGCCAGCTTTTCGGTGAGACCGACGAGACGGTCGCGAGGCGCGCTGACGCTGCGCTCGAAGCCGGCTTGTTCGTGATCGCCTGCGTCGGCGAGACCGAGCAGGAGCGCGAGCGCGGCGAGACGGAAGGCGTTCTGCGCCGCCAGCTCTCCGTGCTCAAAGCCGACGACAACCTCGTCGTCGCGTACGAGCCCGTCTGGGCGATCGGGACCGGCAAGACGGCCACGCCCGACATGGCCCAGGACGCGCACGCCTTCGTCAAAGTCCTGCTGGACGTGCCCGTGCTCTACGGTGGCTCGGTCAAGCCCGAGAACGCCGCAGAGCTGCTCGGTCAACCCGACGTCGACGGCGCCCTCGTGGGCGGCGCCTCCCTGGACCTCGACTCCTTCACGGCGATTTGCCGCGCAGCTATCCACTCGTAGCTCTGGTCGTTCTGGACGGGTGGGGCTGTGCTCCGCCCGGTCCGGGGAACGCCGTCGAGCTCGCCGACACGCCGAACTTTGATCGCCTCTGGCGCACTTACCCGCACACGACGCTCGACGCTTCCGGAGCAGCGGTCGGCCTGCCGAACGGTCAGATGGGCAACTCGGAGGTGGGCCACCTGACGATCGGCTCCGGCCGCATCCTCCTCCAGGACCTGATGCGTGTGACCAAGGCGATCGAGGACGGTTCCTTCTTCGACAACACGGCGCTGAAGGAGGCCTTCGAGCGCGGAGAACGAACGCACCTGCTCGGACTCGTCTCCTACGGCGGCGTCCACTCCCACATCGACCACCTGCGCGCGCTGCTCCGCTTCGCCCCGGAGAAGACCTGGATCCACGCCTTCACGGACGGCCGCGACGTCTCACCGCATGCCGCCGCGAACGACCTCGCGGAGCTTCCCACCGACCGGATCGCGACCGTCGTCGGCCGTTACTACGCGATGGATCGCGACCAGCACTGGGACCGAACGGACAGGGCCTTCGAGGCCATCGTCCGCGGCGAGGGTGTCCCGGGGTCAGACCCGGTAAAAGAAGTGCAACGAAGCTACAACGAAGGCGTCACGGACGAGTTCATCGAGCCGATCGTGCTCGAGGGGCGTCCCCGGCTCGAACAGGGCGACTCGGCGATCTTCTTCAACTTCCGTCCGGATAGGGCGAGACAGTTGACGGAGCGTCTGCTTGCCTCACGATTCGATGTGACGACGATGACGCCTTCCCTGAGCAGGAGGTGAGGGGGACACTCGCGGAGGTCCTGTCCGAGCACGACGTGCGGCAGCTGCACGCGGCCGAGACGGAGAAGTACGCGCACGTCACCTACTTCCTGAACGGCGGGCGCGAGCCGGAGTGGCCCGGAGAGACTCGGATCCTCGTTCCTTCACCGCGGGACGTCCCCAGCTACGACCACAAGCCGGAGATGTCTGCCCGCGAGGTGGCCGGGCGGTTCGTGGACGAGGTCGAAAGCGGGGGCTACGGCTTCGCCGTCGTGAACTTCGCCAACCCGGACATGGTCGGCCACACAGGATCGATCCCGGCCGCGGTGAAAGCAGTGGAAACGACCGATGCCTGCTTGGGCGAGGTGGTCGCCGCGGTCGAGCGGCAAGGCGGCGTCTCGCTGATCACGGCCGACCACGGAAACGCCGAGCAGATGCTCGAAGAGGATGGTGTAAGCCTGCATACCGCCCATACGACGAACCCGGTCCCGCTGGTCGTGACCGACCCCGAGGTGACCCTCAACGACACCGGCGAGCTGGCCGATTTAGCGCCCACTTTGCTGGGATTTTTGGGTTTCAAGCAACCTTTACAGATGACTGGAAAATCGCTAACGACCCCGGATTGATCGGGGCTATACTCGAGAACCTTTTGTCACTCCAGCAACCTGATCCTGGCGTCCTGCGGAAGGCTCAGAAAGGCGACGAACGAGCCTTTTCGATCATCCTCCGCGCGTACCAGGTCCCCGTCTTCAACTACGTGCTGCGGCTCGTCGGCGACCGGTCGCAGGCGGAGGATCTGACGCAGGAGGTCTTCCTGCGGGTCTTCCAGGGTCTGCCGCGCTTCTCGTCTCGCTCGAAGTTCACCACCTGGCTCTTCCAGGTCACGAAGAACCGCGTGCTCGACGAGCTGCGCGCGTCGGAGCGCAGGCCGCGCGCCGTCGTCGCGCTCGAGGACATCCCGCCGCTCGAGGTCGTGGACGCTCCGATGGAGCGGGTCGAGGCGATCGACGCGGTCTGGCGCGCGGTCGAGGCGCTCAACGTCGACTTGAAGATGGCGCTGCTGCTGCGCGACGTCGTCGGGCTCTCGTACACGGAGATCGCCGACTCGCTCGAGATCACGCTCGCCACCGTCAAGTGGCGGATCTACAAGGCGCGCGAGGACGTCCAGCTGGCGCTCGCCCGTGAGGGCATCACCTTCGGCACGGACGAACAGCCCGAAGCCGAGCCCGTCGCCACCTAGCTCGTACGGCGCTGGTTCTTCCGACGGGCACTGTCCTAGTTTCGGGGTGAGCCGGGCGCACGGGCCAAGCCCGCGCGCCCTCTATGCGGCGTCGCAAGCGACGCCTTAGCGCGAATGAGCTCGTAACCAGGCGCTGAGGTTTCGTGCCTCGGCCGCAGGCGTCGTCCCGCGTTGCGGCGGTGCGATGTGAACGGATCTCGGCGGCGTCGACGAGCTCTCGCCGCCGAGGTCGAGGAGGCCGAGGATCACTGCGACAACGGCAACCGCCGCCGCGCCCGCAAACCAGACCCACGCCTTCCTGCCCGGAACGCGCCGAGGGATGCGCCCGCGCGCCCGCTCGGTGACCGCCGTCGCGGGGAGCGGTTCTGTCGGCGGCTCCACCGCCTGCGCGAGCTCCTGCGCGAACTCGGCTGCGGATGCCGGCCGGAAGCGCGGCTCGCGCGCGAGCGCGTGCATCACGGCTGCTTCGAGCTGTGGCGGAACCGACGGCTCGAGGTCGCGGACCGGCGTGATCACGCCGGCGCTCTGCTTCGCCGCGAGCTCGGCCAGCGACTCGAACTGGTACGGCGGTCGTCCGGTCAGGAGCTCGTACAGGACGGCTGCGAGCGAGTAGATGTCGGCCGCTGCCGTCACCTCCTCGCCCGCGGCCTGCTCCGGAGACAGATAGGCGGCCGTCCCGAGCACGGTGCCGAGCTCGGTGACGCGCGTCGTCTCCGCCGCGCGGGCAATTCCGAAGTCTGCGATCTTCAAGACCCCGTCGTCGCGCAGCAAGAGATTGCCGGGCTTCACGTCGCGATGGACCAGCCCTGCGTCGTGCGCGTGCTGCAAGCCTGCACACGCCTGTAGGCCGAGCTCGAGAGTCTCGTCGGCAGGAAGCTTGCCGCTCTCCGCGAGCGTCCGGCCGGCCACGTACTCCATGACGATGAACGGCCGCCCGTCGGTTTCCCCTGCGTCGTAGACCTGCACGACGTGCGGATCCGAGAGCCGGCCTGCAAGGCGAGCTTCCCGCAGAAACCGGCGGCGGAAGCGCTCGTCGTCGGCGAGGTGCTCCGCGAGCACCTTCACTGCCACAGGCCGGTGCAGCTCCTCGTCGCGCGCGAGGTAGACCACGGCCATGCCGCCGTGGCCGAGCGTGCGCTCGACCCGGTAGCGGCCCTCGGCGAGCGTCTCGGTCAATCGCCCTCTCCGTGCTTGCCCTTGTGCTTTCCCTTGCCCTTGCCGCGCTCGCCGTGCTCTTCCTCGGCGGGAGGAGTGCACTCGATCCGTTCGACGAGATCGGCGACTGCCGGGCCCAGGTTCTCCCGGAACGCACCGGGAACGCGGCCTTCGTTGATCGCCTGCATGGTGTCGTGCTGGAGGCGCTTTGCCTGATCGAGCGCAGCACATTCGTCGCCTTGGTCGAGCGCCGCGGCAACTGCGTCGCTGCGTTGCGCAAGCTCAGCCGCGAGCGCACGAGGCAGCTTCGGCGCCACGGGCGCCGGGCGCTCGCCGCTCGAGCCGCAGCCGGCGAGGACTGCGGTCGCAATGAGGACGGCCGCTGCTCGGGTCATCAGCGACCTTGTTCCCCGAGACCTACTCGCCATGCGCAAGGCGGGCGGCCAGTGCGGGAGGAAGCCCGCGTTCCCGCATCTCACCTTGCGTCTCGGCGATGGAATAGTCGACGCGGCGGAAGGCGGCGGACTTCCGCTCGCGATCGAGCAGCAACCAGGCCGCGCGGGGATCGCCGTCTCTGGGCTGGCCGACGGAGCCGGGATTGAGGAGCCAGCGGCCCTCCAGCTCGACCTCGGTTCCGGCCGCCGCGAGACCGCCGAGCACCTCCCGGCCGTCGAGCGTGATCGCAAGGGCGACGTGGCTGTGACCGACGAGCACGAGCGGCGCGTCGGAGAGCTCCAGCGTCGCGCGCGCGGCCTCTTCCGTCAGGACGTATTCCCAGATCGGATCTCGCGCGCTGGCGTGGAAGAGATCGACCCCCTCGGCCTCGCCGGTCGGCCGGAGTCCCTGGAGAAAGGCACGCGATTCCTGCGTCAGCACCTCCGACGTCCAGAGGGCTGCCGCGGCGGCCTCGTCGTTGAAGTCGCTGACCGTGAGCTCGCCGAGGACGACGAGGTCGTGGTTCCCGACGAGGCAGCGATCGGCTCGGCCCTTCACCGCGTTACAGCACTCGTTGGGTAGAGGGCCGTATCCGACCGTGTCTCCGAGGCACCAGACGGCGTCCACGTCCTCGGCATCGATCTCCGCGAGCACCGCCTCGAGGGCGTGATAGTTAGCGTGGATGTCCGATATGACCGCGACGCGCATCGCCAGACCCGCGACCTTAGCCGTCGTCGCCGCCGCAGCCCTCTGGATCGTCGCCGCCGTCGCGCTCTGGCGGACGAAGGTTCCCGGCGATCTCCGGCTTCCCTCGCTCGACGCAGGCTCGGTTTTCGGAGCCGGAGCGGTCCGCGCCGGGGAACGCTACGAACGCTTCTTCGAGCTCGAGTGGGTGCTCGCGACGGTCGTCGGCATTGCCGCTCTCGTCGTCCTGGTGCGACGCGGGCCGCGGCTCGCGCGCTCACTCGGGCTTGGCCGCGTGAATGCGGGGATCATCACGGGCATCGTCGTGACGACCGTCCTCTGGGCGGTCTCGCTGCCGTTCGAGATCGCGTCGTCCTGGTGGGCGCGCCGGCACGGGATCTCGCGGGAGAGCTGGGGGTCGATCGTCTTCTCGAACTGGCCGGCGCTGCTCGGCTCGGCGTTCGGCACGTTCATCGTGCTCGCGATCATCCTGCTGTTCGCAAAGTGGTTGGGGCAGAAGTGGTGGATCGGTGCCGCGGCTGTGATCCTCGGGCTCGCCCTCGGCCTGCAGCTCGTCCTGCCGTATGTGCTCCGGATCGGAACCCATCCCGTCCGTTCACCGACGCTCGCGGCGGAGATCCAGCGGCTGGAAGACCGAGAGCACGTCGGCCGTCCGGCCGTCCGGATTCAGCCCGTGCACGACGAGACGACCGCCGCCAATGCATACGCGGTCGGGATCGGCCCGAGCCGCAGCATGTTCATCTGGGACACGATGCTCGACGGACGGTTTCCGCGCAGCGAGGTGCGTTTCGTCGCCGCGCACGAGCTCGGCCACCTCGCGCGCCATCACATCTGGAAAGGAATTGCGTGGGGCGCGTTGATCGGATTTCCGTTGCTTGCGGCCGTCGCCCTGGTCACCGGTCGGCGCGGCGGTCTACGAAACCCCGGAACCGTTCCGCTCGCGCTGCTGACGCTCACCGTGGTCGAGCTCGCGATCTCTCCGTTCACCAACCTCGTCTCCCGGCGCTACGAAGCCGAGGCGGACTGGACGGCGTTGCAGGCGACGCGCGACCCGGCGGCGGCCCGTGGGCTCTTCAAGCAGTTCGTGAAGACCGATCTCCAGGATCCGGACCCACCCGGGTGGGTGCACGTGTTCCTCGACGACCATCCGACGGCGCTCGCCCGTATCCAGCAGGCGGAAGCCTGGCGATCTCGTAACCGCTAGTCCTCGCGCGGAGGCGCTTCGGGCAGGTTGCGGATCCCTTCCTGCGTCGACCACTTGGAGAAGGAGTCCTGCATCGCTGCGAGCAGCTCCTGGAAGAACTGCTGTGACATGTTCACGCGTGAGACGACGACACCCGGGATGTCGCCCTCCTCCATCTCGTGATCGATCCGCGCGAAGGTGATCGTGAACTCGTAGGCCGAGAAGGTGACGTTCGCGAAGTTGGCGTAGACCCCCGCCATCTGCTCCGGATCGAGGTGGATGTTGAGCTGGCGCTCCTGGGGCTCGTCGTCCACGGCCCAACGATACTACGGGCGTGAATCACGCCTTCAGCTTCCGGCGCTTTGCGTACGCGCTCTGCGCGATGGCCGTCGTGCTGGCGATCGGAACCATCGGCTTCCGGGCGGCGCTCGACGAGTCGTGGTTGCAGTCGTTCTACCGGGCGGTCGTCTCCAGCTCGCTGACGGGCCTCGACACCGTTCCGAGGACCGACAGCGCCCGCATCCTGACGATCTTCCTGGTGCTCGCTGGGATCAGTATCTTTGCGTACATCGGCTCGCTCGTCGTCGAGGCGATCGCGAGAGGGGTCATCGGCGGGCTCTGGGCTGAACGGAGGAGGCGGAAGGCGATCCAGGCGCTGCGCGACCACTACATCATCTGCGGCTTCGGCCGCGTCGGGCGGCGCGTCGCCGAGGAGTTCCGGCATGAGGGCGCCCCCTTCGTCGTGCTCGACTTCAGCCCCGATGCGAAGGCTGCCGCGGAGGAGGAGAACGTCCTCTTCCTGGAGGGCAACGGCACCGACGACGAGGACCTCCGCAGCGCCGGCCTCGAACGCGCGCGCGGGCTGATCGCGGCGTCGGACGACGACGCCGACAACCTCTACATCACGCTGTCCGCGCGCGCCGCGAACCCGAACCTCCTGATCGTCGCCCGCGCGTCGAACGAGGACGCCTCGAAGAAGCTTCGGCTCGCAGGGGCGGATCGCATCGTGCAGCCCTACCAGGCCGCCGGGCGGGTGATGGCGAACCTGATGCTGCGCCCGCAGGTCACGGCGTTCGTCGACGTCGTGACGAGCGCGTCCGGGAGCGACCTGCGTTTCGAGGAGATCGAGGTGACGGCAGCGTGCGGGCAGGGTGGGAAGTCGATCCGGGACCTCGACGTCCGCAAGGAGACGGGTGCGCTGATCGTGGCGCTGCGCAAGCGCGACGGAACCTTCGACACGACGCCGACACCCGAGGCGGTGCTCGAGGTGGGCGACGTGCTGATCGCCGCAGGAACGGAAGAAGAGCTGCGCGCGCTCGAGAATCTCTTCGCGCCGCGCGAGGCTGTTGCCAGGTAACGCCGTTCGGCGCCTCGCGGCGCAGTTGTCCGACGTGGCCGGTGCGCCGGTCGAGCTCGAGCGGCCGCAGGATCCGGCTCACGGCGACTTCGCGACCAACGTCGCCCTCCAGACTGCCTCGAAGCACAGGCGACCGCCGCGCGAGTTTGCGGCGGAGCTGGCCGAGCGCGCAGCGGCAATCGACGGGGTCGACCGGACCGAGGTCGCCGGTCCGGGGTTCGTCAACCTCTGGGTGTCGCCTGCGTGGCTCGGCGAGGCGCTCGCCGAGATCGGTCCCGGCTACGGCGCGGGCGAGCCCGAGCAACGGCGGAAGATCCAGGTCGAGCTCGTCTCGGCAAATCCGGCGGGACCGCTGACCGTCGGCTCGGCGCGCAACGGGGCCTACGGCGATTCGGTCGCACGGCTGCTCCTGTACGCCGGCCACGTGGTCGAGCGCGAGTACTACTTCAACGACGCCGGTAGGCAGATCGAGCTGTTCCGCGCTTCGGTCGAGGCCCGCCGGCGCGGGGAGGAGCCGCCGGAAGGCGGCTACCAGGGGGAATACATCAACGATCTCGCACAGCTCGACGTCGATCCGGTCGAGCACATGCTCGAAGAGATTCGCCGCGAGGTCGACGAGTTCCGGATTCCCGTCGATACGTGGCGTCGCCAAGCGGAGATCGAGGCGAAAGTCCCGGACGTCCTGCCGAAGCTCGACACCTACGAGGCGGAAGGCACGGTGTGGGCACGCACGAGCGCCTACGGCGACGACAAGGACCGCCCGCTCGTGCGCTCCGCCGACGGTTCCTACCTGTACTTCGCCGCCGACGTCGCCTACGTGCAGGACAAGCTCGAGCGCGGTTTCGACCGGGCGATCTACGTGCTCGGTGCCGATCACCACGGCTACGTCCCGCGGCTCAAGGCCGCCGCGGCGATGCTCGGATACGACCCGGAACGGATCGAGGCGCTGATCTACCAGCTCGTCCACGTCGTCGAAGGCGGGCGGGCGAAGAAGATCTCCAAGCGCCGCGGCGACGTCGTCTTCCTCACCGAGCTCGTGGAGAAGATCGGCGTCGACGCCGCGCGCTGGTATCTCGTCTCGCGCGGCCACGACCAGCCGATCGACATCGACGTCGATCTGGCGGCGGAGCGGACGCAGAAGAATCCCGTCTACTACGTCCAGTACGCCCACGCCCGGATCGCGGGGATCGTTCGGAACTCCGGCGATGCAAGGGTGGGAGGGGATGCCCCCGCGGAGCTCGAGCGGGAAGAGCGTGACCTGATCAAGCGGTTGACGGACTTCCCGCTAATTGCGGCCGAGGCCGCGGAGCGCCGCTCGCCGCACGCGATCCCGATCTATGCGATTCGGGTCGCCGACGACTTCCACCGCTTCTACCACGAGCATCGCGTGATCGGCTCGGAGACGGAGGCATTTCGTCTCGGGATCTGCGTCGCCACACGGAACGTGATCGCACGCTGTCTCGACCTGATCGGCGTCGAGGCGCCCGACCGGATGTGAACGGCTAGCGCAGCGCGCGCAGCGAGCGCACCACGAAGCCGTCGAAACGAAACGCGGCGCCGATGCTATGGAAGGAAGGCTCTGGCAGAGCGTGCGAGAGCGTCTTGGTGACGGTGACCCGAACGCGTGGAGAGGCATGGGCCAGCAGCCGCGATTGCGAGACGGGGAAGTAGTCGTCGTGTGGCGAAGTTGCGAGCTCGACGGGCATCGTGAGGCGGCCGGCGCGTGAGATCGGTGAAAGCCGGTCGGCGGCGTCCCGCACCCGCCGCGGGACTCGGCGCCAGAGGCGGTCGAAAGCGAGCGGGTCGCGGTTGGCGAGCAGGCGGTAGAGGGCACGGCCTCCGGGGCCGACGCCGGTCGGCGGCGTGAAACCTGCGAGCGGATCGTCGCGCTCGTTCGGGATCGCGGCGAGCGACCCGAGGAGGAGCTCGCGATCCCGTTTCGAGGGGAGGCTCGCCGCGAGCGAGCGCGCGACGGCGAGCAACACGAAGTCGTCGGCGTCGTAGCCCTCCAGCGAGCGGCCGGCGCGGATGTAGCCGGTCGTGGCAAGCCTCGCCACCTCCTCGAGCTTCGCGTAGGGCGCGATCCCGACGACGGCCGAGACGCGACCTCCCAGGGCGCCGTCCTCTGCAGCGGCGAGCGCCAGGCTCGCTCCCACCGAGACGCCGACGAACCCGACGCGCCCGTCGTCCGCATCCGGACGATCCGCCGTCGTGCGAGCGACGGCGACGAGGGCGGAGAGCGTTCGCAGCGTGATCTGGCCCCGGCGCAGGCCGGGCAGCTCCGGCACGACGACGAGGAAGTGCGCGCGGGCAAGGCCGCGCGCAAGCCGTTGCACCTCTGGGTGGAGGTGTCCCTCCTCGGTGGCGCCGTTGACGAACACGATCGCGGGCCAGCGCTTCCCGGATCCCGGCCGGACGACGGTGGCGACCTGACCGGGCACGGTCGTCTCGTCGGCATGCGGCGTTTCGGTCGAAGCCGAGGCAATCCACCTCACCACCGGCGTGTCGATCGTCGTGGCGAGGACGACGAACGCGGCGGTCTGCGCGTCGATCCACGAGCGGTAGATCGAGATCGGAATCAGCGACGCGAGCAGGAGCAGGAACGCCGCCCACCGGCGTGCGAGCCGCAGGGTCGATCTCGCCGACGGAAACCGTGCCACGACGGCAGTAGGATTGCGCGGTGAGCGCCAGCCCGCCCGATCGGAACCTCGCGCTCGAGCTCGTCCGCGTGACCGAAGCGGCGGCGATGGGCGCTGCCCGCTGGATCGGGCGCGGCGACAAGGAGAGCGCCGACCAGGCAGCCGTCGACGCGATGCGCCTCATGCTCGACACCGTGTCGATGGACGGCGTCGTCGTCATCGGCGAGGGCGAGAAGGACGAGGCGCCGATGCTCTTCAACGGCGAGGAGGTCGGGAGCGGCGTCGGTCCCCAGGTCGACGTGGCGGTCGATCCGCTCGAGGGAACGCGCCTGACCGCCCTCGGCCAGCCGAATGCGATCGCCGTGATCGCGCTCGCCGAGCGCGGAACGATGTTCTTCCCGGGCGCGGCCGTCTACATGGACAAGATCGCGTGCGGTCCCGAGGCCGTCGAGGCGATCGACATCAACGCCTCGCCGACCGAGAACGTCGAGGCGGTGGCGGAGGCAAAGGGGAAGGACCCGACCGACGTCTCGGTGGTCGTGCTCGAGCGCGATCGCCACGACGATCTGATCCGCGAGCTGCGGGAGGCGGGCGCGAAAGTGAACCTCATTCGCGACGGTGACGTCGCGCCCGCGATCGCCGCCGCACGCGGTGGGACCGGGGTGGACCTGCTGATGGGAATCGGCGGGACGCCGGAAGGCGTGATCTCCGCGGCGGCGATCAAGTGCCTCGGCGGCTCCCTCCAGGGCCGGCTCTGGCCGCGGGACGACGACGAGCGGAGCCGGCTCGAGGAAGCCGGCTACGACGTGGAGAAGGTGCTGACGACCGACGACCTCGTGGCCGGGGAGGACGTCTTCGTCGCCGCGACCGGCGTCACGAGCGGCGCGCTGCTGCGCGGGGTCCAGTACACCCCAGACGGCGCGGTCACCGACTCCATCGTCATGCGCTCCCGCAGCGGGACGGTGCGCCGGATCGAGGCGCAGCACGCGTTTGCCAAGCTCGAGAAGCTCGTGGGGTCGTCGCTGCGCTGATTTAAGACGGCCGTAACGTTGGCCGCCGTAGGGTGACTAGATGGCCATGAGACTCATCACCCTGGTCGCAGCAGCGGCGGCCGCGCTCGCCCTGACGTCGGCCTCCATGGCCTCGGAGCAGGCGGCGTCGACGCTGACCGTCCACCCGTCCGCCTACGGCCAGGTGTTGTTCGACGGCCGCGGCTTCGTTCTCTACGCCTTCACGAAGGACCGCCGGCGGAGCGCGTGTAGCGGCGCATGCGCGAAGGCGTGGCCGCCCTACGTCGTCCGCGGTGCCCTTCGAGCCGGCGCAGGCGTGAAGGCATCGCTGCTCGGGACCGTCCGCCGGTCGAACGGCTCACGGCAGGTCACGTACGCCGGACGCCCGCTCTATTACTACGTCGGCGACACGAAGCCGAGGCAGATTCGCTGCCAGAACGTCTCCGAGTTCGGCGGTCTCTGGCTCGTCGTGCGGCCGAGCGGCAAGCTCGTTCGCGGCTAGGCGGTAACTGCTTCTCGCTCCATCTCGGGCGCGTACATCCCGGTGCGCGCGGCGCCGTTCATCTTGGCGCGATGGTAATAGGCCTGCTGCGCGGCCTCGACGTTCTCCTCCTTGCCGCCCCACGCCTTCAGTGCAGGTGCCTGGAGCGCGCGTCCGTAGGAGAAGGACAGCTGCCACGGATGCTCCCCCAGCGCGTTCATCGCGTTGAGGTTTGTGGTCGCGTCCTCGTCCGACTGCCCGCCCGACAAAAAGACGATTCCCGGGACGGCCGAGGGCACATGACGCTTGAAGCACCGGATCGTCTCCTCCGCGACCTCCTCGTGCGACGCTTGCTCCGGGCACTCGTACCCGGAGAGCACCATGTTCGGCTTCAGCAGCATCCCTTCCGGCTGGACGCGCTGGTCCCGAAGCTCGGTGAAGACCGCGTGCAGCGTCCGTGAGGTGACCTCGAAGCTCCGCTCGATCGTGTGGCCGCCGTCCATCAGCACCTCGGGCTCGACGATCGGAACGAGTCCGGCCTCTTGCGAGAGCGCGGCGTAGCGGGCGAGCGCGTGCGCGTTCGTCCAGATGCAGTACTCGCTCGGGATGTCCTGGCCGATCGTGATGACCGCACGCCACTTCGTGAAGCGTGCGCCGAGCTCGCGGTATTCCTCGAGCCGCCCGCGCAGGCCGTCGAGACCCTCGGTCACCGTCTCGCCCTCTGCGAGCGCCAGCGGCTTGGCGCCCTTGTCGACCTTGATCCCGGGGATCACGCCTTTCGACTCGAGCAGCTTCGGGAACGGCGTCCCGTCGGACGAGCTCTGGCGGATGGTCTCGTCGAAGAGGATGACGCCGCTGATGAACTCCTCGACGCCCTCGGTGGTGAAGAGGAGGTCGCGATACGCGCGCCGATTCTCCTCGCTCGACTCCACTCCGATGGAGTCGAAACGCTTCTTGATCGTTCCGTCGCTCTCGTCCGCGGCGAGGATCCCCTTGCCCTCGGCGACGATCGCGGCGGCGGTTTCGTGCAGTTCCTGAGCAGCCATTTCTTCGCTCCCTGAGTCGCTTTGCTCGCCGTGAAGTATCCCCTAAGATCCTGAGTCCGGAGGGGCGACGCTGCGGCGGTTCGCCCCTCCTTTCCCCGCCCGCCCCGCGGTTTCTGCGTTTTCTCGCCGGGAACCTTGGTTGTGGCCGTTTACGTAAGTACGATCACGCCACGTGATTCGCCGTCTTGGCATCTCCGTCCTCGTCGTCGCGGCCCTCGCGCCCGCGCTGCGCGGCGATGCGGCCCCGCCCGTACTGATCGCGTCCGGGGTGACGCTCGGCGGCGTTCCCGTCGGAGGGATGTCGAAGGAGCAGGCCCAGACGGCTCTTCGTCCTGCGTTCGCGCGGCCGATCCGGCTCGTCTACGGTGACCGGCGTTGGCGCCTGCAGCCGTCCCGCTTCGGGGCCCGGGCTGGGATCTCCCGCGGCGTGGCCGAGGCGCTGCGTGCCCGGACGGGCGGGGCGGTTCAGCTGGCGTCGAAGGTCGACGTCCGGGAGGTCCGGCGGTTCGTCCGCGCACTCGACAAGCGCGTCTCGTTCCCGGCGACGGATGCGGAGCTGGCCGGATTGAAGGGGCTCGTCCCTCAGTTCTCGAAGGACAAGCCCGGGCTCCAGCTGTTGCGCGGGCTGACGAGGCAGCGGATCGTCCGCGCGCTCCAGTCGCCCGCCCAGCGGCGGATTCGCGCAGCCGTGAAGATCGTCCAGCCGGAGCGCACGGTTGCGAACTTCGGGCCGGTGATCGTCATCCGCCGAGGTGCCAACGAGTTGCGGTACTACCGGGGAGCGAAGCTCGTGCGGTCGTTCGGGGTCGCGACCGGTCAGGCGGTCTACCCGACTCCGACCGGGACGTTCAGCGTGGTCGACATGCAATACAACCCGTGGTGGCGCCCACCCGACTCTCCGTGGGCCGAGGGTCTGAAGCCGATTCCGCCGGGTCCGGGCAATCCGCTCGGCACGCGCTGGATGGGACTCTCCGCGGCGGGTGTGGGCATCCACGGAACCCCGGACGACGCCTCGATCGGGTACTCAGCCTCGCACGGGTGCATTCGCATGCACATCCCGGACGCCGAGTGGCTCTTCCACCACGTCCACATCGGGACGCCGGTCGTCATCACCGACGCGTAGCTCCAGGTTCGAGAACATCTCTGCGGGGTACGGAGGTCCCGGGATGCAGCCGGGGGACCGCAACTTCACTCAGGTCACGAGCGACCTCGAGGCGCTGAAGGTCGCCTTGATCGGAATGACTCCGCAAGACATCGAGCAGCTCGACGCCGAGGCGATGGCCCGCGAGATCAGCGCGATCCGCCTCCACCTCAAGCGGCTCGCGCTCGACCGCAGCATCGCAGCCGAGCGCTACGACTCGGCTCGAGATAGACCGCAGTAAGAGAGCGGACGACGGGGATCGAACCCGCGACCTCAGCTTGGGAAGCGCGACTGCGCCCCATCAGGTTTCACTGGACTTTTGTATGGAGTCAGCCGTCTGCGGTCTTTACTTCCCGACCGCACCCCTAACAAGATGTGTTCGCGGCTTTCAATGCCGAGGTCGATACGCGGAACGCGATCCTCCACCGAGACTGCACCGCCGCGGATTAACGGCACGCCCGTCGCGAGCCCGCGTTTTCGGTCTTTCTCGGAGAGTGGCTGAGGACCAACGCGTGACACGCGCGGCGGCGGCCGTCCACCAGGAGGTAAACAGGGGCCAAGTCTTGCATCCAGCAGCCGCCGATGCCGGCTCCGCCGGCGTCGGCCAACTGCGGCACGAATCGAAAGGCGAACCGATCGAAGTCATCATGGCCCGCGAAGCGGGCCGGACTTCGATCGGGAGAGCGGACGACGGGGTTCGAACCCGCGACCCTCAGCTTGGGAAGCTGATGCTCTACCAACTGAGCTACGTCCGCGTGGGACGATTGTAGCTTCGCACTAGGGGCTTGCCCCGAGGCTCGGCGGAGGGTGGCCCCCTCGTCAACGGCGCGACCGAGTGTCACCATCAGGGCATGGCCGGTCGGGCAATCGTGGTCGACGATCACGCCGCCTTTCGCGCCTCGGCGCGGCGGCTGCTCGAGCTGAGCGGCTACGAGGTCGTGGGCGAGGCCGGTGACGGCAGGTCCGGCCTCGCGCTCGCGCAGGAGCTCGAGCCAGAGCTCGTCCTCCTGGACGTCGCGCTTCCGGACATGAGCGGGTTCGACGTGGCCGATGCCCTGGCCGGCGGCACCTCCGCGGTCGTGCTCGTGTCCAGCCGCGACCCCTCCGATCTCGGGCGGCGGGCGACGCATACCGGCGCGCTCGGCTTCATCTCGAAGGATCGGCTGTCCGAGGAATCCCTGCTCGCGCTCGTTGGTGGCGCGCGATGAACGCACGGCTCGTTCGCGCAGGGCTAGCCGTCGGCGGCGTTGCGTTCGGACTGTACGGCTACCACCTGTTGCGGCACGACCTCCACTCGCCGGTCCCGAACGCCGTCGCGAGCGTCGGCGTCGCGTGGACATTTCTCGCCGCCGGCATCGTGGCGTGGGCGCGGCGGCCCGAGAGCCGTGTCGGGATCCTCATGACCTTCGTCGGCTTCTGCCTGCTGGAGCGGAAGCTGCAATACAGCCACCAGCCTGCGGCCTTCACGTTCGGCTTTCTCTTCGGCGAGCTGGGGATCACGGCTGCCTTCGCACATGCGGTGCTCTCGTATCCAAGCGGACGCCTGCGCACGAGCTTCGAACGCCGCTTTATCGCGGCCTCGTATGCGGTCGTAATCGGTTTCTCTCTCGCACTGCTGACCATCTGGGACCACCGTCGGACCTGTATCTGGAACGACACGTACTGCTCCACGCCGCGGCCGCGGAGCCTGCTCGCGATCCACGGCGATCCACAGCTCTTCGACGCGATCCGCGACACATACAAGATTGGCGTCTACGGCGTCCTCGCAGTCGTGTTCATCGGCCTTATCGTGCGACGCGTCGTGCGCTCGACGCACGCGGGCCGGCGCCTTCTTGCGCCGCTCATGCTCGCGGCTGCATTCGCGGCCACGCGCGCGGTCTCCGAAGCGATCCTCGGTTTCCTGCCGCACTCGCACGTGGCGTCCGAAGCCCTCTACTGGTGGCAGATCGCCGGCCAAGTGGCCGTGCCGCTGGCTTTGCTGGCGGGACTCCTGACGGCTCAGCTTGCACGCGGAACGGTGGCCGACCTCGTCGTCGAGCTCGCGAACATCCAGCCCGGAGAAGTCAGGGACGCGCTGGCGCGTGCGCTGAACGATCCGTCGCTTCAGGTGGCGTACTGGTTGCCGATGCGGCAGGCGTACGTCGATGTGGCCGGGAGGCCGCTCGAGCTGCCGGAAGACGGACTTGGAGTGACCCGGCTCGAGGACGTCGCCGCCATCGTGCACGACTCCGAGCTCGACCCCGACCTCGTCGAAGCTGCGGGGGCGGCGGCGCGCCTCGCACTCCACAATGCGCGACTGCAAGCAGACGTGCGCGCGCAGCTCGACAAGGTGCAGGAATCGCGACGCCGGATCGTGACCGCCGGCGATGAGCAGCGGCGGAAGATCGAGCGCGACCTTCACGACGGCGCCCAGCAACGACTCGTGGCGCTCGCGCTCGAGCTCCGCATGGCCCAGCGACAGCTCGGGACGGGCGACGCGGAGCTCGAGCGCGTCCTGGCCGACGCGGTCGGCGAGCTGCAAGTGGCCGTCGAAGAGCTGCGCGAGCTTGCTCGAGGCGTCCATCCCGCGGTCCTCACCGAGGAGGGTCTCGCCGTGGCGCTCGAGTCCCTCGCGACCAGGACGCCGCTGCCGGTGGAGATCGCGGCGACGCTCGAGGGCCGATTGCCGGCGGAGATCGAGGCCGCGGCGTACTTCGTCGCTTGCGAGGCGATCGCGAACGCGGTGAAGCACTCCCGAGCCACCGGTATCCGGGTGAGTGCGCAGCGGCGAAACGGCAAGCTCGTGATCGAGATCGAGGACGACGGGATCGGAGGCGCGAAGGAAAACGGCGGTTCCGGGCTGCGGGGTCTCGTCGATCGGGTCGAAGCGCACGGTGGGACGTTGCGCGTCGAGAGTGACCCGGGCCGCGGTACGCGGGTGATTGGGGAGCTTCCGTGCGCGTCGTGATCGCGGACGACTCCGTTCTCATGCGCGAGGGCGTTGCCCGCGTCCTTGCCGAGGCCGGGATCGAGGTCGCGGCGACCGTGGGCGACGCGGCCGGCCTGCGCCGTGTCGTGGCGACGGAAAAGCCCGACGTCGCGATCATCGACGTCCGGATGCCGCCGACGCAGACCGACGAGGGCTCGCGCGCGGCGGAAGAGATTCGCGAGCGCCATCCGCAGGTCGGTGTTCTGATGCTCTCGCAGATCGTCGAGCCACACACGGCGCTCCGCCTGTTCGGGGAGCGACCGGAGGGGTTCGGCTATCTGCTCAAGGACCGCGTCCTCGAGATCGACGACTTCGTGGAGGCCGTGAAGCGCGTCGCCCGCGGCGGCACGGCGATGGATCCGGAAGTCGTGTCTCGGCTCGTCGGCAAGCCGCGCAAGGACGATCCGGTCGACGAGCTCAGCCCGCGGGAACGCGAGGTGCTCGGGCTGATCGCGGAAGGACGCTCGAACGCGGGCATCTGCGCGAAGCTCTTCCTGAGTCCGAAGACCGTCGAGACACACGTGAACTCGATCTTCAACAAGCTTCGTCTCGCGCAGGCGCCGGACGACCACCGGCGCGTGCTCGCCGTGCTCGCCTACCTGCGTTCCGAGCAGTAGCACGTAGTCTTTCGCGCCGATGGACGCCGACGCCGTCGAGATCCGTGTCCTCGGCTGCCTGATCGAGAAGCAGCGGACGACGCCCGACGCCTATCCGCTCTCGCTGAATGCGCTCCGCCTGGCGTGCAACCAGACGACGAATCGCGATCCGATCGTCGAGTACGACGAGCGCACGATCAAGGCAGCTCTCGACCGGATGTCGAACCGCGGCTGGACGAGGTTCGCAAGCGGCGCGAGCAGCCGCGCCCTCAAGTACCGGCACCTGCTCGACGAGGCGCTCTCGCTTTCGGAGGCGGAGCTCTCGCTGCTCGCCGTGCTCATGCTGCGCGGCTCCCAGACACTGGGCGAGCTGAAGCAGCGCACCGAGCGGCTGCACAGGTTCGAGTCGCTCCCGGAGGTCGCGGAGACGATCGACGGGCTGATCGGGCGCGAGCTCGTCGTCCGCCTCGAACGCCGTCCGGGCCAGAAGGAGGAGCGGTACGCACAGTTGCTCGGCGGCGACGCACCGGAGGACAGCGGCACAGGGCCTCCCGAAGAAGAAGGGCCTGACCGCCTCACCTCGATCGAAGAGCGGCTCAGCCGTCTCGAGCGTGCCTTCGACGAGCTGGCGACGCGCCTGGATTCCTAGCCCGGCCAGGCCTCGGCAAGGCGCCGGCGTGTTTCCTCGAGGTGCTCGGGCAGTACCTTGACGTCGGCAAGCACGGGCATGAAGTTCGTGTCGCCCGCCCAGCGGGGGACGACGTGCAAGTGCACGTGGTCGATCACGCCCGCACCGGCGATGCGCCCGAGGTTCCAGCCGACGTTGTAGCCCTGGGGCGCATAGGTCTCCGCGAGCGCGCCCATGCCGGCCGAGGCCAGCAGGTGGAGCTCGAGCACTTCGGCGTCTTCGAGGTCGCCGAACTCGCCGACGTGGCGGAGGGGCGCCACCATGAAGTGTCCCGAGGCGTAGGGAAACTTGTTCAGAAGCGCCAGCGCGTGCGTGCTCCTGCGAACGACCAGCCGCTCCTCGTCGGCCCCGGCCGCCGCGTCGCAGAAGAGGCAGCCCGGCTGCTCGTCGGCCGACTTGATGTACTCGAGGCGCCAGGGCGCCCACAGCTGCTTCACGCCGCTATCCTTCCGCGCGCTGTCGGGGTCAACCCATCGTAAGGGGGTCTGTTGGGCAGGCGGATGATCGTGTTTGCTTGCGTGCTCGGCCTGTTGCTCTTCGGCGCGGCCGGAGCGAATGCGGCTCAGACCTTCCCCGATCCTTCCGGTGACGGGAAGGGTGCGGCGGCGGACGTAACCCAGGTCGCCGTGTCGAACGACTTCGACGGCAACATCACCTTCTCGGTCACGTTCGCGAACCGGACCTCGCTGGAACCCGACGATCTGATCTTCATCTACCTCGATGCGGACAGAAACGACGCGACCGGGCCGAACGGCACCGAGTACGCGATCGGCCTTCGTTCGAGCGGGGCCGAGCTCCTCCATGGCACCGATGCCGCGTTCGCTCCCACACCGGCCACCACCCTGAGCACGGCGGACGGAGGCAGGACCGTTCGCATCAACAGGAGCGACCTCGGCGCCACCACCGGCTTCGTCTTCTACGTCGTGAGCACGCTCGCTCCTGATGCCGCCGCGCGCGACGACGCGCCGGACATCGGCGCCTGGATCTACGACCTCGATCTCAAACCGGCGCTGGGGACGCTGGCCGCACGCTTCTCGCCGGCGAAGCCGAAGGCGGCCAGGCCGTTCCGGCTCGCGTCGACGACGCTGCGGCTCGAGGACGGGACCAGGGTGAAGGCCGATTCGATCGCCTGCGTCGCCAAGCTCAACGGCAGGCGTCTCGCCGGGCGCTGCTCCTGGCGAATCCCTGCGTCTGCGAGAGGGAAGCGGCTCGTCGTGACCCTCGCCGCGCATTACAAGGGCGCGGTTGCGACGTTCACTCCCTGGCGCTTCCGCGTCCGCTAAGGAGTCTCAGGCGTCCTGATCGGGCGCCGAGGCCGGAGCCGCTTCGGCGGCCTGGCGGACCCGCAACGCCGAGAGCCACATGAGCGACGCGACCATCCCGAGCACGAGCAGCAGCGACGAGGTGAGGAGGATGGCCTGGAGCATCGCCTACGGCCGCCCTCTTCGGTTGTGAGGGCGGTACTCCTCTATAGCCAGCGCTTGTACTTGAAAAACGCGACCATCGACACGATCACCGCGACCATGAGCCCGACGATGATCCAGAACGCCGTGTGCGTGTGCTCACCCGGGAAGAGGACGTTCATCCCGAAGATTCCGGAGATGAGCGTCAGCGGCAGCAGGATCACGCTGAAGACCGTCAGGATTCGCAGGACGTCGTTCTGGCGATGCGAGATCAGCGACTCGTTCGTGTCCTCGAGCGCCTCGACGACCTCCTTGTAGTTGTCGAGCAGGTCCCAGATGCGCTCCGAGGCGTCGACGAGGTCGTCGAAGTAGAGCTCGAGGTTCTCGGGCAGGAAGCGCTCGATCCGCCGCTCGAGCAGACGCAGCGCAGGGCGCTGCGGCTTGATGATCTTCCGGTAGGAGATGATCTCCTGCTTCGCCTTGGAGA
>WNFV01001049.1_pt1 | contig 66654 bp, 68 predicted proteins | sample 5400101 | NCBI WGS metagenome assembly WNFV01 (sample SAMN13153361, study PRJNA577476) | soil metagenome | isolation source: 115 cm soil or saprolite under grassland replicate 1 | place: USA:California | collected 2016-06-15
AAGCGTCGACCGAGCTCTTCCATGGCGGCGCGAGTCGTCATCGCAAGCGCGCGCTCCTCGGGCCTGCACCATTCGGCGATCGCCATGCTCCCGTGCGGGGCGATGCACGCGAAGACGAGGCCCATCAGGAGAGGCGGGCAGTCACCATCGCCAAGATGATCAGCGCCCCGATCGCGAGCTGAATGCGACCGACGGTGCGGATCCGTTGGATGATCGCGCCGACCTCGGCCGCCACCGCCGCGTCACCCGCTGCGGCCTGAGGGCCGATCGCGAGCATCCGGTCGGTCCAGGGCACGAGCGTTGCCTGTATGAGGACGTACAGGCCGACGGCGAGCAGGATGCCGGCGCCCAGGACGAGCGTCCAGCGCTGGCCGAACGGATCCAGGAACTGCGCGGCGCGTCCCGTCGCGAAGACGTTGAGCACGCCCGTCGCGATCGTGATCTCGGCGACACGAAGGATGTAGCGGATCTGCCGCGGCGCAAGCTGTGCGACGACCGGTCCGCGCGAGGCGGGCGGCGCTGCGAGCACGGCGGGCAGCTGCACGAGGATGGTGTAGAAGCCCCCACCCAGCCAGAGGATGCCCGCGAAAACGTGCAAGTACTGGGTCGCAAGCCGGAAGAGCTCGTCCACGAGCCGGGATAATGACAGGTAATGGCCACCCGCACGGACTTCTACGACCTGCTGGGCGTTCCGCGCAACGCGAGCGAGGAGCAGATCCGGAGCGCATACCGGAAGCTCGCGCGCGCGTATCACCCCGACGTCAGCCAGGCGCCCGACACCGCGGAGAAGTTCAGGCAGATCACCGAGGCGTACGAGATCCTCTCCGATCCCGAGAAGCGCCAGCGCTACGACATGTTCGGCAACGGGCAGGGCCTCGGCGACTTCGGTATCGGCGACCTCTTCGAGACGTTCTTCGGCAGCGAGTTCCGCCGCCGCGAGCCGCGCGGTCCGATGCGCGGCGCCGACCTGCGCATGGAGATCGAGATCGACCTCCTCGACGCCGTCAAAGGCGGCGAGCGCGTCATCCGCGTGCCGCGCCTCGAGACGTGCGAGCGCTGCGAGGGCAGCGGTGCCGAGCCTGGCTCCAAGATCCAGACCTGCACGACCTGCAACGGACGCGGCGAGGTCCGGCAGGTGCAGCAGTCCGTGTTCGGTCGCTTCGTCAACGTCTCGACGTGCCCCCGCTGCGGCGGATCCGGGAAGACGGTCGACCATCTGTGCACGCGCTGCCGCGGCGAGGGACGCGAGCGGAAGGATCACGAGATCACCCTCGACATCCCGGCCGGCATCGACGACGGCCAGCAGCTGCGGGTCGCGAGCGAAGGCGAGGCCGGGCTACGCGGCGGACCGTCCGGTGATCTCTACGTCCTCATCCGGCTGAAGGAGCACCCGCTGTTCCGCCGCGAGGGCGACGACCTGATCCATCTGCTCCGCATCTCGCCGGCGCAGGCCGCGCTCGGCGACGATCTCGAGGTGCCCACCATCGAAGACGCGCACGCGGAGGTGAAGGTGCCGGCGGGTGCGCAGCACGGTCAGATGGTCCGGCTGCGCGGGAGGGGCGTTCCGCATCTGGGCTCGTCCGGGCGGGGCGACCAGCTCGTCTACTTGGACGTGGCCGTTCCCCGGTCGCTGACCAAGGAGCAGCGCGCGCTCTACCGGCAGCTGCGGGACATGGAAGGCGCGCCCGAGCAGCACGATGAGGACGACGCGCGCAACGTCTTCGACCGCCTGAGGGACGCCATCGGCGGCGAATGACGCCGCCCATCCGCTGGATCGAGATCGCTGTCCCCGCCCATGCCGAGGCCGTCGAGGCGATCAGCGAGATCCTCGGCCGCGTCGGCCACAACGGCATCGCGGTCGAGCTTCCGGTGAAGACGCATGGCGGCGCCGATCACACGGTGAAGGCGTACCTGGTGGAGGACGCGGACGCGTTCGCCAAGGTGAGCGACGTGCGCGACGCCCTCGGCCACCTGCAGGCGTTCGGACTCGGGCCGATCGGCGAGATGGTCGTGCGAAACGTCCAGGACGCCGATTGGCTCGAAGCGTGGAAGGCCGAGTTCACGCCGATCCGCGTGGGCCGGTTCGTCGTGCGACCGACGTGGTCCGATGTTCAGGTCGGAGAAGCCATCGAGCTCGTGCTCGATCCGGGGATGGCGTTCGGGACCGGCCTTCATCCGACGACGCAGCAGTGCCTCGAGGCGCTCTCGACGGTCGACGTCGCGGGTAAGAGCGTGCTCGACGTCGGCACGGGCTCCGCGATCCTCGCGATCGCGGCCGCGAAGCGCGGCGCGTCGCCGGTCGTCGCCGTGGACACCGATCCGCTCGCGGTCGAAGCGGCGCGCGAGAACGCGATGCGCAACGGCGTCGCCATCCCGGTCGCACAGGGCAGCGCCGCCGAGGTGCCCGGCCGGTTCGACATCGTGCTCGCCAACATCGTCTCGCCGGTGCTGCAGCGCATCGCGCCGAATCTCGCGGCGCGGCTCGCGGCGGGCGGCATGCTCCTCGTCGCGGGGATCAGCGTTCCGGCCGAGCGCGACACGCGCGAGGCTTTCGCGCAGGTACGCCTCGGTGTGCTCGATCGCACCCAGCGCGACGACTGGGTCGCGCTCGCGCTGCGTCGCTGAATGCACCGGTTCTTCGTAGAACCCACCGCGCTCAGCGGCGACCAAGCCACGCTCTCCGGTCCCCAGGCACGGCAGATCGCAGCGGTCCTGCGCCTTCGGCCCGGCGACGAGGTGACGCTCGTGTCCGGTGGCGAGGAGGTCGTCGTGGCGCTCGAGAGCGTGAGCGCGTCACGGGTGGCTGGGCGCATCCTCAAGCGCCGCGCGGCGAGCGGTGAGCCACGCGTTCCGATCGCGCTCGGATTGCCGCTGCTGCGCGGCGATCGCAGCGAAGAGGTCATCGAGGCGGTGACGCAGCTCGGCGTCTCACGCATCGTTCCCTTCGTGAGCGCGCGCTCCGTGGTTCGGACGCTGCCGGATGCGAAACGCCGGCGCTGGGAGCGCATCGCGCGCGAATCGGCGGAGACCGCTCGCCGTGGTCGCGTGCCGGAGATCGGCGGCGCACGAGAGTGGGACGAGCTGCTCGCCACGCTTCGCGCCCCAGTCTTGGTCGCGTGGGAGCGCGAGACCGCGATGAAGGTCCGCTACGCGATCCCGGCGAACGCCGCCTCGCTGTCGCTGGTCGTCGGGCCGGAGGGTGGGCTCACCGAGGATGAGATCGTTCGTGCGCGCAAGCGCGGTGCCGTGACGGTGTCGCTCGGTGCGCGGAACCTACGCAGCGAGACGGCGGCGGTGGCGGCGGTCGCGCTCGTGATCGAGGCGCTCGAGTAGGCGCGCGTCGTGATAGCCGCGCCACGCCGCATAGAACCCGAAACAGCCTCCTGACAGGAAGGCCGCCAGCGAGACCAGGGGATAGAACCCGTCGAGCTGCGGCACGTGCGAGGGCAGAGCACAGGGGATGCCAGCAACGCCATCGTCAAACCGCGACGATGCCGCGCTCCTGCAGCTCGCTCCGATCGAAGAGCGCCCGGTTGATGACGATGCGTGCGACGGGTGCACCCGTCGCCAGATCCTCGCGCAGTCCGGCGGTGAGCCTTCGGACGATGACGAGGCCGAGGACGACCAGACCGGCGAGGACCGTCCGGGTCGCGCCCTGCTGCTCCCAGATGACAGCGGGAAAGACGCCGAACGAAAGCAGGCTCGCGATCGGGATGAGGCGCGTCGGGCGCGGTCGAATGAGCGCTCGCGCGACGAGGGCGGCATACAGCGGCACACCCATGATGAGCGCGGCGATCGGATCGGCCGCCAGAGCGAAGCCCCAACCGGTCGCGTTCGCGCGCCCGCCGTCGAAGCCATGGAACAACGGCCATATCTGTCCGAGGATCGCGGCGATCCCGCACGCGAGCTGGACCTCGAGCGACAGACCCGCGGCCTGCGCCACCAGCACGGCCGCGAACCCCTTGGCCGCGTCGAGGACGCCGCCAACGATGCCCGGACCGAAGCCCACGGTCTTTACGAGATTGCTCCCGCCGAGCTTGCGCGCGCCGGCGGACCGGAGATCGACGCCGTACAGGCGCGCGATCCAGTACGGAAAGGAGATGGAGCCGACCAGGTAGCTCGCGACCACGGCGGCGATGGGCACGCCGGTATTCTCTGGCCACGTGGACGACTGCCTGTTCTGCCGGATCGTCGCGGGCAAGATCCCGGCGAAGATCGTGTACGAGGACGACGACGTCGTCGCGATCAACGACGTCTACCCGCGCGCTCCCTTCCACGTCCTGGTGCTGCCGCGCACGCACGTCGCCCGGCTCGCTGACCTCGAGGACGAAGCGCTCGGAGGCCGGCTGCTGCAGGCGGTGCGTCGCGTCGCCCGCGACGGCGGACACGCCGACCGCTTTCGCTTGGTGGTGAACAATGGCAGCGGAGCCGGCCAGTCCGTCGGGCACCTGCACCTCCACGTGCTCGCGGGCCGCGACTTCACCTGGCCGCCGGGTTGATAAAGATGCGCATCTTTATCGAACGCCGCGGGTGCTGTGGCGGGTATGATTCGGCAGTCGGCCGCCCCTCGGGCAGCCGGCGTTTCGTCTCCGGACAAGCAAAGTCTCTTAGGACCGAAGGGCGGGTGACTGCATACCGTTGTCTGAAGTGATCGTTGGCGAAGGCGAGTCGTTCGAGGCCGCGCTTCGCCGTTTCAACAAGAAGATTCAGCAGGCCGGGATCCTCGCCGAGGCCCGCCGCCGTGAGTTCTACGAGCGCCCCGCCGCGCGTCGCAAGCGCAAGGAAGCCAAGCGGCGCAAGCGCTAAGGACCCGGACATCGCAGCGTCCCTGAAAGAGCGGCTCGAAGCCGATCTTCGCGCTGCCATGAAGTCGGGTGACACCCTTCGCCGCGACGCGCTGCGCTTCGTGCTTGCCGCCGTACACGACGCGGAGGTGGCGCGCAACAAAGGCGCGCTCGACGAAACCGCCGTCACCGACGTGCTGCAGAAGCAGGCGAAGATGCGCCGCGACTCGATCGATGCGTTTCGCAAAGGCGAGCGCGCCGAGCTGGCGGCCAAGGAGGAAGCCGAGCTCGCGATGATCCAGTCCTATCTGCCCGCGCAGCTCTCCGACGCTGAGGTGCGTGCGATCGTGGAGCGCGTCGTGGCGGAAAGCGGCGCCGCCGGTCCGCGCGACATGGGCAAGGTCATGCCGAAGGTGCTCGCCGAGACCAAGGACCGCGCGGACGGTAAGGCCGTCGCGGCGATCGTGAGCGCGCTGCTCAAGGAGAAGGCCGCGCCGTGACGATGTCGCAGGCGCAGATCACGATCCTCATCCCGGATCCGGACGAGATGATGTTCGTCATCGGCACGAACGACCAGAATATCGATCGCATCGAGCGCGAGTTCGCCGTGAAGATCGTGTCCCGCGGCGCGGAGCTGCGCATCAGCGGGGATCCGGGCAACGTCGCCCGCGTGGGCGAGCTGGTCGGAGCGATGCGCACGCTGTCGGACCGCGAGGACAGCCTGCGCAAGCCCGCGCTCGAACGCCTGATCGGCGACGCGAAGGAGGCGCCTGTCGCGGCGCCCGAGCAGATGCGCGACGTCGTCGCGACCACGGTTCGGGGCAAGCGCATCACCGCGCAGTCCGAGAACCAGCGACGCTACATCGACGCGATCCGCAAGCATGATCTGGTGTTCGCGACGGGGATCGCCGGCACGGGCAAGACGTTCCTCGCAGTCGCGATGGCCGTCGCCGCGCTGCGCGATCGCAAGGTCGCACGGTTGATCATCACTCGTCCGGCCGTCGAGGCGGGCGAGCGGCTCGGTTTCCTCCCCGGCGATCTGCAGGAGAAGATCGATCCGTATCTGCGGCCGCTCTACGACGCGCTGTACGAGCTCATGCCGCCGGAGCGCTTCACGCGTGCGCAGGAGCGTGGCGAGATCGAGGTCGCACCGCTCGGGTACATGCGCGGAAGAACCCTTAATGAGGCGTTCATCATCCTCGACGAGGCGCAGAATGCGACCGCTCAGCAGATGAAGATGTTCCTCACGCGACTGGGCTACGGCTCACAGGTGGTCGTGACGGGCGACATCACGCAGATCGACCTCGCCGATGGCCAGCGCTCCGGTCTCGTTGTGGCCCGCGAGATACTTGCGGATGTGGAAGGCCTCGCCTTCGTCGACTTCGACGAGCGTGACGTCGTTCGGCACGAGCTGGTCGCACGGATCGTGCGGGCGTACGACCGCTACGAGAAGCAGCCGCCGCGATGATCCGGCTACCGGTCGAGCAGCGCCTTCATATCCGCGACGCGCTCCGCACGGCGCGGGCGCGGATGTGGATCTTCGTCGTGGTCACCGGCCTGCTCACGGCCAGCGCGCTCCTGCTGCTGCCCCCGTCGACCGTCGCGTACGGCGTCGGCACCGTCGCGACCGCGGCGGTGAAAGCGCCGCGGTCGGTCGCCTTCGTCTCCGAATCGCTGACGAACGTGGAGCGCGACCGCGCCGCCGCGGCCGTGCCCAAGCAGTACACGTCGAACCCCGCCACCGTCGCGACCTCGAGCTCTCGCCTGACGCAGGCGCTGACCGACATCGGGCGCGTGCGCGCGGACACGTCGCTCTCGCGCGATCAGCGGATCACCGTGATGACGAGGCTCACCGGTCCGGTCATCTCGCCCGCGCTCGCGACCGACATCGTCGACATGACCGGCGGCGAGTGGGACACGGTCGCGAAGGAGCTCGACAACGTGCTCCGCACGCTGTACGCGCAGGGCATCCGCCCCGAGCAGCTCGACGCGACGAAGAACGACACGTCCAAGGCGCTGCCCCCGGCATGGACGGAGCGGCCGAAGCGCGTCGGCGCCGAGCTCGTCCGGCAGTTCCTCGAGGCGAACGTGCAGCCCGACGTGGCCGCGACCGCGACGGCGCAGCAGACCGCGCGCAACGCCGTCGCGCCGGTGCAGGTGCAGGTCGTCGCAGGCGAGATCGTGGTCCGCGAGGGCGCGGTCGTGACCGAGCTCGACGTCGAGAAGCTCCGTGCCCTGGGTCTATCCAGCGCCGGCATCGACTGGCGCGTCGCGGTCGGTCTCCTGCTCTGGGCCGTCCTCATCGCCGGCGTCCTCGGCCTCTTCGTCGAGCGGTACGCGGCCGAAGCGTGGAACGACGATCGCAAGGTGCTGCTCATCGTGCTGACGCTGCTCGCGATCACGGTGACCACGCGGGCGCTCGTGCCCGGTCACACGCTCCTGGTGTATTTCACCCCGTTCGCCGCGGCCGCGATGATGCTCACGGTCCTCGTCGGCGGCCGCACCGCGCTCGCGACGCAGATCGCGGGCGCGCTGCACGCCGGGATCATGTCGGGCCAGGTCGAGCTCGTCGCGTACGTGCTGGTGCCCGCGCTCCTGGGCATGGCCGCCGTTCGCCGCGCGACGACCGCGCGGGAGTTCGCCGCGGGGGCGGTCGCGGTCGCCGTGGGAAATCTCGGGGTCATCATCACGTTCACGCTCGTCGGCCAGCGGACCGATCCGCTGGGGATCGCGCAGCTGACGCTCGCGGCCCTCGTCGGCGGCGCGGGCTCCGGCCTCCTCGCGTTCGCGGCCATGGCGATCCTCGGACATCTCTTCCGGATCACGACCGTGTTCGAGCTCCGCGAGCTCGCCGATCCGAACCATCCGCTGCTCCGTCAGCTCCTGCTGCGGACGCCGGGCACGTATCACCACTCGCTGCTCGTCGCTAATCTCGCCGAACGTGCCGCCGAGGTCATCGGCGCGGACGCGCTCGTGGCGCGCGTGGGCGCGTACTACCACGACATTGGAAAGATGCGGAACCCGACGGCGTTCATCGAGAACCAGACGGGGTCGAACCCCCACGACGAGCTCGACCCGCTCGTCTCCGCCGGCATCGTGGCGGCGCACATCCGCGACGGGCTTTCTCTCGCCGACCGCTACCGCCTGCCCGCGATGATCCGCGAGATGATCCCCGGGCATCACGGCACCAGCGTGGTGAAGTACTTCTATCAGCTCGCTCAGCAGCGCGGCCAGAATCCGGATGAGTCCGCGTTCCGTTATCCAGGCCCGCGGCCGCGCACGAAAGAGGCGGCCATCGTGATGCTCGCCGACGGCACCGAGGCATCGGTGCGGTCGCTCGTGGAGAAGAAGCCCGAGACGATCCGCGCGATGGTCGAGAAGATCGTGAGCGAGCGTGTTGCCGACGGACAGCTCGACGAATGCGATCTCACGCTGCGCGACGTGAATCGGATCAAGGACGCGTTCTGCGAGCTGCTGCTCGGCGTGTATCACGAGCGCATTCCGTACCCGGAGGACCGCATCGCGCGGATCCCGCAGCGGGTGGCCTCCGACCGCTGAGCGAGTACCGCTGAGGATCGCCGTCCGAGGGGAGCCGCCCTGTGACCTTCGCGCCGTCCGCGCCGCCGTCCGTGCCGCCGTTCGCCCATACCGTGTCCCCGCGGATACACAGGTGACGCTCGCGTTCGTTGATGATGCCGTGATGCGCGAGCTGAACCGGCGCTATCGACACAAGGACCGGACCACCGACGTGCTGTCGTTCGGGCAGTCGCTGCCGGCGGGAGTGAAAGGGGACGCGGCCGCCCGCAGGCTGCGCCGCGACGTCGACGGTACGCTCGACCTGGGGGACATCGTGATCAGCGGCCCGCAGGCGGCGCGTCAGGCGCGCCGGCGGCGCAGGCCGCTGGCCGCGGAGGTCGCGTTCCTGGCGGCACACGGCGTGATCCATTTGCTCGGCTACGAGGACGAGACAACGCTGGGATACCGCGAGATGGTGCGTCTGGGCAGCGAAGCGGTCGCGAAAAGTAAGCGCTCGGTAAAGCGATGAGACGGCGGGCCGCGGCCCTCGTTGGGCTCCAGTGATGCGAGGTACCGCGCGTCTGCTGGCACTTGCGATCGCGATCGCCTCGCTCCTGCCTGGCATGCCCGCCGCCGCGGGCACCGCCGAGCTGGCGCAGCGGCTCGATCAGCTTGCCGCCTCTTTTCCGGGCGGCGCGGGCATCTGGATCGCGGATCCGACCAACGCAAAGCCGCTGTACGCCCACAACGCCGACGAGTCCGTCGTCGCCGCTTCGCTCTACAAGCTCGCGATCCTCGCCGAGGCCGAGCGCCGCGTGGACGGCGGGCAGCTGCGCTATGCCGACGCCATCACGATCGAGGACGACGACATCACCGACGATGGCTCGTTCGAGCCCGCCGGAACGCAGCTGTCGGTCGACGAGGCCCTCGAGGCGATGATCACGATCTCCGACAACGGCGCGGCGCTCGCCCTCTGGCACGTCCTCGGTCCGGAGAACGTGAACCTCACCCTTCGGAGCCAGGGGATCAAGGACTTCCACGTGGCGCTCGACTTCGACGAGGACAATGCCGCGACGCCGCGCGCGGTCGGCACGCTGCTGACGCTGCTGGCGAAGCGCGAGCTGATCTCGGCGGCGGCGTCGGACCGCATGATCTCGCGGCTCACCCGGCAGCAGATCAACAACCGCCTCCCCGCAGCCTTGCCCGACGGAGTGGTCGTGGCGCACAAGACCGGCAACCTGCCGGGCATCACCCACGACGCCGGGATCATTTACACGAAGTTCGGGCCGCGCGTCGTCGTCGTGATGACGTGGGACGCGTACGAGTCCGATGCCGACGCGTTCATCGCCGACGTCGGATCGCTCGTATACGGCGCCGTCCTCGAGCCGCCGGCGAACGCGAAGTTCGACGTCCCTCGGACCGCTCTGCTCGTCGACATCGGCTCCTCATCGCGCATCACGGTGCCGGTCACCAACGTCGGCTCGAACGCCTGGACCGGCAGCGGCGCCGGATCGTTCCGGATGATCTGGGAGATGCGCGACGGCAAGGACGCGCTGGTCGCGCGGTCGCAAGCACCGCTCGCGCTCCCGGGCCTCGCACCGGGCAAGACGGCCAACGTCGGCCTCGTGCTCGCGATCCCCAAGGCCGCCGGCGAATACAAGGTCACGATGGGTTTGGTGGACGCCGATGGACAGGCCCTCGCCCCGCTCGGCGCCGGTACAGCCACGTTCGCCGTGCGCGCGCATCAGCCGTATCTCGTGTCAGCGCAGACGGGGATGCCGAGCGTGCTGCACCAGGGCGAGTCGTCGCTGCTCGTCACGCGGTACACTGCGCTGCCGACCGTGGGCGGCGATCCGCGCTCGCTGGTCCTGACGTGGCGGCTGGTCGATAGGCGCAACGGACGCACCGTCACGCAGGGGTCGGTGACGGTCGGCATGCTCGAGCCCGGTGCCGCGGGGAGCTTCTTCTATCCACTCGTCGCGCCGGACGCGCTCGGGACCTACCGCCTCTCCTACGAGCTGCGGGAGCGGACCATCGCGGTCAGCGAGACCGTGACCTCGACCGTGACCATCATCGGTCCGCGCACGTATCCGGACGATGAAGGCGGCCGCACACCAGGACCGATCCCGCAGCGCACCGCGCCATCACCGACGCCGCGCTTCAGGTTCCCGCTCCCATCGGGAAGCCTCGTGCCACAGCTGCGGCTGCCGGCGCTGCCGACGCCCCGCGGCAGGGCCGCGCCCAGCCCCACGCGTTAGGCACTACTACCGAGCGTCGCTCTGATGCTCGCGAGGTGGCCATCGATGTGGACGTAGGCGAGGACCGCGACGACCCAGTCGGCCGAGCGAGGCTTCTCCTTGTACACGTATGCGGTCGCGTCGAGCTGCTCGTCGCTCAGCGCGCGGACGATCGAGGCGAAGTGCCGCGACGTCTTGTCGAGGAAACGCCGCGTCTGATCTTTGGTCGGGAGGCCGTTTCGCGCGGCGAACGCGGCGTTCAGGGCGTGCGTTTCGTCCCAGCTGAAGTCGTGGGGCCGTCCGCCCTTGGCGTGCTGCGCGAGCCAACCTCCCTGGCGGCGAAACCCGAGGCCGAGGTGATAGGCGACCATTCCGATCGGCCAGCCCTCAGCCACACAGATCCGTGCCCACGTCGCATCATCGAGCGGCTCGATCGTCGTTTGGACCTCGTCGACCCGGGACAGCAGACCCGCCGCGAGGCGCTCACCGCGTTCGGACACCGGCAACCTCAGCGCCAGCGGACGAGGATGTTCTCGCGCTGAAAGGCGAGCCTCGCGAGGAAGAACACCGCGAGGTCGAGCGCGATGAGAAAGGTCGTGAACTGCAGGAACGCCTGGTTGTCGATGACGACGCGGCCGGTGACCTGCGCGATGCCGAGACCGACGACCGGCACCACCACGAGACCGCCGATCTGCTGCGCGACGCGGACGTCGTTCACGCGCGTGGAGATGAGGATGCCGAGGTTCACCGAGAGCATGGTGAGCAGCGGAACCATCACGACGATGGCCAGCATCCAACGCGGTGCGGTCACCGCACGCGCCGCCGCCTGGCTGCCGAGGGACACGACCGACAGCAGATAGATCCCGTACGCCGCCCACGTGACGAGCACGGAGGGGATCGTGGACGCGAGGCTCTTCGCGAAGAGGAGCTCGCCGACGCCGACCGGCGTGGCCAGAAGCGGCTCGAGCGTGCGCGCCGACTTCTCGCCGATGACGGAGTAGATCGCCATCGTGAGCGGCACGACCGTCGGGATGAGCATGAAGAGGATGAGGAAGTACGTCGCGATGAATCCCTGCACCGCCTCCTTCGGATCGAGGCCGGCGGCCGCGGGCGCCGCCGCATAGAGCGCCTGCACGTCGCGCTCGCTCGGCGGGTTCGCCGCGGCAGCCGCCACCGCGGCGATGCCGGAGGCGAGGATCACGACCGGCGGCAGCAGCGTCATGCCGACGAGCAGCGTGTTGCCAAGCGCCTCGCGCCACTCGCGCACGCACACCGCGCGAACGAGGGCGCCGCGCGCGGGTCGCGTCGCCAGCGTGGCGACGGCGCTCAACGGATCGCCTCGACGATCTTCAGGTACACGTCCTCGAGGTGCGCTTTGCGCTCGCTCACGTACGCGATCTGCGCGCCACCTTCGACCAGCGCGCGCACCAGCCGCGGATTCGTGCGCAGTGGGTCGTCGGTGGCGATCACGATCGAACCGTTCTCGAGCCAGGCTTCGCGCACACCCTCGATGGCCCGGACACGAGCGAGGTCTTCGGCGCGCGGCGACGGAAGGATGCGGATCTCGGTCGCGCGGCCGTAGAGCTCGGCGCGCAGCTGATCGGGCGTGTCGATGCGGATGACCTGATGGCGGAAGAACGCGATGCGGTCGCACAGGCGATCGGCCTCGTCGAGGTTGTGCGTGCAGAGGAACACGGTCCGGCCCTCGCCCCGCAGCGCGAGGATGAACTCGCGCACGGTCTTCGCCGCGTCCGGGTCGAGCCCGGTGGTCGGCTCGTCGAGGAACATGATGCGCGGCTCGTGCAGCGCGGCCCGCGCGACCGCCATCTTCTGCTTCATGCCACGCGAGAACGTCGCCACCGCCTCGTTGCGGCGCTCCCAGAGACCCATGAGCCGCAGGAAGTGCTCCGCCTGCCTCGCGGCGGTCGCGCGATCGAGTCCGTACATCGTCGCGAAGAACACGAGGTTGTCCCAGGCGGACTGCCGTTCGTAGAGGCCGGGCTGCTCGGTGAGGATGCCCACAGAGGCGCGGATCTCCGCGTCGTGCTTGCCCAGGACGTGACCTGCCACCTCGGCGCGCCCGGACGTGGGCGCGATGAGGGCACACAGGAGGCGCAGAGTGGTGGTCTTTCCCGCGCCGTTCGGACCCAGGAAGCCGAAGACCTCGCCTTCCCGTACCTCGAGATCGAGGCCGTCGACGGCGGTGAGCGTGCCGAATCGCTTCGTCAGCTTTTCGGTGCGGATGACGGTCTGCACAGGTCGAGTCTATTGGCCGGCTCGTCCTTTCTATGCTTACCCGCGTGACCCCCACCGACGCCGAACGCAAGCTGCGTGAGCTCTCCTTCCTGCACGAGGTCGCCCAGCTCGCCTCATCCGCGCGGGACTGGGACGAGATGCTCCGGATCGTCATCGACCGCACCACCGATGCGATGCGTGCGGAGGTGTCGTCGCTGTATCTACTCGAGCGGCGCGAGGGCATCCTGCGCCTGGTGGCGACGAACGGCCTGAACCCGCGCGCGGTCGGACGCGCGACACTCCGCCTGGGGGAGGGGATCACCGGGTGGGTCGCCAACGCCCGCGTTCCACTCACCGTCCGCGACGTGCATCACGAGCCGCGCTGGAAGTTCGTGCCGACGGTCGACGTCGACCGTTTCACCTCGATGCTCTCCGTGCCGCTCGTCTCGCGCGACGAGGTCATCGGAGTGATGAACGTGCAGACGGTGCAGCCGCGCGACTTCGATCGCGCGGAGATCGATTTCCTGCAGACGATCGCGAATCAGGTCGCGGGGATCATCGACAAGGGCCGCCTGCAGCGCGAGGCCGAGCGCAAGCTGCGCGAGGTCTCGGCGCTCTTCGAGGTCTCGAACGTGCTGACGTCGACGCTGGACCTCGACGAGGTGCTGGCGCTCATCGTCGATCGCCTCGTGCGCGTGTATCCGGGATCGGCCGGCGCGATCTTGCTGCGCGAGGGTGACGACGTGCGCGAGCGGGCCCGCTCCGGCGACATCGGCAAGCCGCTCGCGCAGGCCGCGCGGCAGTCGATCACCGAGGCCCGGCCGATCGTGGAGGGCGAGCGCCTCGCGCTGCCGCTGCTCGTCGGCGATCGGCTCCTCGGAGCGGTCGCGCTCCGCGTGCCGGCGGACGCCGAGCTGCGCGACGAGGAGGTCGCGTTCGTGGGCGCGCTCGCGAACCAGGCCGCGCTGGCTATCGACAAGGCCGCGCTCTTCGCCCTCGAGCGCCAGACAACGGAGCGTCTTCGCGAGCTGGAGCGTGCGCGCACCGAGTTCGTCGCGGTCGTCACGCACGATCTGCGCACGCCGCTGTCGGTCATCCGCGGCTACCTCGATCTGCTCGCGGAGTCGAAGAACGGGAAGCGCAAGATTCCCATCGACGAAGCCGTCACGCAGGTCGAGCGGCTCGATCATCTGGTCGATCGCATCCTCACCGGCGTGCGCATCGAGCGGCCGGACCTCACGCTGCGCAGCGCGCGCTTCGACCTGCGGGCGACCACCGTCGCGACGCTGCGCGAGCTCGCGCCGATGGCGCGTCGGCACAAGCTCGCCGGACCCCGCGCGGGCGCGCCGATCTGGGTGCGCGGCGATCGCCGTCGCATCGCGGAGGTCCTCGCGGGACTCGTGCACAACGCGACGAAGTACGCGCCCGAGGGCACGCGTATCACCGTGCGGATCGAGCGCCGCAGCGATCGCGCGATCCTCCGGGTGGCCGACGAGGGTCCGGGCGTGGCCCCGCCGGACCGTCAGCGAATCTTCGAGCCGTACGTCCGGGCCGCCGCGCACGCGGAGGCGCCGGGTTCCGGTATCGGACTCTTCGCGTCGCGTCGCGTCGTCGAGGCCCTCGGCGGCGACATCTGGTACGAAGAGAACGCCGGCGGTGGAAGCGTCTTCGCCTTCAGCGTGCCGCTCGCGAAGGAGGCCGCGCGGTAGTGAGCGTGAGCGACGAGCGGTTCACCCGCGAGGAGCGAACTCGACCAGTCTTGAGCGTGTCTCGACGCGCAGCGGCGAGATCGAGAAAGTGACAAGCGTCCTCGTCGTCGACGACGAGCCCGCGATGGTCGGAATGGTCGCGGCGCTGCTCGGAGAAGAGGGCTACGAGATCGTCACGGCCTACGACGGAGAGGCCGCGCTGCGCCGGCACTCCGAGGAAGCCCCCGACCTGGTGATCCTCGACCGGCGGCTCCCGAAGCTCTCCGGCGACGATGTATGCCGCCGGATCCGCGCGAGCGCGTCGACGCCGATCCTCATGCTCACGGGCGAGAAGGGCAGCGAGGAGCGCGCGCGACTGCTCGACATCGGTGCGGACGACTATCTCGAGAAGCCCTTCTCCAAGCGCGAGCTCACGGCGCGCGTGCGAGCGCTCCTGCGCCGCGCGACGGCGAGCGCGCCGTCGCGCCCGCCCGCGTCGGTCGGAAAGCTCACCGTCGACCCGCGCGCGCATCAGGCGACGGTCGCGGGGAAGGTGCTCGACCTCACGCCCACGGAGTTCCGTCTGCTCGTCGCGCTGGCCGCGCATCCGGGCGAGGTCGTCGACCGCCGCGCGCTCCTGCGCGCCGGCTGGCCCGAGGAGCGCGATCCCGACCCCGAATGGCTCAAAGCGCACCTGGCCCGCCTGCGTGCGAAGCTCCTCGACGGGGGTGGTCCCGAGCTCACCAACGTCCGCGGCGTCGGCTACCGACTCTCGTGATGCGCAAGCGAAGAGCGTGAGCGACGAGCCGTTCATTCGCGAGGAGCGCCGTCTCGTCACCCTGGTCTTCGCCGACGTCGTCGGCTCGACCGCGCTCGCGGAGGAGCTCGACGCCGAGGACGTACGCGCGCTGCTCTCGCGGTACTACGCGATCGCGCACGAGGTCGTGGAAGCCCATGGCGGCGCCGTCGCGAAGCTCCTCGGCGATGGCGTGCTCGCGGTGTTCGGCGTGCCGATGGCGCACGGCGACGACGCGCAGCGCGCGCTCGACGCATCGCTAGCGCTTCGCGGCCGCGTCATGCGCGAAGAGGCCCTCGCGCGGCTGCAGCTGCGCATCGGCATCAACACCGGAGAGGTCGTCGCGACGCAGGACGCGAGGGGCGAGATCGTCGGCGACGCGGTGAACGTCGCGGCGCGGGTCGCCGCCGCGGCCGAGCCGGACCAGATCCTCGCCGCCGACGCGACGCACCGCGCCGCGCGGTCGTTCGAGTACGGCGATCTGCGCGAGATCGTCGCGAAGGGGAAATCGCAACCCGTGCGCACCTGGCCGGTGCTCCGCCGCGAGGCCGAACGCGCGACCGGCGCGCCGTTCATCGGTCGGGAGGACGACCTCGCGCAGCTCGAGCTGACGGCGCGCCGCGCGTTCCGCGACCGGCGGCCGCATCTCGTCACGATCACGGCGCCCACCGGCGTGGGGAAGAGCCGCCTCGTAGCGGAGTTCCGGCAACGCCTGCCGGTCGATTCGTGGCACGCACACACCCACTGCCCTCCGTACGGGGCGACGGCCTTCGCCCCGCTGCGCGAGCTACTGGTGGAGCTGCTCGGTCTCTCCGCCGACGCGCCCGCGGACGACATCCGGCGGCACGTCGGGGCGGTCCTCGAAGAGGTCGAAGCGCCACGCGACGGCGTCCTCATCGCCGCGACGGTCGCGCCCGACGCGAAGACCGACGAGCAGGATCGCGATCGGATCTTCGCCGCCTGGCGCCGCCTCCTGGAGCGCCTCGCCACCGAGCGTCCGATGCTTCTGGTGCTCGAAGACTTGCAATGGGCATCGGATAGCCTCCTCGATCTCATCGAGCACGTCGTGCAGCTGGCCTCGCCGGTACCGCTGCTCGTCGTCTGCCTGGCGCGCCCGGAGCTGCTGCAACGAAGACCGACATGGGGCGGCGGACGACGCAACACGATCAACTTCGCGCTCGAGCCGCTCGGCGCCGACGACGTCGCGCGACTGGTCACGAGCCTCCTCGAAGCGGAGCCCCCGAGGCGGCTGCGCGACCTCATCGTCGAACGCGCCGACGGCAATCCCTACTTCGCCGAGGAGCTCGTGCGCGCTCTCCTCGAGCGCGGGCTGGACCTGAAGGACCCCGTCGCGGTGGATACGGCGCTGCGCGCGCTCCCCGAGACGGTGCAGGCGACCGTTCTGGCGCGTATCGACATGCTGGCGCCGGACGAGCGCGCGGTGCTGCAGTCCGGTGCGGTGGTGGGACGGTCTTTCGACGCGCAGACCCTCCGGGTGATCTGTCAGATCGACGCAAGCGGGATATCCGCCGCGCTGGAGCGCCTGGTCGGGCGGGACCTCCTGACGAAGAGCGGCGAAGGCGCGTACGCGTTCGGCAACGCGCTCATACGCGAGGTCGCGTACGGCATGCTTCCGCGCGCGCGGCGCGCCCGCGATCACGCGATCGTCGCGCAGCGCCTGCAGACCACGGCGGGCGAGCGGATCGAGGAGTTCGCCGCGCTCATCGGCTTCCATTACCTCGAAGCGACTCGCCTGCGTCGCGCGAGCGCGATATCGATCGCCATCGAGGGTGCCGATGAGGAAACGACGCGAGCGGGCGCGATCATCTGGCTGGCGCGGTCGGCGCGCGCGAACACCACGGCCGGCGCGTGGACCGAGGCGCTCGCGCAGCTGCAGGACGCGCTGGGCCTGGCGACCGGCGACGAGCGGATCCCCCTGCTCGTCCAGCTGGGGGAGACGACGGCCGGCGGTGACGTGGGCTGGGATGCGCTCACCGAGGCGCTGCGCACGTGGCGCGCGTCGCCGGACGGCGACCCGGCGGTGGGCGCGCGGATCATCGTCGACATGCTCATCATGCAGTTCCGCTCCGGCGTTTCGATCTCGCCCGATCGGCATCCGGACGAGGCGGCGTTGGAGCGTCTCGCCGCAGAGGCGCTCGATCTCGCAAATCGATGCGGGGACGAGCTCGTGCAGGCGGCGGCTCTGGTCACGCACGCGTACCTGGAGCGCTCGCGCGAGGGGCGGACCGCGGTCTCGCTACGCAGCGCCCGCGCCGAGGCGGAGCGCGCCGCGGGCATCCTCGAACGGCACCGCGACTGGCAGCTCTGGTCCATCGCGATCGACGCGTGGGCGGCCATCGTCGGCGACCTCGGTGACCTGCGCGGCGGGCACGACATCGCGATGCTGCGCATCGGCCGCATCGATCAGCTGTCGACCATCGAGCGGGCTCACGCGAATTGGACGATGCCGCTCTACAAGCTCGCGCTCGGCGACGTCGATGGCGCGCGCGAGCACGTGCTGCGCGCGCTCGCCGAGCCTGTCTTCACGGAACTGCGTGAGGGATCCGCGGCGCTCGTCGGACTGGTCTTCATGCTCTCGTGGCGGGCTGCGACGCATTGGCTGCTCGGACGCTGGGACGACGTCCTGAACGATGCGCGCGAGGCGCTCGAGGCGACCCTCCGCATGGTCGACGACCCGACGCGCTCCGTGTATTCGCACGCCGGCACCGCGGCGCTCTACGTCGCGCGCAGGCGTGGACGCGAGGATCTCGTGCTGGATCTCGGCCCGGTGCTCCGACGCTGGGTCACCGACGAGCGCGCGCGCGCCCTGCTCGACGACGATCCACGGCACCTGGAAGGAGCGCTCGATCGCGTGATGACCGCGGGCATCGACACCTGGCAGGTCGAGCGATCCGTCTCGCTCCTCGCCGCGTACCGTGTCGCGATCGCGCCGGAGCGGCTGGATCGGCTCGTCGCCGATGCCGAGACACGCGGGCTGCGGCCGCTCGTCGCGCAACTGCTCCGCCTGCGTGGGCGCGCGCGCTCGGACGCGGGCGATCTGCGGCGTGCCCACGCTCTGCTCACCCAGATGAGCATGCACGCGGACGCGGCCCTGGCGGCGGTCGAGCTCGCCACGCTCACGCGCGACGCCGGACTGCTCGATCACGCGGAGGCCGAGCTGAGCGCGATCGGCGATCAGCGCGGCCTCGCGCTGGCCGCGGAGGCCCGTGCGGCCGGCTGACCGCGCCGCGCCGATCGTCTGCGCGGCGCTGAACTTCGCGGCCGCCGTCGCGCTCCTCTTCGTGCTCGCCCCCGCGACGCCGCTCGTCGCTGATCCCGCGGCGCGCGTCGTGTACGTCGGTACGCACCTGCTGGAGTGGCGCCTCGGCTGGCTGACCTGGATCGCCGCCGGGCTGTCGCTGCTGTGGTTCTACACGTGGTGGCGCGCGCGGATCTCCGCGCCGCACATCGCGCTCATCTTCGCCGCGCTCGGCCTGTGCGCCGACCTCACGGCGGAGACGATCCTCATCGTGAGCGGACCCGACACGTTCCTGCAGCGGGCGCCATTCGCTTTCGCGCTCACCGGTGGCGTCGCCAACGGTCTGTATACGATCGCCGGCGCGCTCCTCACGCTGTCGACGCCGCTCTCGCTGGTCGCGCGCGTCTGGGCCTGGACGATGTGGGCCGCCGGCGCGCTACTCAGCATCGGCGCGCTCTTTGCGCTGCCGTTCCTCGTCGCCGCGTCGACCGCCGTCCTGTTCGCGCTCTTCTGCCCGTGGTGCGTCTACCTCGCGGTGCGGCTGCGGTGAGGCGGATCCTCATCGTCGGCGCGGGCTTCTTCGGCCGCGTGATCGAGCGCCGGCTCGCGGACGAGGGCATCGCGTCGGTCGTCGCGTCGCGGAACACGGACGTGCGGCTGGACGTCGAGGACCGCCGCTCGATCGCGCGGGTCCTTCGCCCGGATGACGTCATCATCGATACCGCGGGGCCGTTCCAGACACGGTCGACGTGGCTCCTCGAGGGCGCCATCGAGCGCGTCTGCGATGTCGTCGATCTCTCGGACTCGCTCGGGTATGCGGAACGGGTGCTCGCTCTCGCGGACCGTGCCGCGGCCGCCGACGTGCGCGTGCTCACGTCGTGCAGCGCGATCGCCGCGGTGGCGGCGGCCGCGATCGGCTCGCGCGGCGGAGATGCGCCTGAGTCGTGCGATCTCTTTCTCGCGCCGGCGTCGTCGGAGACGAGCAACCCCGCGACCGTGCGCGCGTTCCTCGGCTCGGTGGGCGCACCGATCCGCACGTTCCGCGACGGCCGGCTGAGCCGGGCGCGCGGCTGGAGCGAGTCGCGACCGTTCCCGGGCGACCACCGTCGTGGCAACCTGGTGGAAAGCGCCGCCGCGGTGCTCCTTCCCGTCCGCTGGCCGAGCCTGCGCCGGGTGGAGTTCTGGGTCGACCCGAACGCGCCGCTCGCATCGAGCGCACTCGCTCTGGCCGCGCGCGTTGGGATGTCGCGTGCGCTATCGGCCCTCGCGCCGATCGTCGCGCCGGTGGGTCGCGCGTTCGGTCGCCGCGACGGCGTCTTCGCCGTCGCGATCCGCGCCGGCGGGCGCGAGGCGAGCGTCGCGCTCAGCGCTCCCCGCGGCAGCTACGTCATCGCCGCCGAGCCCGCGGTCATGGCGGCGGCCGCGCTCGCGCGCGGCGAGCGCATGCGGCCGGGCATCGTTCCGGTGGACGCGCAGCTCGGCGCGGACGAGCTCTGGCATCGTCTCCGCGGCCTCGGCGTGGACGTCCGCACGTAGAGTTTCGGCAGTGACGCTTTTACCGCGGTCGATTCGACTGCGTGTCCTCTTGGGATCGGCCGCGACGCTGCTCGTCGCGCTCGCGATCGTCGCGGCGGCGATACCGGGCATCGCGACGCAGCACGAGGTCGACGTTCTCGGGGCTCGTCTGGCGAGCGAGGCGCGTCTTGGGGCGGATCTGTCGCGCGATCTCTTCGTACGCGGCGACGCCGACGCGCTCGATGCGCTCGCCAAGCGGATCTCCGCCGACGCCAGCGTACGCGTGACATTCGTGGCGACCGACGGAACGGTGGTGGGGGAGTCGGACGAGGATCGCCGCGCGATGGAGAACCACGCGACGAGGCCGGAGATCGTGCCGGCGCTCGCGGGCGGCGAGGGTCGATCGGTGCGCCATTCCGCGACCGTGGGCCGTGATCTGCTCTACGTCGCCGTCCCGGTACGCGATGGCCAGCGCATCGTCGGCGTTTCGCGCTTCGCGCTGCCGCTCGTGGCGGTCGACGCCCTCGCAGGCAGCCTATCGATCTCACTCATCGCCGCGGCCGTCGTCGCGGCGCTCGTGGCGTTCGCGGTCGCGTACCTGATCCAGCGCGCCGTCGCACGACCGCTCGAGGTGCTCACGCAGCGAGCGGAGTCGCAGGCGAGCGGCGACGTGGGATTCGATGTGCGCGGTCCCGAGGAGGTCCAGCGTCTGGCCGCGGCGCTGCGTCGCGCGTCGGCCGCGGTCCGCGCCGAGCGCACCGCGACCGAAGCGGAACGCGACCGGCTCTCCCAGCTCGTCGACGAGCTGCGGGACGCGATCCTCATCGCCGATGCCGACGGGCGGGTCGTGCTCGCCAACGCCGCCGCGCGAGCGCTCGCGGGGACGAGCGCGATCGGCCGACGGCTGCCGGAGTTCGTCCGCGATCACGAGATCCTCGACGCGATCGCTGGCGCGCGTCGCGGAGAGGAGACCATCGCCACGGTCGATCGCGCCGAGCCGCGCCGGTTCGTTCGCGCCGTCGCGCGTCCGCTCGGCGACGGCCTGCTGTTGCTCGTGCTCCAGGACCTCACGACGCTCCGGCGTCTCGAGACCATGCGCTCCGACTTCGTCGCCAACGTCTCGCACGAGCTTCGCCGGCCGATCACCTCGCTCAAGGCCATCGTCGAAGCCCTCGAGGAAGGCGCGCTCGAAGAGCCCGCTGCCGCGCGTGATTTCGTGCAGCGGATGCATCAGGAGATCGATGGCCTCGCGCAGCTCACCAGCGAGCTCCTCTCGCTGACGCGCATCGAATCCGGGGCGGAGTCCCTGGCGCTCGCGCGTCAATCGCCCGCCGATCTGCTGAGCGAGTGCGCGCGCCGCATGGGACCGCTCGCGGCGCGCGCGCAGGTGGCCCTGCTCGTCGATCGCAGCGACGCGCCCGCCGTGCGCGCGGACGGCGAGCGCGTCGGCAACGTCCTCGCGAACCTCGTGCACAACGCCGTGAAATTCACGCCGGCTGGTGGCACGGTGCGGCTCTCCGCGGAGCGCAGCGACGGCGAGGTCGCGTTCAGCGTCGCGGACACGGGCGTCGGCATCGAGGCGCAGGACCTGACTCGTGTCTTCGAGCGCTTCTACAAGGCCGACCGCTCGCGCTCCGGCGGCGGCACCGGGCTCGGACTCGCCATCGCGAAGCACATCGTGCAGGCGCACGGCGGTCGGATCGAGGCGCGCAGCGATGGTCCCGGACGCGGTGCGACGTTCCGCTTCACGCTTCCCGTCGCGGAATAAAGCGAGGGAGGGCTTCGCCCGACCGAGCCGCCGTACCCGGCCCCCACGAACGGAGAAGCCGTAAGGCGGCGCAGTGAGGAGTGGTCAAACGAACAGGGGCCCATCCTCGAACGGTCGGTATGCCACGAGGACGCCATCGTTGTCCGGCGCGATGCCAGTGACGACGACGTCGCGCTCGACGCGGAGCGGCCGTCCCTTCGCATCGACCCCGATGGTGTCCTCGGCGAACACGACGACGCCGACGTGGACCCACGGGTGGACAAGCCGATCTTCTTCACCGTTATCACGTCGTCAGCATCGATCGCGCACATAAACGTGCGGTGAGCGGACGGTGAACGTTCTTCGGATGCTAGGCTCGCGGCGCAGGTGACACGCCTCGTCCTCGTCGACGACGACGCGAACCTCCGGCACACGCTCGGCTACGCGCTCCGGCAGGAGGGCTTCGAGGTCTTCGCGGCCGAGGATGGTGAGCGCGGGCTCGACGCGTTCCACCAGAACAAGCCGGATGTCGTCGTGCTCGACGTCATGCTGCCCCGCATCGACGGCTTCGAGGTATGCCGCCGCATCAGGCGTGAGAGCGAGGTGCCGATCCTGATGCTGACGGCGCGGGACACCGAGCTCGACAAGGTCGTCGGCCTGGAGCTCGGCGCCGACGACTACCTGGCGAAGCCGTTCTCCACCCGCGAGCTCATCGCCCGCGTCCGCGCGCTGCTTCGCCGCACGCGGAAGACCGACGCGCCAGCCGCGGAGCGCCTCGAGATGGACGCGCTCGTGCTCGACGCCGCGAAGCATCGCGTAACGCTCGACGGCGAGGAGATCGCGCTCAAGCCGAAGGAGTTCGAGCTGCTCGCGTTCTTCATGGGCCATCCCGGTCAGGTCTTCGGACGCGAGCAGCTCCTCGCGAGCGTGTGGGGCTACGACTTCGGAGGCGACTCACGCACCGTCGACACCCACGTCAAGACCCTGCGCGACAAGCTCGCCGACGACGCCGAGCACCCGCGGTGGATCGAGACCATTCGCGGGGTCGGCTACCGGTTCCGGGAGCGCGCGGCCGCCTAGCGTTCACCGAGCGTTCACACATCCATCATCCGGCGCTCACCTGGCCTCACGACGCTGTCACCGCCGGGCACGACGCTGTGCGTGAGAAGGGGTGGAGGAGATCGAATGAACAAGCGGATCCTCGCGGTCTTCGTGGCGCTCGGCATGCTCGCCGCGGCCTGCGGCGGGGCGTCGACCGGTCAGCCGAGCGACACGGGTGCGGCGAACACGTGTTTCCCGGTAAAGGGCAAGTGTCCGGGCGAGGCCACCGAGCTCAGCGGCGCGGGGGCCACGTTCCCGGCGGTCATCTACACGAAGTGGATCGATGAGTACAACAAGCTCACCGGCGTCCAGATCAACTACCAGAGCATCGGCTCGGGTGGCGGCATCAAGTCCATCAGCGACAAGACGGTCGACTTCGGCGCGACCGACGGTCCGATGACCGATCAGCAGCTCGCGGACGCGAAGGCGCCGATCCTCCATATCCCCATGGTCATGGGCGCGGTCGTCCCGACGTACAACGTGCCCGGCGTGAGCGCGCAGCTGAAGCTCACGCCCGACGCCGTGAGCGGCATCTTCCTCGAGACGATCAAGAAGTGGAACGACCCCAAGATCGCCAGCGCCAACCCTGGCGTCGCGCTTCCGGACCAACCGATCACGACGGTGCATCGCTCTGACGGGTCGGGCACGACGAACATCTTCACCGACTACCTCTCGAAGGTCAGCCCCGAGTGGAAGTCCAAGGTCGGTGCCGGGAACTCGGTCAACTGGCCGGGCGGCGTGGGCGGCAAGGGCAACGAAGGCGTCGCCGGTTCGGTGAAGCAGACTCCGTACGCGATCGGCTACGTCGAGCTGATCTACGCGACCCAGAACAAGCTCGGGTACGCGCAGGTGCAGAACGCGAAGGGCAAGTTCGTCGAAGCGAGCCTCGACTCGGTCTCCAAGGCCGCTGAGGGGATCACGCTCGCGCCCGACCTGCGCGTCTCCATCACCAACTCGGACAACGCCGAGGCGTATCCGATCTCAGGGTTCACCTGGATCCTCGCGTATCAGGACATGCCCGATAAGGCGAAGGCCCTGGCGCTCTCGCGGTACCTGTGGTGGAGCGTCACCGACGGCCAAGCGTTCACCAAGGAGCTCGGCTACGCCCCGCTCCCCAAGGACGTCGCGGCCAAGGCGCAGGAGAAGATCCGCTCGATCTCCTCGGGCGGCATCAAGGTCCTGCCTGGATCGTGACGCGGCGATCCGACCGGATCTTCACGGCGAGCGTGGCCGGGCTGGCGCTGCTGGTACCGGCCACGCTCGCTCTCATCATCGTCCTCCTCGTTCTTGACGCGCTTCCGTCCATCCGCGCGTACGGCCTGTCATTCCTGACCACGACGACGTGGGATCCCGTGAAGCTTGTCTTCGGTGCGGGCGCGTACGTATACGGCACGATCGTGACGACGGCGGTCGCCGTGGTCCTCGCGGCGCCGATCGCGATCGGAGCCGCGATCTTTCTCACCGAGTACTCACCGCGTGGCGTGCGCGCCCCGCTCGCGCTGCTCATCGAGGTCCTCGCGTACGTCCCGAGCATCGTGTACGGCCTCTGGGGATTCTTCGTGGTCGTCCCGCTCATGCGGTCGGTCATCGAGCCGGCGCTGCAGCGCGCTCTCGGCGACGTGCCACTCGTCGGCGCGCTCGTATCGGGTCCGATCGTCGGGCTCGACCTGCTGATGGGCGGGGTGATCCTCGCGATCATGATCCTGCCGATCCTCCTCGCGGTCTCGCGCGAGGTGCTGCTCGCGGTCCCACTGAGCCAGCGCGAGGCCATGGTCGGCCTCGGTGCGACGCGCTGGGAGACGGTCACGCGCGCGGTGCTGCCGTACGCGCGCGCGGGCATCGTCGGGGGGATCGCCCTTGGGGTGGCCCGCGCCTTCGGCGAGACGATGGCGGTCACCCTCGTCGTGGGCAACAGCTCGACGACGATCTCGCCCTCGCTGTTCACGCCGGGGTACACGATGGCGTCGGCGATCGCGAACCAGTTCACCGAGGCGGACAGCGATCTGTACTTCAGCGCGATCGTCGAGATCGCGCTCGTGCTCCTGCTCGTCGCGATCGTCGTCAACGCCGTCGCGCGCCTGCTCATCCGACGCACCGGCGCGGCGCACGAGGGCCTGCTCCTATGACATCCGCGGCGGCCGTGGGCACGCTTGGATCCGCGCGCCATCGCGTCCGGGCCAGCCGTCGTCTGCTCGAGCGCGTCATGGTGGTGCTGCTCGCCACGGCGACGCTCTTCGCGGCGAGCCTGCTCGTGCTCATCGTCGGGTACGTCGCCGTGCGTGGCGTCCCGGCGCTCGACCTGTCGTTCTTCACGGAACGGCCCCGGCCGTTCGGCGTCGTCGGAGGCGGCGTCTCGCCGGCGATCGTCGGCACGATCCTTCTCGGCGTCGTCGCCGGCGCGATCGCGGTGCCGATCGGGATCGCTGCCGCGATCTTCGTCGTCGAATACCGGAGCGGCCGGTGGGCGGCCGTCGTTCGCTTCACGGCCGAGCTCATCGCCGGGCTTCCCTCGATCGTCGTGGGCGTGTTCGTGTGGGCGTTCCTCGTGCGCGGTCTCATCGGTCACTACGCCGGCATCGCAGGCGCCGTGGCGCTCGCGATCATCATGGTGCCGATCGTCGCGCGCACGGCCGAAGAGGTGCTGCGGCTCGTGCCGAACTCGCTGCGGGAGGCGGCGCTCGCGCTTGGCGTCCCGCGCTGGCGCGTGATCCTGCGCGTCGTCGTTCCAACGGCCCGCGCGGGGCTCGTCACGGGGGTCATCCTGGCCGTCGCGCGCGCGGCGGGCGAGACGGCCCCGCTCCTCCTCACCGCCCTGGGCAACGTCTTCTTCAGCCTCGACATGTCGAAGCCGATCGCGGCGCTGCCCCTGCAGATCTACCAGTACGCGGTCTCGCCGTACGACGACTGGCACACGAAGGCCTGGGGATCCTCGCTCATCCTCGTCGGCGTCATTGCCGTGCTCGGCATCCTGCTCCGGTCGGTCACGCGGAGCCGCGTGCGATGACGACCATCGTCTCGCGGCCCACCGCGGACGCGGCGCGGCCGCCGGCCCGCGACGCGACGGAGATCGACCGGCCGGCCGCGACGGCGGTGCGCATCGAGCGTCTCGATGCGTGGTACGGCCGCACCCAGGCGCTCGGCGCGGTCTCGCTGGACGTCGCGAGCCGGACGCTGACGGCGATCATCGGGCCATCCGGTTGCGGCAAGTCCACGCTCCTCCGGTGCCTGAACCGCATGCACGAGACCACTCCCGGCGCGCGCGTACAGGGTCAGGTGTTCCTCGGGCACGAGGACATCTACTGGACCGGCGTGGACGCGGTGGAGGTCCGAAGCAGGATCGGGATGGTCTTCCAGAAGCCGAACCCGTTCCCGATGATGAGCGTGTACGACAATGTGGCGGCGGGCCCGAAGCTCCGCGGATGGAAGATGACGCGACGCGACATGGACGACCTGGTCGAGCGCAACCTCCGCCGCGCCGCGCTCTGGGACGAGGTGAAGGACAAGCTCCATCGCTCCGGCGCGGCGCTTTCGGGCGGCCAGCAGCAGCGTCTCTGCATCGCGCGCGCCCTAGCGACCGATCCCGAGGTCCTGCTCATGGACGAGCCGTGCTCCGCGCTCGATCCGATCGCGACGTACAAGATCGAGGAGCTGCTGCGCGAGCTGAGCCGTGAGGTCACGATCGCGATCGTCACGCACAACATGCAGCAGGCCTCCCGCGTGAGCGAGTGGACGGCGTTCATGCTCGCCGGCGACGACGGCGTCGGTCATCTGGTGGAGTTCGACCGCACCGACGCCGTGTTCACCACGCCGCGCGATCCACGCACCGAGGCCTACATCACCGGGCGGTTCGGGTGATGGCGCGCTCTCTACACGCGCGCGCCGCGCTCGACGACGGCGTCGCCCAGCTTCAAGCCGACCTCCGCGCGCTGGCCAGCCTCGTCGACGTCGCCATCGAGCGCAGCGTGCTCTCGCTCCAGACGCTCGACCAGCGGCTCGCGCGCATGGTCATCGACAGCGACGAGTCGATCAATCACCTGCGCTTCACGATCGAGAACCGCGCGATCCACCTCATCGCGATGCAGCAGCCCATCGCCGGCGACCTTCGCTTCATCGTCGCCGTCCTCATGGTGGCCTCCGAGCTCGAGCGCATGGGCGACTACGCGGCGGGGATCGGCAAGATCGTGCAGCTGCACGAGGGCCGCGCGCTGCTGAAGCCGCTCGTCGACATCCCGGAGATGGCGCGCATCGTCCGCGAGATGCTGCGGGACGCGATCGACGCGTTCATCCAGCGACAGGACCTGACCGCCGAGCGCGTCGCCTTGCAGGACGACGAGATCGATCGCCTCTACGGCATCGTCTACCGCGAGCTCCTCCAGTACATGACGAACGACGCCAACACCATCGACCGCGCGACGTGGCTGCTCTGGGCGGCGCATAACCTGGAGCGGATGGGCGACCGGATCCAGAACATCTGCGAGCGGACCGTGTACGAGGTCACCGGCGTCATGCGCGAGTTCAGCGGAGCGGGACATCCGGGTGCCTGAGCGCCGTCGCGTGCTTTTCCTGTGCACGCACAACTCGGCGCGCTCGCAGATCGCGGAGGGCTTCCTCAACGCGCTCGCCGGCGATCGCTTCGAGGCGCACAGCGCCGGCACCGAGGCGCGCGGCCTGCACCCGCTCGCGGTCCAGGCGATGGCCGAAGCCGGGATCGACATCTCGCTCCAGACCTCGAAGACGCTCGACCGCTATCTGGACGAGCCGTTCGACGTCGTCATCACGGTGTGCGACGAGGCTAATGAAACGTGCCCGTATTTCCCGAACGCGCGCGAGCGCCGTCACTGGTCGTTCCCCGACCCGTCCGCGGTGACCGGCGACGACGAGACGCGCTTCGCCGCCTTCCGCGAGGTGCGCGACGCGATCGGCGACCGGATCGACCGCGAGCTCGTGAACGAGCGCGCTACCGGTCAGCGCGCGACTCGATGACCAGCAGTGTGCCCCGTTCGAGCGCGACGGACGCGGGCGACGACGTCACCACGTTGGACGCGCCGCGTGCGCGGCCGAACCGGAGCGTCCCAGACCGCAGCGCGTAGCGCAGTCCCTCGGTCGACACGCCCTCCGCGTCACCGTGCACGGGCAGAAGCGTGACCAGATCGCCGACGTCACACAGGATCTCGAGGCGTCCCCCGCCGTGGAGCGCGCGCAGCGTCGTGTCGCCGTGGACCGCGCGCAGCGACACGCCCGCATAGCTGGTGTCCGCGAGCAGCAGCGCGTTCGCGAGCGTGTAGTCGAGACGCTTTCCACCGAAGAGCCCGAGCAGGACGATCTCCTCGGCCCCGCCCTCGAGCGCGGCCTGCAGCGCGAGCTCAAGGTCGGACTCATCTTTCTCGCGCGGGAACTTCGAGATCTTGACGCCTTTCCAGCCGTACTGCGTCGCCCGGTCGCGATCGAGCGAGTCGAGGTCGCCGACCACGAGATTCGGGAGCACGCCCCACTCGTCGAGCGCGCGAGCGCCGCCGTCGGCGGCGACGATGAGGTCCGCGCCCGCGAGCTGCGACCGGTCGTCCGGATGCACGTCGCCGTGCGCCACGACCACGGCCTTCACGCGCTGAACCGCCCATCCCAGAGCCGCAGCCAACCGGCGCTCGCCGAGAGCCAGAGCAGCCCGAGCGCGCACGCGATCGTCACGACCGCGAAGACGACGTCGGCGGGGCCGATCGGCGTCTCGCGGTAATAGGTCCGCGACGATGCCCCCGCGAACCCGCGCGCGTCCATCGCGACGGCGACGCGCGTTGCCCGGCGCACGGCGGTCGCGAAGAGCGGCACCAGCTCGCGCAGTCGATGCGTCAAGCCAGCGAGCACGCCGGTCTCCGCGGCGCCGCGCACGCGCTGCGCGAGTTGGATCTGCGCGTACTCGTCGCTGAGGAACGGCAGGAAGCGGTACGCGGCGATGAGCGGATACGCGATGCGGTCGGGGACGCGTGCGTTGCGTGCGAGGCTCACCGCGAAGCGCGTCGGATCGGTCGTGAAGACGAATGTGAGCGAGAGCGCGCCGATCGCCAGCCCGCGCAGCGCGATCGCGATCCCGAAGCGCAGCCCGGCTTCGCTCACCCGAAGCGGTCCCCAGACGAAGAGGGGCGCTGACCCGGGAGCATTCGCGAGCAGGGCATTGCTCCACACGAACCCCAGGCCGACCACCGCGAGGACCGCGAGCGCGCGCAGATAGCCGCGGAGACCGACCCCTCCGAACGTCATCGCGGCGACCAGCGTGAGCGCGAGGAACAGGAGCGGCGTGATCGGATCGATGACCAGGACCAGGAGCAGCGATAGCACGAGTGCCACGATGAACTTCACGACGGGATCGCGCCTCCCGAGGGCCGAGGCCCACGTGGTCATGCCGATACCGCCGGTGTCGCGATCGCGCGATCGAGCTCGGCCGGCGTCACGACGAGTGGTAGTCCCGGCCGCTCGGCGCGCGCGACGCTGAACGCCTCCGCCAGGGGCGGGAGCACGAGGCGGCAGCGCTCGAGCATGTCCGGCCGCGCGAAGAGCTCGCGCGTCGGGCCGTCGAAGACGACCCGGCCGTCCGCGAGGGCGACGACGCGCGTCGCGTGAGCGGAGACAAATGACAGGTCGTGCGTGATCGCGACGACCGCCTTGCCATCCGCGGCGCGCGCGTCGATCAGCGCCCCCAGCTCCTCGACGTTCCGGCGGTCCTGACCGAAGGTCGGCTCGTCCAGGAGCAGGACGTCGGGATCGGTGACGAGGGCCGTCGCGACCGAGAGCCGGCGCTTCTCGCCGTGCGACAGCGAGTAGGGGTTCGCCTCCGCCAGGCGGCCGAGGCCGAAGCGCTCGAGCATCTCCGTCGCGCGCCGCTCGGCCTCGCCCTGCGGCACGCCGTGCGCGCGCAGACCGAACAGCAGATCCTCGCGCGCGGTCGGCGCGACGAATTGATGCTCGGGACACTGGAACACGTACGCGACGCGCGTCGCGCGATCGAGGCGCACCTCGCCAGCGGCCGGACGGAGAATGCCCGCGAGGAGCAGCCCGAGTGTCGTCTTCCCCGCGCCGTTCGGACCGACGATGGCGACGCATTCGCCGGCCTTGATGGTCACGTCGACGCCCGCGACGGCCTCGCGAGGCGCGCGCTCGTAGCGGTGGCGCAGCGCGCGCCCGTCGATGAGCGTTGGGCCGCGCGCGCGTGTCGGGAGCACGGGCCGGCGCCACTCCCGCTCCAGAACGAGCGTGGCCGCCTCGGCGGCGCCGCGCGGGACGCTCGCTGCGCCGGTCGCGCGCGCGAGGGCGGCAAGCTCCGGCTCCCACACGCCGAGCTCGCGCAGGCGATCGGACCGGTCGAGGAACACACGATCGGGATCGCCCTCGAGGGCGAGATGCCCGTCAGCGTCGAGCACGGCGACGCGATCGACGTGCCGCAGCACCTCGTCGACGCGATGCTCGACGATGAGGAGCGATCGCTCGCGGTCCGCGGCCAGCGCGGCGAAGGCGCCGAGCACCTCGCGCGCGCCCGCCGGGTCCAGCGTCGCTGTCGGCTCGTCGAGCACGAGTCCTCGCTGGCGCATGGCGAGGAGCGACGCGAGCGTCACGCGCTGCTTCGTTCCGCCGGAGAGCTCCGCGAGGAAACGTGGTGTCGCCGCGTCGAGCCCGGTCGCCGCTCGCGCCGCGGCGACGCGCTCGCGCATGTGATCGCGCGGGACGCCGAGGTTCTCGAGGCCGAACGCGATCTCGTCGTCCACCTCGAGCATGACGAGCTGCGCCTCGGGATCCTGGAAGAGCACGCCGACGTCGCGGACCAGATCGGATGGACGGGCCTCGCGCGTGTCGCGGCCGTTCACGATCACGCGACCGGACTCCCAGTGCGCGTCGAGGGAATGGGGGATCACGCCGTCGAGGCACAGGGCGAGCGTGCTCTTCCCGCTCCCGCTCGGACCGAGCAGAAGGAGCCGCTCGCCCTGGTGCCACTCGAGGTCGAGACCCCTCAGCGCGGGCGCTCGCCGCCCGACGTGTCGGAGCGTGAGCGACTCGACGCTGGCGAAGCTCATCAGACCTCGCGCACGCGCTCCCGCCCGATGGCGAAGTAGTTGAGCGATCCGGTCGCCGCGATGAGGTCACCCAGAGCCTTCGCGGCCGCACCGGCGAGGCCACCGCTCACGATGCGGACGAGCAGCAGCCCGATGAGGAACGTCGGATCGAGCGCGAAGTAGCCGAGGCGGAACCAGTTCCAGGGAAGCGCGAAGAGCGCCGCGGCGACGCCCGCGACGAGCATCGTCCGCCAGCCCCAGCTCTTGTAGCCGGTCGCGGCGAAGGTCACCTCGGGCCCGATCGCCTGCATGAAGCCGGTCACGATGAGGACCGGACCCGCGGGCGCGCCGAGGAGGACCTCCGCGAGAGCGGCCAGCGTCTCCGCGAGGAAGGCCGCGCCGGGCCGGCGAATGATGTAGCCGCCCAGAAGACCGCTCACGAACCACATGCCGAACAGCAGCTCCTGGCCGACCTGCGCCATGGCCGCCTCGATGCCGAGGTACGGCGCGAGCCACCACCAGTAGATGGCGCCGAAAACGACGGCGAGCACCGCGAGCAGGACGTAATCCTGCGTTCTCCATGCCGGCGCGGGCTGCGCCTGACGGGCGAGGATGGCGCCGAGGATGAGCGCGACGAACCCGGCGATCGCGAGATACACGCCGGTGCCGATCGACACGAAGTCGCCGGCGCCGATCGCCTTCGCGACGGTGGCCTTCACGGAGTTGTCGGTGCGCACGAGTCCGGGTTCGAACTGGATGCCGGGGGTCCCCGAGAGGACGGCGCTGCCGAGGAAGAGGAGCGCGAGCGCGAGTCCCGCGACGGCCGCGGCGACTGCCCACAGGCGATAGCGCGTCTCCTCGGGCCGACCCTCGCGGGACCAGCTCACGCCGACGAGCGCGCCGCCGATCGCGGCAAGGATCGGGACCGCCCAGAGCGCGATGTCGTAGCCCTTGATGCCTCCGGCCTTCACGGCCGCGAGCGCGGGGCCGAGCGCGCCGGCGAGGTCCGCTCCGCTGAACGTGCCCTTCTGGTAGACGACCCAGGGCAGGAAGAAGCTCACGACGACGACGAGCGCGCCGATCACGGCGATGGTGCGGGGTAGCGAGAACGACTTCATCTGGTTCACTCCTTCGTTGGGCTATTTGCGGAAATGGCGAGATGCGCGGTGACGTGCGGGACGTCATTGCAGGCCGCATCGAACGACTCGCGGACCGCGGCGAGCACGTCATGCAGGTCACCGCGCAGATGCGAGACGAAGTGACGGCCGGCATTGAAAACGCCGGCCTTCTTGCTGCGGTCGATCTCCCGGTAGATGACGTCCATGTAGCCGGGCACGCCGAGCGGGTAGAGCGACCACTGGCAGCTCACGTCGACGCCCGTCTTGCCGCCGCGCGCGGTCGAGGGCGCCGGCGCCTGGACGCCGCCGGGCGCCTCGCAGTACGTCTCGCCCGGGCAGCCGTGCGACACGAGCACGGTCATGACCACGTGCGTGCCGGTCCGCGCGACGCTCGCGAACGCGGCCTCGAGGTGGGCGAAGACGGCATCGCGGTCGCCACCGAGGAACGTGCTGACATCGTCGGTCTCGACCTCGAGCCCGCTCGCCGAAAGGTCGCCGATCGCATCGAGGATCAGCGGGATGTAGCGGTCGGACATGGGATACAGGGAGAAGCGCGCGCCAAAGAAGGGGGTCGGTGGAGATGTCGCCATCGCTTTCCTCCGCCGGTACTGACCGGATCAGGTTCGAAGGGTTGGCGGGAAGTACCGCCTCTCAGCGCCTACCGGGCGCACCCCTAGCGATATCGATTGTACGCCGGACGAGCTCTACGTGAACGTGAACGCGAACGGGGACGCGAACGCCAGCGCGCGACCGTCTGGTCACGCGCTGGCGATGCGACCGCTGGATGGGTTAGGCGGCCTTCTTGGCTGCGTCGATCGCGACGATCTCGCCCTTTGACGGCGCCGCCAGCCACGCCACGACCAAGACCGCGAATGATGCGAATGCCAGGAATTCCATGTCCGCCTCCTTTAGATCGTGTATGCGGCTTCGCGGTGCTGCGTCGCGTCGAGGCCGAGGACTTCCTCGTGCTCCGGCACGCGCAGTCCGACGAAGAGGTTGATGAGCTTGAGGATCACGAAGGTCATCAGCGCCGAGTACGTGATCGACGCGACGACCGCGACAGCCTGGATGCCGAGCTGCCCGGGATTGCCCGCGACGAGGCCATCCGCCGCGGCCGAGTTCACCGCGACGGTCGCGAAGAGTCCGGTCGCGAGCGCGCCCCACGTGCCGCCCACGCCGTGGACCCCGAAGACGTCGAGCGCGTCGTCGACGCGGAGACGCTTGGTGATCTGGATCGCGGTGTAGCAGAAGACGCCCGCGCCGAGACCGATGAGGATCGAGGCCGACACGTCGACGTAACCCGACGCCGGCGTGATCGCCACGAGGCCCGCAACCGCACCGGCGGCGGCGCCGAGGACGCTCGGAGCGCCCTTGTGCAGCCACGACACGGTCATCCAGGTGAGCGCGGCCATCGCCGCGGCGGTGTTGGTCACGACGAACGCGTTCGCCGCGAGCCCGCCGGAGGTGAGCGCGCTACCCGCGTTGAATCCGAACCAACCGAACCAGAGGAGCGACGCGCCGAGGACGGTCATGGTCGCGTCGTGCGGGTCCATCGGCTCCGCGCCGTAGCCCTTGCGGCGGCCGAGGACGAGTGCGGCGACGAGCGCCGAGACACCGCTGGTGATGTGCACGACCGTACCGCCGGCGAAGTCGAGCGCGCCGAGCTTGCCGAGCCAGCCGCCACCCCAGACCCAGTGCGCGACCGGGTCGTACACGAAGGTGGCCCAGAGCAGCGTGAAGACGACGAAGGCCTTGAAACGCTTGCGCTCGGCGAACGCGCCGGTGATGAGCGCGGGTGTGATCACCGCGAACATCATCTGGAAGATCATGAACGCGAGGTGCGGCGCGGTCGGCGCGTAGGTCTCGTGCGGCGCCTGGCCGACTCCCTTCAGTGCGGCCCAATCGAGCCCGCCGATGATCCCGCCGAGGTCGGGTCCGAACGCCAGCGAGTACCCCCACAGCACCCACTGGACACTGATCAGGCACAGGATGAAGAAGCTGTGCATGATCGTCGCGAGGACGTTCTTCTTGCGGACGAGGCCGCCGTAGAAGAAGCCAAGGGCCGGCGTCATGAGCATGACGAGAGCTGCGGACGCGAGGAGCCACGCGGTGTCGCCGGAGTTGATTTTGTCCATGCGCGGTAGGTTGCCGACGCGGGCGATGACGGTCAGTAGCGCTCAGGGACGCCTTGTGTTGCGGTTCGGTCGTGAGCGGGCTGCGGGTCCGTACGCGCCGGGTCAGGCGTTTTTCCGCGCTACGGGAATCCCGCGCGGCGCGCGCTTCGTCACCGTTCCACGACCCAACCGAAACCCTGTGACGGTTCACCCGCGGCCTGGCGCGCTCGATGCTCTTACGAACAACACCGTGTGGGGAGTTGATGAATGACGCTGACCGTCGAGCGGCCTGCCACCGCGGCACCGCCCATCCCGAAGACATCCGCGAAGGACCTCATCAAGCGGGCGAAAGAGACCGGGGTCAAGATCGTCGACCTCCGTTTCGTCGACCTGCCCGGCACCTGGCAGCACTTCTCGATCCCGGTCGAAGAGCTGTCGGAGGGTCTCTTCATCGACGGCATCGGCTTCGACGGCTCGTCGATCCGCGGGTTCCAGCACATCCACGAGAGCGACATGCTGCTCATGCCCGACGCGAACTCCGCCTTCGACGACCCCGTGCTCGAGGTGAAGACGCTCAACATCATCTGCGACGTCATCGACCCGCTCTCGCGCAAGCCGTATTCGCGCGATCCGCGCTTCGTCGCGAAGAAGGCCGAGCAGTACCTCCCCACGACCGGCATCGCCGACACGTCGTTCTGGGGCCCGGAGATCGAGTTCTACATCTTCAACTCGCTCCGCTTCGACCAGGCGCAGAACTTCGGCTACTACTACATCGACTCGGAAGAGGGGATCTGGAACTCCGGATCGAACGGGACGCCGAACCTGGCGCACCGACCGCGTTACAAGGAGGGCTACTTCCCGGTCCCGCCCAGTGACAAGCTGCAGGACCTGCGCTCGAAGATGGTGCGCGCGCTCATCGACTCGGGTATCGCGATCGAGGTGCACCACCACGAGGTCGGCACCGCGGGACAGACCGAGATCGACATGCGCTTCTCCACGCTCGTGGAGATGGCCGACAAGGTCCTCAAGTACAAGTACGTGACCAAGAACATCGCCGCGAAGAACGGCTACGTCGTCACGTTCATGCCGAAGCCGCTCTTCGGCGACAACGGCTCGGGCATGCACACGCACCAGAGCCTCTGGAAGAACGGGTCGAACCTCTTCTACGACAAGGACGGCTACGCGCTGCTGTCGACCACCGCCCGCCACTACATCGGCGGCCTGCTGAAGCACGCGCCCGCGATCCTGGCGTTCGCCGCGCCGACCACGAACAGCTACCGCCGCCTGGTCCCCGGCTACGAGGCGCCGATCAATCTGGTGTATTCGGTGCGCAACCGCTCCGCGTGCATCCGCATCCCGACGTACTTCGACAAGCCGGAGGCGCGGCGTCTCGAGTTCCGCGCGCCTGACCCGTCCTGCAACCCGTACCTGTCCTTCTCCGCGTGCCTCATGGCCGGCCTCGACGGCGTCATCAACAAGATCGAGCCGCCGGAGCCGCTCAACGTCGACCTGTACGAGCTGGAGGGCGAGGAGAAGCGCAAGATCAAGCAGACCCCCGGCTCCCTCGAGGAGGTGCTCGACGCGCTGGATGCGGACCGCGACTTCCTGATGCGCGGCGGCGTCTTCACCGAGGACCTCATCGACACGTGGCTGACCTTGAAGCGGCAGAGCGCGAAGGAGATCGCTCTTCGTCCGCACCCCTACGAGTTCTATCTGTACAGCGACGTCTAAGGAGGAACTGATGACGGCGGTGACGCAGTGGCACCAGGCGAAGGGCAGGCACTGGGTGCAGGGCCCGCTCCCTGAGCCGCCGCGTCACCGCCGCGTGTCCAAGAGCGCGCCCCCGCCGAAAGACAAGGTCGGGCGCGATCTCGAAGAGTGGCTCCGCGACCTCACGATCGCCAGCACGCTCGACGCCGACTAACCAGGCTTCACTGCCGTAGGGGCAGCGTTCCACCCACGTCCTCCCACCTACCGGGAGGCTCGCCCACCAGTCTGAGGACTCCGTCACCGTAGGACTTCTTCGCGAGCAGCGGATGATCTCGATCGCCTCCGCCGACTAGGTCAGAAATCTCCTGCCCCCACACCCTCCACGTTCGACCGGCGTCGGTGCTCATCAGCGGCGCGCAGCAACCCAGGCCATGCAGCACGTACGCACGCTCGGGATCACGCGCATCGAACAGATGCGCCAGGTGGCGAGGTCGGGTGAGCCACGCGAGTAGTGCCAAAGAGATTGCCATGTCTTGCCGCCATCGCTGCTTCTCCAGAGCTCGTTGCCGACCCCCGCGAGCAGGATGCTCGCGTCGGTGGGATGGAGCGCGAGCGCGCCCAGTCGTCCCGGAACTGGTGCGATCTCGGTCCAGCGATTCCCGGAATCAGCGCTGCGAAACAGCTTTTCATCCGTCGCGGCGAATACCAACCCAGGTGTCCGAGACGTCGCGATCGCATCGACGCCATATCCGCCAGGGCCATATGACTGCCAGATCGAGCCGCCGTCCGTCGTGCGCAGCAACGTTCCGTTTCGCAACATGAAGATCGTGTAGCTCGACCACTCTGGCGCGTGGAGGAGATTCGTTCCCCACACGTAGACCGTGTGCGGTCGCGGGCCGGGCGATGGCGGTCCGACGTCGACCGGATGCGACCCATCGGTGGAGAGCCGATAGACGCGTGGGTCCCAGGAATCCCACGTCAGCAAATAGAGCTGGTGGGATGGCGCCGGCGCTACGAACAGGCTTCCCTTGTCAGCGGTGCCGCGCGCCCAATGCCGGCCGCCGTCATGGGTCCCATAAACGCCATCGGCGACCGTGGATGCCAGGACGGCGTACATCGTGTCTGCGTCCATCGGGTCTACCGCGATACTGGCGACCCACGGGCGCGCCTGACTCGTAGCGACCATCGATGCGAGCGCAGCGCAGACCACGACCGCGTGCGCATGACCGCGACCTGCTACGTACTGCCATCGAAGGCGTCTGCGCCAGAGAATGAAGGATGCGGGCAAGACGACCAACGCGATGAGATCGGTCGGGTCCTGCACGATGGCTGTTGGGACACCGAGCGCGACGGTGAGAGCCTCGAGGAGCGGCCGAGCCGCCGCCGCGGAGAGCTTCACCGCGGCAAAGCAGGCCCCGATCAACAAGAAACCAAGGATCGCCAGTCGTACTGCGGCCGCTTCGCTCAATCGGTTCGCCCATAGCAGGCCGACGACAGTGAGTAGCGCGTACGGCGCGAAGAAGAGACCCGCGAAATCGCTCAACTTGTCCGTGACGATCGACGGCGCCGTCGCCTTCAGGACGTGATCGTTCAAGAGCAAAAGAGCGATAGCGGCGAGCGACGGCCGGCTCGCCAGCGCGGCGACGCTGACATCCACGAGGCGAAGCGGCCCTATCCCAACGCTCACACCCGTAGTAACGGCACAAGTTGGCGGCAGTTCCGCGTAGGTCTGCAGCCCACGAGTGAGCCTCAGCCTAAGCGATGCCTGTCGTGACGCCCGTGCTAGCCGGCGAGGACTCTGGCGCGGAACGCTGAGAACAAGCCGGCGATCGCCTCGGGAAGCTTCATGCCAGCGTCCTGTTTGGGGTCGTAGCCGCACAGCTCGAAGCCGATCACGTCCGCGATCGACGCGAGCGACGTGATCGTTCCTTCGGATCGACGACGTCTATGTCCACGTGGAGCCAGACTTTGCGGCGCCGCGCGAACGCGACGACCTCGGACGGGTCGGCGCGCTCGGCGTCGAACGCGATGCGCGTCAGCCTGGAGCGATCGAGGTTGCTCCGCTCGCCGGCGTCGAGCGCGCGGCCGCCCACGAGCGCGACGCGATCCTCGGCGATCTTGCGCGCGCCCGGCCAGAGCAGGGGCGCGATCGAGCGGCCGCACATGTGCGCGAGGCACATGCCGCCGACGTAGTGCGACGGCGTCGTCGCGAGCGTGTTGAAGTCGCCGTGGGCGTCGAAGTACACCAGCGCGAGGTCCGGCTCGAGGGGCAGCGCTCCCGCGATGGTCCCCGCGACGAGCGTGCACTCGCCGCCGAGGACGGCGCAGGTGGCCCCGGCGCGCAGCGACGTCCCGACCGCGTCGGCGAGAGTTCGGCACGACTCGCGCGCGGCCGTGACCCAGCGGTCGCGGGGGTTGAACGGTATCCGGACGTGCTTCTCGGGACCGAGCCGCCTGGTGAAATGCTCGGCCAGCGCGCCAGGTGCGGCCGCCATCCCCGCAAAGCGTGTCTCCGTGACCACACCGGCCTCGAAGAGATGCAGCGGACGAGCCGCCATTTGTGGGCGCATGTTAGCCCGGCGGGCAGCCAGACAGGAAGCCGCCGGGCCAGCAGCGCGGCCCTTAGATCAGCGGATGAAACCGGTCTGGTTCAACGCCAGGCAGATGATCGCGATGGCCGAGAGCGGGAGCCTGGACCACTGTCCGCCGGGGATGAGCATGAGGATGCCGCAGATGAGCGCGATGACCGCGAGGATGACCGAGACCGTCACTCCGCACCTCCGCGCGACTGAGTGCTCGCCGAGCGTGCACGCGCCGTGCCCGTTAGTCGCCAAGCGAGGTGAGAAGGCGGTCGATCGCCGCCAGGCCGGCGTGGAGCACGCGCGTTTCCATGCCGTAGCCGATCCGCAGGTGCCGCTCGGCCCGGAAGTGGATCCCGGGCACGACCATCGTCGAGTACTCGCGTATGAGGCGGTCGACGAAGGGCATCGAGTCGATCGGGAACCGGTAGCTGAAGAAGCAGACACCACCCGCGCGCGGCGGCGTCCAGTGCAGCTCGCGCGAGTGCGTGGTGGCCCAGTCCTCGAGGCCCGGCCAGCGCTCGTTCAATAGGTAACGCGCGCGCTTGACGAGCTCGTCGCGCCGCTCGAGCGCGACCTCCGCGAGCGTCTCGGAGAGCGTCGCCGGCGCGATCGTCGTGTAGTCCTTCAATCGGAGCGTCGCCTGCACCTGCTCGAGTGGAGCGACGAGCCAGCCGATGCGCAGACCGGGTAGGCCGTAGACCTTCGAAAGGCCGCCGGTCACGACGATCCGCTCGCCGCGACCCGAGAACGACGTGCACTCCTCGCCGTCCAGCTCGGCGCCGCGATACACCTCGTCGGAGAGGATCCACGCGCCGTGCCGCGCGGCGATCGCCACGACGCGATCGATCTGCGTGCGCGAGAGCACCTGGCCGGTCGGATTGTTCGGCGTGCACACGCACACCAGGCGCGTCTTGTCGCTCACCGCCGCCTCGAGCGCGTCGAGGTCGATCGTCCATCCGCGCTCCTCGCGCAGCCACACCTCACGCACCCGCGCGCCGAGGCCCTGCGCGATGCCGTGCGCCTGCATGTAGTTCGGCATCACGACGACGACCTCGTCGCCCGCCGAGACCAGCGTCGTCAGCGTGAGGTAGTTCGCCTCGCTCGTGCCGGTGGTGACGACGACGTTCTCGGGACCGTTGCCGGGGTGGAACGCCGCGACGAGCGCGCGCGTCGGCTCGCGGCCGACCCCCTCGGCGTATCCGAGCTTCGTGCGCAGCAGCTCTCTGTTATCGCGCGTGGCCTCCTCGAGCGACATCGCCTCGACACCCGATTCGGAGAGGTCGTACTTCACGCGGTGTTCCCACGTGGATTGCATACGCTCCATGTCGAAGGCGGGGAACTTGCTCAATCTCTCGCCTTCGGCGAGGAGACGCGCTCAAGGCTGGTGGACTCGCTCGTCGCGGGTAAACCGCTCCTCGCTCGTCTGAGCTTCACGGCCAGACGATACTTGCCGCGCAATGCGCCGTATCGGTCACCGGGGCGCGATGGGCCATGCTCCGGAGAACACGATCGCGTCGTTCCAGAAAGCGCTCGATCTCGGATGCGATGAGATCGAGACCGACGTCTGGCTGATGGACGACGGCCGGCTACTCGTCTCGCACGATCGGCCGACCCGGAGCGATGCCCTCTCGCTCGATCAAGTGCTGGACTTTTGCCGTGGCCGCATCGGCGTCAACGTCGAGCTCAAGAGCGAGGCAAGCGAGGCGGCGGCCCGCGACACCGGGGCACGCGTCGCGGCGCGGCTCGCGCAGCGTGGCGACGCGGACGCCTACGTCTCGAGCTTCTGGTGGTCCGCGCTCGAAGGCGCGTTCAGCGCGGCGCCAAACGTGCGGCGCGCATTCCTCTTCGTCGCGTCACCGGAGCGGGCGGCGCTGCTCGAGAGCGCGGCGCGTCTTCAGCTCTGGGCGCTGCACCCCAACCGCGCGTACGTGACGTCCGACCTGGTTCGGGCCGCTCACGGCGCGGGCCTGCGCGTGCAGGCCTGGACCGTGAACGATGAGCGCGAGATCGCGACGTTCGCGTCGTGGGGTGTGCACGGGATCATGTCGGACTTCCCGGAGCGGGTGCCGAAGGGGTAGCCACCGTTGCCCAGCCCCGCGCGCGGTCGACGGCGCGCAACCAGCCCGCGTACAGAAGCTCGCGCTCGTCTTTCGACATCGCCGGCTCGTAGCGGGCCGAAACGGCGCGGCGTCGGCGTAATTCGTCGGGCGTGTCCCACATGCCGACCGCGAGCCCCGCCAGGAACGCCGCGCCGAGCGCGGTCGTCTCGCTCGTCGCGGCGACCTCGACCGGGATGCCGAGGACGTCGGATTGGAACTGCATCAGAAAGCGATTCGCGGTGCTCCCGCCGTCAGCGCGTAGGACCGCGATCGGCTGCCCCGCGGCGCGCATCGCCTCGACCAGATCGCGCGTCTGGTACGCGATGCTCTCGAGCGCCGCGCGCGCGAAATGCGCGCGTGTGGTCGCGCGCTCGAGTCCGATGAGGAGTCCGCGCGCGTACATGTCCCAGTGCGGCGCGCCCAGTCCGGTGAACGCGGGCACGAAGTACACGTTGTCGTTCCCGGCAATGCTGGTCGCGAGTGTCTCCGTCTCGGCCGCGTCCCGGATGAGCCCGAGACCGTCGCGCAGCCACTGCACCGCCGCTCCGGTGATGAACGCGCTGCCTTCGAGCGCGTACGCCGCGCGCTCGCCCACCGCGCACGCGATCGTCGTCAGCAATCCGCCGCGCGCGGGCGCCGCGGTCGAGCCGGTATTCGCCAGCAGGAAGCATCCGGTGCCGTACGTGTTCTTCGCCTCGCCGGCCTCGAAGCACGTCTGGCCGAACAGCGCGGCCTGCTGATCGCCCGCGATGCCAGCGATGGGTATCGGCGCACCGAAATGGGTCGGGTCGCTCTCACCGAGGACGCCGCTCGACCGCACCGCCGATGGCAGCATCGCCCGCGGGATGTCGAGCGTCGCCAGCAGCTCGTCGTCCCACCGCCGGCGGTGGATGTCGAAGACCATCGTGCGCGAGGCGTTCGTCACGTCGGTCACGTGGATGCGACCCCCAGTGAGCTTCCACACCAGCCACGCGTCGATCGTGCCGAAGAGCAGCTCGCCCGCCGCCGCGCGCGCCTGGGCGCCGCGGACCTGGTCGAGGATCCAGCGCACCTTCGTCGCCGAGAAGTACGCGTCGATCACGAGACCGGTGCGCTCGCGCACCAGGTCTGCCAGGCCGCGCGCGCGCAGGTCCTCGCAGATCGCCGCGCTGGCTCGGCTCTGCCACACCACCGCGCGGTGGATCGGCCGTCCGGTGGTGCGCTCCCAGACCACGGTCGTCTCGCGTTGATTGGTGATGCCGATCGCGCTGACGTCGCGCGCGGCGATGCCCGCGGCGCTCAGCGCCTCGCGACCGACCGCGACCGTCGTCGTGAAGATCTCCTCCGGGTCGTGCTCCACCTGACCCGACGCCGGGTAGTGCTGCGCGATCTCCCGGTCCGCGAAGCCGCGCGCGGCACCGGACTCGTCGAACACGATCGCCGCCGATCCGGTCGTTCCCTGATCGAGGGCGAGGACGTACTTCACGGAGCGCTGAAGCGGCGCATCGGCTCGATCTCGCGGCAGTACGCGTCGATCTCGCTCTCGCGGCGTGCGCCGTCCCAGCCCAGCACGCCCGCGGTGAGCTCGGCGATGGCGTCGATCCGGTCGAGGGCCTGGCATTCGCCGAGACCGAGCGCCGTCCTACGGAGGAGCACGTCACCCAGCGTCATCGCCCACTCGGCGCGCACGGCGTGCACGACCTCCGCGGCGATGCCGCGGTGATGCGGGCACAGCGGCTCCGCGAGCCGCGCCTCAGCGGCGGCGAACGCGATCACGGCACGCGCTCGCGAGCCGTACAAGCCCTCGAGATAGGCGCGCGTCTCCTTGCTCGCGAGGCCGTCGGCCCCGGTCGCATCCGCTCGCGCGCCCGGAAGGAGCGTCTCGGCGGTCGCGCTGACGACGTGTCGGCCGAGCTTTGCCATCACCACGTTGGTGACCTCCTCGGCGATGTCGCGGTAGGCCGTGATCTTCCCGCCGACGACCGACAGCAGGCCGGCGACCCCCTCGCGCACCTCGTGGTCGAAGAGCGCGTGCTTGCGCGATACCTCTCCTTCGCGCACGCCCTCCTCGCGGACGAGCGCGCGGACACCGGCCCATGTGTAGTGGATGTCGTGGAAGGGGGCCTTGGGGAACGCGCGACGAGCCTCGGTCTGGAGGTAGCGCACGTCGTCCTCAGTGGCGGCCGCATCTCCGGGATCGCCGTCGTAGTCGGTGTCGGTGGTGCCGACGATGGTCTCCCCGCGCCACGGGAGCACGAAGAAGAGGCGCCCGTCGCTCCTGGCGAACAGCACGTGCGCCTGCTCGGTCGCGTGCGGTGTGACGAGATGGATGCCCTTCGTGAGACGCAGCAGCGGCGTGCCGTCGCGGCGCACCCGCGCGATCGTTCGGTCCAGCCACGGACCCGTCGCGTTGACGGTGAACCGCGCGCGCGCCGCGACATCCGTCGCGCCGATCTCGTCGCGGACGAGCGCGCCCGTCACGCGACCGTTCTCGCGCAGGTAGTCGCTCATTTTGGCGTGATTGAGGACGAGCGCACCGTGATCGGCCGCATCGATGACGTTCTCCAGGACGAGCCGCTCGATGAGCGGCACCTGCGCGTCGTAGAAGCGCCATGCGCCGACGAGCCCGTCGGGATCGAGCGCGGGCTCCGCGGCCAGCGTCGCCGCGCGGTCGAGCCAGCGTCGCTTGGGGAGGCTCTTGTCCAGCGAGAGCGCGTCGTACAGCTGCATGCCGATGCGCAGCTTCGCCCGGTAGGCGAGGCTCGGGCGGTACATCGGCAGGAGGAACGCCAGCGGGAAGACCAGGTGCGGTGCGATCCGCAGGAGGATCTCGCGCTCGCGCATGTCGCTGCGCACCAGGCCGAAGTCGAAGAGCTCGAGGTAGCGCAGCCCGCCGTGGATGAGGCGCGTCGGCCGCGAGCTCGTGCCCGACGCGAAGTCGTTCTGCTCGACGATCGTGACGGAAAGGCCGCGCATGGCGGCGTCTCGCGCGATGCCCGCCCCGATGATGCCGCCGCCGATGACGAGGAGGTCGACGGTGCGGTCGCTCAGCGACCGCACCGTCTCATCTCGGCTCTTTACGGGTTCGCCTTGTTGTATTTCTCGATCTGGGCGTTGATGTCCGCGACCGCCGCGTCGAGCGCGGCCTGTGAGGTGGCCTGACCGAGCAACACCGACTCGATCATCTTCTGCGTTCGCTGCCGCGCCTGCGGCATGACGCCGAGGACCGCGCCGTTCGTCGTGCGGTTCTGAGGCGAGTCACGGATCTCGTTCACCGCCGTCAGGAACTGGGGGTACTTCGCCGCCCATTCCTTGCTCGGTCCCTCGTTGTACGCGCCCTTCACGATGGGGTAGTAGCCCGTGTCCGACTGCCACTGCGCCTGTACCGCGGGCGTCAGCACGTACTTCACGAATTCCCAGGCCGCCTGCTGCTCGTCCGCCGGCCGGCTCTTCATGATGTAGAGCGAAGCGCCGCCGATGATGTTCCCGCCGTCCTTCGGCTTGCCGTCGGGCCGCGGGTACAGGCCGGTGCCGATCTGGAACTTGCCGGCGATCGTGTTGATGTGCCCGCGCAGCCGCGCGGTGCTCTCGATGTACATCGCCGTCTTGCCCGCGTTGAAGGCGTTCGCCGCGCCGTCGTTGTCGACGCCCGGGTTGAAGAAGTAGCCGCTGTCGACGCCGGCCTTCCACCAGTCGAGGATCGCCTTGCCCTGTGCGCTGTTCCACAGGACCTTCGTCGCGCGGTTGTCACGGCCGTTGCCGTTGTCGGCGTAGAGCGCGCCGGAGGTCGCCATCAGCTGCTCGAAGAGCCAGCCGTAGATCGACGGACCGAAACCGTAGCGAACCGTCGCTCCGCCCGAGTCCTTCTTGGTCAGCTTCTTCGCCGCGTCGGCCACTTCGGTGAAGGTGACCGGAGCTTTCTCGGGATCGAGCCCGGCGTCTTTGAAGGCGTCCTTGTTGTAGTAGAGGATCGCCGAGGACGAATTGAACGGCATGCTCTGCAGCTTGTCCTGGAACTTGTAATAGTTGATGACCGCCGGCTCGAAATCGGCAGTCGAGAACTTGTCGCGGTCGATGAACGCCTGCATCGGCACGATCTGCCCGCTATCGCGCATATACGCCTGGCCGATGTCGTACACCTGCACCAGCGCGGGCGCCGCGTTCGACGCGATGGCTGTGTTCAGCTTGGCCAGCAGGTCGTCGTAATTCCCCTGGAAGATCGGTTCGACCTTGATGCCGCCCTGGCTCTTGTTGAAGCCGTCGACGATCTTGTTCACCGCGTCGCCGTTGACACCCGACATGGCGTGCCACCACGTGATCTTGGCGGCAGGCTTGATGTCCTTCCCCGGAGCCTGCGCGCTCGTGTCGCCGCCGGGTCCGGCGCCGCCACACGCGGCGGCGGCCACGATGAACGCGAGCGCGATCCCTGTGAGTCTGCGCATGTTCCCCTCCATCTGCGTGCCTATCCCTTGACCGCGCCGGCGGTCAGGCCTCGGATGAGCTGGCGTTGACCCAGCACGAGCAGGACGAGCGTCGGCACGGCGACCATGATGACACCAGCCATGACCAGGCCCCACCGCAGCGTCTCCTCGAACCGGAGCTGCGCGATGCCGACTTGCGTCGTGCGCATGAGTGTCTGGTTCGTGATGAGCAGCGGCCAGAAGTACTGGTTATAGGTCGAGAGGAAGCCGTAGATCGCGACGGTGCCGAGCGCGGGTCGCGCGAGCGGCAGCACCATCGAGCGGAAGAAGCGGAAGGACGACGCGCCGTCGATCCGCGCGGAGTCCCAGAGCTCCCGCGGGATCTGCAGGAACGCCTGCCGGAGCAGGAACGTTCCGAACGCCGTCGCCATGAACGGCACGGCCAGCCCCTGATACGTGTCGAGCCAGCCGATCGTGCGGATCGTGATGTAGTTCGGGATGATCGTGGCCTCCCACGGGATCATCAGCGTGCTGAGGAACAGGAAGAAGAGCGCCGTCCGCCCACGGAACGTCAGGAACGAGAAGGCGTATGCGGCGAGGCTCGCCGTGACCAGCTGTCCGGCGACGACCGCCGTTGATACCACAAAGCTGTTCACGAGGTAACGGCCGATCGGGATGGTCGCGAGCACGCTCGCGTAATTGTCGAACGTCGGTCTCGACGGCACGACCGTCGGCGGGAACGTCGCGATCTCGGATTCGCTCATGAAGGAGTAGGCGAGGGCGAGCAGCAGTGGGAACGCCACCAGCAGGGAGCCGATCGCCAGCAACGCGTACGTGCCGATGCGGCGCAGGGGCAGCGGTCGCGCGCGTCGGCTGCGGCCGACGCTCCCCTCCTCACTCATTGGTAATGCACACGACGCTCGACGAAGCGGAACTGGATCAGCGTCAGCGCCAGGACGAGCGCGAACAGGATGACCGCCTGCGCGCTCGCATAGCCGAACTGGAAGTTCTGGAATGCATCGAGATAGATGCTGTAGACGAGTACCCGCGTCGTGTCGACCGGGCCTCCGCGGGTGAGCAGGTGGATCTGGGTGAACGCCTGCAACACGCCGATCGTGTCGACCACGAGAAGGAAGAACAGCGAAGGCGAGACCATCGGGATCGTGATGCGCGTGAACATCCGCAGGCCGCGCGCGCCGTCGAGCCGCGCCGCCTCGTAGATCTCCTCGGGGACACCCTGAAGACCCGCGAGCAGCACGATGATGTTCGTGCCCAGAGTCAGCCAGATCGTCGTGATCGACACGGCGATGATCGCCGTCGTCGGCTGAATGAGCCATTCCGGACCGTGGATGCCGACGCGCGAGAGGACGTAATTCAGGAGCCCAAGACTCGGGTTGAAGAGGAGCAGCCAGATGAGCGCGCCGACAGCGGCCGAGATCGCGATCGTGCTCGCCATCATCGTGCGGAAGACGTTGATGCCGCGCAGCCGCTGGTTCAGCGCGACCGCGAGCACGAGCCCGAGCGCGATGCCGATGGGGACCGTGTACAGGGCGAATATCGCCGTCGCGAGCAGTCCGGTGTGGAAGGTGGGCGACGCGAACAGCTCGAGGTAGTGATCGAGACCGGCGAACGTCGTCGTCGTTCCCGTCGCGCGCGTGTTGAAGAAGCTGAGGTAGACCGTGCGGCCGAGCGGGATGAACACGAACGCCGCGAACAGAACGAGCGATGGGGCGAGATAAGCCAGACCGGTCGCGAGCTCCGTGGTCTCGCGCCGGCTCAACCGCATCACCGTCGCGGCATCGTAGCGCCCGCCGCTATCTCCAACAGGTCGGTGAGGATCGCGTACGCGACCTGGTCGACGTGCGGGTCGTGCAGCTGCACGGCGACGCGGCCGGCGAGGTCGGTATCGAGCACGAGGCCCATGGAGAACCCGTCGACCGCATAGAGCGGATCCAGCGGACGCAGCACGCGCGGCCCGAACGATGCCGTGACAGCGGCATCTCGGCGCGTCACCTCGATGAGCGGCCGGAGGCGATCGCCCACGTCCGCGGCGGCTCGCGCGGCGTCGGCCGCGCGCTCGTCGATCGGCTCCCGCGCGACGTCCTCCGGCCGCAGGTCCGCGTCCATGAGGACGTTCGCCAGGATCGTCGCCTTCGCCGCGGCGTCGTGTCCCTCGAGATCGTTGCGCGGATCGGCCTCGGCGATGCCGAGCCGCTGTGCCTCCGCGAGCGCGCCGGCGAAGGTCGCGCCGCCCGCGCAGGCGCTGACGATGTGATTGCAGGTGCTCGATACGATCCCGCGGATCGCCGTGATCTTCGCCAGCGGGAGCGCGGCGCGCCGGAGCGTGAAGACCGGCAGGCAGTCCGCGAGCGTCGCCTCGAATCGGAGCAGCCGGCCGCGCTCGCGCGCGGTCGCATCGAGCTCGCGGTAGGCACGCGCGATGGGGCCCTTGTTCGCCGTCACGACGTGCATCCCGGCGGCGAGCGCCTCGCGTATGTGGGTGAGCGCGGGCTCTCCGGTGACCGGATCGAGCGTCGTCATCTCCACCAGCACGTCGGCGGGCAGCTCGCGCATCGGCGGCGGCGCGCCCAGCGGTAGATCGGTACCGGCGAGCAGCGTCGCGAGGTCGATCCCGCGCGCATCGACCACGGCCCCGTGCCGTTTCGTGGCGAGCGCGGTGACCGTGAACGGCGCGTCGGTCTCGAGGAGCATCCGCGCGAGCGCGCGCCCGACGTTGCCGAACCCGTAGAGAGCGAGCCGCACGCCGGCCAAGGTAATCGCGCCGCCTTCGCGGCGTCATCTGCTTGGCGTGTGCGCTTCGCGCACGCCGCAGTATCCTCGTTCGAGATACGCGTCCTCGCGGGGCACCCCGGTCATTCCGGGGCGCCCCTTTTCGGCGTCCATGGATGACGTCCATGCATAAAAGGAGAAGGCTCTGGTGCGCCTGGCGAAGCTCTTCGAGCGCTCCTCGCCGCCGCGCGCGGACCGCCTGGTCATAGGACTGGGGAATCCCGGCGACGGCTACGCGAACACGCGGCACAACGTCGGATGGCAGGTCGCCAGCCGACTCGCGAAGCGCGCGCGCCTGGAGTTCGGGATCAAGGCCGCGGACGCGCGCATCGCCGAGGGCTCGCTCGGTGACGCGCGCATCGCGATCGCGCGGCCGCAGACGTTCATGAACGACAGCGGCCGTGCCGTTCGTAAGCTGCTCGACCGCTATCGACTGGCGCCGGCCGATCTTCTCGTCGTCTACGACGACGTGGATCTTCCACTGGGCAAGGTGCGGCTGCGCGAGCGTGGCGGTCCGGGGACGCACAACGGGATGCGCTCGATCGTGTCGGCGATCGGCGAGGGCTTCCCGCGCCTGCGCATCGGCGTCGCGCCGGCCGATCCGACGCGCGAGATCGAACGCGATCTCGCCAAGTACGTGCTCGCCCCGTTCGAGGCGGACGAGCGGCCCGAGGCCGACCGCGTCATCGACAAGGCCGCGGAAGCCGCCGAGGTCGCGATGCGCGAGGGCGTCCGCCGCGCGATGGACCGCTTCAATGGCTAGCGCCACGGCACTCGGATCGGGCGCGCGCCTGGGCGGGATCCTCTCGCTCGCTGATCGCAGCGCGGGCTTCCGCGATCTCGTCTCACGCCTCGAGCATCGGAACGCCGTCGCGATCGCCGACGCGCCCGCGGGCGCGCGCGCGTTCGCGTGGGCCGCACTGGTCGACGGCGCGCGGCGGACGGTCACGCTCGTAGCGCCGAGCGAGGACCGCGCGCGGCGCTGGCGCGCCGAGCTCGCCGGATGGCTGGGCGATGAGCGCGTCCTCTCGCTCCCGGAGCGCGAGACGATGCCGTACGAGATCGGCTCCGCCTCCGCGAGCGCGATCCATCAACGCCTGCTGACTCTCTGGCGGGCGCACACCGCGATCGAGCCGGTCGCGATCGTCGCGTCGCTGCGCGCACTGCTCCAGCACACCATCGGCCCCGACGATCTGCGGCGCCGCGGGCGGACGCTCCGCGCAGGGGACAAGCTCGCGTGGAACGAGACGGCGGCGTGGCTCTTCGATCTCGGGTACGAGCCGGTCGCCGAGGTCAGCGATCCGGGAAGCTTCTCGCGCCGCGGCGGCATCTTCGACGTCTATCCCGCCTCCGCCGAGATGCCCGTGCGCGTCGAGCTGTTCGGCGACGAGATCGAGACGCTGCGCCACTTCGATCCGGTCACGCAGCGCTCGCAGGATCCGGTCGAGACGGTCGACATCCTGCCCGCGCGCGAGTACTCGCTCGAGCGCGGACCCGAGCTCGCCGATCGGCTCGCGAAGGCCGGGTGGGAAGGCGCGCGTGATGGCGACGAGCTGCGTCCATACGCGGAGATCGTCGACGCCTTGCGCGAAGGGCGCGTCGCTCCGGGCATCGACGCGTTCGCCTCGGCGCTAGGCGCGACCGCATCGCTTTTCGATCATCTGAGCGATCGCGCGACCGTCGTCTTCGAAGATTCGGTCGAGCTCGGGCTCGCGCACGACGCGCACGAGGCGCAGGCCGACGAGCGCCGCGAAGAGCTGCGCGAGCAGGGCCTGCCCGTCGTGGCCTTCCCGCCACCGTACGTGCCCCGCGACCGCATCGACACGTCGGCAGCCGAGCACGGGACGGTCCGCGTACGTCCCGACACGGATGCGCTACGCCTTGCCTGGACCGGCGCGCCGTCGTACGCCGGTCGGCTCGACCAGTTCCTGACCGAGGTCGCCGCGCAGGGGCGCGATCTGCGCGTCATCGCCTCGCCGCAGGCGGCGCGGCTGTCCGAGCTGCTCGCGGACCGCGACGTCACCGCGACGCCTCGGGAGACCGTCGCCGATCCGCCCGAGGCGGGCGCGCTCGTCCTCGCGCACGTCCCGCTCGCGGAGGGCTTCGCGATCCCGGAGCTCGGCCTGCGCGTCTTCACCGACGCGGAGGTCTTCGGCTTCCGGAAGCCGCGACATCCCGAGCGCCGCCGCCGCCGCGTCGCGGTCGGATCGTTCCTCTCCGATCTGAAGCCGGGAGACCACGTCGTTCACGAGGACCATGGGATCGCGCGGTTCGAGCGGTTCGTGACCAAGGAGATCGTCGGCGTCGTCCGCGAGTACCTCGAGCTGCGCTTCGCGGGCACCGACGTCATAGCGCTGCCGACCGAACGCATCGACCGGGTCACCCGGTACGTCGGCGGCACGCCGCCGGCACTCTCCGCGCTCGGCGGCCGCGACTGGGCCGCGACGAAGCGGAAGGCGAAGAAGGCGGTCGAGGACATCGCGCGCGAGCTGCTGCGCCTGTACGCCGCGCGCGAGACGATCCACGCGTACGCGTTCGCCAAGGACACCCCCTGGCAGATCGAGATGGAAAACGCCTTCCCGTACACGGAGACGCCCGATCAGCTGCAGGCGATCGAGGACACCAAGCGCGACCTGGAGCGCCCGCGTCCGATGGACAGGCTCGTCGTCGGCGACGTCGGCTACGGGAAGACGGAGGTCGCGCTGCGCGCCGCCTTCAAAGCGGTGCAGGATGGCAAGCAGGTCGCGGTCCTCGTGCCGACGACCGTCCTCGCGCAGCAGCATTACGAGACCTTCGTCGAGCGGCTCGCGACCTACCCGGTCCATGTCGCGATGCTCTCGCGGTTCAAGACGCCGACCGAGCAGCGCGAGGTCATCTGGGACATCGAGAAGGGCGAGGTCGACATCGTCATCGGCACGCATCGGCTCTTGCAGAAGGACGTGCGCTTTCGCGATCTCGGCCTCCTCGTCATCGACGAGGAGCACCGCTTCGGCGTGAAGCACAAGGAGCGCCTCAAGCAGATGCGCACGGAGGTCCACGTGCTCTCGATGACGGCGACGCCGATCCCGCGAACGATGCACATGGCGCTCTCGGGCGTGCGCGACATCAGCGTCATCGAGACGCCACCGGAGTCGCGCCAGCCGATCGAGACCCACGTCGTCGAGCGCAGCGACGACGTCTTGCGCGAAGCGATCCTCCGTGAGCTCGACCGCGGCGGACAGGTCTACTACGTGCACAACCGCGTGCAGGGCATCGAGCACGAGACGCAGCGATTGCGCGCGCTGGTGCCGAAGGCGCGTTTCGTCGTCGCACATGGACAGATGGACGAACGCAGGCTGGAGCGCGTGATGGTCGAGTTCGCCGACGCCGAGCACGACGTGCTCGTGTGCACGACGATCATCGAGTCGGGACTCGACATCCCCAACGTGAACACGATCGTCATCAACCGCGCCGGCCAGCTCGGGCTTGCGCAGCTCTACCAGCTGCGTGGCCGCGTCGGCCGCAGCGCCGCGAAGGCGTATGCGTACCTCCTGCATGCGAAGGAGGAGCGCCTCAGCGACGACGCCCGCAAGCGGCTGCAGGCGGTGTTCGAGGCGAGCGAGCTCGGCGCCGGCTTCAAGATCGCGATGCACGATCTGGAGATCCGCGGGGCCGGGAACATCCTCGGCGCGGAGCAGCACGGCCACGTCGCGGCGGTGGGCTTCGAGCTCTACGCGCAGCTACTCGAGGAGGCGGTGAACGAGCAGCGCGGCGCACCGAAGGCCGAGGCGCTACCCGAGGTCACGATCGACCTCGCGCTCTCGACCGCGATCCCCGACGAGTACGTACCCAGCCGACAGCGCAAGCTCGAGCTGTACCGACGCATCGCCGAGCTGCGCTCGCTCGACGACCTCGTCGCGCTTCGGGACGAGCTGCGCGACCGCTACGGCGCGCCGCCCGAGCCGGTGCGCAACCTCCTCTACGGCCTCGAGGTGAAGCTGCGTGCCGTCGCTGCCGGCGCGACCGAGGTCCGTGCACGCGGTCCCGAGCTGCGGGTCGTGCTCGCGCAGGACATCACACCGCGCCAGCGCGCGTCCGTCGCCCGGGCATTCCCCAAGGCGCAGGCCGGGCAGCGGCAGGTCCGGCTTTCGGTGCTCGACACACGCGGCGACTGGCGCGACGCGCTAACGCGACTGCTCGATCTCGTCGCGGCGTGAGCATGAGACCGCGGTGTCCTTGAATCGGCATCCCGCCGGAACTAGCGTGGCGCCCGATGCGGCTCGTTCCGGCATTGGCTCTCGTCGCGATGATCGTCGTATCGGCCTGCGGCGGCTTCGCGGCGAAGGGCACGGCAGAGGATGCGGTCGCGCGCTTTCATCAGCAGCTCGACGGCGAGCGCTGGGACGAGATGTGGGAGGAGGCCGACGACCTCTTCAAGGGTTCCACGACACGTGTGAAGTTCACCGAGCTGTTCGCGGCCATTCACCGCAAGCTGGGCAACGTGACGAGCTCCAAGCAGACCGGATTCTTCAGTCGGGATCAGGTCGGCACGAATGCCGGAAGCTACGTCGAGATGACGTACGAGACCGAATTCGCGGAAGGCCGGACGGAGAAATTCAACTGGCGCGTGTACGGTCAAGGGGTCCGGCTCGTCGGCTACAACGTCAACTCGTCCGCCTTGATCACGAACTAGCCACGGCGGAGACGCCGTGATCTGGATATTCGTGGCGCTCCTCGTCGGCTGGGGCAACGCGGGCTCTTTGGTGCTCGGCGGCACCGCGCGTCTTCCCGGTGGAAGCTGGGCCTTCGTCGTCAGTGGCCTCGTCTTGGTGGCCATCTCGCTCGCGATCGCGCGCCGCGCGGGACTCGATGCCGCCGCCTTGGGGCTCCGTCCGACGGGATGGTGGCGCGGCGCGGCTGTCGGCGCCGTCGCCGGTGCCGCGATCGCCGGTCTCGGCATCCTCGGCCTGCAGCTGGCGTCCATCGTCGTCGGCGGGCCAGTGGTCTATGACCCACTGCGCGGCATCACTGAAGGCGATCTCGCGCGACACGTCCTTGTCTTCTTGCCGCTCGGCGCGGTGTTGCCCGAGGAGATCGCGTTCCGCGGCGCGCTCGTCGGACTCCTATGGAAGAGCGGCGCCCGCCGCGCGATCCTCGGCTCCGCCGCCGCGTTCGCGCTCTGGCATGCGGCGGTCGCCGTCGTGACCGTCGACAGCACGACGATCGCGCCGCCGTCCCCATGGTTCCTGCCGGCGATCGCCGGCGCTCTCGCCGTCGTGTTCGCCGGCGGTCTCGCGCTCGCGTGGCTGCGGCTGGCGACGGAGACGCTCGCCTCGACGATCGCCGCGCACTGGGCGTTCAACGCGACACTGCTGCTCGGACTCTGGATGACGTTGCCCGTGCCGGTGCCGAACGCGTGAGCCGTATCGGCATCGATCTCGACGATGTCATCGCGGTCTGCGCGGTGCCATACCTGCGAAAGTTCGCCGAGGAGTTCGGCGTCGAGCTGCCCGACGAACGGGAGATCGGTTGGCATCTCCTTCAGCAGCTGGACGTCACGCCCGAACAGCGCGACCGCTTTCGCATCAAGCTCTACGAGGGGACGTTCTTCTCCGAGCTCGACGTGTACGAGGACTGTCCGGCGGTGCTCGAGCAGCTCGTGAGCGCGGGCCACGAGCTCTTCTTCGTGACGGCGCGCGCCGAACGACGCCGGATGATCACCGAGACCTGGCTGCGCGAGAAGGGGCTCCTCGACTACGCGAAGGCCGTGCACCTGAAACCAACGGGCGACTTCCGTCCTGACTATCCGCGCGGCCGGTACGACGCGGAGGGGTCTGCTCAGTACAAGACCCGTCTGGCGAACGAGCTGCGCCTAGACCTCTTCTGCGAGGACGACGTGATCATCTCGAAGACGCTCGCGGAGGCGGGGATCCGCGTCCTGCTGTTCGACCAGCCGTGGAATCGTGACGTGGAGCATCCGCTCATCACGCGCGTCCTCGGATGGTCGAACGTGGCCGAGCGCCTCATTCCCGCATGAGCGCGCCGGTCACGATCTATTTCGTGAGGCACGGCGAGAGCGAGGCGAACGCCGCGCGGCGCTTCGCCGGTCGCAGCGACAGCCCGCTGACCGAGCGCGGCCGGCGCCAGGCGGAGGCGATCGCGGACGAGCTTGCCAAGATCCACATTGACCGGATCGTCTCGAGCCCGCTCGCGCGCTGCCGCGACACCGCGATCGCCATCGCCCGCAGGCACCAGCTCCCGGTCGACCTCGAACCCGATCTCGTGGAGATCGATGTCGGCGACCGCACCGGCACGCCGTTCGACGAAGCGCGGGGCCTGCCGAATTGGCGTGACGACGGGTTCGTCGCGTGGCCCGGCGGCGAGACGCTGGAGACGGTCATCGAGCGCGCGCTGCGCGCGATCGGCCGCATCACGACGCAGAACTCCGGCCAGACCGTGCTGCTCGTCGGACACGGCGGTGTCACACGGATTCTGATGAGCCACTTCCTCGGCATCCTGCCGATCCTCGATCGCACTCCCGCGACCAACACGAACGTGAGCGTTGTGGCGACCGATGGCGTGACCCATCGCGTCGAGCGATTGTTCACCGACTCTCACGTGCTCTAATCGCGCCGCTTCGTTGCGCTCATCTGCTTGGCGTGTGCGCTGCGCGCCACGCCGCAGTAGGCTCTCGCCCGTGGCCGTGACGACGAAGGACCTCGCGACGCGCATCCGCGACATCCCGGACTTTCCCAAGCCGGGCATCCTGTTCAAGGACATCACGACGCTGTTGAAGGACGGCGAATCCTTCAAGGCGGCGATCGACGGGCTCATGGAGCGCATCGGCAAACGCGACATCGACGTCGTCGTCGGCATGGAGTCGCGTGGATTCATCTTCGGGGCGCCGATCGCTTACCACCTGGGCGTCGGTTTCGTCCCGGTCCGCAAGCTGGGCAAGCTGCCGGCCGACGTCGTGAGCGTCGAGTACGACCTCGAGTACGGGTCGGCGACGCTCGAGATGCACCGGGACGCGATCAAGCCCGGCGCGAAGGTCCTGATCGTCGACGATCTGCTCGCGACCGGGGGCACCGTCGCGGGGACGATCGAGCTGGTGAAGCAGCTGAGAGGCGAGATCGTCGCGCTGGCTTTTCTCATCGAGCTCCTTGCGCTGAAGGGGCGCGACAAGCTGACCGGCTACGACGTCGTCACGCTCATCTCCTACTGAGCTAGACTTCATTGCCTGACCGGCGGAGGCCCGCTTGGTCCTTTGATAAGGAGGACCGATGACCGCGGCCCCGCTCCTGCCCGAGATCAAAGTCGAAGAACAGCCTCCGGCCGAGCGCGCCCGCGCGTTCCTCGAACGCGACCGCCTCATGGCGGCGTACGCGCTCGCCGACATCGACGCCGCCGAGATCGAGCGCGCGCGTTGGTGGACCGCCACGCGTGACGGCGAAACGACGGCGTGCGTGCTCGTCGTCGAAGCCCTGCCGTTCCGGCCGTGCTTCGCGACGGGCGAGACCGAGGCGCTCGCGGAGATCTTCCGCGAGGGCATCCACGAGCCGCGCCTCGTCGTCGCGACCCCGCCGTCAGGACGCATCGCCGTGGAGAGCGTGTACCGCTTCGAGCGCGTCGATCGGATGCACCGCATGGCCATCGAGCTGCGGCGATTCAGGCCGCGCGTCACACATCAGGTGATGCGCCTCGGCCCGGACCGGCTCGAGGACGTCGTCGACCTGTACGGTCACGCGTCGCGCACGTACTTCACGCCCGAACGCCTCGAGCGGGAGATCTACTTCGGCGTGTACGTCGGCACGACGCTGGTCTCGGCCGCAGGCACGCACGTGCGCTCGCGCCGCTCGAACGTCGCCGCGGTCGGCAACGTCCTCACGCGCGTCGCCTACCGCAATCGCGGGATGGCCACCTCGTGCACGTCCGCGGTGACCGAGGCCGCCTTCGAGGAGCACGCCGACGTGGTGTTGAACGTACGTCAGGACAACGAGGTCGCGATCGCGGTCTACCAACGACTGGGCTACCGCATGCACGGGCAATTCCTCGAGGGCCCGGCGGTGCGGCGGTCGACCTGGGATCGGATCCTTGGGAGGATGAGATGAGCACGACGGTGAAGCCCGAGCACGACGTCGTCGATGTCGGACTGGCCGAAGCCGGAGCGAGACGCGTCGAGTGGGCGAGTCGCGAGATGCCGGTCCTCGCGCGGATCCGCGAGCGCTTCGCGAAGACGCGTCCCCTCGCCGGCCTCCGCATCGGAGCCTGCCTCCACGTGACCGCCGAGACGGCGAACCTCATGCTCGCGCTCCGCGACGGCGGCGCGTCGGTCGGGCTGTGCGCGTCGAATCCGCTGTCGACGCAGGACGACGCCGCGGCCGCGCTGGTCGTACGGGAAGGCATTTCCGTCTACGCGCGCAAGGGCGAGGACCGCGATAGCTACTACTCGCACATCAACGCCGTGCTCGCGAGCGCGCCGCAGATGACGATGGATGACGGCGCGGATCTGGTGACGGAGCTGCACACCAAGCGGCGCGAGCTCCTGTCCGACGTGCGCGGCGGTACGGAAGAGACGACCACCGGCGTCACTCGGCTACGCGCGATGGCGAGCGCAGGCGTGCTCGCGTATCCGATCGTCGCGGTGAACGACGCGATGACCAAGCACCTCTTCGACAACCGCTACGGGACCGGACAATCCGCGGTCGACGGCATCCTCCGCGCGACGAACCTCCTCCTAGCTGGCAAGACGGCGGTCGTCGTCGGTTACGGCTGGGTCGGGCGGGGCATCGCAAGCCGCCTGCGCGGCATGGGCGCGATCACGATGGTCTGCGAGGTGGACCCGCTGCGCGCGCTCGAGGCGGCGATGGACGGATTCGAAGTGACGACGATCGTCGCTGCCGCGAAGCGCGGCGACCTCTTCGTCACGGCCACCGGCAACGTCAACGTCATCGGCCGCGAGGCGATCGCGAATCTGAAAGATGGCGCCATTGTCGCGAACGCCGGGCACTTCAACGACGAGATCGACCTCGGTTTCCTGACCAGCCAGGCGGCCGCATGCCGCGAGCTTCGTCCCTTCGTGCAGGAGTACCGGCTCCGCGACGGTCGCGGCGTGATCGTGCTGGGAGAGGGCCGTCTGGTGAATCTCGCGGCCGCGGAGGGGCACCCGCCGTCGGTCATGGACATGTCGTTCGCGAATCAGGCGCTCGCGATCGAATACCTGATGAACAACGCCGGCAGCCTTGCGCCGCAGGTCTACCCTGTCCCCCGCGAGCTCGACGAGCAGATCGCTCGCGACAAGCTCGAGGCGATGGGCATGCGGATCGACGCGATGACGCCGGAGCAGGCCGAGTACGCGAAGTCATGGAAGGCGGGAACGTAACGAGTGAGCAGCTCCTTCATGTCGGCGGAGCGCGTCCTGTTCACGAGCGAGTCGGTGACCGAGGGCCATCCCGACAAGCTGTGCGATCAGATCTCCGACGGCATGCTCGACGAGTGCCTACGGCAGGATCCCGATTCGCGCGTCGCCTGCGAGACCGCGACCACGACGGGCACGATCCTGGTCTGCGGTGAGATAACGACGAAGGCGTGGGTCGACGTGCCCGCGCTGGTACGCGGGATCGTGATGGACATCGGCTACGTGGACGCGAACTACGGATTCGACTATCAGAGCTGCGGCATCCTCACCGCGATCAAGGAACAGTCCAGGGAGATCGCCCAGGGCGTCAACGAGTCGGCCGAGGCGCGTGAGGGTGTCGATCCACACGAGCTTGGCGCGGGCGATCAGGGGATGATGTTCGGGTTCGCGGTCCGCGAGACCGAAGAGCTGATGCCGCTGCCGATCACGCTCGCGCACGCGGTCGCGAAAGAGCTCGCGGCCGCGCGCAAGGCCAAGCGCCTGCCATACCTGCGACCGGACGGTAAGACGCAGGTCACCGTCGAGTACGCGCAGGGCCGCCCGCAGCGCGTGCACACCGTCGTCGTGGCCGCCCAGCATGACCCGGGAATTCTCTCTTCACGCATCGAGGCGGACATCCGCGACGTCGTCGTCAAGGCCGCGATCCCCGAGCGCTGGCTCGACGCGAAGACCCGCTATCTCGTGAACGGCACCGGATCGTTCATCGTCGGCGGTCCCATGGGCGACGCGGGCCTCACCGGCCGCAAGATCATCGTCGACACCTACGGCGGGTACGCGCGCCATGGTGGCGGCGCGTTCAGCGGCAAGGACCCGACAAAGGTCGACCGATCCGCCGCGTATGCGGCACGTTACGTCGCGAAGAACATCGTCGCGGCCGGCCTCGCCGATCGATTCGAGGTCCAGATCGCGTACATGATCGGCCACGCGCGGCCGGTCTCGCTCAACGTCGAGACGTTCGGCACCGGAAAGGTGAGCGATGATGTGTTGAAGAAGCTCATCGACGACCACTTTGACTTCCGTCCCGGCGCGATCATCGATCAGTTCAAGCTGCGACGCCCGATCTACCGGCAGACGGCCACCTACGGACACTTCGGCCGACCGGACCTGGACCTTCCCTGGGAACGGACCGACTTCGCGGAAAGGCTTGCCCGCGCCGCCGGAGCGAAAGCAGCGCTCGCCTAGCCGCTCGGCTCCCGGCACGTCGGCCTGCGTCTTGCACGTACGCCATGGACTTCCTTGTGGAAAAGGAGTGCTGCATGGCCAATTCGAAAATGGTTGCGCGCGTTCCCGGTACCGCCTGGGGTGGCGTGCTCGGCGGATGGCTCGCGACCATCGGCGCATCGGTGATCTTCGCGCCGGTCGTCGCGGGAGTGGTCGCCGGCATCGGCGCGCCCACCGATCGCAACGATCTGTCCCTCGCGGTCCCCGTCGTTCTCGGACTCTTTCTTTCGTACATCGTCGGCGGATACGTCGCCGGACGGATGGCGGGCTATCGCACCAGCTGGCACGGCATGATGACCGCGTTCTTCTCTCTCTTCGTCTTGCTCGTGCTGATGCTGCTGGGCGCGGCAGCGGAGAACGGGATATTCGCCTCCTCGGGCATCCGCTCGGCAGCGGACATCGTGCCCGGTGTGCGCGATCTGAATCTCTACGCCTTCGGTGACGCGCTCACCTTCGGCGCGATCCTCGGCTTCCTCGCGGCGATCTTCGGCGGGTGGCTCGGTGGTCTGCTCGCTCCGACGCACGCGACTGTGACTCCGGTCACAGCGCTGCCGGCGCCGCAGCCGGCCCGCGCGGTCGAGCGACACGAGGCCGCCCAGGCGCGCCGTCCGCTGGTGCCCGCCTTCGGGCGTAAGGGCGGAGACCTCGTAGAGAAGGACGAGGTCCGAGCTTCGCGGGTCGAAGATCGGTAGCTGATCCGCCAGAGTCACACGCGACGGGGCGGCCATGTGGCCGCCCCGTTCTTTTGCGGTGCGGGAGCGTGAACTCACGAGGTGGCACGGACGTATGCTCACCGACACCTGGCTGCTGGGAGGGGGAAATGCGTCCGACTCGTCTCACCGCGCTCGCGATCCTCACCACGGTCGCGCTCATCCTCGCCGCGTGCGGCAGTGGCACACCCGCGCCATCGACCACGGGTGGCGGCGCAGCGACGTCGGCGCCCGCGGCGAAGCCGACCGCCGGCGGGTCCGCGATCTTCGTTCTGGAGAACGACGTCATCGACTTCGACCCGCTCAAGTCGCGCGCCTTCGTCGACCGGAACATCCACTACCAGATCTACGACTCGCTCGTTCGGATCGACGAGACGGGGAAGATCATTCCCTGGCTCGCGACCAAGTGGGACACCTCCTCCGACGGCAAGGCGGTCACGTTCACGCTCCGTGACGACGTGACGTATCACGACGGCTCGAAGTTCGATGCCGACAGCGTGAAGTGGAACATCGAGCGCTACATCAAGACGTCGGGCTCGCAGCGTGCCGGTGAGCTCGCTTCGGTCGACACGGTCGAGGTCACCAATCCGACCACCGTGAAGTTCAACCTCAAGTCGCCGTTCTCGCCATTGCTGGCGAATCTCGTCGACCGCGCCGGCATGATGGTCTCGAAGAAGGCCTTCGACGCCGTCGGGAATCCCGATGACTTCACGCGCAAGGCGTTCAAGGCGGGCAGCGGGCCGTTCATGCTGACCGAGGCGATCAAGGACGACCACATGACGCTGGAGAAGAACCCGAACTGGTGGGGCAAGGACAAGGACGGCAGCAAGCTGCCGTACCTCGACAAGATCACCGTGAAGCCGATCACGAACAGCGACGTTCGGTTCACGAATCTGCGCACCGGTGATGCTCAGGTCGCGAACAACATCGCCGGCAAGGACGTGCCCACGGCGAAGACCGAGTCCGGGCTGACCTACCAGGAGCGTCCCGCGCTCTCGTTCCGCAGCCTCATCCCGAACCGCGCATCGGGGTTCGTCTTCAACGAGAAGCGCTACGTGAAGGCGGTCTCGACGGCGATCGACCGTAAGGAGCTGCTCGAGAAGGGCTACTTCAACCTCGGCGCGGCCGGTTACGGGACCATCGCGCCGTCGCACTTCGCGTTCGACGCGAACTTCAAGCCCTTCGAGAAGGCCGATGTGGACGGCGCGAAGAAGCTCGTCCAGGAGGTCGGCAAGGGGCCGCTCACGTTCGAGCTGCTCGTGTCCTCCGGCGACCCGGTGACGCTGCAGATCGCGCAGCTCATCCAGGCGCAGCTGAAGAAGGCCGACATCACCGCCGACATCCAGCAGCTCGAGTTCGCCAAGATCCTGGAGCTGCAGTCGGCGCACACCTTCAAGGGCCTGACGTTCGTCGGCTGGAGCGGCCGCATCGATCCCGACGGCAACACCTACGACCACGTCTACACGAAGCGGCCGTTCAACGACTCGTCGTACTCGAACGCCGAGGTCGACAAGCTCCTCGACGAGCAGCGCGCGACCTCGGACCAGGAGAAGCGCAAGGCCGCTCTTCGCAAGGCCGAGCAGATCTACGTCGTCGACGACCCGGCGCGCGTCTGGCTCGGATTCGGCGCGGCACAGCTGCTCACCAGCAAGAAGGTGAACGCTCCGCCGATCTATCCGGACCAGATCATCCGGTTCCAATTCATGTCGATGGCGGCCAGGTAGCGAGTTGATCTAGGCAGAGCGGGAGGCGGCGATGACGCAGTACATCCTTCGCCGCCTCCTGCTCATGATCCCCGTCGCGTTCCTCGTCACGATCCTCGTCTTCGTCCTCATCCGGCTGTCGCCGGGCGACCCGCTGGTCATCTACGCCGGCGAGGAGCGTGACCCCGTGGTGCTCGAGGCGCTGCGGCACGAGTACGGACTCGATCAACCCATGCCGACGCAGTACATCTCCTGGCTCACGCACGCGCTGCGGGGCGACCTCGGACGGTCGCTGCGAACGCGGCAGCCGGTCCTCGAGGCGATCGTCGAGCGCATGCCGGCGACCTTCGAGCTCGGGCTCGCCGCGCTTCTGCTGTCGGTGAGCGTCGGGCTCGTCGTCGGCACGCTCTCCGCGGTGAAGCGCAACTCTCCTTTGGATCTGCTGGCGACCGGCTTCACGCTGGCCGGCGTCTCGCTGCCGAACTTCTTTCTCGGCCTCATCCTGATCCTGGTCTTCGCGCTCGCGATCCGCGTATTCCCGCCGGGCGGCTACGCGCCGCTGAAGGACGACATCTACGAGAACGGCCGCCATCTGATCCTGCCAGCGATCACGCTCGCGACCGCGAGCATGGCCGTGAACATGCGCCAGGTGCGGTCCAGCCTCCTCGACGCGTTCAACCAGGAATACATCCGGACCGCGCGCGCGAAGGGCCTCGGCGAGACGGTCATCATCGTTCGGCACGCGTTGAAGAACGCGCTCATCCCGGTCGTGACGATCATCGGCCTGCAGGTCGGCGCGATCATCGAAGGCGCGATCGTGACCGAGCAGATCTACTTCTGGCCGGGCATCGGCAAGCTGGCGGTGGACAGCATCGGGGGCCGCGACTACCCCGTCGTGCAGGCGATCGTGCTCCTCTCGGCGCTCTCATTCATGGTGAGCACGCTCGTCGTCGACGTGTTGTACGCGTGGCTCGATCCCCGGATCTCGTACGGCGGGAGCCGCACGTGAGCTGGTACCTGCGACGGCATCCGCGCGTGTTCGTGGGTGGCGGGCTCGTGCTCTTCCTCATCCTGGTCGCGATCTTCGCGCCGCTCATCGCCCCGTACGACCCGACCGCCGTCGACGTCTCCCAGGCGCTCGAGCCGCCTGGTCCGACGCACTGGTTCGGCACCGACGATCTCGGCCGCGATGTCTTCTCGCGCACCGTGTACGGCTCGCGCATCTCGCTCTCGGTCGGGCTCATCGCCGTGGGCATCGGCTTCGGCGTGGGCGTGACGCTCGGCCTCGTCGCGGGGTATCTCGGAGGCCTCGTCGATCTGCTGGCCATGCGCGCCATCGACGCGCTTCTCGCCTTCCCGGCGCTCGTGCTCGCGATCTCGATCACGGCGGCGCTGGGCCCGCAGATCCAGAACGCCATGATCGCGATCGGAGTGGTCGCCGTCCCGCTCTACACGCGGCTGACCCGCGGTCAGGTGCTCTCGGTGCGCGAGCGCGACTACGTGCTGGCGGCGCGGACGATCGGCGCGTCGGGAAGGCGCATCGTGACGCGGCACATCTTCCCGAACATCACCAACGCGCTCGTCGTACAGGCGACGCTGTCGATCGCGTTCGCGATCCTGGCCGAGGCGACGCTCTCCTTCCTTGGACTGGGTGCCCAGCCGCCGACGCCGACCTGGGGCGCGGACATCAACTACTCGCAGCGCTGGCTCTCGAACCTCAAGTGGTGGATGAGCGTCGGTCCGGGGCTCGGCATCTTCCTGGCGGTCTTCGCGTTCAACTTCTTCGGCGACGCGCTTCGCGACGCGCTCGATCCGCGCCTGCGCCGCACGGCGTAGCGATCGCGTCGCCGGGCGGCGGGTACTAGGACCCTCGTACTAGCCACGGCTCACCCCGTTCGGGGACTCGCCAACGGGGCGCGCCGGTGCTACTCCGATACGCGAAATGCAGGTCAGCCAGGTCGCATACGACCGCTTTGTCGTGGAGCTCCCGCCGGCCGACGCCGATTGGCGTCCGCTCGCCGACCCGGAGACCATCGCCGAGACGGCCGCGTGGCTCTGGGACTTCGGGCCGACTCCGCTCATTGCGGTGGTCGGGCACGACGGTGCCGCACCGAGCTGGCTGACCGCATGGTCGCCGCGCCAGGTCAACTGGGCACCAGAGGGTGCGACCCAAGGTGCCGCGGTCCTCCTGCACGCACGCACGGACCTCGAACGATTCCTCGCGGAAGGCGCGCCGCACGATCGCACCGTGCTCCTCTGGCCGAGCCGCGCCGAAGCGAAGACGTTCGAGGCCCTCACGGCCGGCGGCGCCGCCTGGATGCGCACGGTCGACGCGCACGCGCGCATCTCGCGACAGGGGGAAGTGTTCGAGGTCAATCAGGTCCAGCCCGGCTAACGCTTCTCCGCCGCCAGCTTCCGCTCCGCCTCCGCCCCCAGCTCCTTCGTCCGCTGGTATGCCGCGTACACCGCGCGGGAGAGCACGGTCCGCAGCGTCCCCTTCTCCAGCTCGTAGATCGCGGCCGCGCTCGTGCCGCCGGGCGAGGTGACCATGTTGCGCAGCTCCGCGAGATGACGCTCGCTCTTGCGCGCGAACGCCGCGGAGCCTTCGACCGTGCGTAGCACGAGCTCCTCCGCGACGCGGCGCGAGAATCCGAGGTGCACGCCGGCGTCGACGAGCGCCTCCATGAGCAGGAACACGTAGGTCGGTCCGGTGCCCGAGAGCGCGGTCGCCATGTCGACCATGTTCTCCTCGTCGACCTCGATCTCTTCGCCCAGCGCGCCGAGGATCGCCTTGGCGCGATCGCGCTGCTCGCGGTCGACGCTCGACGTGGCGCACCACGCGGTCACGCCCATGCCGATCTGCGCGGGCGTGTTGGGCATGGCGCGCACGACCACGGCGTGGTCGAGGCCGTCCCGCAGCACCGCCATCGGCGCGCCCGCGACTATCGAGAGCACGAGCTGGTCCGCGCGCAGCTTGCCGCGCAGCTCGCGCAGCACGGTCGGCAGCACCTGTGGTTTCACCGAAAGGACGACGACGTGCGCCTGCTGCGCCGCGTCGGCGTTGGAGGCGGTGGCCTTCACGCCGAACTGCTTGCTCAGCTCCGCACGGCGCTCTCGGCGCGGCCCGGTGGCGAAGATGTGCGACGGCGGAACGAGATGCTTCTCGAGGAGGCCGCGGATCATGGCCTCGGCCATGGTGCCGCCACCGATGAAGGCGAGGCGCTTTCCCTGGAGCGGCATCAGCGGATGATACGGACGAGGTCGCCGCGCTCGAATAGGCCGCGCGCGTCGATGCCAATACGCTCGTAGGCCTTGGCGGGGATCCCGATATCCGCGAGCAGCAGCTCGCCCACGAGCGCACGCGAGCGCGTCTCAAGAAGACCGCGCTTGGGCAGCGCCAGCGTCACGGTGAGTGCCGCGCGAATCGTGACTCCGAGCGGCTCGCCGGAATCGGGATGCAGTCCGGAGGGCAGATCGATCGCGAGGATCGGGACGCGTGAAGCGTTCGCCCCGCGAATGAGCTCCGCCGTCGTTCCGCGCGGCGGTCCGCTGACGCTGTAGCCGAGCAGCCCGTCCAGGAGAAGGTACGCACCGTCGAAGTCCGCGTCGCCGACACGCGCGCCGATCTTCACCAGCGCATCGTGCTGGCGATGCCCGAGCGGTCGCAGCTTTTCGACCGGGCCGGACAGCACGGCGGATGTCTCGGCGCCCCAGCCGAACAGGTGGCGCGCCGCGCCGAGTGCGTCGCCGCCGTTGTTGCCGGTTCCCGCGATCGCCACGATGCGCCGCCCCGCGACGTCGCCGAGGAACGCGCGCGCGGCCGCGGCGATCTGGCGCGACGCGTTCTCCATGAGCATCTCGAGACCGATGCCGAGCTCCTCCGACGCGATGCGATCCACTTCCGCCATCTGCGCCGCGGTCGCGGCCGGGACGTCGCGGAGGGCCGGGAGATCGCCGAGGCTCAAATGCCGAGTCCGATCACCGCAGTGCCGTGAAGACCTTCCATCACTTGGTGCCGAGCAGGACAACCTTCGGTACCGCGAACGTCGTCTCGGTGATGTGGAACGTCTCCACCGCGAGCGCCGGTGCTTCGCGTAGCCGCCGACGCACCTCCGCGGCTTGGTCCGGCGGTGTCTGCGAGCGCTCGAGCCACGCCGCGGTGGTGAGCTTCGTGGTCAGGAGCTGCGACTCGACGCTCGCGCGAAAGCCCGCGTCCTCGAGCAGCACGCGCCAGCCGTCGATCGTGTGACTGCGCGCGTGCGATGGATCGCGCAGCGTCTCGAGCTCGTTGATGAAGGCGTCGAGCTGCGGCTCGTCGGGCGCGTAATTGTCGACGAGGACGAACCGGCCGCCGGCGCGGAGCACCCGGCGCACCTCGCGGAACGCCGCGGCCGGATCGCTGAAGTGATGCGCGGCCATGCGGCAGGTCGCGACGTCGAACGTCGCGTCGGGGAACGAAAGCGCCGTCGCGTCCGTCTGCGCGAACGCGACGTTGCTCGCGGTGACGACGCTCATTCGGCCCGCGAGCATCATCTCGATCGTCGCGTCGGCGCCGACGGCGGACGCGACGAGCGGCGCGAGACGGCGCAGCGTATGGCCGACCCCGCACCCGAGATCCAGCGCGCTTTCGTGTTTCTGAGGCCGCGCGACGGCGACGAGCCGATCGAGATCCTCGCCCGATGCATGCGTGGCGCTCTTCACGTATGCCGCGGCCGTCTTCCCGAACTGCTTCTGAACGTCTTTCACAACGGCTTTCCGTATTCCACGGCGCCTTCGCGCTTGTATCCGATGGATTCCCAGAAGCGCATGGCCTCGGCGTTGTCCTCCCACACGATGAGATTCAGCTTGGGGCACCCGAGCGCGCGGAGCCGGTCTTCGAGCATCGTGACGAGCCGCGATGCGATGCCGCCGTGGCGCGCGTCCGGGCGCACGGCGACGTGATACAGCCACCCGCGGCGTCAATCCCATCCCGCGAGCGCGGACGCGACGAGCGCGCCGTCGTCGAACGCGAGCAGGAGGAGCCCGGGATTGCGGACCGCGAACGCGGCCAGCGTGCGATCGTCGTCGCCCGGACGGATGCGCATGCCGCAGCTCTCCCAGAACGTGCGCAGCGGAGCGCCGTCGCCCTCGCGGAACTCGCGGACGTCCACTTCTCCATACTGCCCTGTTCTTCGCGCTCGGCTCTGCCTCTTCGCGCGCCCATACTCCTTTTCATGCAGGTCGGCCGTTTCGCGATCGAGATCTTCAGCGACGGCGTCTTCCGCCAAGACGGCGGCGCGATGTTCGGCGTCGTGCCGAAGGTGCTCTGGGAGAAGGAAAAGCCGGCCGACGAGCTCAACCGCGTCGCGATGGAGATGAATTGCGTGCTCATCCGCGACACCGCCGGGCATATCGTCGTCGTCGAGACCGGGGCCGGGCCGAAGCTCACCGAGAAGTCGAAGCGGAACTTCGGCATCGACGCACCGCCGCGTCTGCTGGACGAGCTCGCGCGACGCGGCGTCCGACCGGATGAGGTCACGCTCGTCGTCAACACGCATTTGCATTTCGACCACGCCGGCGGGAACACCTACCGTGACGGCGACCGGATCGTCCCGACGTTTCCGCGCGCGACGTACGTCTTCCAGCGCCTCGAGTGGCAGGATGCGCTCGCGCCGAACGAGCGAACGCGCGCGTCGTACTTCGCCGACGACTTCGCGCCGCTCGAGACGGCCGGCCGGCTCGATCTGATCGACGAGAGCGTGGAGATCCTCCCGGGGATCCGTCTCGACCGGATCCAGGGACACACCCGAGGTACGCAGACCGTCCGGGTCAGCGATGCGGGCCAGACCCTCTTCTTCTCGTCGGACTTCATGCCCGACCGGCATCACCTGCGACTTCCCTGGATCCCCTCGCAAGA
>WNFV01000266.1_pt1 | contig 66397 bp, 58 predicted proteins | sample 5400101 | NCBI WGS metagenome assembly WNFV01 (sample SAMN13153361, study PRJNA577476) | soil metagenome | isolation source: 115 cm soil or saprolite under grassland replicate 1 | place: USA:California | collected 2016-06-15
TCAAGAAACCCGCCAAGAAGGCCAGCAAGAAGCCGCCCACGACGGCGAAGGCTGCCTGAACCGGCCCAGCCCGCCCTGGAAGGCCGCCAACCTCGGTCGACGGCCAACCCGGCATGCCGAAAGGGTTAAAACGCAAGCTCAGGCGGTCGCGGCTATGCTGGCGAGCAGGTCGGCCCGACGACGAGCGCCCCTGGGAGGTCCCGCGATGAACGCCCTGCCGCCCGCGGGGCCGGGCCCGCGTGGTGATCGCCACGCCGCTGGAGAAGGACCTCGTCGAGCGCATCGCCGCCACCGACCCGCGGGTCGAGGTGCTCCACGAGCCGTCGCTGCTGCCGCCTGCCAGGTACCCGTGCGACCACAAGGGCGACCCCGGCTTCCGGCGCGACGAGACGGGCGGGCGGCAGAGGGAGCCAGCCCCGGCTCGGCTAGGGGGCCTGGACCGCATCTCTCGGCGGCGTCACCACGACTGGCGTGCTGTAGTCAAGGAAGTCCAGCGCAGTATCCTGCGACCCGCTGTCCGCCACCCGCAGGGGGTACGGCGTCCCGGTGGTGGCGACATACAGCACGGACTCGGAGCCCCGGAGCGCGATCGCCAGCTGGCCCGCGACCGTGGTGGTCCTGCCCTTGCTGAGGGTGCCCTCGGGCTTGAGCATCTGATCGGCGATCCTGCCCAGGTCGAGGAACGCGCCCAAGGAGTCCTGCTCGCTGGCGGGCACGATCTCCCAAGGCTGTGGGCCCGCGATGGTCGAAGCGCTCTGGTAGAGCTTGCCACCCACGCGGATGAGCTCGAGCGACCTGTCGGGCCCGTACACCACGCTTCCCTGCGCGGCGTCGCGACTCAGCCGCAGGTCCACCAGGATCGTCTCATCATCCTGCTTGATGGTGCCCTTCAGGTGCACCGACTGGGCGGCCTTCAGCGCGGCGCCCGCCTCGGCGAGGATCTCCTGGGCAGACTTGGCCGCCACCCCGTTGTCACCGCCGCCTTGGGTGCCCCCACCCAAGCCACACCCCGCGAGCAGCAGGGTCAAGCCGACCGCCAGCGCCGCGACGCCTCCGCCCTGGAGGCGCCCGCGCTCAGACGCACACAGACGCGAGAACAACTGCAAGCTCCCTTCGGCCGATCTTGCGACGTCTCTTGAGACGACGGGCTCGCGGGTCGGGTTCCCGCAGGATCCCTGCCTCGCGCAGGTGTCTGCTTAAGGTTACCCGGACGATATCGGCGTCATGCACCCGGTACCCTCAGCGGCCTGCTGGCAGGCGTCCAGGCTCCGACAGGCGCCCGGTATCACCGGCCAAGCCCGGATGCGCACGCCCGTGGAGTCAGGCGCCCGGCCCGGAACGTGGCGACGCCGGGAGGCCGGTCGGCCTCCCGGCGCCTGGGAAGTGGTGGCGCTCGGGGTGGGTCAGCGCTTGTGGGCGACCATCGAGGCCTCGTCGAGCAACGCGTAACGCTCCTCGGCGGTGGCGGAGTCGAACGGGTGGCGGCCGGCGCGGTCCTGCTTCCTCGCGTTCCACCAAGCGGCCAGGTTCGAGAGCTGCATGGTCCCCCCTGCTTTCTTCTCGGGCGGCGCCGGCCCTCGGGGCCGGCGGCGCCGTGCGGCGCATCGACAGGCCCGAGCATGAGGCCGTTCGGTAACGATCCGGCTGAGCGGTCCAACCGGAGTGGTCACAGAAGATCACGACTTGGCCGCCGGGATGTTGCCCGCCTGTCGCTTGCCAACCTGGGCGAGAGGCTGTGCCATGGCGACGGGCACGAGGACGTCGCCTCCCTGACCGAGCTGGCCCCGCTGCTCGGTCAGGGGTGAGCGCCCGGGGTTGCGTGCGACGCGGCCGGGACGCGAGCATCCGGTCCATGGAGCCGTTCGTGGTGGCGCGCAACCCTGAGCCCGGGACCAACCTGCCGTTCCTGGTCCGCCTGCCGGTCGAGGGCGGGCTGGTCCTGAAGTGCGGGGCGCCCTGGCCGGTCACGGCGCGGGTGTACTGCCACCCCTACGAGCACGGCTGGCCGCCCGACGCCGACGTCGTCGACCAGGCGCCGGTCCGCTCGTGCGAGCGCCGGGGGCCAGCGATCGACCTGGTGCTGGCCCGGGGCCGGAACTTCCGCTCCCAGTTCGTGTTCACCTCCCTGCGCGGCGGTCGCCCGGCGATCTTCTGGCAGACGGCCAAGGTGGCCAGGGCGGCCCGGCCCGGCGTTCGGGTGCCGGCGCGCCGCGCCTCCGGCAGCGGGCAGCTCGAGCTGCTTGTGGACACGCGCGAGCGGTACCCGTTCAAGTTCGCCCGCCAGCAGGCTTCGACCGTCCGCCGCGCCCTGCCCGCCGGCGACTACGGCGTGGAGCGGGACGGCGAGCTGCTCGCCGTGGTCGAGCGGAAGGCCGTCGACGACTTCACCCGGAGCCTGGCCGACGGGTCGCTCGCCTTCGAGCTGGCCCACCTGGCCGCGATGGGCCGGGCCGCGGTGGTGGTCGAGGGCAGGTACGGGGCGCTCTTCCGGCAGGAGCACGCCCAGCCGGGCTGGCTGCTCGACCTGGTCGCCAGGCTGCAGGTCCGCTACCCGGCCGTCCCGATCGTGTTCGCCGACTCCCGGCCGCTGGCCGAGGAGTGGACCTTCCGCTTCCTGGGCGCCGCCAGCGTGGAGCTGGCCGAGCTGGACACCTGACCCGCGGCGGCCAGGCCACGGCGCGACGCATTTTCACGGAACAGTCCGCTGACGCATTTTTCACGGAACAGTCCGCCCGGGGGTGGTGCCCCGGTTGGTCGGGCGAGCAGAATGGGGCGTCACAGAGGTCAATGTGGTGACGGAGGCAGCAGTGCCGAGCGGGCCCGGATGCTCGGACCGCGGCCGGGCGCTGGTGGACGCGCTCGGGCTCACCAACCGCGGCATCCAGCTCGAGGCGGCCGCGGAGGGGTTCATCCGGCGGTGCCGGGCCGACGCCAGCGTCTCCGGCGCGCTGGCCAGGCAGGGGCTCCACGTCTGCGACGCCTACCGCGGGCTCGCAGACGAGCTTGCCGGCCTCGGCCTGGCCAGCGCGGCCGCCGCGGACATCGTGGCCGTGTTCGAGCACCACATGCGGTTGGTGCGCGCAGCGCTCGACCTGACCTACCGCCCGCAGACAGAGGAGATCGCCCTGCAGCGCGACCGCCTCGCCGACCTCGGCGCCAGCTCCGAGCGGCTGGTCGCGCTGCGCGACCGGCTGGCCGCCGAAGCCCCCGCCGAGCTGCTCGACCCCAGGCAGGGCTGAGGTCGGCCGGGCCTGCTCAGGGCAGGGCGGGCTCGAGCTGCTCGGTGACCCGCTGGTCGCCCTCGAAGACGAGGAAGCGGTCGAAGGACCGCATAAACCAGCGGTCATAGGTGACGGCCAGGACGGTCCCCTGGTAGGTGGCCAGTCCCTCCTCGAGCGCCTCGGCCGAGGCGACGTCGAGGTTGTCGGTCGGCTCGTCGAGCAGCAGCATGGTGGCGCCGCCGACCTCCAGCAGCAGGATCTGCAGGCGGGCCTGCTGGCTGCCACGATGGTGCCGCTGTCCGGGCGGAGATCCCCGGCGGCCAGCCGGAGCAGGGTGGTCTTGCCGGTGCCGTTCGCGCCGACCAGCGCGACGTGGGCGCCCTCCCCCACCCGGAACGAGGCGTCCTCCAGCAGCACCCGGCCGCCGGGCAGGGTGTAGTGGAGGTGCGCCGCGTCGATGTAGCCCATCTTGCGGCCTCGGACTGCGAGCCCGGACCGGCCTGACGGTCACGCCGGCTGCAGCCGCCCGGTCGCGACGGGCCCGTCGAGCAGGGCGCTGACCGCCTCTGGCTCGAGCGGCCGGGCGAAGTGGTAGCCCTGGCCGAGCAGGCAGCCAAGCTCGGCGAGCCGGCTGGCCTGCCCGGCCGCCTCGATCCCCTCGGCGACGGTCTCCAGGTCGAGCGTCTGGCCGATCTGGATGATCGCGCGGGTCACCGCGGTCTGGTCGGGGCTGCCGGTGACGACGTCGATGAACGACTTGTCGATCTTCACGACGTCGATCGGGAACCGGTGCAGGTGGGACAGGGAGGAGTAGCCGGTGCCGAAGTCGTCGAGGGCGAACCGCACCCCGAGCCGGCGCAGGGCGGCCAGCGTGGCGGTCACCTCTTCGTCCGAGCCGACCAGGGTCGTCTCGGTGATCTCGAGCACCAGCTGCCTGGCGTCCAGCCCGCTGTCGCCGAGCGCCTCGGCGACCTCGGCCACGAGCCCGCAGTGGCGGAGCTGGCGGGCAGACAGGTTCACGTTCAGGCCGAGCGGCGGGCGGGCCGGGTGGCGGAGCTGCCAGGCCCGCGCCTGGCGGCACGCCTCCCTGAGCACCCACCGGCCGATCGACACGATCAGGCCGGTCTCCTCCGCCAGCGGGATGAACTGGGCCGGCGAGACCAGGCCACGGCTCGGGTGGCGCCAGCGGACGAGCGCCTCGACCCCGACCATGGCGTTGTCGGGCAGGCGCATGATCGGCTGGTAGAGCAGGGTCAGCTGGTCCCGGTCGATGGCCTGGCGCAGGTCGGTCTCGAGCCGCAGGCGGTCGGTGGTGCCGTCCCGCATGGCCGGCTCGAACTCCGCCCACCTGGCCTTGCCTGCCCCCTTGGCCGCGTACATGGCCGTGTCGGCGTTGCGCAGCAGCTCCTCGGCGTCGTGCCCGGCCCGGGCGCCGGTGGCCACCCCGATGCTGGCCGTCACCGAGACGTCGGTGCCGTCGACGGCGAGCGGCGCGGCCAGGGCCGCGCCGAGGCGGTCGGCGGTGGCCAGGACCTGCTCGCGGGGCACGTCCTCGAGCAGGACGGCGAACTCGTCGCCACCGAGGCGGGCGGTGGTGTCGGCCGGGCGCAGGCTGGCGGTCAGGCGACCGGCCACGGCCACCAGGATGGCGTCCCCCCTGGTGTGGCCGAGGCCGTCGTTGACGGTCTTGAAGTTGTCGAGGTCGATCAGGAGCATCGCGACCTCGCCGCCGTCGTGGGCGCTGGTCGCCAGGGCGTGCTCGATCCGGTCGCGGAACAGGGCCCGGTTGGCCAGCCCGGTCAGCGGGTCGTGCAACGCCTGCCTGGTGAGCTGCTCCTCGAACTCCCGCCGCTCGGTCACGTCGCGGACGTTGGACACGATGCCGCGCACGGCCGGGTCGTCGAGCAGGTTGGTGCTGGTCACCTCGAGCCAGCGCCAGGAGCCGTCGGCGTGGGCGATGCGGTACTGTGCTGGCCGGGTCGACCCGGCCCCTCCGAGCAGGGCGCCGCGGGCCGCCTGGGCGCTCGGCAGGTCGTCAGGGTGCATGAAGTCCATGCCGGTCCGGCCCACCCACCGTTCGGGTGGCCCCCCGAGCAGGTGTTCCACGGCCGGGCTCATGTAGGTGATCGTGCCGCTCGCGTCGCCGATGCAGATCATCTCCGAGGCGTTCTGCACGAGCGACCGGAAGCGGGCCTCACGGCGAGCGAGGTCCTCGGCCAGGCTGACGTTGTCGAGGGCGAGGGCGACCTCGGCCGCGAGCGCATCCAGCCCGCTCTGGGCCCCGTCCGGGAGCGGCCCGGCGTGGGCGGCGACGATCGCACCCTTCAGCTCGTCCTTGACCCGCAGCGGCACGGTCAGCGTGGCCCGGCCGGAGCCGTCCCCCGCCAGCCACGCCAGGGCCGCGAGGCCCCTGGTCCCACCGCCGTCCGGTGTTGACGCCAGCAGCGCCTCGGGCTCGCCACCACCCCGGCCCGGAGCCAGCACCGCCTCAGGCTCGCCACCATCCCCGCCCGGAGCCAGCACCGTCGGGCCGTCTGGACCGGCAAGGACCAGGCGGAGCTCGACGCCGTCGGCCGCGAGCAGGCCGGCGGACGCCTCGAGCGCGGTCCGCGCGATGACGTCCGCCCCGGTGGCGGCGACCAGCGCCCCGCGGGCGCGGGACAGGATCGTCTCCCGGGCCCGGAGCCGGTCGAACTTGGCCAGGGTCGACGCGACCAGCCGCACCATCATGACCGTGATGATGACGTTCACGAGCAGAGAGGCGAGATGGGTGGGGCGCAGCTCACCTCGGTCGGAGGCGAGCACGGCGGCGGTCAGCGAGCCGAGCAGGTAGAGCACGGCGGTGCCCACCGCGGCGGCCTGCGACCCGTAGGTTGCCCGGTGGCACAGCGCGATGAACAGCAGCCCGGCGACGTCGAGGCGAGGCCCGGACACGGCGACCAGGACGACGAGCGCTGCGATCTCGACCGGCAGCACGACCAAGGGGAAGTCGTCCCGGTCGCGCTCGCGCACCCACGACCAGCCGAGCCAGCCCGCGCTCGCCACGGCTGCCAGGCGCAGGCCCAGCGGCCGGCCGCCAGCCGAGACGGCGGCCACGACCGCGACCGGCAGGTAGGCGAGCAAGGCCACCAGCACCACCCGGCGGAAGCGCGGGAGCAGGCGCTCGGGCAGGATCCGCAGGCGGTCGGGCACGAGGTCGCGCAGCCTCCCCAGCCGCGACCGGGTCCCGGTCGGCGGCCACGTGGACTCACCCTCGATCGGCCTCACGCTCCCGGCTCCCCCCACCCAGCCGGCGTCAACGTCACCGCTTCCATCGGACGGCTCCGGACGATCCTGAGCAGTTGCCAGGTTCGGGCTGGTCGGGCGCCTTGGCCGGCGAAGGGCGCCGGCTGGTAGCTCAACCGCCGTGCGGCGATGCCCCGCGGCTGGCGGCGGACCGCAAGCCGCCCGGAGCAGACGACCGGGCCGGGACCGCCTGATTCAACACCGCCATGGGAGGTGCCGCAACGCCGGTCGGGTGCTGCGGGTGCCGGGACGCCCGAGCGTCACGGAATACAGAGGGCTCAGCCGCGCGACCGGTTGGAGCGGGCCGCGGCCCGGGCCGGCATCGAAGCTCCCGACGCCAGGGCAGCTGGGTCAAGGTCATCCAGCGGAAGCTGGGCGGGGCGGGAGGACGGCTGCTCGTCGGCTGGGAGATGGGCGACGTCGCCCTCGGTGTCGCTCCACACGCGGCCGACCGCGATGCCGAACACCGCCTGCCCGTTCGACAGGACGTCGATGACCTCCTCGCCCGAGTGACAGGCGTAGATGCGCTTGCCGTCGGAGATCAGGGTGACGTCCGAGAGGGGCCTGCCGGCCGACTCGCCGCGGAGGTAGCCGATGGCCTCGCGGATCTTCTGCAGGGAGATGCCCGCGTCGAGCAGGCGCTTGATGACGCGCAGCTCGACCACGTCCTCGAAGCTGTACAGGCGGTGGCTGCCCGACCCGTCGGCCGCCCGCACCGACGGTGTGACCAGGCCGGTCCTTGTCCAGTAGTCGAGCTGGCGGTAGGTGATGCCGACCAGCTTGTAGACCGTGGGCCCACGGTAGCCGACGCCCGCCGCCTCCGGGGAAGAGCGATCCGCCATCCTCACCCTCCTGCGGCGACAGCGCGAACTACAACGGTGTAAGGGACCAGCCTAGAGACCGCAGAACCGGGCGTCAACGACCCCGGAGCACGGGGCGACACGAGGGAGGGCAGCCTACTCGAAGTCCTCCGGGCTGACCTGGTCGAGGAACTCGCGGAACTTCTTGACCTCGCGCTCCTCGTCGTCGCTCTCCTTGATCAGGATGGACGCCTCGCTAAGAACGCCCTCCTCGGCATAGATGGGAGTGTTCGCCCGGACGGCCAGCGCGATGGCGTCGCTCGGCCGGCTCGACACCGAGAACTTCGACCCGTTCTGGCGCAGCTCGATCGTGGCGTAGAAGGTGCCTTCCTTGAGCTCGGTGATCACCACCCGCTCGATGGAGACGACCAGTTCGTCGAGCAGGTTCTTCAGGAGGTCGTGGGTGAGCGGGCGTGCGGTGGCGACCCCCTGGAGCGCGAACGCGATGGCTGTCGCCTCGACGTTGCCGATCCAGATCGGTAGGAAGCGCTCGCCGTCGCGCTCCTTGAGCAACACGATCGGCGTCTGGGTGGGAAGCTCGATCCGGACGCCGACGAGGGTCAGCTCGACCAAAGCGAAACCCCCTCGAGCGTCGAAGGTTCTTGCGCCCGGCCGGGCGCCTGCCAGCAATCAGAGGCTATCAGACGCCCCTCCCACGCGCGACAGGGCGATCCCCCCGCGGCCGGCTCCTTCCAGCCCGGGCCGTCACGCCGCCCCCCGGGCGAGGAACGCGTCGACCAGGACGGTCGCTGGCTGGGCCGGGGCTCACGCCGCCCCCTGGGCGAGGAACGCGTCGACCACCCCGGTGGCGGCGCCGGCCGGCACCGGGCCGGGCCGGAAGCCCTCCCCTGCTCCGCCGTCCGGTGGCGCGACCGCGCTGTCCAGGGCGCGCAGGGGCAGCGGGGCGAGCAGCGTCCCGCCCGCAGCCAGCCACACCCGCGGCGGTACGCCCGACCCGCTCGCACCCGACCCTGCCCTCGTCGGTGCCGGGACGGCAACGACCAGGCCGAGCAGGTCCCGGCGGACCAGGGCGTCCACGTCGGCTGCGGCCTGCCAGCGATCGGCCCGACCGCCGATCCGTACCGTGACCGGCTGGCCGCCGGAGGCCAGCCTGACCCGGACCAGGGCGTTGAAGCCGTACTCGAACAGCGCCTGCACGTCGGTGAAGGCATCGGGCGAGCCGAGGGCGACCGCGACCAGCCGGCGGCCGCCGCGGCTGGCCGAGGCGACCAGGCAGCGGCGGGCCAGGTTGGTGAACCCGGTCTTGCCCCCCTCGGTCCAGCGATAGGTGAACAGGAGCTGGTTGCGGTTGGGGAAGCGCCGGGTCGGGCCGCTCCCGGGGATGGCGGCCCTGCGCGTGCCCACCAGGGCCCGGAAGTCGGCCCGGCGCATGGCCACCTCCCAGAGCCGGGCCAGGTCGCGGGCGCTGGTGTGGTGGCCGGGCCGGTCGAGGCCGTGCGGGGTCACGAAGTGGGTGGCCGCGAGGCCGAGCACGGCCGCCCGCCGGTTCATGCGGCGGACAAACCCCGCCTCCGAGCCGTCCACCGCCTCGGCCAGCGCCGCGGCGGCATCGTTGGCGCTCTTCAGCATGAGGGCGAGCAGGAGCTGGCGGACCGTGAGGCGCTCCCCCACGCGCAGCCTGAGCGACTCCTCGCCGACCGCCACCGGTCCCGGCCCGGTCACCACCACCCGGCTCTGCGGCAGGCGCTCCAGGGTGAGCAGGGCGGTCATGACCTTGGTGGTCGAGGCCATCGGGCGCTCCTGGACGGCGGCCCGCTCGAGCAGCACCTGCCCGGTCTCCTCGTCGGCCAGCACGAAGGCGCGGGCCCGGACGGCCGGTGGGGCCACGGGCCCCGGCGGAGCACCGGCCACCGCAGGCGGCCTGGGGATCGCCGGGCCGGCCGCCGCATCCGGCGAGAGCGGCACCGGACCGGCGCCCAGGGCCGAAGCCACAAGCAGCGCGACCAGCGCTGGCCGCCACCGCCGCAAGGACCCTCCTGTCAACGCACGAGGCTGCCGCTCGCCGGCGCCCCTCCGGGCCACCACCGGCATCGCGGCGCCCGCCCACGTGCCGGCGCCCCTCCGGGCCACCACCGGCATCGCGGCCCGCCCATGCGCCAGCGCCCACGCGCACCACGACCGCCTGGGGCCATCGCCTGTGTCATGGGCGGTGCTCCTTGGGATCGGCGAAGGTGCCGACCGCGGTCCGCAAGGCCACGTCCCGCATGCGGCTGCCGAGGTCGGCGAGGCTGTCGAGCATCTCACGGGCCCTGGCACGGGCCTCCGGGTTGCGCTGGCGGACCAGGGGAGCCACGACCTGCTCGAACAGGGCAGCCTCACGCTCGGCAAAGATCTTGTACATCCGCAGGTGGCGGGCTTCCAGCCCGTAGTCGGCCAGGTCACGGGCGAGGCGCAGGAGCACCAGGTCGTCGCCCCCGTACCAGCTCCCGCGCTCGGTCGAGCCGCGGGCAGCGATGAGGCCGAACGCCTCCATCTCGGCGAGCTGGTCGGCGGTGGTGCCAGCTGCCCGGCACAGCTCGTCCCGGCTGAACTGGGCGTCGGAGGGCGGCGCGTTCGAGAGCAGACCGGCACGCGCCGGCCCCGGCCCAGGACGCTCGGCGGCCGGAGCGCGCCGCGGCGGCGCGGCCGGGCCCTCGTCGGCGTGGGCGGGCGGCGGGGCCATCGCCGATCCGGCCTCATCTGCCCCGGACACGTCGCCCGGGTGGGCAGGCAGGCCGCCCACGGCGTGGAGCTCCCCGACCGACTCGAGGTCGGCCAGCCGCTGGCGGATCACCCGGAGCGGCAGGTACTGGTCGCGCTGAGCGCGCAGGACGAAGCGGAGCCGGGCCACGTCGTCCTCGGAGAACTTGCGGTAGCCGGAGGCGGACCGGTCCGGCCGGATGAGGCCGGCGCCCTCGAGGAAGCGGATCTTGGACACCGTGATGTCGGGGAACTCCGGCTTGAGGACGGCCAGGACCTCGCCGATGCTCATCGTCCCAGCCGGGGCCACGGGCTGCCTGCCCGGGGCGGGCCTGCCGCGTGCTCCGGTCCCCCCGCCCCGGGGCGGAGCTGCTGCCTGGCGCTCGACCGGGTCGACCATCACATCTACCCGGCTCCACCGGCCCCCGGCCGGCTCCCCGCGAAGAACACGAGCTTGAACTTGCCGATCTGCAACTCGTCCCCGCCGACCAGGTCGCCGTCCTCGACCCGCTCGCGGTTCAGGTAGGTACCGTTGAGCGACCCGACGTCGTGGACGGTGAAGCCGGTCGGGGACCGGCGGATCTCCGCGTGCCGGCGGGAGACCGTGATGTCGTCCAGGAAGACGTCACTCTCCGGGTGCCGGCCGGCCGTCACCAGCTCCTTGTCCAGCAGGAAGCGGCTGCCGGCATTCGGGCCCCGGCGCACCACCAGCATGGCCGTGCCCTCCCGCAGCTCCTCGACCGGGGCGGCAACCTCTTCCTCCACCTCAGCTTCGAGGTCCTGGGCGGCCAGGCTGATCGTGGTCGTCGAGTCGTCGGCGGCTGCGGCCAGCGCGGCGCCACAATTCGCGCAGAAATGGGCGCCTTCCGGGTTCTTGTGACCGCACTGGGTGCAGAACATTCCGCCCTCCGGACTTCGGCTCGATATGGACGCTGACTGTAGAGGACCGGTTGAAACAGGGTCAACGTAAACGGGCTGGTCGGACGGCTCTCTAGCTCTCCGCCACCAGGTCACGATACGCGTCGACATCCAGCAACTCGCCGGCCTGGTCGGCGTCGGTCATCTCGATCACGACGAGCCAACCCTGGCCGTAGGGGTCGGAATTGATGATCTCAGGGCTCTTGTCGAGCCTCTCGTTGCGCTCGGTGATCGTCCCCGTCACCGGGCTGTAGAGGTCGGAGACCGACTTCGTGGACTCGACCTCGCCGAACGGCTCCCCGCCGGTGACTGCGGTGCCCACCGGCGGCAGGTCGACGTAGACGATGTCGCCGAGCGCGTCCTGGGCGTGGTGGGTGATCCCCACGGTGGCCCGGTCGCCGTCGACCCGCATCCACTCGTGCTCGCTGGTGTACTTCAGGTCGTCTGGGTACATGTCGACTCTCTCCTGTCTGCCTCGCCCCGTTGCGACGTCCGGCCGAATGCCGGGCTCCCTGACCCGGCCGCCGGGCGAGCCGCCCACGCTGCGGCGTAGCCAAGCACAGCTGTCTCCGTCGTGCCAGGGATGTCCACAGCTGTGCCATGGCCTGGCGGGCCCACCGGACAGGCCCTCAGGGGCGCGGGAGCGTGGTCGGAGGGCCGACGGCCTGCTTCGTGCCCCGGCGGATCACCCTGCTCCACGGGGTGTAGTTGGAGACGAACGAGTCCTTGCGCACGACCCGGCCGTTCTGGGTGACGGTACGGTGGACGGTGACGTCGAAGCCCGAGGAACCCTGGCTCTCGACGACCTCGGTGCCCACAGGCAGGGTCGGGTCGTCCTCGTACCTGGTCTGCGGGGCGCGGAAGTTGTAGGTGCCCGAGGTGCTGTAGGCGACCTTGTAGCCCCGCGACGTCGAGTACAACGTGACCTTCATGGTCGCTGGGGTCGCCGTTGCGGTGATGTAGATCCCGTAGGGCGAGTCGTTGCGGAACTTGAGATCCGTGCCCGGCCAGTTCAGGGTCGCGTCTCGGCCCATGGGGTAATGGCTGATGTGCAGGCTGTGGTTGCGGCGCTCGACCACCGGGAGGCCCGCGAAGAAGATCGCGTTGAACATCGTCGTCCCGGCCTGGCAGACTCCGCCGCCCAGCCCGTCGACGATCTCCCCGTTGCGGATGACGTGCGCGGTGCGGTAGCCCTTGGCCGCGGTGCGCTCGCCGGTGGCGCCGTTCATCGAGAACACCTCGCCGGGCAGGACGAGCCTGCCGCTGACGGCCGCGGCGATCAGCGAGATGTTGTGCACGCGAGGGGCATCGCCAGCGTTGAACGTGGTGGTGTAGGAGGAGATGACCTCCTTCACCCCGAGGGCCCTGGCCTTCTCGGTGGTCAGCGCGGGCACGCTGGTGCGGACCGGCAGGACCGCCCGGCGGTCGGCCCCGGTCCGCCCGCCGGCGGCGAGCACGGCCACGGCCGCCCGGGCCGCGTCCACGACGCTGCCGTTGACCGCCGGGACCAGGGTGATCCGCTTGCCGGCAGGACGGAACCCGGCGTCCCGGGGCACGGTGTAGGCGAAGCCGGCCTTCTGGCGGAGCAGCGTGTCGAGCCCGCGCGGGTCGAGGCTGAGCACCAGGCGGCCACGGTCGACCCGGGTCTGCACGCGTGGAGCCAGGTCGGCCGGGGCGAGCTGGGCCTGCTGTCCGGCCGCGGTCACCGCCACCGGGGCGGACAGCAGCTCGCGGGCCTGCCTGGCGGTGGCGTCGGCCGCCGCCGGCGCGACCGTCGGCTGTTGCTCGGCCACGGGCAGGCTGATCTCGTTCGCTGCCGGCCGGGCAGCCGCCGCCTCAAGCGCCCGCACCGCGCCGGGCCGGTCGACCGCCCGGCCAGGGGCCCCGGGCACGAGCTGGACCTGTGCCGCGGTCACGACGAGCCGGGGCTCGCTGGCCGGGCGGCGGGCCTCGCGGTCCAGCCTGGCCACGAGCCGGGCGAACGTGCTCGGGTCCAGACGCGTCCTCCAGGGCAGGTCCACGCCCGAGAGCCAGGTCCGCAGCCGGTCGAGATCGGTCGGCCCGGAGTGGCCGACGGCCAGGGCGGCGGCCACGCTCGCGTCGAGGTCGAGGCGGACACCAGTCTCCGACCGCGGCAGCTCGAGGGTTGCCGTTTCGGCCCGTACGGTCACCTGCCGCGCCTCGACGGAGAGCGCGGCCGCGGCCAGGCGCGAGCGGGCCTGCGCGCGGGTCAGGCCCGACAGGTCGACGCCCGCGACCCGCACCCCGCGCCGGACCCTCCCCGCGGCCAGGGCGGCGTCGACCCCGACGAGGGCGACCACCAGGACGGCGGCGAGGACGGCGGCGAGCAGGGGGCGGGGCAGCCCGAGCAGGCGACGGCGCCCGCCGGGCCCACCCGGGGCGGTCGCCGGCCCTGGCTCCACCGGCGGCAGGGCATGCCGCTCGACCTTCTCCTCTGCCGGCGCCTCGGTCAGCCGGTGGACGACGTCGATGGTGGCTCCCTCACTCTCTGCCGCTGCGCGGGACGGCCGCGGGCCGTGAACCGCCGCACCCGATCGAGACGCGCCAGCTTACGTCCTTGGAGGGAAGCGGCACGCCTGGCCGACGGGCTGCGCTGTCAAGGTGTGCGCAGCGTACCGCCGGGCGACCACACGGGCGACACGCTCGGGTCACGGCCAGGCAACGATGACCTGGCGACCCGGTCAGCCGAGGGCCGCCGCTCGGCTCCCGGGCCCAAGCCCCGGCCGCTCCGGGCCAGTCGCGGTCACTCCCCGCCGAACGCCCGCTTGACCAGCGCCTCGTACCGGTCGGCGAGGGCGGTGGCCGCCGCCAGGGTGCCGGCCTCGGCCCACAGGTGGGTGACCGGCTCGGTGACGTCGGGGATCACCAGCGCCCAGTCGTCGGGGCCGCCGCCCCGCTCGCCGCCGGCGGGGTGGAACACCTTGATGCCGTCGACGTCCTGGGTGCGGTGGCCCTCGGTCGCCTCGACGACCTGGCGCATGACCGCCCCCTTCTGCTCCCACGGGGTGGGCACCCGGCGGCGGACGACGTTCGACTCGGGCAGCGCGGCCACCGCCCCGGCCAGGCTCACCTCCTGGGTGGCCAGCAGCTCAAGCAGCTTGCCGAACGACACCAGCCCGTCGTAGGCCGGGTGCAGGGCCGGGAACACGTAGCCGCCACCCTGCGCGCCGGCGAACACCACCCCCTCGCGCTGGGACGCCCGCATGATCGCGCTGGCGGCGAGCTTGGTCCCCGCCACCTCGCAGCCGTGCCTGGCCGCGAGCTCGACCACCCGCCGCGTGGTCGACACCGGCAGCGCGACCGTCCCCCGCTGCTCGGACCGGACCATCAGGTCGACGTACAGGAGCAGGGCCCGGTCGTGGGGGACGATCTGGCCGTGCGAGTCCACCAGGGTGAGCCGCTCCCCGACCGCGTCGAAGCGCACGCCGAGGTCGGCCCCGGAGGCCGTCACCAGGCGGGCCAGCCGCTCCAGGTCCTCGCTCTGCTGCTCGGCCGACGGGGACACCCGCTCCTCGTCGAGCTGCCCTCCGACCAGCAGCGAGTCGAGGCCGAACCGGGGCAGCAGCCAGGGCAGCACCAGCGAGCAGGTCCCGCCGCCGGCGTCGATCACCACCTTGAAGCGGCGGTGGCGCACAGCCCGCGCGTCGATGCAGTCGACCAGGGCGGCCGTGTAGTGCTCGATCGCACGCGGGGGGTAGCGGAGCTCTCCCATCTCGCGGCCGAAGGCGCGCCGGAACTCCTCCCGGTTGTAGGTCCGCTCGACCTTGCGTCTGGCGCCGTCGTCGAGGTCGCTGCCGTCGTCGCCGAACACGGCGATCTCGATCGCCTGGCCGTCCCGGGGCGAGGTGCGCACGTACATGCCACCGGAGTTGCCCGCCCGGGTGGCCGAGAAGCGCACGGCCGGTGCCGGGGCCAGCTCGAGGTCGTCGCAGTCGACCCCGGTGGCGTTCAGCCCGGCCACCAGGACCCGCTTGAGCGCGCGGGACACCCTGCTGGCGTCGCGGGCCAGCGTTACCCTCGATCCCTTCTTGAGGGTCGAGCCGAACGCCATCGCGAGCCTGAGGGCGAGCTCGGGCGTCACGTCGATGTTGGCCAGGCCGGTCACGCCGTGCTCGGAGAACAAGGTGCGCGCGCCCCGGCCCTCCCAGATGATCGACTTGGTGACCACCGCGCCCGGCTCGACCGTCTTGAAGGGGTAGACCTTGACGCCAGGTCGTAGGATCGCGCCGCGGCCGATGTTGGCGTTGTCCCCGATCACCACGCCGTCCTCGACCTGCCCGCCCCGCTTCACGTCGGCGCTGCGGCCGATGACGCAGCCGCGGAGCTGGGCGCCCGGCCCGACATAGGCGTTGTCCTGGATGATGGCCCGGTGCAGGAAGGCGTTCTCCTTGACCACCACGTTCGCGCCCACCACGGTGTACTCGCGCAGGTTGGCCGCCTTCTCCACCTTGGCGAAGTCGCCGATCAGGACCGGCGTGCCGAGCAGGGCGTCCGGGTCGACCTCGGCCCCCTCCCCCAGCCACACCCCGGGCCGGACCTGGAACCCGCGCAGGTCGACGCGCACCTTGCCGTCCAGGATGTCCTCGTGGGCGCGGCGGTAGGCGTCCAGGTTGCCGACGTCCTCCCAGTAACCCTCGGCCACGCAGGCGTACAGGGGCGCGCCGGCCGCGAGCAGCTTGGGGAAGACGTCGGCGGCGAAGTCGGCCGGCCCGTCCTCGGGGATGTAGTCGAACACCTCGGGCTCGAGCACGTAGATGCCGGTGTTGATGGTGTCGGAGAAGACCTGGCCCCAGTGCGGCTTCTCGAGGAAACGCTCGATGCGGCCGTCCTCGGTGGTGATCACGATGCCGAACTCGAGCGGGTTCTCCACCCGCTTGGTGACCACGGTGCCGAGCGCCCCGGAGCGGCGGTGGAAGGCGACCACCTCGTCCAGGCCGATGTCGGTCAGGGCGTCGCCCGAGATGACCGTGAACGTCTCCTGGAGCTGCTCGGCCGCGTTCTTGACGCTGCCCGCGGTGCCGAGCGGACGTGGCTCGGTCGCATAGGTCAGGTCGACGCCCATGTCGGAGCCGTCGCCGAAGTAGTTGCGGACCTGGCTGGCCAGGAACTGCACCGTGACCACGATGTCCTTGACGCCGTGGTTGCGGACGTGCCGGACGATGTGCTCCATGATCGGCCGGTTGGCCAGCGGCAGCATCGGCTTGGGCTGGTTCGCGGTCAGCGGACGAAGACGTGTGCCCTCGCCACCAGCCATGATCACGGCCTTCATGGGGTGGCCTCCTTGCTGCGTGTCAAGCTCCGGACGCTCCCGCTGGGCCGGGCCGGGCCGCGAGCGCCGCGCCCACCGCGGGCGCCCTTGGACGGCGCTGCCGCCCGGCGCCTCAGGCCGGGCCTAGGCGCCGGCGCGCGCCGCTCGCAGCCCTTCCAGAGCCATTCTGACGTAGACCACCCCCGCCACGTAGTAGAGGGCGACGCCGGCCCACAGCAGCGCCAGGCCGATCACGTGCGCGGCGGGTGCGAGGGCCAGGCCGGTCTCGCCCACGACCAGGGTCGGCAGCGCGAAGAGCAGGTCGAACGTTGCCGCCTTGCCGACCCGGACGACGTCTGGCGGGCGCACCCCGCGCCTGGACAGCAGCGGGAACCCGGCCAGGAGGACGATGTCCCGGCCGACCAGGAGGGCCACCGCCGGCCAGGGCAGGACGCCGCGGGCGACCAGGGCGATGGCCACCGACGCGATCAGCAGGCGGTCGGCGAGCGGGTCGAGGAGCTGGCCGAGCCGGGAGACCCGACCGGTGCGCCTGGCCAACCAGCCGTCCACCCAGTCGGTGGCGCCCACCAGCGCGGTGAGCCAGAGCCCGGTGCCGTAGCGGCCGGTGGCCAGCAGCCACGCGCACACCGGCATGAGCAGGAGCCGGGCGAACGAGATCGCGTTCGGCGCGGTGACGATCGCCGTCGACGGCCGCTGGTCCGCGCCGCCCTTCGGGGCTGCAACCTCTGCCGCGGGCGGGGAGCCGGGCCCGCTCGCCGCCCCTGCGCCGGCCACTTCTCCGGTGCCGGGCATGCCCGAGCCAGGCGCGGGGTGCCTGGCCTCCGGGGGGCTGGTCTCACTCATAGGACGAGCGTATACCCGCCCGCGCCGCCCCGACTGCGGGCCCGCGGTCACCGGCCCTTCCAGGTTTGCCGGTCGAGTCCAGGCGGAGGTAGGCCCGCTGCACGTACCGCCGCGCCCGGTCCCTGGCCGGCCCGGGCGCCCGGCAGCCCCCGGCAACGCCGTGTCGCGGGCTCAGGTCAGGTGCGATGGTCGGGACGGCCGGATTTGAACCGGCGACCCCCAGTCCCCCAGACTGGTGCGCTAACCAAGCTGCGCCACGTCCCGGAAGGGTCGGAGCGGCGTACACACCCTCGCTCGTCGCTCTAGAGGCCACAGACTACCACGTCCAGACCGGGCCTCGGGACACCGCGACACCGGGCCTGGAGGGAGTCTCGCCCGCTGCGCAGCGCCCGCCGACCGCCCCTTTGATGCGCTCGGTCGGCCCTGAAGGGCGGCCGCGCTCACCGGCCGCCTGGGCGCTCCCTCGTCTTGACCCGCCCGATCACCCGCACCGGCGTGCCCTGGAAGCCGAAGGTCCGGCGCAGGTCGTGCTCGAGGAACCGCCGGTAGGCGGGGCTGAGCACGCCGGTCGCGAAGAACACGAGCTCCGGCGGCGCGACCCGGGCCTGGGTCACGTAGCGGACCTTGACCGGCCTGCCGCGCGCGGGCGGTGGCGGAGTCCGATCGGTCGCCTGGCCGAGCCACTGGTTCAGGGCGGCGGTCGGCACCCGCCGACCGCGCTCGGCCAGGACCTCGTCGAGCAGCCCCCAGACCTTGTCGACGCTCCGGCCGGTGCGGGCCGAGACGCGCAGGAGCGGGGCCCAGTCGACGAAGTGCAACTTGCGCTCGAGGTCGAGGTCGAACCTTCGGCGGGCCTCGTCGTCCATCAGGTCCCACTTGTTGGCCACCAGGACCAGCGCGCAGCCTGCCTCGGCCGCGCGCACGGCCACCTTCTGGTCCTGCTCGGCGATGCCGGCCGGCGCCTCGAGCACGAGCAGGGCGGCGTCTGCCCGGTCGACCGCCTCCAGGCTGCGTACGAACGCGTAGTAGTCGGCACCCTCGGCCCGCTGGAAGGAGCGCCGCATCCCGGCCGTGTCGACCATCCGGTAGCGCCGGCCGTGGTGTGCCACGACCGAGTCCACCGTGTCGCGGGTGGTCCCCGGCGTCGGGTCGACGATGGCCAGGTCCTCGCCGGCCAGCTGGTTGAGCAGGCTGGACTTGCCGACGTTGGGGCGGCCCACGATCGCCACGGCCGGGACGGCCGGCTCGTCGGCGGCGGTCCGGCGCATGCCCAGCCGCTCGACCACCGCGTCGAGCAGGTCGCCGGCGCCGCGCCCGTGCAGGCTCGACACCGGGAGCGGCTCGCCCAGCCCGAGCGACCACAGAGCGCCTGTCTGCAGCTCGACGGCCGCGTTGTCGACCTTGTTGGCGACCAGCAGCACCGGCACGTTCCCTCGGCGGAGGTGCGCGGCCACGGCGGCGTCCTCGTCGGTGACCCCGACGCTGGCGTCGACGACGAACAGGACGAGGTCGGCGTCGGCCATCGCCTGCTCGGCCTGGGCGACCACCCGGGCGGCCAGGCCGGTCGCCCGCGGCTCCCAACCACCGGTGTCGACCAGCTCGAAACGGCGGCCCGCCCAGTCGGCGTCATACGGCACCCGGTCCCGGGTCACCCCGGGCACCTCCTGGGTGATGGCGGCGCGCCGGCCCAGGATGCGGTTGACCAAGGTGGACTTCCCGACGTTGGGCCGCCCCACCACGGCCACCCGAGGCAGCGCCACGGCACCGGCCGGTCGGGTGGCCGGCGCCGGGCCGGGGGCCTGCCGACCGGCCGGTGCCCTGCCGGCGGTCCCAGGTATAGATGAATCGCTTTGTCGACTCATTGATCTATCACTTCATCGGCATGGCGGCCTCCCAGGGCGCGCCGTGCCTCCACGCCGACCAGGAAGTCCTGGAGGGTCTGGCGCAGCGCCTCGGTGGCCGCCCGCCGGCCGGCCCGACCGATGCCGGGGTCGGGCAGCTCGACGGGCGGCCCGACCACCACGCGGACCGGCGTGGCGAACGGCAGCCAGCCGAGGCGCCGCCGCACCCGCTCGGTGCCGAGCATGGCCACGGGGAGGACCGGGCAACGCTCCCGCAGGACGACGTAGGCGAGGCCGGGGTGGACGGTGGCGAACCGGCCCGCTCCCCGGCTGCCCTCAGGGAACAGGCCGAGCATGTCGCCACGGGCGATCACCGCGGCGGTCTGGCGCAGCGCCTCCCGGTCGGCGCCGCCTCGGCGCACCGGGAACTGGCCGATCCACCGCAGGATGGGCCCGAGCGGCCAGAAGAACAGCTCCGCCTTGCTCATGAAGAACACCGGCCGCTGGATCGCGCTGGCGAGCAGGACCGGGTCGACGTTGCTGCGGTGGTTGCTTGCCAGGATGGCTGGACCGGTGTCGGGGAGGTGCTCGGCACCCTCGACCCGGATACGGAACCATGCCCGCATCAGTGGTTTCACGACGATCGCGGCCGTGCGATAGCCACGATCCGCGCTCGCCGCGGTCACCGGTCGGTTCCGGCCCTGGCCGAGGCGATCAGCTCAAGGATCTCCTCGACGATGTCGGCCACCTCGCGACCGGTCGTGTCGATGACCAGGGCGTCCGGGGCAGCTTTGGTCGGCGACGAGGCGCGGCCGCTGTCGGTCCGGTCGCGGAGGGCCAGCGCCCCGGCTGACTCGCCACCGGCCCGTCGGCGGGCCCGCTCGGCCGCGTCTGCGGTCAGGAAGACCTTCACCTCCGCCTGCGGCCACACCACCGCGCCGATGTCGCGCCCCTCGGCGACGATCCCGCCCAGGCTGATGACCGCCCGCTGGAGGGCGACGAGCTGCTCGCGCACGGCGGGGACAGCCGAGACCGCCGACACGGACCTGTTCACCTCGGGTGAGCGCAGCTCGTCCCCGGTGGCGGAGCCGTCGAGCAGGACGCGCACCGCACCCGAGCGGCCCGGAGCCAGCTCGAGCGCGAGGTCGGCGGTCTTGGCCGCGACGGCGACCGCATCGGCGTCGTCGGGCGGGACGCCCTGCCGCAGCAGCGCAAGGGTGAGCGCGCGGTAGAGCGCACCCGTGTCGAGGTGGCGCAGGTCTGCGCGCTCGGCCACCGCCCGGGCGACCGTGCTCTTGCCCGATCCGGCCGGGCCGTCGATCGTGACGACGATGTCGTCATGGCTGTGCTGGCCCTCGTCCAGCTCCTCCATGATCATGCGACCCCCAGCGCGGCCAGGGGCGGGGCCAGCCGCTGGCCAGCGGGGGCGCCGCAAGGACAGGGCGGGTGGGTCGGGTACGGGACAGGCGGCACGACGGCTCCGAGGGCGGGAAGGGAGGGGATGCGTCGCCGGCGGCGCGCACCTCGAAGTCTACCCGGTGGTGGATCGGGCGATCACAGGCACGGCGGGTGCGAGGCGTCGCCACCCAACCATAGATTCATCTCTTCATCTACTTATCTACTTATATGCTTAGGGCTCGCCGGCCAACAACCTGGTCGTTCCAACGCCAGCATGCCGAGGTAAGCGCACTCGACCTGGCCAGGTTATTCGGCGGCGAGCCCGTAGCTATGAATCGTCGGATGCCCTGATCGCCCGCGAAGGCGCAGCGAGCCGGCTGCCGTAGCGCCGTGGGGCGACCCGGCCGGGTGGGTCATGCCGTGCCGCTGCCCTCGTGGGCGTGCCAACCGGCGTCCGACAGGGCGGCCAGCGCCACCGCCAGGGTGTCGCGCCCCGCGACCCAGACGCGCAGGGCACCGCTGCCACCCTGGAGCTCGTGGTCGATCGCGAGGTCCTCGACGTTGACCCCGGCGGCCCCGAGGGCGCGGAACACCGCGGCCAGGCTCCCCGGTCGGTCGGCGATGTGCACGACCACCTCGCGCAGCCCGCGCGGGGAGGCGCCCGGTTTGGTGGGGATGCGCAGGCGGGCGTTGCGCGCGGTGGCGAGCACCTCTCGCAGGCCGTCGCGGTCCCCCACCGCGACCAGCTCCCTGAGCGTCAGCAGGCCCTCGGTGAGGGTGTCGAGGGCGGCCACGATGCTGGGAGCGTTGGTGGTGCAGATGTCGACCCAGAGGTCGGGGTCGCTCGCCGCGACGCGGGTGGTGTCGCGGAACCCGCTGGCGACCAGGCTGCGCAGCGCGGCCGGGGCCTCGACCTGCGCCACCGCTCCCATGAGGGCGGTGGCGGTGAGCTGGGGCAGATGGCTTGCGAAGGCGGCCACCTGGTCGTGCAGCTCGGGATCGAGGATGAGCGGCCGGCCGCCGAGACCGCGCACGAACCTGGTCATCCGCCGCAACGCCCGGTGGTCGACCTGGGCCGTGGGGGTCAGCACCCAGGCGGCACCGTGGAACAGCTCGGCGCGGGCGGCCTGCGCACCCCGCTCCTCGGACCCGGCCATCGGGTGGCCTGGGATCACGCGCCCCAGCTCTGTGGACGATTTTGCGAGTTCAACTAGAAGGTGTGCCTTGGTGCTGCCCACGTCGGTGAGCACCGCTCCGGGGTTGACCGCGTACGCCCTGGCCAGGACGCCAGCAAGGGCGCGGACCGGCGTTGCCGCGACGACCAGGTCAGCCCCGTCGGACGCCTCCTCCACCGAGCGGGCACGGTCGGTGATGGCCTCGCGGTCCATCGCCTGGCGCAGCTCGCGGCGGTCGGCATCCATCCCGATCACCTCGGGAACGCCTGCCGCCCTGGCCGCCATGCCCACCGAGGCGCCGAGCAGGCCGGTCCCGATGATCGCGAGCCGGTGCGGCCAGCGGACGGTCTGGGCCGGGGTCATCCGCAGCTCTCCGAGCGCTGGCTCGAGCCCCGGTCGAGTCCCCACGGCGCGTGGCGCTGGCCGCCCTGTCCGACGCCGGTTGGCACGCCCACGAGGGCAGCGGCACGGCATGACCCACCCGGGCGGCTGCCCTGCTCCCTGACGGCCCGGCATGCACGACCGTGGCACCGGCACTCGACCGGGGCTCCAGAGAGGGTCGTGGCGCTCATCCCGGGAGGTCGTCGCGTATGTGGCTGGCCTGGTGCAGGTAGACGTGGCGCAGGGTCGCCCGGGGACGCGTCGAGTAGCAGTAGACCATCACCCGGATCGTGCTCGGGTTGCCGTGCTCGATGCCGAGCTCGCGCGCGCACAGCAGCGGCACGTCCCCCATGCCGAGGGCGCGGGCGGCCGCCGCCGGGAACTCGCTCACCAGGTCGTCGGTTGCGGTGAAGATGATCGAGACGAGGTCGTCGTGGCCGACGCCGTTGCGGTCGAGCAACTGCTCGAGCAGCTCGCTCGTGCGCTCGATGACCGCCTCCCTGACGTCGGCCTCGACCGTCGTGGCGCCCCGCAGTGCCACCAGCCGCTCGCTGCTCACCCGTCGCCTCCGTCTGGGCCCATCGACTCCCCACATTCGGTGACAGAGCACTTCATAGTCTTATTGATATGTCGATAGATTGCCTTGCTGGCCGGCTACAGGCCGACCGCTCGGTACAGGCCGCGCACCTCCCCGGGGCGAAGCGCCCGGTGCTCGCCCGGGGCCAGGCCGCGCAGCTGGACCGGTCCGATGGCGGTCCTCACCAGGCGGCGGACGGGGGCGCCGACGGCGTCCAGCATGCGCCGCACCTCCCGGTTGCGTCCCTCGACCATGACCACCTCGACCATCTGGCGCCGGGCCGACGCCGCCACCACGCGCGCGCGTTCGGCGTGCGCCGGACCGTCGTCGAGCTCGACGCCGCGGCGCAGGCGGGCCAGTGCGCCCGCCGGGAGCCGATCGACCTCGGCCAGGTAGCGCTTCTCGATCGCGAACCGCGCGTGGGTGAGCCGGTAGGCGAGGTCGCCGTCGTTGGTGAGGAGCAGGAGCCCCTCGGTGTCCCGGTCGAGCCGCCCGACCGGGAACACGCGCGGCTGGTCGGGGACGAGCTCGACCACTGTCGGGCGTCCTTCCGGGTCGGCGCTGGTCGTCACCACGCCGGCTGGCTTGTTCAGCAGCCAGTACCGGCGCCGGTGGTCGACCACCACGCGGGAGCCGTCAACCTCGACCCGGTCGTGCTCCGGGTCGACCCGGCGTCCGAGGTCGGTGACGGTGTGGCCGTCGATCGAGACCCGGCCGGCCAGCACCAGCTCCTCGACTGCCCGCCGCGACCCGAGCCCCGCCGAGCTCAACGCCTTGTTGAGGCGCACCAGGCCAGGGGCGTCCTCCCCGGCGGCCGGTGGCACCGGCCGGTCGGCGGGCAGCGGCCGCCCACGACGCGACGGCTCCCCGGCCCCCGGCCCCCGCCGACGGCCCGACGGCTCCCCGGCCCCCGGCCCCCGCCCACGACGCGACGGCTCCCCGGCCCCCGACCCCCGCCGACGGCCCGACGGCTCCCCGGCGGCCGGCGGCCGGTCACGGCCACGGTGGTCGCGGCCCGGGCGGTCGCGGCGGGCGTGCGCGTCCTCGTCCGCGGGACCCTGCCCGGCGGTGGCGCGGCCGCCGGCCGGCCGGCCAGGCGTCCCCTTGCCCAGGGTGTCGCGGTAGGGCCGCCGGCGCCCACCGGTAGCTGATGCCGAGGCTCGACTCGAGTCGTTCCTGGCGGAGCCGCGGGGGGCACGGGTGGATGCCTGGTCGCCCTGGCTGCCCTTGCCGGACCGGGGGCGGTTGCGGGCTGGCTGGGCGGGCGAGCGCCCGCCTTGAGGGCGGCCTGGGCGCTGGCCGCCTGGGTTCACTGTCCGACCCTCATAGCTGGTCCTGCAGATCGGTCAGGTCGACGCCTTCGGGCAGGTAGTCCTTGATCGGTGGGAGCTCGTCGAGGGCGTTGAGCCCGAGCTGCTCCAGGAAGGCGGCCGTGGTGCTGTAGAGCGTGGCCTGCCCGGGGCCGTCGTCCCGGCCGACCTCGCGGATGAGGCCCCGGGCGAGCAGGGTGCGGAACACGCCGTCGACGCTGACGCCTCGCACGGCGGCGACCTGGAACCGGGTCACCGGCTGACGGTAGGCGATCACCGCCAGGGTCTCGAGGGCGGCGCGGGTCAGGCGGCTCTGCTGCCCGGCCTGCACGTACGCGTCCACAGCGGCCCGGGCGCCCGGATGGGTGTAGAGCCGCCAACCGCCGGCCACCGCCCGGAGCACGAAGCCACGAGCGTCGCGGGCGTACTCGGCGGCCAGCTCGATGAGCAGTTCCTCGACCCGGGAGAGCCGCTGGCCGATCACCTCGGCGAGCGTCACCGCGGGCACCGGCTCGTCCGCCACCAGCAGGATCGCCTCCAGATCGCGCCGCACCCAGCCGCGCTCGTCGAGCTCGACGGCCTCGAGCATCTCGTCGGGCGGCCATGCCCCGGGGTCGCCGGCCTCCTCGCCATCCATGGGCGTTCCCACCGCCACCGACCCAGCGAGCTCCGCCTCTGACACCACCCCTGCCACCTCCGTCCCGGCTGGACATGCCCGCAGCCCGACCGGCTCCGACCCGGCCGTCCTGGCCGCCGCTGGTGGCCCGGGCCCGACGGCTGCCACCGGCGGGGCAGGGCCGGGTGTGCCGTGAACGGGAGGGTCAGGGTCGTTCATGCTGGCTCCTCGACGACGAGGTCGGTGAGGTCGGCATCGTCCTCGCCGGTCCACTGGACGGCGATGGCGCCGAAGGCGGCCGCCTGCTCGACCTCGACCATCGACCGCTTGTAGAGCTCGAGCAGCGCGAGAAAGTGGACGACGACCTCGATCGGCATGGCGCCGCTGCCCACCAGCTCCGCGAAGGTGGTGGAGCCGGCGGTCCGTACGCGGCTGGCCAGCTCGGCCACGGCCTCGTTGACCGAGAGCTTGGGCGGCGCGAGGTGCGAGGTCCGCACCTCGGGGACGGGCTCGGGGGTGAGCGCGGCCGCCGCCAGCCGGGCGAGCTGCTCGGGGTCGGTCCCGGCGAGCAGGTCAGGGACGATCCGGCGGAACAGGTCGTCGGTGCCGGCCCGGCCCGGGACGTACCCCGCCTGCTGGGCGAGGCGGGCGGCGAACAGGGCGGCGACGTGCCTGTAGGCCCGGTACTGCAGCACCCGTGCGAAGAGGAGGTCGCGCTCGGACAGCAGCGCCTCGACCTCGTCGGGGTCGCCCTCCGGGCTGGGCAACAGGCGGGCCGCCTTCAGCTCGAGCAGGGTCGCCGCGACGACCAGGAACTCGGTGGCCACCTCGAGGTCCAGCTCGTGCATGCGCTTGACCTCGGCCAGGTAGTCCTCGGTGATGCGCGCGATCGAGACCTGCCACAGGTCGATCCGCTGGCGCGCGATCAGGTGCAGGAGCAGGTCGAAGGGCCCCTCGAAGACCTCGGTCTTGACCACGTAGTCCATTGCGTCCGCTGCCGATCCATAGCTCGGAGGCCGGTTGGCCGATCGCGCCGGCCGGCTGGCAACAGGGCCGACGGCCGCCCGGCGCCGCACCTGCTCGGCGACGACCGTGAGGATACGGCAGCGGCGACGAGCGCCGCTCAGCAGCGCGGCCTGGCCCCACGGCCTGGCCCCACGGCCTGGCCCCACGGCCCCGGGTCTCACGCCCCACGGCCTGGCCCCACGGCCTGGCCCCACGGCCCCGGGTCTCACGCCCCGTGGTCCCGTGGCCTGGTCCCACGGCCCCGGGTCTCACGCCCCGTGGTCCCGCGGCCCGGCCCCACGGCCCCGGGTCTCACGCCCCCGTGGAACCACGCCCCTGGCCAGCAAGCCTACCGCTCCGCCACGGCACCATGCCGGACGTCCCTGCCAGTCAGTAGACCAGGCCGACGAGCCCGAGGATCGCCCGCTCGAACTCCCGGAAGACCGGGGTCAGCAGCCCGGGAGCCAGGAGCAGCAGGCCGAGGAGCAGGAAGATGCCGTACCGGTCGAGGAAGTAGACGATCCCCTGCCGCGACGGAGGGAGCCAGATCGACAGCAGCCGGGAGCCGTCCAGCGGCGGGATCGGCAGCAGGTTGAAGACGCCGAAGAGGACGTTGAGCTGGATCAACCACAACAAGAGGGTCACGGTGGAGCTGCTGGGGTCGGCGCCGCCGGAGATCACCAGCCGGAGCACGACCGCGCTCACGACGGCGATCAGGAAGTTGCTGATCGGCCCGGCCAGTGCGACGAGGGCCGCTCCGGTTCGCCCGGTTCGCAGCCGCGACAGCGTGAACGGTGTCGGTCGCCCCCACCCGAAACCAACCAGGATGATGGCGATGGTCCCCAGCGGGTCGAGGTGCGAGATCGGGTTGAGGGTGAGCCGGCCCTGCGATCTCGCGGTGTCGTCACCCTGCAGGGTGGCCACGGCCGCGTGGCTGAACTCGTGGAAGCTGATTGCCACGATGACCGCGACCACGAAGGCCACGAACTGCAGCGGGTCGCGCAGCAGGTACAACGGCGATTGCAACGACGGCTCCTCCTGACGGCGCGTTCGTCCGTGCCCGATGCGCTCGAGCGGTCGGCCGGTCGCGTGGGACCCGGTCGAGTACCCACGGCGGGACCCAGGCCTGCTGGCGGCCGGCCTGCACGACCGCAGCGCCCCTACTCGACCAGCGCTCCAGCCAACCTACCACGAGGCAGCGGCGGAGCCGGCGCCCGACGCTCAGGCGTCGGGCGCCATGACCTCGTGGATCAGCGCGGGGACCTGGCAGGTGCCGCGGCTCCAGCGCAGGGCCGCGGAGAGGTCGCGAGCGGCGGCCCTGGCGGCGGCCTCGTCTCTGGCCAGCACCTGGCCGATGCGGTCCCCCGGGCCGACCTCGTCGCCCAGCTTCACCGACAGCTCGATGGCGACGGCAGGGTCGACAGGGTCCTCCATGCGCTGCCTGCCCGCGCCGAGGGAGGCGGCCGCCCGCCCGACCGCCTCGGCGTCGACCGCGGCCAGGCAGCCGGCCTCCTCGGCGGTCACGTCGAGGTGGACGGGGGCCTGCGGGAGGAGGGAGAGGTCGTCGGCGACGCGGGGGTCGCCCCCTTGCGCCTCCACGAACTGGCGCAGCTTCTCGAGCCCCGCCCCGGTCTCGAGGGCCCGTTGGGCCGCCCTGCGACCCTCGTCGGGGTCTGGGGCGATCCCGGCCAGCGCCGCGAGATGGCCGGTGAGCGCGAGGCAGAGGTCGAGGAAGCGGCCTGGACGCTCGCCCCGTAGCGCCTCCACCGCCTCTCGCACCTCGACGGCGTTGCCGACCAGCTCGCCGAGCGGCTGGTCCATGTCGGTCACCAGCGCGGCCGTCCGCCGCCCGGCCGCCCGACCCAGCTCGACGCAGGTGCGGGCCAGCTCGGCGGCGGGCCCGGGGTCCTTCATGAACGCGCCCGAGCCTGTCTTGACGTCGAGGAGGATGCAGGCCGCCCCGCCTGCCAGCTTCTTGCTCATCACGCTCGACGCGATCAGAGCGGTGCTGGCCACCGTCGCGGTCACGTCGCGCAGCGCGTACATGGCCTTGTCGGCCGGGACCAGGTCGGCGCTCTGGGCGGCGACCGCCAGGCCGACCCGCTCGACCTGGTCGAGCAGCTCCTCGGCGGACAGGTCGACCCGGAACCCGGGGATGGACTCGAGCTTGTCGAGCGTGCCGCCGGTGTGCCCGAGCCCGCGGCCCGACAGCTTGAGCACCTGCATGCCCAGGGCCGCGGCCAGCGGCCCGACCACCAGCGTGGTCCCGTCGGCGACCCCCCCGGTCGAGTGCTTGTCGACGGTCGGTCCCGACAGCCGCGACAGGTCGAGCCGGTCGCCGGAGTCGAGCATCGCGGCGGTGAGCGCCTCGGTCTCGGCTGTGGAGAAGCCGCGCAGGTAGCCGGCCATGAGGAAGGCAGCCATCTGGTAGTCCGGCACCGCACCCCTGGCATACCCGAGCACCAGCTCCCGCAGCTCGCCGGAAGGTACCTCACCGCCGTCGCGCTTGCGCGCGATCACCTCGACGACCCGCACCGCCGCTCCTCCCCCTCAAGCGCGCAGCCGCTTCACCAGGGCCGCGTCGGCGCCGTCGCGGTCCAGCTCGGAGAGGACCTGGGCGAGCGCCTCGCGGACGATGCGGCCGCGGTCCACCCCGATCCCGTGCTCGCGGCGGAGCCGCAGCCGGGCGTGCTCGAGGTCCATCAGCTCCTCGGCGGTGCAGTAGAAGGTGACCTTCTCCTCGTGGCGCTGGCGGCCGCTGGAGGCCCGCTCGGCCTGGGTCGAGGCCTTCGGGCCGCCGGCAGTGGCCTGCTTGGCGCCCCGGGCGCTCCGGCCCTTGTCGATGCTGGTCACCCGGAACAGCTCGTCGGCACCTGGCAGACTGGCCCGACCCTTCATGACGCCGCCACCTCCTTGGCCAGCTCGCGGTACGCGGCTGCGCCACTCGAAGAGCCTGCATAGGTCAGGATGCTCTCCCCGGCCACCGGTGCCTCGGCGAAGCGGATGGTCTTGGAGATCACGGTCCGGAAGACACGGTCGCCGAAGGCGTCCTCGACCCGTCCGAGCACCTCGCGGCCGTGCACGGTCCGCGGGTCGTACATGGTCGCCAGGATGCCGACGATCTCGAGCTCCGGGTTCAGCCGCTCGCGGACCTTCTCGATGGTGTCCATGAGCAGGGCCATGCCACGCAGGGCGAAGTACTCGCACTCGAGCGGCACGAGCACGGCGTCGGCGGCGGTGAGCGCGTTGACGGTCAGCAGGCCGAGGCTCGGCGGGCAGTCGACCAGCAGGTAGTCGTACTGCCTGCGCAACGGGCGGAGGACCCGCGCCAGCGCCTGCTCGCGGGCCACCTCTCCGACCAGCAGCACCTCGGCGGCGGCCAGGTCGATGTTGGAGGGAAGCAGCTCGACGCGGTCGATCTTGGTGCTGGTGATCGCGGTGGTCGAGGCCGCCTTGGGGTCCATCAGCAGGTTGTAGACCGTGCGCTCCAGGGCGAGCGGGTTCAGCCCGAGGCCGACCGAGAGAGCTCCCTGCGGGTCCATGTCGATCAGCAGCACCTGCCGTCCCTGCTCGGCCAGGGCGGCACCGAGGTTGATGGTGGTCGTGGTCTTTCCGACCCCACCCTTCTGGTTGGCCAGGGCGATGACCTTTCCCATCTGACACCTCCGCGTCCGGTGCCGCTCCCGGGGCGCTCCGAAAGCCGGGCGACGTATCGTTCTGTCGATAAAGCGCCAGATGGATAAGCGGATTCAGAGCGAGGTCACTAGGTCGCTAGGTCGCTAGGTCGCTATGGCTATCAGGTCATCAGTCCCCTGGTGGATCAAGCGACCGGGATACTACCGAATCGCGAGGACCCGCCGGGCGTTCCGGCCTCCGATCGGCCGGAACGCCCGGAAACGCGCCCGCCCGCCATCCTGACCGTTCGTTCCGTTCGCCACTTGCGCCCACAGTCACCGCGACCGTCGTGGGGAGATCGCTCGAACGTCGGCCGGAAGGGCACCAGCACCACCCCCCACCCGGCGATCTCACGCTGCGTGACGCCACAACTGCCCCACAGCGCCCACTCTCCGTGGGCGAACGCCCTCCGTGGTTGACCACTGTGCGTGAGCGACCACGGAGCGTGGTACCCACGCGACCACGGAGCGTGCTCGGGGTGATCGTGGGGCGTGGCTGGGTTGCGCACGGCTTCCCGAAGACAGTGGAGCTCGGCCGGCACGGCCGGAGACCGCACGGCAGGGGTACGGCGGCGCAGCCACCGCGCCTACCGACGGTGTCGTGGGATCAGGCCGCGGATCGCCCGGCGTGGGGTGGCGTCGTCAACGGCTCATGGGCCAAACGCCAGACCGTAGGCGACCCTGACCCGGTCACCTCGCTGATGGCGAGGGCACGTGAAGAGCGTCTCACCCGGATACCTGGATACAGGACGCTCAAGGCACCGACGGCGAGCGACGTCGACCGGGCTCACCCCAGGCGTCCAAGCGGCGAGGGCTACACGAGCTCCGCCGCGAAGCTCTCACCAGGGCCGACCGGGTCGACGCCGAACAGGTCGGCCACGGTGGCGCCGAGGTCGGCGAAGGTGCTCCGGTCGGCCAGGCGCACGCCAGCGGTCCCGCCCGGGCTGAACGCCACCATCGGGGTGAGCTCCCGGGTGTGGTCGGTGCCGGGCGCGGTCGGGTCGCAGCCGTGGTCGGCGGTCAGGAACAGCCAGTCCGCCTCCCCCAGCTCGGCCACCACCTCGGGCAGGCGCGCGTCGAGCTCCTCGAGGCAACGGCCATACCCGGCCACGTCGCGCCGGTGACCGTAGAGCATGTCGAAGTCGACCAGGTTGGTGAACACCAGCGTCGGGCCGGCCGCGCCGCGCAGGAAGCGCACGGTCGTGTCGAGCGAGCTCTGGTTGTCGCCGGTGTGGTCGGAGTCGTCCAAGCCCCGGCGCGAGAAGATGTCCTCGATCTTGCCGACCCCGAGCGTGCGCACGCCAGCCTTCTGGACCGCTTCGAGCACGGTCGGCCCGGCCGGCGGCAGCGCGTAGTCGCGCCGTTCCTTGGTGCGCACGAACGAGCCGGGCTCGCCGTCGAACGGGCGGGCGATCACCCTGCCGACCGCGTGCTCCCCATGGAGCAGTCTGCGGGCCGCCTCGCACCACGCATAGAGCTGCTCGAGGGGCACGACCCGCTTGTGGGTCGCGATCTGGAAGACCGAGTCGGCCGAGGTGTAGACGATCGGCCTGCCCCAGGCGAGGTGCTCCTCGCCCAGCTCCTTGATGATCTCGGTGCCTGAGGCGGGACGGTTGCCGAGCACCCCGCGCCCGATCGCCCGGCTGAACCCACCGATCACCTCGGGCGGGAAGCCGTCCGGGTAGGTCGGGAAGGGCGAGGAGAGGACCACGCCCATCATCTCCCAGTGCCCGGTGGTGGTGTCCTTGCCTGCCGACCGCTCGGCCATGCGCGCCACCACCCCGGCGGCCGGGTCGGACGCTGGCACACCGGCGATCCCGGTGAGCCGCCCGATGCCCCAGGCCCCCAGCGTCGGCAGCCGCAACCCGCCCAGCGCGGCCGCGGTGTGGCCGATGGTGTCGGCGCCGGTGTCCCCGTAGTCGTCCGCGTCCGGCGCCTCGCCCACGCCGAGTGAGTCGCACACGATCACGGCCACCTTGCCCGCCCGCAGGTTGCGCTCCCACCGCGCCCGCGCCGCCTCGGGTGCGCCCGGCCGCAGGTTGCGCTCCCACCGCGCCCGCGCCGCCTCGGGTGCGCCCGGCCGCAGGTTGCGCTCCCACCCCGCCGCCTCGGGTGCGCCCGCCAGCGGCGTGCGCCGCTGGCTCATCCCCGCCCCCGCTGCTGCTTGCACCGGATGCAGAGCCGGGCGGCGGGCAGCGCCTCGAGCCGCTCCTCTGGGACCGGCTGCCCGCAGCGTTCGCAGGTGCCGTAGGTGCCGGCCTCCATGCGGCCCAGCGCGTGATCGACGTCCCGGAGGGTGTCGCGCAGGCTCTGCACCAGCCGGAGGAGGCTGGACCGCTCGGCCGCCGCCTGGCCGGCGTCGGCGAAGCCCTCGTCCAGCTCGGGGTCCCTGATCCCCTCGGCGTCGCGGTGGGCACCGAGATCGTCCAGCTGCTTCTGCAACGCGTCCCGCTCCCCCGCCAGCCGCTCGTGCAGCCGGTGCGTCGTCTGCTGGTCCATCCCAGCTCCTCCCGTGGTTCGTCCGGCTCCGCTTCCGCCATCACGGACGCCCTGCAACGCGATCGCGATCGTGGGCGGCCAGCGCAAGGCTCGAAGCGGTAAGGCCCGGCAAGTACGGCAAAGGCTACAAGATCATGAACTCGAAGCGGCCTGTGGTGAAGCACCGGGTTGCCCGGCGCGCGGATGGGCCCTGAGGTAGACCTCGCGCAGACGGTCCTGGGTGACCTTCGTGTACACCTGGGTCGTGGCCAGGCTGGCGTGGCCGAGCAGCTCCTGGACGCTGCGGATGTCGGCGCCGCCGGCCAGCAGGTGGGTGGCGAACGAGTGGCGGAGCACGTGGGGCGACACCTCGCCCGGGAGGCCGGCCCGCCCGGCGTGGTGGCGCAGGATCTTCCAGCATCCCTGCCTGGTGAGGCGGCCGCCGTGCGCGTTGAGGAACAGCGCCGGGCCCGACCCGGGCGCGGCCAGCGCGGGGCGGCCGCCGACCAGGTAGACGGCCACGGCGCGCCGGGCGGAGCGGCCGAATGGGACGAGGCGCTCCCTGGCCCCCTTGCCGAAGGCGCGCACGGTGCCGTCGTCGAGGTCGACGTCGTCGACGTCGAGCCCGGTCGCCTCGCTGACCCGCAAGCCGGCCGCGTACAACGTCTCGAGCAGCGCGCGGTCGCGCAGGGCGCGGGGGTCGTCACCGGGCACCGAGGCGAGCAGCGCCTCCACCTGCTCGACGGTGAGCGCCTTGGGCAGCGCGGACGGGACCTTCGGGCTGCCCAGGTCGCGGGAGGGGTCGGTCCCGGCCAGGCGCTCGCGCAAGAGGAACCGGTGGAAGCCACGCACCGCGGCCAGGCTGCGGGCCACGCTCGAGGCGCGGTAGCGGGTGCCCACCGGCGTGCTCCCGGCCCGGAGGGCGCCGACGAACGCGACCAGGTCGTCCTCGTCGGCCCTGGTCGGGTCGGCGATCCCGGCCGCGGCCAGCCAGCCGGCGTAGCGGTGCAGGTCGCGCCGGTAGGCGGCCAGGGTGTTGGCGGCCAGGCCACGCTCGACCGCCAGGTAGTCGAGGAAGCTCCGGACCGCGCGCGAGGCCGCCGCGCTCACCGGCGCGGTCTCGACCCCGGAGCCGTCCGGCGCCGACCTGGTCGCCACGGCCGCGGTCAGCGACCGCCCCCGCCGCCGCCCATGACCTCCTCGAGCGGCCTCCAGTCGAGCTGATGGGCGGCTGCCACCGGCTCCGAGGTCAGCTCGCCCCGCCAGACGTTGACGCCCCTGGCCAGCGGCGGGTCGGCCCGCAGCGCCGCCTCGATCCCTGCCGAGGCGAGGGCGACCGCGTAGGGCAGGGTGACGTTGGTGAGCGCGTAGGTGGAGGTGTGGGGCACCGCGGCGGGCATGTTGCCGACGCAGTAGTGGACCACCTCGTCGACGACGTAGGTGGGGTCGGAGTGGGTGGTGACGTGGCTCGTCTCGAAGCAGCCGCCCTGGTCGATGGAGATGTCGACCAGCACAGCGCCCGGCTTCATCGCCTTGACGTGCTCCTTGCTGACCAGCCTGGGCGCCTTCGCCCCCGGGATCAGCACCGAGCCGATCACCAGGTCGGCGGAGAGCACCAGCTCCTCCACCGTCTGCCGGTTCGACATGAGGGTGAGGATGCGCCCCTTGTGGATCGAATCGACGTAGCGGAGCTTGTCGATGTTGGTGTCGAGCATGATGACCTCAGCCTCCATGCCCTGCGCGATCCAGGCCGCGTTCTGGCCGGCCATGCCGCCTCCGAGCACGACCACCCGGGCCGGGGCGACCCCGCTCACCCCGCCCATCAGCACGCCCCGGCCGCCGGACTCGCGCTCGAGCAGGTGCGCCCCGACCTGGGGCGCCATCCGGCCGGCGACCTCGCTCATCGGCGCCAGCAGGGGAAGGCGGCCACCGTCCAGCTCGACCGTCTCGTAGGCGACCGCGGTGGTGCCCGACTTGAGCAGCGCCTCGGTCACCTCGCGGCTCGCGGCCAGGTGGAGGTAGGTGAACAGCACCTGGCCGGGGCGCAGCCGGCCGAACTCCTCCGGCACCGGCTCCTTCACCTTCAAGATGAGGTCGGCTTCCGCCCAGACCTCGTCGGCGGTGTCGACGATGGTGGCCCCGGCCCGGACGAAGTCCCCGTCTGGGATGGAGCTGCCCACGCCGGCGTTGCGCTCCACGAGCACGCGGTGGCCGGCGTCGGCGAGCTCACGCACCCCGACCGAGGTGATGGCGACCCGGGACTCGTGGTCCTTCAGCTCGCGCGGGATGCCTACGTCCATGGTGCGCGCCCCTTCCTGTGCCGGCGCACGGCCAGACCGGGCCGAAATGCCCGCGCCGCCACCAGTCGTCCCTGCCCGCCCGGCCCTCGTCGGCCGGGGTGCTCAGTCTACGAGATCGAGGGAGCAGCTTCGATGGATGTCAGGGTCAGGGGTGATCGGCGGGTTCACCAACCACGCGCCCGCGGGCCGCCGGGCGGGCGGCGGCGCGGCGTGCGGGCGCATCGGGGGCGGGCGCGCCGGCCTGGTCGGGCGCCCATGCCCCCGCGCGCAGCAGGCCGTAGAGCCCCAGCGCGATCAGCGTCTTGGAGTCGCCCGGAGGGTTGCCGGTGACCCGCTCGACCGCCTCGTCGAACGGCACGGCGACCACCTCGATGCCGGCCTCCTCCCACTCGCCCGGCGGCGTCGCGCCCTCGATGGGCCGTACGCCCTCGGCCAGGTAGAGGTCGACCACCTCGTCGCTCCAGCCCGGCGTGGTGAAGAACGTGGTCAGCCAGGTGAGGGTGCCGCCCTCCACCCGGAGCTCCTCGGCCAGCTCGCGCCGGAGCGCCGCGGTGACCGGCTCACCGTGGACGTCGTAGGTCCCGGCCGCCACCTCGAGCAGGCGGCCGCCCACCGCATGCCGCCACTGTTCGACGAGCAGGACGCGCCCTTCCCCGTCCACCACCAGGGCGGCGACCGCGCCGGGATGCTCGACCACCTCGCGGCTGCTCTCGTGGCCGTCGGGGTCGGCGATCCGGTCGACCCGCACGCCGAGCAGGCGGCCCGTGAAGGGGCGCTCGCGGCCGACGATCCGGAACCCGGGGCTGGCCTGGTCGCCGGTCACCGACGGTCGGGGTCGGCGACCAGGCCGTGCCGGCCGGCGCCCCGCCCGTAGGCGTGGTCGGCCCGGCCTTCCGGCGTGGTGATCTCGTCGCCGCCCCCGCCTGCGGCAGCCGCCCCCTCCGGCGTGGTGATCTCGTCGCCGCCCCCGCCTGCGACAGCCGCCCCCTCCGGCGTGATGTCGTCGCCGCTCCCGCCTGCGGCGGCATCCTCGGGCTGCTGCTCCACGTCCACCGAGGGAGCGGAGAACAGGTCGGCACCCTCGGGCTGCTCGGCGCGCTCGCCGTCCTGGGTCCTGGACCGCGACCCGTCCAGTGCCTGCGCCACGGTTCCCCGCTCGTCGGTGCGCGCTTCACCGTCCCCGGCCCGGGCGCCGCCGTCCCCACCGGCAGCAACCGCCCCAGCTCCGGCCGTGGACTCGGCCTCGGCGGTGGCTGCGCCGATGAAGTCGCGGAACAGCGGGTGCGCGCGCGTCGGACGGGAGCGGAACTCCGGGTGGAACTGGCCGGCCACGAACCATGGGTGGTCGGCCAGCTCGACGATCTCCACCAGCCGACCGTCGGGAGAGGACCCCGAGACGACCAGGCCCGCGTCCTCCAGGCGGCGCCGGTAGCGGTTGTTCACCTCGTAGCGGTGGCGGTGGCGCTCGAACACCAGCCCGTCGCCGTATGCCTGCTCGGCCCGGGAGCCCTTGGCGAGTCGGCACGGGTCCAGCCCGAGCCGCATGGTGCCGCCCATGTCGGCGACCCCCCGCTGGTCGGGCAGCAGGTCGATGACCGGGTAGGGTGTGTCCGGGTCGAACTCGCTCGAGTTGGCGCCCTCCAGGCCGGCCAGGTCGCGGGCGACCTCCACGACCGCGCACTGCAGCCCGAGACAGATGCCGAGGAACGGGACGCGGTGCTCGCGGGCGAACCGGATGGCCTCGATCTTGCCCTCGACACCGCGGACCCCGAAGCCGCCGGGCACGATGATGCCGTCCACCGTCTCCAGCACGGTCATGCCGGCGCCGTCCTCCTCGAGGTCGCCGGAGGCGGTCCAGACCACCTCGACGTTCACGCCGTGGTGGAAGCCTGCGTGGGCGAGCGCCTGGGTGACCGACAGGTAGGCGTCGGGCAGGTTGATGTACTTGCCGACCAGCGCGATGCGCACGGTCCGGCGCGGGTTGTGGATGCGCTCGACCAGCGCCCGCCACTCGTCGAGGTCCGGCTCGACCCTGCCGTCCAGGCGCAGGTGGCGGACGAGGTAGCCGTCGAGCCCCTCCTCGTGGAGCACCAGCGGGATCTCGTAGATGGAGCTGGCGTCGGGGGCGCTCACGATCGCGTCGACGTCGACGTCGGACAGCAGGGAGATCTTGCGCTTGAGCGCCTCGGTGATGGGCCGGTCGGTGCGGCAGACGATGGCGTCGGGCTGGATGCCGAGCGACCGCAGCTCGCGCACCGAGTGCTGGGTCGGCTTGGTCTTCAGCTCGCCCGACGGGGCGATGAACGGGACCAGGGAGACGTGGCAGAAGAACACGTTCTCGCGGCCCACGTCGTGGCGGAGCTGGCGGATCGCCTCGAGGAAGGGCAGCGACTCGATGTCGCCGACGGTGCCGCCGACCTCGGTGACGACCACGTCGGCGTCCTCGGCCACGCGCAGGATGCGGGCCTTGATCTCGTTGGTGATGTGGGGGATGACCTGCACGGTGTCGCCGAGGTACTCGCCCCGTCGCTCGGCCGCGATGACCGTCTGGTAGACCGCCCCGGTGGTCACGTTGGAGTCCCGGTAGAGGTTCTCGTCGATGAAGCGCTCGTAGTGGCCGAGGTCGAGGTCGGTCTCGCAGCCGTCGTCGGTCACGAAGACCTCGCCGTGCTGGAACGGGTTCATGGTGCCCGGGTCGACGTTGATGTACGGGTCGAGCTTCTGCATGGTGACCCGAAGGCCGCGGGACTTCAGCAGGCGCCCGAGCGACGCGGCGGTGAGCCCCTTGCCCAGCGATGATGCGACGCCACCGGTCACGAAGATGTGCTTCGCCAAGGTCGGTCGAACCCCCTTTGGGCCCACGGTGGGAGGGCCGGACGCTCGGTGCATGCACGCCCGGCCGCTACGGGCCCTCGGGACGCCAAGATAGCATGCCCGGGCCCCCGCTCCCGACAGCGCCTGGTCAGCCCACCTCGTCGCGGCGCCGGCCGAGGCCGTCGACCGCCCGGAGCCAGCGGTTGCGCTCGATGACGCGGGTGAACGAGATCCGCTCGCTGGCCGCCTGCAGCACCACGAGCACGGCCGCGGCCGACCAGAGCAGCCAGGTCGGCCCGGTGACCAGCAGCGTCCCCACCACCGCGCCGAGCGCGTTCGCGCCGCAGTCGCCGAGCATCCCCTCCTCGCGGAGGTCGATGGGGAGCGCGGCCAGGGTGGCGCCCGCCAGGCCGGCCGACCAGGCCCCGGCGGTCGGGTCGAGCAGGCAGCCCACCACCCACAGCGGCAGGAACACCTTGGCGCAGCGGCCGGGGCGCAGGTCGAACAGGTTGGCGACGTTGGCGGCCGAGGCGACCACCACCGCGGCGACCAGCACCAGGTACCAGGGCCGCTCCTCAACGGCCAGGCTGGCCACGAGCAGGGCGGCGAGCACCCCGCCGACCAGCTTGGCTCCGCCCCCGGTGAGCCGGCCGGCGGCCAGCGCCCGCAGGTGCCCGCGGAAGCCGCGGGAGCCGCGGGAGCCGGCGTCCTCCACCAGGTCGTCGAGGAGCCCGAGGAGCCCGAAGGCGAGCGCGGCCACCGCCACGGCGATCCCAGGACCGGTCAGGGCAACGTCGGCCTGCACGGCGCGGCGCCAGTCGAGCCGGCCGGCCAGGGCCAGCGGCGCCACCCAGGCGAGCAGGCCGAGCGGCAGGACGAGCCCGAGCCCGGCCACCAGGACCCGCTTGCGGTAGTTGACCCGGGACAGGCTGGACGAGGACAGGGCGGCGAGGAGCTGGGGCGCCGCCCACCGGCCCACGCCCCAGCCGACGAGCACCCCGAACACCGCGACCGGCAGCGCGCGCACGCTCACTCCCCCCCGGGCCCCGCCAGCCCCTGGTCCCCGCCGGGCGCCGGGCCGCCCTCAACTGGAGCGCCGCCGGCAGGGGCGCCGCCCGGAGGGGCGCCGCCGGGCGCCGGGCCGCCCTCGACTGGACCGCCGCCAGCAGAGGCGCCGCCGGGAGGAGCGCCCCCGGGAGGCGCCTGCTCCGGGGCGGGGGTCGGGCGCCACACGCGGTGGCGGGCCAGGACGCGGGCGATCGACCCGGCCTGCCTGCCCCGGTGCACGATCCCGGCGACCGTGCGCCCGGTCGGCTTGTGCCGTAGGTCGACCTGCACCTCGACCACGCGCAGGCCGGCCGCGATCGCGTCCAGGGTCATCGCCACCTCGACCCCGAAGCCGGGGGCGAATGGGACGAGCTCGCCAACGGCCGTCCAGCGCACCGCCCGCTGGCCGGAGAGGGGCTCGGCCAGGACCCGCCCGGCGACCCGGCGCATGCCCCAGCGGGCCATGCCGATCGCCACGCCGAAGCCCTTGGCACCCGGCTGGGGGGGCAGGTCGGCCACTGCCAGGTCGGCCTGGCCGGCGAGGACCGGCCCGAGCAGCGCCTCCAGCAGCGCCGCGGTGTCGCCGAGGTCGGCGTCGGCCAGCAGGAGCGCGACCGGCTCGGGGGACAGGCCCTCCCGCACCCGCCCGGTGAGCGCGGCCAGCCCCGCGTTGAGCGCGTCGCCCTTGCCGAAGTTGCGCGGCAGGTCGAGGCAGTGCGCGCCCGCCTCGACGGCGCGGGCGGCGGTCGCGTCGGTCGACCCGTCGCTGACCACCAGCACCTCGGCGACCCCGGGGACCTTGCGGAGGGCGGCCACCGTGGCCCCGATCCGCTCGGCCTCGTTGAACGCGGGCACCAGGGCGAGCGCGTCCACCCGGGCGCGCCCGTCGTGCGCGTCCACCCCGGTGCGCCCGTCGTGCGCGTCCCCGGTCACTTCGGCGCGCTTTCGGGGAGCAGCCCGGTGTTCCTGGCCTTGGTGCCGTAGTGTCCCGTGGGCTCGTTCTGCCAGCGGCGCTGCAGCGCCTCGACGAGCGCGAGCTGGCCGTAGACCCGGTCGACGGCGTCGACGGTGGAGACCCGGTCGGGCACGTCCCGGGCGGCCCGGAGCTTCTCGACCCACGAGGCGCCGTCAGGGGCCACCGCCGCCTCGACGCCGGCGACCGGGGCGGGTGCGATCCGGGCCGAGAGCCGGTCTGCCAGCGGCACCAGGAAGGTGAGCGGGTCGAGCGGGGTCGGGTTGTCGGTCGGCCCGATGACCACGAACATCGACCCGGTCCTCGGGAACGGCACGGTGCCGTCCTTCATCGTCTTGTCGGCGAGCTTGAGGTCGGCCAGGAACCTGGCGTCGTCCAGGCCGGTCAGCACGTCCTGGATCCGGTTGGCGCCCTGGGGCAGGCGGGCAGGGTTGGCCAGCCGGCTGGCGAGCCGGTCGGCGAGGCTCCGCCGGAGCGCGACCGGGTCGGCCTGGTCGGTCTCCAGCAGCGCGTTGAGCGCGGTCCGGTCGCCCTCGGCGGCGAGCCCGAGCCGGTCCGACGAGAAGGTGATGCGCCCGTCCACGTCGGCCCCGGCCGCCCTGAGGGCGTCCTCGACCGCCTTGCGGGTGGTGTCGTCGACCCGGTCGGTGTCCAGCAGCACCGCGGACCTGCCCTTGAGCCGGTCGCGGGCGAGGTCGGGCAGGACGGCGGTCCCGAACTCCGTATAGGCTTTGACCCGGTCGGTGAGGACCTTGTTCTCGGCCCTGCGTTGCCCGCTCTCCTTGATGAGGCCGTTCGAGGTGGTGCGGAGCACCGTCACCGTGCCCTCCTTCAGCACGGTGCTGCCCACCACGATCCCGATGGCCAGCGCCAGGAAGACCGCGACCAGCGACACGATGTGGTACCGCAGGTTGATCACTGATACCTACCTCCGCGGGCGGCCCGGAGGCCGCCCGCTGTCAAAACAGGGACGTGAGCCGGTCGAAGAACGCCTGCAGCAGCTCGAAGGCCTGGCCCCAGACCAGCCGGACCGGCTCCGAGACCAGCGAGATCGCCAGCATGGCGAACATCGCGGCGGCCACGAGCAGGAGCAGGTCGCTGCGGCGCACCCCCTGGCGGTAGAGCCGGTTCACGCCCTTGGCGTCCACCAGCTTCGAGCCCACCTTGAGGCGGACGAGGAACGTCGAGGCCATGCCCGGGCGGCCCTTGTCCAGGAACTCCACCATGCTGGCGTGGCTGCCCACCGCGACGATCAGGTCGCAGTGGGCCTCGTAGGCGAGCAGCATGGCCATGTCCTCGCTGGTCCCGGCGCCCGGGAACACGTACGGGGTGATGCCGAGCGCCTCGACCCGCTCCTTGCCCGGCGCGCGGCCGTCGGGGTAGGCGTGCACCACCACCTCGGCCCCGCAGGCGAGGGCCTCGCTGGTCACCGAGTCCATGTCCCCGAGGATCACGTCAGGCTTGTAGCCCTCCTCGAGGAGCGCGTCGGCGCCGCCGTCGACCCCGATGAGGACCGGGCGGAACTCGCGGATGTAGCCGCGCAGGGTCGACAGGTCCTTCCTGTAGTCGTGGCCGCGCACCACCACCAGCACGTGGCGGTCGCGCATGGAGGTCTTCAGGGTGGGGATGTCGACCCCTTCGAGCAGCAGGTCGCGGTCCCGGCGGACGTAGGAGAGGGTGTTGAGGGTGAAGTCCTCGAGCGCGGCGGCGAGGTTGTCCTTGGCCGCGTCGATCCGCTTGCGGACGTCCTCGGGCTGCAGCCACTCGCCAGCTGCGATCCGGCTGTCGTTGTGGTAGACGACGCCGTCCGGGTCGATGCGGACCTGGTCGCCCTCGCGGAGGAAGTCGAAGGCGTCCTCGCCGACCTCGTCGAGGAGCGGGATGCCGGCCTCGACCAGGACCATCGGGCCGGCATGGGGGTACTGGCCCGAGATGCTGGAGGCCACGTTGACCACTGCGGCGGGCCTGCACTCGACCAGGGCCTCGGCCGCCACCCGGTCGATGTCGGCGTGGTCGATCACGGCCACGTCGCCGCGGCGCAGCCGCTTGACCAGGTGCTTGGTGCGCCGGTCCTTGCGGACCGGGCCGACCAGGTCACCCGAGCCCGGCTCGGGCTGGTGCCTGCGGAGCGGGACGAGCCTCATGACCCAACCCTACCCGAGCCCGGGGGGCCGGCGCCGTCCGAGCCCTTGACCGCCGAGGCCGCGGCCAGCAGCTCCTCGGCGTGGGCCTGGGCCAGCCCCGACCCCTCCATCCCGGCCAGCATGCGCGACAGCTCGGTCACCCGGCCGGCGTCGTCAAGGGCCTGCACCACGGTCCGGGTGACGCCCTCGGCCGCGTACTTCTCGACGGTGAAGTGCCGGTCGGCGAACGCGGCGACCTGGGGCAGGTGGGTGACCACGAGCACCTGGTGGTGGCGGGCGAGCTGGGCCAGCCGGCGGCCGACGGCCGCGGCCGTGCGGCCGCCCACGCCAGCGTCGACCTCGTCGAAGACCAGCGTCGGGGTCTTGTCGGTGCCGGCCAGGACCACCCGCAGGGCGAGCATGACCCGGGACAGCTCGCCCCCGGAGGCGGCCCGGCCGAGCGGCCGGAGCTCGACGCCGGGGTTGGCCGACAGCTCGAGCTCGATCCGGTCCAGGCCGTCGGCGGTGGCGGCCAGCCGCCGGTCGCCCACCTCGAGCCCGCCAGGGTCGCCGTCCTGCTCGACCGCGACCCGGACAGCCGCGTGGGTCATGGCGAGGTCGACCAGCTCGGCCTGGAGGGCGGCGGCCAGCCGCCCGGCCGCGGCCGACCGCTCGGCCGAGAGCGTGCCCCCGAGCCCGGCCAGGTGGCGGCGGAGGTCGCGGGCCTCGGCCTCCAGCTCCTCGGAGCGAACCACCCCGCCTTCCAGCTCGGCCAGCGTGGCGCGGGCCGCTGCGGCGAAGGCGAGCACGGCCGCCTCGCCGTGGCCGTACTTCCGCTCGAGGTCGCGCAGGAGCGCGATGCGGGCCTGCACGGTCTCGAGGCGCTCCGGGTCGACGAGCACCTGCTCGGTGTAGGCGCGCAGGCTGGAGGCGAGGTCGCCGACCTCGGCGGCCAGCGCGCCGGCCCGGCCGGCCAGCTCGCCGAGCTGGGCGTCGTGCGTGCCGGGCCCGGCCACGGCCCGGGCAGCGGCGCCGAGGGCGGTGGCCGCGCCCAGCTCGTCGTCGCCGGCCAGCACCTGCCAGGCTGCAAGGGCCGCGTCGCGCAGCGCCTCGGCGTTGGCGAGCCGCTCGGCCTCGGCTGCGAGCTCGTCGGACTCCCCCACCCGCACCTCCGCCGCGTCGATCTCGCCGAGCTGGTAGCGGAGCAGGTCGGCTTCGCGGGCCCGCTCGCGGGCGCGGGCGGCCAGGTCGTCCAGCTCGCGGGTGACCGCCCGGAGCCGGTGCCAGCCGACCGCGAAGTCGGCGCGCAGGCCGAGCACCCCCGGGCCGGCGAAGCGGTCGAGGAGGTCGAGCTGCACCCCGGGACGGAGCAGGCGCTGGAACTCGTGCTGACCGTGGACCTCGACCAGCGGACGGACGACCTCGGCGACCGCCGCCACGGTGGCCATGCGGCCCTGGAGCTGGGCCCGGCTGCCCCCGCCGGCCATCACCTGGCGGGCGACGACCACCGCGCCGTCCTCGTCCTCCACGCCGGCGGCGGCCAGCACGGCCCCGACCTGGCTGCGCGCGTCCACGAACAGGCGGCCCTCCACCAGCGCGGCCGGGCGGCCCACCCGGACCGCGCCGGAGTCCGCCCGCTCGCCGAGCAGCAGCGAGAGCGCGTCGACGACCATCGTCTTCCCCGCGCCGGTCTCACCGGTCAGCACGTTCAACCCGGCGGCCACCTCGAGGCGCGCGTCGTCGATCACCCCGAGGTCGCGGATATGCAGCTCGCCCAACATCACCGCGATTCTATCCGCCCGGGCGACCATGCTCGCGCGCTGTCCCCAGGCCGTTACGGCCGGCGCCGGCCCCGGTCACGCCGTGCGCCGCCAGCCCGTCGGCGACCTCGGCCCCGGTCACGGCCCCGTCGGCTCCCGCTGGCCACCTGTCCGGGGAGGCGGCCGGTCCGTCTCGCCGGCGTCGGCCAGGCGGAACTTGGAGCGCACCAGGCCGTAGAAGTCGGCTTCGCCGATGCGGACCAGCAGCGCGTCCTCCTGCCCCCGGCGGACCTCCACGGCGGCCCCTGGCGGCAGCTCCCGCACGGCGCGGCCGTCGACGCTCTCCACCACCGGGCCGCTCGGCAGCACCTCGAGCCGGACGACCTCGTCAGGGTGCAGCACCAGCGAGCGGTTGAACACCATGTGCGGGGCGATCGGGGTGAGCAGGAGCGCGTCCAGCCGGGGGGACACGATCGGCCCACCGGCCGAGAAGCTGTAGGCGGTGGAGCCGGTGGGCGACGCTACCATGACCCCGTCGGCCGCGTAACGGGCGAACAGCCGCCCGTCGATGTAGGCGGCGACCCCGGCCAGCCGCTCCCTGGCCGCCTTCTCCAGCACGACGTCGTTGGCGGCGAGGTCCTCGCCGAGCACGCGGCCGTCCAGCTCGGTGCGGGCGACCAGGGTGGTGCGCCGCTCGACGTGGAAGCGCCCCTCCACGACGGCGTCGAGCGCGGCTGGCATGTCGTGGGCCTCCACCTCGGTCAGGAAGCCGAGCCGCCCGAGGTTCACCCCGAGCACGGGCACCTGTTCGCGGAGGGCGAGCCGTACGGCGCGGAGCAGGGTGCCGTCGCCCCCGAGGACCACGACCAGGTCCAGCCCGTCGGCGAAGTCCTCGGGACTCGCGCACGGCACACCCCCGCCCAGGCAGCCCCGCTCCTCGTCGAGGGTGCGCAGCTCGACGCCGTGGTCGGCCGACCAGCGGACCAGCTCCTTGCCGAGCACGAGCGCGGACGGCCGCCCGGTGTGGACGACCACCCCGACCCGCCGCAGCCCGGGGCTCACCGGCGCGCCCACCAGGTCCCCGCGGCGATCATCGCGCCGCCCCGGGGAGCGTGGCGCCCTCGGCGACGGCGGCGGCCAGCGCCTCCTCGTCGAGCTCGCAGGCGCCCGCCCGAAGGTGCAGGAAGAACTCGACGTTGCCGGCCGGGCCGGGCCGGGAGGAAGGGCAGACCCCCGCCACCCCGAGCCCCTCGCGGGCGGCAGCGGCGGCCACCGAGCGCACGGCCGCGGCCCGGACCGCCGGGTCGCGCACCACCCCGCCACGGCCGACGGCGTGCCTGCCCGCCTCGAACTGTGGCTTGACCAGGAGCACGAGGTCGGCGCCCCGGCCGGCCAGGGTGACCACGGCGGGCATGACCACCCCGAGCGAGATGAACGACAGGTCGGCGACGACGAGATCCACCGGCCCGCCGGTGGTGTGAAGGTCGAGGGCGCGCACGTTCGTCCGGTCCAGCACGCGCACCCGTGGGTCGTTGCGGAGGCGCAGGTCGAGCTGTCCGTAGCCGACGTCGACGGCGAGGACCTCGGCCGCCCCCCGGCGCAGCAGCACGTCGGTGAACCCACCGGTGGAGGCGCCGGCGTCCAGGCAGCGCCGGTCACGGACGGCCACCCCGAGGCGGTCGAGGGCGGGCGCCAGCTTCTCGCCTCCCCGGCTGGCCCACTGCCGGGCCGGACCGGTCAGAGCGACCGGGTCGGCCGGCGAGACCAGCGCCGACGCCTTGCTGGCGACCGCGCCCGCGACCAGGACCCGGCCGGCGAGCACGGCGTCCGCGGCCGCCTCCCGGCTGGGCGCGAGCCCGCGCCGCACGAGGGCGCGGTCCAGGCGCAGACGCGCGGCCATGGGCGCCTACAGGCCTTCGAGGCTGCGCAGCTCCGCGAGGATGGCCGCGCCCAGCGCCTCGAATGCGTCGGGGTGGGCGGCCAGCTCCTTGGCGTCGAGGGCGGCCAGCCCGGCCTGGACCCGCTCGGCCAGGTCGGTCGCGTGCTCGGCGGACTCGGACACCGCGCCCACGGGCACCTCCTCGGATCTCGGTCGTCGACTGCGGCAGGACGAGTGGACCGGTACGAGTATAGGAGGCCGGTCGCACGGCCCGGGGACCACCGGCCGGGGGCCATCCCTCCCCCCGGGGGCATCCGCCCGGAGGGCCATCGGCCCGGGGTCCACCGGCCAGGGGCCATCCCTCCCCCCGGGGCATCCGCCCGGGGGCCACCCGGCCGGGGGCTACCCGCCCGCCCGAGCGATGGCTGGCCCGCGGGTGGCTGTGTCAGCTCTCGCTGGAGGTCTCGCCCTCGGCGGCCTCGGCCCCCTGGGCCGGAGTCGGCTTGGTCGCCCCGGCCCCCTGGGCCGGAGTCGGCTTGGTCGCCCCGGCCGAGCGCCGCGTGCCGGCCGGCCGGCCGGTCCCGGTGGAGCGCCGGGCGGCGCCGGTGGCCGAGGACCGGGTGCTCGCGCCGCTGGCCCGCGCCGTGGTCCTCGCCTTGGCCGCCGAGCTCCTGGCCGCGGTCGGCTTGGCCGCCGTGGTCTTGTCGGCCGCCTCGGTGGCCGGCCGCGCCGATGTCGCCGACCCGGCCGCCTTGGCGCGGGTGGCGTCGGCCCGGGCCAGCTCCTGCTCGAGCGCGCGGATGCGCTGCTGGAGGCGGGCGACCTCGTCACGGGTGGCGATGCCGAGCATGCCGAGCTGCCGCTTGACCTCGCGTTGGACCAACCGGCTGACCGTCTCACGGTTCTTCTGCGTGCGCCGAAGGAGGTCCTCGGCGACCCGGCCGACCTGCCCCGACTGTAGCTCGCCCTGCTTGGCCAGGCGAGCCGCGACCCGCTCGGCCTGCGTCTTGGTCATCTCGGTCAAGCTGGCTAGCGCCTGCAGGTACTGATCTCTCCCGCTTGCCACCTGGGACACCTCCAAACCCTCGTCCGGCCGCAAACCACCGGTCCGGATTCTAGCAACGCGACCCGGTCGAGGGGGGCGCGCGACGGCTCAAGGGGCGAACCGGTGTGGTAAAACCCGCTCACTCCTGGGAACCTCGGAGGGCCGGGAGCTGGCGCGAGGAGGGTCCGTGGCGAGCAAGGCCGAGGTGGAGAAGCAGCTCGGGACGTTGCTCGCCCGCCTGGACCACAACCGTGACAGCGTGCGGGCGGCCATCCCCGCCCGCAAGGTGCTGCGCTGCTCCATCTCCGACCTGGACACCTCCTGGTACTCGGTGATCGAGGACGGCCACGTCTCGCCGCCGAGCGAGACCCCGCCCGACGACCGCACCGACATCACCCTCCACCTCGCCTCCGACGACCTGGTCGACCTGATCGAGGGGCGGCTGTCGTTCCTGTCCGCGCTCATCTCGGGGAAGGTCAAGGTCGATGCGAGCATCATGGACATGCTGCGGCTGCGGGCCCTGCTGTAGGCCGGCGGCCGGCCGGCGGCACGGAGGGACCCGCCGATGATCTCCCTCATCCCGATCCACGACCAGAACCCGACCCGCCGCCCGGCGGTGGTGACCTACGTCCTGATCGCGATCAACATGGTGGTGTTCCTGCTCGAGCCGGTCACCTTGGCGGTCTCGGGCGACCAGGGCACCGCCGTCGCCGAGTGCCGCCAGATCGCCTTCTTCCGCAAGTACGCCGCGATCCCCCGCGAGCTCGTCACCAACGAGCCGCTCCGCGTCACCGCTGGGCCCCCGGCCGGGCCCAACGAATGCCAGGCGGTCAGGCCCGACTACCAGAAGAGCCCGTTCCTGTCGGTGCTGTCGTCCATGTTCCTGCACGGCGGGCTGTTCCACCTGCTCGGCAACATGCTGTTCCTGTACGTGTTCGGCAACAACGTCGAGGACCGCCTCGGCCGCATCCGCTACCTGCTGTTCTACCTCGTCTGTGGCTACGTGGCCGCATACGGGTTCGCGCTCACGCAGCCGAACAGCGTCGAGACGCTGGTCGGTGCGTCGGGCGCCGTGGCCGGGGTGCTCGGCGCCTACCTGGTGCTCTACCCGCGGGCGCGGGTCATCAGCCTGCTCGTGATCGTGCCGATCGTGCTGCCGGCCTGGGTCGTGCTCGGGCTGTGGTTCGTGCTGCAGTGGCTGTACTTCCAGGGTGGCGGCATGGGCCAGGGCTCCAGCGTCGCCTACTTCGCCCACGTCGCCGGCTTCGTCGCCGGCATCGTCGGGGTGATCCTCCTCGGCGGGCTCAGCCCGGCCCGCAGGCGGCCGCCGCCACCGCCCTGGCAGGCGCGCCGGGGCCGCTACGCCTGAGCGGGCGGGAGCTCGCGCACCAGCGGCGTGGCCGGGCCTGCGGCGTGGGCGAGCAGGGCCGCGGGCGCCGGCAGGTCGGCGTGGGCCGCCTCGCGGAACCCCAGCCGGGTGAAGAAGCCGGCGCCCCTGGCGGCCAGGACGCCGACGCTGCGGACCCCGGCGGCGCGCAGGCCGAGGCAGGCGGCCAGCACCAGGCGGGTGCCGACCAGGCGCCCGCGGTGGTCGCCGGCGACCGCGATGCCGCGCAGCAGGGCCTCGTCGCCGTGGCGGTTCCAGGCCAGCGTGCCGACCACCCGCCCACCGTCGACGGCGACCAGGGTGGAGCGGAGCCGGCTCGGCGCCTGCTCGCCAGGCAGGCCGGCCTCGCGGAGCAGCGCCGCGACCGGCTCCGCCTCGCCTGCGGCCGCCTCGCGCAGGCACGGCCCGGGCGGCGCGAGCAGCCCCCTGAGGTCGGCGAGCAGGTGGTCGGGGGCAGCGGGCAGGTCAAGCAGCCCAGCCGGGCGCACCACTCCGGTGAGCACCAGGGCGGTGTCCCAGCCGACCCGGGCGGCACCCTCCAGGTCGGTGTCGGCCCGGTCCCCCACCATCAGGTACGGGCCGGTGCCGAGCGCGGCCGCCACGGTCTCGAACAGGGCCGGCTCGGGCTTGCCGGCCACCTCGGGACGCACGCCGGAGGCGACGGTGAGCAGGGCCAGGAACGCCCCGTTGCCAGGCACCGGCCCCTCAGGGGTGGGCATGGTGGTGTCCGCGTTGCTGCCCACGAACCGGGCCCCCGCCCGGATGGCGAGGCAGGCGGCGGCGAGCTTCGCATAGGTGACCTCGGGGTCGATGCCGGCCGCGACGACCTGCGCCTGCGGCCAGGCCGCCGCCTCGACCAGGTCGGCGCCGGCCTCCTCGAGCGCCCGGCGCAGACCGGGGCCCCCGACCACCAGCACCTTCACCCCGGCCAGCCCGGCCTTGCCGCCGAGCAGGTGGACCACGGCCTCGGCGGAGGTGAGCACCTCCCCGGCCGCGGCCGCGACCCCGAGCCGTTGCAGCTTGGCGGCCACCTCCTCGGGCGGCCGGTAGGAGTTGTTGGTCACGAACGCCACCGCGACCCCGAGGTCGCGGACGCCCTGCAGCCCCTCTGCCGCGCCCGGGATCGCCTGGTCGCGAAGGTAGACGACGCCGTCCAGGTCGGAGACGACCGCCCGGTACCGCCCGGCCAGCGGCCCGGGATCAGCCACGGCGCCCGTTGCCCTCAGGGGGCGCGGCCCGCTCGACCCGGGCCAGCGCCTCCTCGTAGGCGGCGACCCCAGGCCGCATGGCCAGGGCGAGCCGCAGGTGCCCGGTGGCGAGCGCCCGCTCGCCGGCACGGGACAGGCACAGGGCCAGGCCGAAGTGGGCGTAGTCGTTGGTCGGGTCGATCTCGAGCACCTTGGCGAACGCGACCCGGGCGTCGGCGGGGCGGCCGGCCTCGTAGTACGCCCGCCCCAGCGCCTCGCTCACCGAGGCCTGCTCCGGGGCCAGCTCTCGGGCCCGCTCCAGCGCGGTCACGGCCTGGTGCGGGTTGTGGTCGGCGAGTAGCTCGGTGCCGGCGCGGAACAGCTCGTAGGCGTCGGCTTCCACAGCGATCACCTCCAAACGCGCTGGGCCCGCCCTACCCGGCGCGGCCGGCCCGTTTGCTGCCACGGGACCACGAGCGCCCGGATGGGGTGCATCCGGACAACGGTACACCGGCCGGCGCACGCCGCCTGGCGCGCTGGCCACCGAGCTTGTTACAACCAAGGCCATGACCAGCGACCTGCCGCTGCCGGCGAGATGGTAGCCGCCGCCCCCTTCCGGGGCCTCCGCTTCGACCCGGCGGTGGTCGGCGACCACGGGGCGGTGACCGCCCCTCCCTACGACATGATCCCGCCCGACGCGAGAGGCGCCTACGAGGCCAGGAGCCCGTACAACGTGGTGCGCCTGGTCCTTTCCCAGGGCGCCCGCGACGACCCGGCGCGCTACGACCACGTCCCCGGGCTGGTCGGCGCCTGGCGGGACGAGGGCGCGCTCCTGCTCGACCCGGTGGCGGCGCTCTACCTGTACGAGGAGGTCTACCGGCTGCGGGGCGAGCGGCGGGTGCAGCGCGGCGTGCTCGCCAGCGTCACCCTCGACGACTCGGGCACCGCCATCCTGCCCCACGAGCGGACCATGGCCAGCCTGGTCGCGGACCGGCTGCGCCTGCTCGAGGCGAGCAGGGCCAACCTGTCGCCCCTGTTCGGGGTCTACGCCGGCGGCGGCCGGGCCGCCGCGCTGCTCGAGGACGTCACCGCAGAGCGCCCGGCGGTCGAGTGCGTCGACGAGGCCGAGGTCGAGCACCGGCTGTGGCCGGTGACCGACCCGGGCCGGATCGCCGCCTGGCGCGAGCGGTTCGCGGGCCAGCAGGTGCTGATGGCCGACGGTCACCACCGCTACCAGGCCTCGCTCCGCTACCGGGACGCCATGCGGGCGGCCGCGCCGGGCGGCCGGCACGCGCCCTGGGACGAGGTGCTGATGTTCCTGGTCGACGCCGACCAGCACGGCCCCTCCATCCTGCCCGTGCACCGGCTGCTGGCCGACCGCTCCGCCGCCGCCGTGGTCGCCGCCCTGGCCGACGACTTCGAGGTCCGGGAGGCCCTCGGCGTCCAGGACCTGGAGGCGGCCCTGGCCGCGCTGTCCCCGGCGGCGGTCGCCTTCGGCCTGTACGGCGGCGGGCGGGGCCGCCTGCTCGTCGCCCGCGACCCGGCCGCCCTGGCCGCGGAGGCCGGGCTCGACCGGGCCCCGCTCGACGTCGAGGTCCTGCACGGCCCGGTCCTGGCCAAGCGGCTCGGGGTGACCGACTTCGAGGCCCGGGTCGCCTACGAGGCCGACCTTGCCAGGGCGGCCAGGCGGGTCGACCAGCTCGGCCAGGCCAGCGTCGTGGTGCTCCGCGCCGCCTCCTTCAAGCAGGTGGTCGCCATCGCGCAGGGCGGCGGCACCCTCCCCCAGAAGACCACATCGTTCACGCCGAAGCCGCGCGACGGCCTGGTGCTGCGGCCCCTCGACCCTGGCACCACCACGGCAACCTCCGGCCCGCCGTAGGCCACCCCGAGGACCGACCGGGCCGGCCATCCGGTCGCGGGTAGACTCGCCGCCGAGCCCGGACGAGACGAGGACCGACCGGGCCGGCATCCGGTCGCGGGTAGACTCGCCGCCGAGCCCGGACGAGACGAGGAGGCCGCCCGTGAGCGTGCTGGACGCCCTGCCCGCCGGCGTGACCGGCATCGACACCCTCATGGGTGGCCAGACGGAGATCACCGCCGGCTTCCTGGTGCGCGGCGAGCGGCCGGCGCTGATCGAGACCGGCCCGTCCCGGGTGGCCGGCGCGATCGCCGAGGGCGTGGCCCGGGCCGGGCTCTCCCCCGAGGACCTGGCCTGGATCGTGGTCACCCATGTCCACCTCGACCACGCCGGTGGCTCGGGCGACCTGGTGCGCACCTTCCCCAACGCCACCGTGGTGGTCCACCCGGCCGGGGCGAGGCACCTGGCCGACCCGGAGCGCCTGCTGGCCAGCTCGGCCCGCGTGTACGGGCCGCTGATGGACACCGTCTACGGCGGCCTCACCCCGGTCGAGGCCGGCCGCATCAAGGCGGCGCTGGACGGTGAGACGCTCGACCTCGGTGGGCGGCGGCTCGAGATCATCTACGCCCCCGGCCACGCCAAGCACCACGTCGCGGTGTTCGAGCCCGACCTCGGGGCGCTGTTCGCCGGCGACGGGGTCGGCACCCTGCTGCCGTCCACCGGGGTGCTCCGCCCGGCCACGCCCCCGCCTGACTTCGACCGCGACCTGGCCGTGGCGAGCCTGCGCAAGTTCGCCGAGCGAAGGCCGGAGCACCTGGTGCTCACCCACTTCGGGCCGATCAGCCCCCCCGCAGACCGTCTCGCCGAGGCCGAGGAGAAGCTGCTGCGCTGGTGCGAGACTGCCGAGGCGGCCGCCCACGAGCACGGCGCCGAGCTCGACCACATCGAGGCCGCCCTGCGCGAGCGGTTCGAGCAGGAGGAGGGCCACGATGTGGCCGACCCGTTCGCGCTGCTGAACACCTACCAGTCCAACGCCGCCGGCCTGGCCCGCTGGATCAGGCTCAGGCAGCAGGAAGCCAGCTCGCCGTCCTGACCGGTGGCCTGCCAGCACCGCCCAGCTGGCGCCCGCCCTGGTCGGACCGGTGGCCTGCCAGCACCGCCCAGCTGGCGCCCGCCCTGGTCGGACCGCTGGTCCTGTACGGGGCCCGCCGGCTGGCGACGCTACGACCGAGGGAGGGCCTCGAGATGGCGCCGCAGCGCGTCCCGCTCCGAGCGGGCTGCGTCGCGGCGCCGTTCCTCGGTGGCCACCACCTCTACTGGAGCTTTCGCGCGGAAGTCGGGGTTGGCCAGCTTCACCTCGGCCTTGGAGAGGGCGAGGTCGGCGGCTGCCAGCTCGTTCGAGAGCCGCTGGCGCGCCTTGGCGACGTCGTCCTCCCGCAGCTCGACCAGGACCTCCACGACGCCGGCTGCCGCGGCCGCCGCCCGCACGGGCGTCTGGCCGCCGACGCTGAGCCGGGACACCCGTGCCAGCGACCGCAGCGCGGCTTGGTGCTCGCTCACCAGCGCCCGCGCCGGAGCGGCATCTGGCACCCGCAGGACCACGGTGGCGTCATGCCCCAGGCCGAAGTTGCCCTTGATCGACCGGATGGCCTGGATCACCTCCATCAGGGCCTCGAAGTCGGCCTCGGCCGACGGATCGACCCACTCCTCCCGGGACTCGGGCCAGTCGGCGACCATGACGCTGTCTCCCTGGTGCGGCAGTCGCTGCCACACCTCCTCGGTGAGATGCGGCATGACGGGGTGGAGCAACCGCATGGTCCGCTCGAGGACGTACCCGAGGGTCGCCCGCTGCGGCGTCGCCGCCCGGGCCTGGTCCCGCAACGGCTCCTTGACCCACTCCACGTACCAGTCGGCAAGCTCGCTCCAGAGGAAGTCGTACAGCGAACGCGCCGCCACCGAGAACTCGAACCCGTCGAGCGCGGCGGTGACCTTGCGCCGTAGCTGCGCGTAGCGGGACAGGATCCACCGGTCGGCAAGCTCGAGCTCCACCCCTTCTGGGTCGGGAGCGGGGGTGGCGCCGTCGAGGTTCAGGACCGCGAAACGAGCGATGTTCCACACCTTGTTCGCGAAGGTGCGGGTGTCGGCGACCACCTTCTCGTCGAAGCGGAGGTCCTGCTCGCCGGTGCAGCGGGCGACGAGCGCGAAGCGGAGGGAGTCGGCTCCGTAGCGCTCGACCATCTGCAGCGGGTCGATGCCGGTGCCGAGCGACTTGCTCATCCGCCGGCCCTTGAGGTCGAACACCGTGGGGTTGATGTAGACGTCGTGGAAGGGGACGTCGCCCATCAGCTCCTGCCCGAACATGATCATCCTGGCGACCCAGAGGAAGATGATCCCGCGGTCGGTCACGAGGACGTCGCCCGGGTAGAAGGTGCGGAGGGCCGCCGTGTCCTCCGGCCAGCCCAGGGTGGCAAAGGGCCACGCGGCCGAGGAGAACCAGGTGTCGAAGATGTCCTCCTCCTGGCGGAACCCGGGGCCGGGCTGGTCCTTGGCCACGACGATCTCCCCGTCCGGCCCGTACCAGGCCGGGATGCGCTGCCCCCACCAGAGCTGGCGCGAGATGTTCCAGTCGTGCGCGATGCGCATCCAGTCGAGGAACACCTTGGTCCAGCGCTCAGGGTGGAACCGCACCGTCCCGTCCTCGACCACGCGGGCCACCCGCCGTGCCATCTCGGCCTGGCGCGCGAACCACTGGTCCATGACGAGTGGTTCGACCACGGTGCCGCAACGCTCGCAGTGCGGGAGCGAGGTGCGGTAGGCCTGGCTCTCGAGGAGCGCTCCCCGCTCGCGCAGCGCCTGGAGCACGGGCTCCCGAGCCTCGAAGCGGTCGAGCCCGGCAAAGGGGCCGGCTTCGTCGGTCAGGCGGGCGTCGGGCCCGACCACGGTGATCACCGCAAGGCCGTGGTCGGTGCCGATCTCGTGGTCGAGCGGGTCGTGCCCGGGCGTGATCTTCAGCGCGCCGGTGCCGAAGTCCCGGTCGACGCGCTGGTCGGCGACCACCGGTACGGGCCGGTCGACGAGGGGGACGATCACCGTACGGCCGACGGCGTGGCGGTAGCGGTCGTCGTCGGGATGGACGGCCACCGCCGTGTCGGCCAGGATCGTCTCCGGTCGCTGGGTGGCGATGGCGATCCCCTCGCCCGGCCCGCCGTCGGCGAAGCGGTAGAGGACGCTGTGGAGGCGGGACTCGGTCTCCACCTGCTCGATCTCGAGGTCGGAGACGGTCGTCTGGTCCTTCGGGCACCACGACACGACGCGCTTTCCCTTGTAGATGAGGCCCTTGGCGTGGAGGCGGACGAAGGCCTCGAGGACGGCATCGTGGTATCCGGGGTCCATGGTGAAGGTCACCCGGTCCCAGTCGCAGGAGCACCCCATCCGGCGCAGCTGGCCGTAGATGCGGGTGCCGACCTCGTCCCGCCAGCGCCACACCCGCTCGATGAAGGCCTCCCGGCCGAGGTCATGACGGGTGAGGCCCTCCCTGGCGAGCTGCCGTTCGATGACCACGTGCACGGCGATGCTGGCGTGGTCGGTGCCAGGCATCCACATGGCGGCACGGCCCTGCATGCGCCGGAAGCGGATGAGCAGGTCCTGGAGGCTGTTGTTCAGCGCATGCCCGATGTGGAGCTCGCCGGTGATGTTGGGGAGCGGCATCATGATCGCGTACGACGGCACCGCTCCATCTGCGTCCGGGGCGTGGAAGTACCCGCGGTCGAGCCAGCGCTGGTACCACGCCGGCTCCACCGACCCAGGGTCGTAGGCGGTGGGCATCATGGCCATGGCCACAGCATGAAGGGCGGCCGAGAAGGCCGGCAACTCATCAACCGGTGGTCATCTGTCCATGTGGGGGGAGCTCGCTCCCCCCACGGCCCCCCAAGAGCGCCTGTGCCATGGCCGGGGCGAGTGGTCATCTGTCCATGTGGGGGGAGCTCGCTCCCCCCACGGCCCCCCAAGAGCGCCTGTGCCATGGCCGGGGCGAGTGGTCATCTGTCCATGTGGGGGGAGCTCGCTCCCCAGGACGAACCAGGCGAGGTGGTCGGCGGGCAGCCAGTCACGCAGGTCAGGAGGCAGCAAGAAGGGCTGGTCGTGATCGCCGGGGCAGGAAGTTATGGGCCATGGCCCATCTTACCCGTTCGCACCATTAGCCTCAAATGTATTGGTTCTTAACAGGCTGTTGCACAAAGCTGTGAGCTAGGCTTTGACGCGAAGGAGCCTGGTTCACAAAGCTGTGCGAACGGTCCGGGAAGCTGCCGTCGGCTGCCAAGCCGCACGGGATGCGCCCGTACTGCTCTGGTCCTGGGACGCACCGACGGAAGGTCGAAGCCACAACGACACCTGGGTCGGCTGCATGGTCTGGTCGACCACCGCCAGCAGCTCGGCGGTCAGGGCGTCCAGGTCGATCTCCTGGCGCAGCCGGGCGCTGAACGCCTCGATGGTCCTGGCGGCGTCGTAACGGCGACGGTTGAACTGCCGGTCCACCGCGTGCTGGATGCGGCGGCGAGCCGGCTGGAACAGCGCGGCCACCGCCAGCGTCGCCCCGGCCACTGCCAGGCTCGACTGTCTGCCGAGAAGCTGGCCGAGCAGCAGGACCACCCCGGTGTAGCCGAGCCCCAGAATGACCGTGAGCAGCCCGTAGGCCAGCGCGCGGCTGATGATGCGGTCCAGGTCGAACAGGCGGTAGCGCAGGACCGCGGCGCCGGTCGCCAGGGGCAGGAACGCCAAGCAGACCCCGGACACCCACCCGACCAGGACCTCGTTGCCGGCCGCGACCAGGGCCACGGAGGCCAGCATCCCCACCCCGGTCAGGGCGGCGGCCAGGACCACCCAGCGAAGCTGCTGGCGCTCCACGCCGCGGGCGCGGCGGAACCGCACCACCAGCGACCCGGCGCCGACCAGGATGCCCAGGACGGTGACGGCGAGCGCGGCCCGGTTGGCCAGCAGCAGCGCCCCGTCGAACGGACGCAGGTCGAGCGGGTTGTCGACCGCGTGGTAGCGCGAGTCCGGCGGCCTGGGCGCGAGCGGCATGGCCAGCAGCAGGACGGCCGGCGCCCCCGCCGTGAGCCACGCCCACCAGCGCCAGCGGGGTGACGGCGGCGACCCGGTGGGCACCAGGAGCAGGACGAGGCCGAGGCAGGCGAACGCCACGAGGGCGGTGGCCGGGTAGTACATCGCCACCCAGGCGGCGGCCGGCAGCGCCCCGGGCCGGGCCTCGAGCCCGTACGGCGCGTACCCCCCGGCCACGCCGTTCGCGGTCAGGGACAGGGCGAAGGCCAGCAGCAGCCAACCGACCGGGTGGCGTGGCCGGCGGCCGGCCAGCACGGCCCCGACCGTGGCCGCGCTCACCGCTGCCAACGTCGGGCCAACGGCGGTGTCCAGGGCGTCGGGCCGGCCGGCCCGCCTCAGCAGGCCCTCCAGCCAGAAGCCCGCGGCCAGGCCGAACACAACCAGCACCCACAGCGCCCACGCCACCACGCCCCACCGCTGGCGCGGCTGGGCCAGCCGGGCGGCAGGGGTCACCGCCATCGTCCTTGCTGCACGCAGCTCACCTCCGGCACCGCCACCCTCCCAGCGGCGTGGGTCACCTGCCAGTGTCGCCGCCTTCCGTCCCGGAAACGTTACGGGCGCCGCTGCGGCAGCCACGACCATCCACCAGGCGCCGACGTCGCCGGAGACGACGACCCCCGACAAGGGGCGGACCACTGGCGGGCCGCCCGATCGTGCTCGTCGTGCTCGCCGGTTCAGCCGACGGTGAGCGTGCCCACCATGCCGGCCTGCCGGTGGCCGGGGACCCGGCAGTAGAACTGGTAGCTGCCCGGCGGGACGGTGAAGCTGACCCGCCGCGCGCCGCCGACCGGGACGTCGACGTTGACCGCGGGCCGCCCGATCGTGAACGAGTGCCAGAACAGGTCACGGTTGGTCAGGGAGACGGTCACCTGGCCGCTTGGGGCGGCCAGGGCCGCCGGCTGGAACGCCGTGTTGCTCAAGCCCAGCGCAAGCTCGCCGGCGGGCACCGGCGGGGCCGGGCCGGGCCCGACCGCCGCGGCGACCAGCAGCGCGACCGCGACCGCGCCGGCCGCGCCGAGCCCGGCCCGGCGGGCCGCGCCGCCGCCCGCGGCCGGGTCGCGCCGGCATGCGATCGCGGCCAGGCCGGCGGCCAGGCCGGCCAGCGAGACCGCCGCCAGCGCCGCGGGCAGCAGGACGGCGACCAGCCCTCCGTGGTGGCCCGCGTTGCTGACCGCGGCAGGCAGCATCCACAGCCCCAGGTTGGCAAACGACAGGCACAACAGCCCCAGCCCGGCCAGCCCGCCACCAAGGCGCAGCAGCCCGGCGCCAAGCAGCATGGCCGCGGCGACCGCGAGCGCGTCCCGGTCCTGGCGCGCCACCCCCTGGGCGAGCAGGAGCACAAGGTCGCCGGCCACCGCCAGGCGGACCAGGCTCCCCCAGGTGAACGACCGCCGCTCGACGGGTGTGGTGGTAGTCATCGCACGGTCACTCCCTCGTGTGGCTTGCGCGTTCTAGTCCGCCGAGCGACACGAATCGGCGCGGCGAGCGTGTACAGCGCAGAGCGGATCGCGGCGTTGCGCCAGACGTTGCCGGCCTTGGACCACTGCCGTCGGCGGTCGAGGCAGACGGTCTGGTATCGCACAGGACCCGCGACACCGAAGGAGGCAGCGAGGTTGTGGAGGGTCTGCTGCCAGTGGCGGTCCTCCATCCGGTGGGCGAACAGCAGCATGCACAGCTCGAAGACCGGATCGTCGGCGCGCATCAGCAACTCAACCCGGGCGACGGTCACGCCGTCCACGTCGTAGGCGCTGAAGGTGTTCCAGCCCGCAAACGGCATCCCCTCAGCGCTCATGACCGTGAACGACTCGTCATCGGCGTACAGGACCATCACGCCGCTGGACAGGCGCAGACGCCCGGGCAGCATCTGGTCGAGCAGGGCCACCACGCCCGGCGCCAGCCCGGTGAGGGGGGCGTGGAAGCGGCTGCCGCGAGGCCAGAAGCTCGAGAAGCGCTCCTTCCAGACCGCGACCACCTCCGCCGGAGTCACCGCCGCCCCGTCGAGGCGGATCCGGTAGGTCTTGCGCCACAACTGCCCGAACCCCTGGACGGCGCCGACCACCCGGAGCCCCTCGACGTTGATGTTGGCCACGCCGTCGGGTATCTCGGTGACGTGCAGCGTGCCAGCCATCGAGGCCCAGTTGGCCTGGTCTCGGGCTGCATCAGGATGGGCATGTTGCTCAAGGGAGCCGTCGTGTCCGCTGGTCATGACGTTTCCCTTCCCTCGACCCGACATCGGCCGCGCTCATGGTCGATCGCCGTCCGCTTGGAATACTCCCCCCGAAGCGGATGTACGCCGGGCCTGCGCCTCCGTTCTTGTCCTTACCGACGAGCATCCTCACCGACGAGCATCCTCGGAGACCGTCCCCCAATCGTTACGGACAACGTCACGATCAAGCAGGTCACCAGAAATTTCTGCCCGTGGCCCGGGTCAGCGACCAGGGCCTTCCCGTCAAGTTACGGACAGGACTTCTGAGCAGGTGCTTAGCCGGCCTCGAGGGCGGCCAGGCGGTCGGCGGCGTCGAAGAACGAGGGGTCCGCCTGGACAGCGCGGGCGAACGCCCTGCGGGCGCCGGCCGCGTCTCCCGCCTGCTCGGCGAGCGCGCCCTCGGCGTAGGCGAGGCGCAGGTGGTGGTCGGCCAGCTCGGTCGGCCAGCGGGCGTGCCGGCGGATCAGGGCCACCCCGGCGGCAGGCTGCCCCAGGTCGCCGTAGGCGGACGCGGCCACGAGCAGCAGCTCCGCCGCGGTGTCGGGCTCCATCCGGCCCCGGTCGAGGGTCTCGAACAGCTCGATCGCCCGCTCCGGCCGACCCAGCGCCCGCTCGATGTCGGCGAGCACGGCGGTCAGGTCGACGCCACCGGAGATCCGCTGCGCAGCGGCCAGCTCGGTGCGCGCAGCCCGGAACTCCCCCACCCGGTACAGGGCCATGCCAAGGACCTCGCGGGCGGCGGCCGACCGGGGCGCGGCCCGCTTGGCCACCCGGGCCGCGCCCACGGCCGCCTCGCCGTCGTCGTCGGCCAGGGCGACCACGGCCTTGGCCAGGGCGCGGGCCGCGTCGTCGAACGAGTTGGGCCGCACGGTCTGCCGCAGCTCGTCGAGCACCTCGCCCGGGAGCGTCTCCGAGAACGGCACCTCCGGCTCGGCTGGCGCCGGTGCCCGGGACGGCGACGCCGCGCCGGGCCGCCCGCCCCGCCCGGTCCTGCGATCATCGCCGCGCCCGCCAGTCGGACGGTCACCCCGACTGGTCGGACCGTCACCCCGGCCCGTCCTGCGATCATCGCCACGCCCGCCAGCCGGACCGTCACCCCGGCCCGTCCTGCGATCATCGCCACGCCCGCCAGCCGGACCGTCACCCCGGCCCGTCCTGCGATCATCGCCACGCCCACCGGTCGGGCGGTCACCCCGGCCCGCCTCGCGATCGTCGCCCCGCCCGCGGGTCGGGCGGTCACCTCGGCCACCGGGCAGCTCGCCCCGCCTGGAGCGGCTATCGTCGCCGCGCCCACCGGTCGGCCGGCTCTGCGCCGAGCGGTTCGGGCGCCGGTCCCCAGCGGGTCGTTCCGAGCGGCGCTGGTCGCCCGAACGGCCGGCGTCCCGCGGCCCGCCCCGCTGCGCGGGCCGGGCCGGACGGTCGCGCCGCTCTCGCGCATCCGGGTCCATACAAGCCATCTTCCTCGAAGCCCAGGTCGGATGCACGTCCGGCCGGCCCCCACGCGGCGGGGCCTTGCGCGCCTCAGGCGATTCGCCGACGGGCTGCCGGCCGGGGTCGGCAGCCGAGTCGCGGCCGTGCGGTGACCCGGCCGGAGACCCCGGCCGCCTACGCTGGGACACGGGCCGACAACGGCCTTCCGGCGACCGCGCTGGCAGACTGTCAGGCGAAGCTCGGCCGCTCGGCGCCCCGCCGGCGACGAGCCGCGAGAAAGGTGCTCCCGACGTGAACCGCCCGAGCCTCCCGAAGCCCCCGGCCTGGCTTCGCCAGCCAGGCTCGCGGCGACCGCTGCTGCTCGGGCTCGCCGTGCTGCTGGCCGCAGTCGTCGGCGTGGCCGCAGTCGTCGGCGTGGCCGCCGTGGTGGCGTGGCCGTCCTCGCGCGGCGGCGGCCGGGCTTCGGACGGCAAGGGGGCGGCCGCGAAGGTGCCGCCCGTGCGGGTGACCGTGAAGCCGGCCGACCGCGCCACCGGCGTCGCCCTGGACGCGAAGGTCCGCGTGGGCGTCGCCGAGGGCCGCATCGGCGAGGTCCGGGTGACGACGCCGTCCGGCGACACCCTGGACGGGACGCTCACGCCCGACAGCCATGGCTGGACGAGCGCCCAGCCGCTCGCGCCGGGCACGCGCTACAAGGTGACGGTGACCGCCACCGACGCGGCCGGGGCGACGGCCCACAGCGTCGCCTCGTTCACCACCCTGAGCCCGAAGCGGGTGCTGAAGGCGAGCGTCATGCCGCTCGAGGGGCAGACAATCGGCGTGGGCCTGCCGGTCGGGGTGTGGTTCAACCACCCGGTCGCCGACCGTGCCGCGGTCGAGCGGCGCCTCGAGGTGGAGACGTCGAGCGGGCTCAAGGGGGCCTGGCGCTGGTTCAGCAACTCCGAGGTCCACTTCCGGCCCGAGAGGTTCTGGCCGTCCGGCGAGAAGGTGACCCTCACCCTGCGCCTGGCCGGCGCCAAGGCCGGCCCCGGCACCTGGGGCGTGGCCGACCGGACGGTCCGCTTCCGGGTCGGCGACGCCAGGGTGAGCACCGTCAACGTCCACAGCCACACGATGAAGGTCACGGTGAACGGCAAGGTCGTGAAGGTCATGCCGGTCAGCACCGGGCGGGCCAAGTTCCCGACGACCAACGGGGTCCACTTCGTCATCGAGAAGACCAGGGACAAGCTGATGGACTCCTCCACCATCGGCATCCCGCGCGACTCCCCAGACGGCTACTTCCAGCACGTGGCCTGGTCGGTCCGCATCTCCAACAGCGGCGAGTTCGTGCACGCCGCCCCCTGGTCGGTCGGCTCCCAGGGTCGTGCCAACGTCTCCCATGGCTGCGTGAACCTGTCGACCGCCAACGCGCAGTGGTTCTTCAAGCTCGCGCAGACCGGCGACGTGGTCACGGTGGTCGGGTCGCCGAAGCAGCCGAACTCCTGGACCTTCGGCGTGGCCGACTGGAACATCCCCTGGTCGAGGTGGCTCGCGGGCAGCGCCCTGGACCAGCCGGCCTGAGCACCCGAGGCCCAAGCCGCCGCCGGTGGGAGCACCGGCAGCAGCCCACCGGTCACGCCGCGGCTGGGCCGCAGCCGCTCGGTGCCGCCAGCGTGAGCCACTACCGCCAGCGCCCATGCACTGTCTGCCGGGTGGCGCGGGTCGCGATGCGGGGAGTGGACTACTCTGCACCTGCGTGCTGGCCCGGCGGCCCGCAAGCAGGCCACGCGCCTGCGCGAGGGCGCGGCAAGCACGATGACAATGGCGGCATGCACACACTGGACGGCGGTGCGGTGCGCGGCGGCTGGTCGCAGGCCGAAGGAGCGCCGGCCACGGTGTGGGCAGACGGCCTGGATCCCGCCGCCCGGGCCGTGCTCGACCCCGGCGTGCCCGGCGACCTGGACCCCCGCCCTGACGTCCTGGTGGTCGGGGGTGGGGTGATCGGCCTGGCGACGGCGCTGTTCTGCCGTCGAGCCGGGCTCGGCCGGGTGCTGGTGATCGAGGCCAGGCGGCTGGCTGCGGGCGCCTCGGGCGGGGCCAGCGGGGCGCTGGCCCCCGACCTGCATCAGCTCACCGACCCGCCCGCCTTCGTGCGGCTGGCCCGCGCCAGCCTGACGCTGTTCCGCGACCTCGACCAGGAATGGGACGGGGCCCTCGGCCTGCGGTGGGCACCGCGGCTGCTCCTGCTGCCCGACGGGCCACCGCCCTCGCCGCAACTGTGGCCCGGCGTCGAGTTGCTCGGAGCCGATCAGGTCGCCGAGCTCGAGCCCGACCTCGCCCCGGTCCCGGCTGCCCTGCTCACCACCGGCCAGGCTCAGGTGAACCCGCTCCGCCTGGCGGCCGTCTTGGCGCGCCGGGCGGGCAGCGTGGCGACCGGTATCGCGATGACCAGCCTCCAGGTCGCCGGCGGCCGCGTCGTGCGGGTGCGCACAACCGCCGGCGACCTGCACCCTGGGATGGTGGTCTTGGCCACCGGGCTGGCGCCCGAGCCGTGGGTGCGGCTTCCCCAGCGGCTTGTCAAGGGCCACCTGATCGCCACCGAGCCGGGCCGGTTCCGCCTGCGCTGCGGCGTTCACGGCCCCGGCGGCGGCGTCGGCCCTCTGCCGGGCGGTGGCCTGCTCGCCGGCGGCACCCGCGACGAAGGCGACCAGTCGCCACACGTCCGGCCCGAGGTGGTCGCCTCCATCCGTCGCCGTCTGGGTGCGCTGCTGCCCGCCGCTCAAGACGTGCGCTCGACCCACCGGTGGTGCTGCTTTCGGCCGGCCACCGCCGATGGCCAGCCCGTGATCGACCAAGTCCCCGGCATTGAGAACGCCTGGGTGAGCGCCGGGCATGATGGCACCGGGATCCTGTTGGCGCCCGCCACCGGGCAGGCGCTGGCACGCTGGATCGCAACCGGGAAACGACCCAGGACGGTCAACAGCTTCACGCTGTCCAGGTTCGCCCAGGCCTAAGGGCTCCCCGCTGAACTATTTCGACTGTGGGGTCGGGGTGCAGTAGCTTCAGGGCATGGAGACCCGCCCAGAGGTGGCCCTGGCAACGGCGTAGGGGTGGTCAAGAAGTGATGCTGAAGAGGCCGGGTGCCTCGCACGCACCCGGGCCGTCGTCAGCGGATGAGACAGACGCTCTCCCGCGCCTTGCCGAGGCCTGGCGCAACCGCTGCGCTCGGCGCACCCGGCCGACCTGCGCGCCCAGCGCTTCGCGGCGAGGTCGATGGCTCAAGGTGGAGGGCGCCTGCCGGTTCATCGAGGCGACCGGGGCCCGGGCCGGCATCGGCACGCTCGCCGACGCCGCGGCGATCATGCAGGGCCAGCCCGGCTGACGTCGTCCCGCGCCGTCACTCGGAGCGCTTGGCCGAGCGCAGCTTCCGCCACTTGGCCATCACCCGGGGGGCCTCGTCGCGGAGGAACGCAAAGTACCGGCGGTTCTCCTCCAGCCGGGCGCCGGCCGGCGTGTCCGGCCCGACGGCCTTGATGCCGTCCTGCAGGTCCTGCTCCCAGCGGGCGAGGATCTGATCTCGCCTGGCGACCACCTCGTACCACATGTCGCTGGAGACCTGGTAGTGGTCGCGCCGCTCGCCGGGCTCGCGGCCGCGGGCCACCATCCGCAGCTGCGTCAGGTAGCGCACCGCGCCGGAGATCGCCGCGGGGCTGACCTGTAGCTGCTCGGCCAGTTCGGCGGCGGTGAGCCGGCCGTCGTCGTCGGCGAGGAGCGCGGCGAAGGCCCGGGCGGGCATGCGGGCCATGCCCGACTCCGTCAGGTCCAGGGCGAACCGCTCGATGAACCGCCGTACCGCCTCCTCGTCGCGTCCCGCGCCGGTTTGCTCAGCCACACCCGCATCCTCTCGCCCGTCCGCCACGGCTGGACAGATTTCTACACGATCTCAACTTCACAGATCTGTGAACTGAGTGTAGCGTGTGAACACTATGACTGCTACCGCCATTGCAGTGTCCGGCCTGGTGAAGACCTTCGGCCCGACACGCGCGCTCGACGGTCTGGACCTGACCGTCACCACCGGCGAGGTCCACGGCTTCCTCGGCCCCAACGGCGCCGGGAAGACCACCACCCTCCGCATCCTGCTCGGCCTGCTGCGCGCCGACGCCGGGGAGGCCCGCCTGCTGGGCGGCGACCCGTGGCGGGACGCCACCGCGCTGCACCGCCGCCTGGCCTACGTCCCGGGCGACGTCACCCTGTGGCCCAGCCTGTCCGGCGGCGAGGTGATCGACCTGCTCGGCCGCCTGCGCGGCGGGCTGGATCCCAGGCGCCGCGCCGAGCTGCTCGACCGCTTCGACCTGGACCCCCGCAAGAAGGCCCGCACCTACTCCAAGGGCAACCGGCAGAAGGTCGCCCTGATCGCCGCGCTCGCCTCCGACGTGGAGCTGCTGCTGCTCGACGAGCCGACCGCTGGCCTGGACCCGCTGATGGAGGCCGCCTTTCGCGACTGGATCAACCAGGAGGAACGCTCACGCGGCCGCACGGTGCTGCTGTCCAGCCACATCCTTGCCGAGGTGGAGGCGCTCTGCCACCGGGTCAGCATCATCCGCGCCGGCCGGATCGTGGAGTCCGGCACCCTGGCCGACCTGCGGCACCTGACCCGGACCTCGATCTCGGCCGAGCTCGTCAGGCCGCCCGACGGGCTGGTCGGGCTGCCGGGCGTGCACAACCTCGAGGTCGACGGCACCCGGGTGCGCTGCCAGGTCGACGCCGACAAGCTCGACGCCCTGCTGCGCCAGCTCACCTCGGTGGGCGTGCGGACCCTGACCAGCCAGCCACCCACCCTGGAGGAGCTGTTCCTGCGCCACTATCAGGCCGAGCAGCCGGCCAGCGCCGTCCAGGACGGTCCGCGCGAGGAGGTGTCGCGATGAGCACGCTGGCAGGCACCCGCAGCCTGATCCGGCTGATCCTGCGGCGCGACCGCTTCCTGCTGCCGCTCTGGATCGTGGTGCTGGCCCTCCTCCCGATCCAGACGGCGGCAGCCCTCGACCAGTTCTACTCCACCCCGGCGGCACTCCGGGAGCTCTACGGGACGATCGTGAGCACCCCGGGGCTGCTCGCCATGCTCGGGCCGGTGTTCGGCGCCACCCTCGGCGCGCTCACCGCCTGGCGGGCGGGGCTGGTCTTCACGATCGTGGGCCTGGCGAGCCTGCTCACCGTCATCCGGCACACCCGCACCGACGAGGAGGCGGGACGGCGCGAGCTGCTCGGCGCCACCGTGGTGGGCCGGCACGCGCCGCTGACCGCGGCCTTGCTGGTCACCTTCGCCGCCGACCTGGTGCTCGGCGCGATCCTCGCGGCCGGGATGCTCGGCCTCGGGCTCCCCCCCGCCGGCTCGATCGCGTACGGCCTGGCGGTGGCGGCCGCCGGGTGGATGTTCGCCGCCGTCGGGGCCCTGGCCGCCCAGCTGACCGAGGGCGCCGGCGGCGCCAGGGGCATCGGGCTCGGCGCGCTCGGCCTGGCCTACCTGTTGCGCGCCGCCGGCGACACCGGCGGCACCGACAGCGGGCTGGGGTGGCTGTCGTGGCTCTCCCCGATCGGCTGGGCACAGCAGACCCGGCCCTACGCGGGTGAGCACTGGTGGGTCTTCGCCCTCGCGGTCGGGCTCGTGGTCGTGCTGGCCACGGCGGCCTTCGCACTGCTGGCGCGGCGGGACGCCGGCGCCGGCGTCCTGCCGGCACGGCTCGGCCCGGCCACGGCAGCACCCGGGCTGCGCAGCCCGGTCGCCCTCGCGTGGCGGCTGCAACGGGTCACCCTGCTGGCCTGGACCGCCGGGTTGGCCGTGATGGGCGCGGTGATCGGCAGCGTCGCCGACAGCGTCAACGACATGGCGAGCGAGAGCTCGCAGCTCAAGGACATGCTGGAACGGCTGGGGGGCGAGAAGGTGCTCTCCGACGCCTACATCGCCGGGGCGATGGTCATCTTCGCGCTGGCGGCCGCCGGGTACGCGATCCAGGCCACGCTGCGGCTGCGCGCCGAGGAGGAGAGCCTGCGCGCCGAGCCGGTCCTGGCCACCTCGGTCAGCCGGCGGCAATGGGCGACCAGCCACCTGCTGTTCGGGCTGCTCGGCCCGACGGTCGCGCTGCTGGCCGCCGGCGTGGCCGAGGGGTTGGTCTACGGGCTGGTCAGCGGCGACGTGGGACGCGAGCTGCCACGCGTGCTGGCCGGCGCGCTGGTGCAACTGCCCGCCGTCCTGGTCCTGTCCGGCATCGCGATGGCGCTGTTCGGCCTGGCGCCCCGGCTTGTGTCGCTGAGCTGGGCGGCGCTCGCGGTGTCCGCGTTCCTGGTGCTGCTCGGCCCGCTGATGCAGCTCAGCCAGTGGGTCCTGGACGCAGCGCCGTTCAGCCACATCCCCAAGGTCCCAGGCGCCGAGGTGTCCGCGACGCCGCTGGCGTGGCTGCTCGGCATCACCGCGGTGCTCGTCGCCGCCGGCCTGGCCGGGTTCCGCCGCCGCGACCTCGTCAGCAGCGCCTGACCGGCAAGCTGCCGCCGGCGAGTCCAGGCCAGCCGAGCGGCACCAGCTGCCAGGCCAGCCCGAGCAAAGGTCTTCCGGGCTGGTCACGGGTGTTGGCAACCGCATGATCGCTGGAGGACGCGGGCCCGGACACACGAAAGCGCCGCCCGGAGGGGCGGCGCCTTGCGTAAGAGTCTCGGCGGCGACCTACTCTCCCACCCAGCTTCCCAGGCAGTACCATCGGCGCGAGAGGGCTTAACTTCCGGGTTCGGGATGGGACCGGGTGTCTCCCCTCCGCTATGACCACCGAAACGCTGTGGAGTTGTCACCGACGATGCCGGAAACCTCCAGAACTACACAGCGAGCGCGTGCAAAGAAGAAAGAGTTGCCAAGTCCTCGGCCTATTAGTACCGGTCAGCTCCACACATTACTGTGCTTCCACTTCCGGCCTATCAACCCAGTCGTCTAGCTGGGGGCCTTACCAGGTCGACCCTGTGGGAGATCTCATCTTGGAGCGAGCTTCGCGCTTATATGCCTTCAGCGCTTATCCCTTCCGAACGTGGCTAACCAGCAGTGCCGTTGGCACGACAACTGGCACACCAGAGGTTCGTCCGTCCCGGTCCTCTCGTACTAGGGACAGCTCTCCTCAAATCTCCTACGCCCACGGAGGATAGGGACCGACACATCTGTTACCTCCGAGTGGCTCCCTGCCACCCGGCGGCCAGGTCGTTTCTGTTCCGCCTGGCTCCCCGTGTCGCCACGGGGGTCGGACCATCTCTTCACGGGAACTCCCGTGTTCGGCGTATGGCCTCTGAGGATTCCGGTCAACCGATACCCGGTCGGTTCGACCAGCCTTTCCTGCTGATTGTCCGGCGCGGCCCGTAGGCCGCCCGCCTGTTCGGATTGTCACCGGCGCCTCGATGAGGGGCCGGTACCGCAGGATTACGTCCGGAGTTTCCAGCATTTAGCCGAATTTATAGACAGCGCGATTTTCACTGTCTCACGACGTTCTAAACCCAGCTCGCGTACCGCTTTAATGGGCGAACAGCCCAACCCTTGGGACCTACTCCAGCCCCAGGATGCGACGAGCCGACATCGAGGTGCCAAACCTTGCCGTCGATATGGACTCTTGGGCAAGATCAGCCTGTTATCCCCGGGGTACCTTTTAGCCGTTGAGCGACAGCGCTTCCACATGCCACTGCCGGATCAC
>WNFV01001339.1_pt1 | contig 66280 bp, 46 predicted proteins | sample 5400101 | NCBI WGS metagenome assembly WNFV01 (sample SAMN13153361, study PRJNA577476) | soil metagenome | isolation source: 115 cm soil or saprolite under grassland replicate 1 | place: USA:California | collected 2016-06-15
AATGAAACGCTATCGAATTTTGTCAGATCGTCTCCGAATTCATGACGTCGAGTTATACAATGTTATTTTGGGCGTCTGCGCAGGCCTCTGGAATTTTTATCTAACTCATTGATTCTGAACATCGCAACAAGTCTAGTAAGCAAAATTCGCCGGGTTGTAACCCATCCTTGATATATCAGGTGCAGGCCAGGCAGACATATCTCCAGGTGACCTCGTTGCTTCCGATAAAGAAGCCTCTCCTGTTTCGTTCATAGGCATCATTACATTCTCCTCTATCACAATCTGACGCTCCACGCGACGTAGTTACCACGCCACCAATTCACTTTCGGTCAACTTTGCCAGCGCCGCCCGGATAGCTTCCTCTTCCGTTGCGCCGCCGCTGTGCCACTCCGCGTAGCAATCATCCAAGTGTTGCGCAAGTTGCTCGACGATGGCGGCCTCGCGCGTCGGCGAAAGCTGCAAACCTTCCAGCCGCCGTTTGATTTCCGGTTCCCACTCAGGCATTTTCCAACCTCATAGCGAAATCCGTCTGCTGCTATTGTGATATCCGCCTCATCTCGCGGCGACCGAGACTGCCCAAAAGCCCTCCCACCAAACCGGTGACGGCGCCGATAGCTGACGCGACGAAAAGCTTGAAAGGAGCGCCAGTCACATATTCATAGTTAACGTACATTCGCAGGCTCTCAAACCCACTGGCCTGAAATCTCAGCATCAGGTTCTGCCAATCCAACCGCTGAGGCATGGCCTCAAGGGATAAGTTGACTCGCACAATGACTGCCATCGTGAGGACGGCGAAGGTGACGAGCGCGACCGTGGCTCCGTCCTTGACGGCATCCAGTAGCCGTCCCGTCCGACGCGCGGTGACAAAACCCACGAGGCCCCACATTGCGAACATGGGGCCGTAGAACACCAGCAGCGCGCTGAGCGTATCCTCTGCCAGCGGGTCCAGCCGTGCGGCAATGAAATTCCATAGCCCGAAAACTACACCCAGTAACAGTCCGAGAACGAGAATCCTTTTCATCTGATTGACTCCTTTCAAAGAAGATGAATTGTGGAGGCGGTGGTTGCCGCCCAAGTCTTAATTCTGCCGTGCTGCGGGAACCAAAGGCTTCCGTCAACGCTCCAGCCCCAACCTCGCCAGTCATTTTCGTGGTTGATTCGTGTGTATCAATCCCGCGTAGTCTGATTTAGCAGAGACGCTATGGCCTGATGCAACGCACTGACCATGCGCTTGACTTATCTCCACCGTTGTGACGATTCAGTATTTGGCCTCCTCTGCCAAAGTTGAAGAACCACGCTTCACCGCTGCCGTGCTCTGTTGCGCTCCAGTAAAAGCCATGGGCCTCGAGACGGGCGTATTTGCCATCGGCTTCGCGGTTACCACCCAGCAAGGCATTAAATTCGGAGTCACCTCCTACCAGCAAAGCCTTGTAAGCTGACTTGCCAGTCTCCCCGGAATCGTCACGAACTCCGCCATAGTGTTTAGCCATTGCCCGCCACTCATCATCAGTAGGCAATCGCCATCCGTCTCCCAGCAGATCGCAGGCCTGCTTCGCTGCTTCCCATGTGTACCAACGACCATAGCGGTCGCAATTTGCTTGTTTATCGTCAAAGCAGTAAGAGCCTGTTACCTTGAGATTCAAGTTTTGGGTCATCCAACGCTTGCCGTCTAACATTATTTTTGAGGTATACGTATTGCCGTCTTTATCTTTCAATACGTTACCTTTTCTCTCAGACGTCGCGTTACCTTGAACGAATGCCTTAGATGCGGCGTCCACTACGTCACGGATGGATTGAATCACCAGTTCCGGCTCATCCATTTGAATGTGATGGCCGCTGCGCGCAGCGACAATCAGCTTGCCCTGCCGCGACCTCTTGGCGACAGCGGCGTGATTGCGCAGCCGCTCTGCTTCCAAAGCCTCTCCCTCGGGGCCATGTTCTTCCGGGATGCCGCGCGTCAGCACGATGAGCGGCTTGTCGCCGAAGGGGTGTTCGCTTTTCGCCTGCTCCGCCCGCAAGGCGGCGAGTTCTTCCATCATCAACGGGTTCACGCCCGCCGCGATGTGCCCTAATTGACCGCGCGCCCACGCTCGCATCCGTTGCGCTGCGGGCGGCAGCTTGTCGCGCGGCGGGTCGTTGGCGTGCGGAACGAGCGACTGCGCGCCTGCTTTCATTTGCTGCAAGGCTTCTGGCGGAATATCGCTCACACGCAATGGCCCTGACATCTTTATGGCGGGGATCGGCTCGCCTTTCACCAATTCCGACGAACGTGCCAACTTGCCATTGGTCATCCGCCAGGGATCGTCCACGCCTACATCAACCAACACCATCCCGACGACGTCCGACGGATACGTGAAAGCGTAAAGCCGCACCAACCAGCCGCCGTATGACTGCCCGACAAGTACCAACGGCGGCTTGACACCCGCCTTATCCAGCAGCGTGTGCAGTTCGTAAACGATTTGGCGGAAGGTGCGTGGATGCGGCCCCCAATCGCTCCAGCCATCGCCCGCGCGGTCGTAAGAGCAGATGCGAGCGAATTTGGCGACGCCCGGTTGGACGAGGCTCCATTCCACCGAAAAATCGCCGATGCCCGGTTCCAGGATAACCGTCGGCTGCCCCGCGCGCGCCTCGCCTGTGCAATGGAGGTGCAACCGCCAGCCGCCCACATCCACCAATTTGCCGGGCGGAGGGAGAGGCGGCGCGGATTCGTTCTGCGCCTGAATGGCCGTGGCCTGAAGCAGCATGAACAACACCGCCCAAGCCAGGACAGGTAACGAAAGCTGAATACTTCTTTTCATCTTATGCTTCTCCTTATTCATTCATTCGGTGTAGCGCGTTTTGCGCCTTGCAATGGGCAACCAACACGCCTGCGCTCAAGACTTCGCTTCACGCTGTCGGCGCAGTTTATCAATCCATTTGTTCCAGTCAGGTTCGATCTTTGTGCCAGCGACAATCAAGGCCTCGATGATGGGAAGATGATCATCCAAGAAATCGTTTGTTACGGACGCGAGGCCAACGTTTCGGTGAGCCAATCGGCCATCCGTTGCCACAGATCAAGCACATTCGCACGATGCGCAATCGTGTGTCCTTCGCCTTGATAGCGCACGAGTCGGGCGCGTTTGTCCTGGCGATAGAGTGCGGTGAAAAACTCTTCCGCTTGCTGAATCGGGATGAAATCCTGATCGCCATGCACCAGCAGCAGCGGCGTAGTGACTTTGTTCGCTTGCAACACGGCGCTGTTCTCGCGGTAACGGTCTGCTTGCGCCCAGGGTGGCCCGTCCATTCCCATCACGCCTTTTTCCATTTGCAGCATGCGCAACGCCTGTCCCCTCTCAGGACGCCCGGCATCGCCGTAGCGATATTGCCCATACAGTGTGCCGTAGAGGCTCACGAAATTGGCAAAGCTGGCGCTCGCAATCGCTGAGCGAAAGCGATTGGTTTGCGTAAGCAAGCCAAGCACGGCGAAACCTCCGTCGCTCTGCCCCAGCACGGCAATCCGGTCAGGATCGGCAATGCCCTGCGCGATGACGGCATCAAGGGCAGGCAAGACACCGAGCGGGAGATGTTGCAAGGAATGTGATTCGGCCGACGTCTTTGCCGCTGGCATGCTCGGCAGCAGCACGGCGTATCCGAGCGCGGCGAAAAGTTGCGGATGCTCGAAATCCGTCTGATGCGGCGAGAAGGCGGAGGGCGCGGTTGCACCGTAAACCAGCCCCGGATAGACGATGGTCACGACGGGCAGCTTCGTCCCCTTCGCATAATTAGGCGGCAGTAACAACCAGGCCGTGAGCGGCGTGCCGTCCGTCGCCACGTACTTGATCGGTTCGGCGGCGCCAAGTTTCAGGTCACGCATCCATTCGTTGGCTTGCCAGATTTCCAGCGATGATGACAAAGGCCGTCCGTTCCCACCTGCCAGCCACAGATGCGCGCCATCGGACGCGCGCGCCAAAAAAAGCGCGGCATCATTGGTTGGCGCGACGGAGAGTCGCCGCGCGTCCGGACGTGGCGCGGGAATTTCGAGGTTAGTGTTCTGCGCGGGTCGCGGCGGCGCGGGCATTGACGACGGTTCGACTTCCGCGCCGGTTTGCAGATTGATGACGTGGCGTTCCGTGCCCCAATTCACCGCGTCGTAACCAGCATCCGCGGTTTTTGCCGTGAAGTAAGACGAAACCGGCAACCCCGGTTTTTCTCGGAGAAACGCGAGCAACCGTTGATCCGCCGACACGGAAACACGATGGATATTGCCACGCACCAGCGTCCGGCGCGCCCCTGTTCGCAGATCTGCCAACACCAGCCGCGCGCTCGGCGCGTCGGGTTTTACAGGACTGCCCGACTCCAGCGTCGAGACCGCAGGCAAACGCCCTTCCATTGCGCGCTGCCAGCCCGCAGCAACGTTGCGACCGCGCAAGATGCGGTAGTAGAGCAAGCCGCTCTTCTCTGCACCGCTCTCCCACGCCAACACCGCCAGACGCTCTCCGCCCACCCAAACCAGCGGCGGGTCTGCGATGCCAACCCGAACATCGAGATCATTGAGCAAACGCGGCAGTGGCGTTCCAACTGTCCACACCCACGCTCGCACCACCACCTGCGCATCTACCGAAAGAAAAGCCAAGCGCCGCCCACCGGGCGACCAGACGGCATTAAAGAAACTGAGATTCGCGCCCGCCTTAGGATTGAGCGTGCGTAACGTGCGGGTGCGGACATCCAGTAAACGAATTTCGCTCGTCGCCGCAGTGCGATCCAGCGTGCGGCCAGGCCGCACAATCTCTATCGCTGCATAACGGCCATCGGGCGACCACGCCACATTTCCCACCTGCCACACACGGAAGAGGTCTTCCGGCTGAAACAGCCGCGACGCGGATTGCGCCTGGGCTGCCAATGACAAGGTAAGCGCCATCATCAGCATTCGCACGCCGTAGTGCAGGTCTTGTACGAGAGTTTGCATAATCTCTCCCCAGAAGCCTCCGGCCGCACGAGCCGAAGGAAAGTAAACTTCACCCAAGACCGCCAAACAGCGGACTAACTTGGGCAAATTGCATTCGAGAGTGCGGCGTAAGTGACGCCGCTTGGTTCTTGGTCGCTGACTCCTTTTTTCGCGGATGATGATCCGCTTTCAGTCGCTGGCCTCTCACCGCCCAGTTGCCCGATTCTGTACTGTGGTGGAGTTCGTCAGCGAAACCTGACCAACCTGTCATAAGCGATTTGAGCCACGCATTACAGGATGAGTTGACAGGAGTCAGCACGATGGGAGGCATTCTCCCCAGCGTTCTTCTGGCTCTTGCCAGAGAGACAGTTTCGGGCACGTCAGTGCGACTCAGGTCAGACTCCTCAACGAGTTTGAAACTCAGTGAGCTAACGACCTGCCTCTGCCTCTCATCCGTCCTAATTATGGCACTTGTTCGCTTCATCGTTTCAGGGCGTCGCAACGCGACATGAAGGCTCCTCAGAAGCTCCTCAGAAGCTCCATACTCTTGCGGGATGAGGCAAAGTCAATTTCACCGAAAGTCACCAAACGGCGGCAGGGTGGAAGCGAAAAACTGGAGAGAAGCCACTTCTAATGCCCCAAGCTCAGCGACCCGGCCCACGGGACGCCTGAATTGCAACCAGAGCGCAATGGCCGGGTTCGCTGCAGCGCATGGTTAGGCCAATGCTCATATCGAAAAGACTACAAGGGAATTGAGCGTCATTTGCATTGTTATCCGCAGCCGACCGCTTAGCGGCCAGCCTTGAGGAGGCGTTGCATGGAATCGGACGCCAGAACCTTTTCAAGCACCTGTGTTCCGGATTCGCCGTTCGTCATCGCCACAAAACCTGATTTGATCGCGGCAGAAGCAACCCCAATGGTATGCCACCCGGTATCATCGCCGCTGTGATAAATAATATTGCGATCGCCGTCATGAACGATCTCCCATCCGATGGCCCATGAGGCTCGGAACTGGTTATTCGGAACTGGCACCTGGGGACGCAGCATCTCATCACGGCTTTTCCGGTTGAGCCGAAATTCATCGCCCGGTTTTGGCGCGATGACCTCAATCAAAAATTTCGCGTAATCCGTGGGCGTGGTCAGCAAATCTCCCGCGGCACCGTAGCGGGCGACACTTTCCTGCGTCGGTTTTTTGTTCTTGGGCAGCGGCCGTCCCGCACTGTCATGGGGCCATGCCATTCGATTGCCGATTGATTCATTCCATATGTAGGCGCTCGATGACATGCCGAAAGGGGAAAGAACATGCGCCTGCATGTAGTCCTCAAGCGGTTGTTTCATTAGCCGAGCGACGACGGAGGCCAGATAAGCATAGCCTTCGCCGGAATAGCTCCACTTGGTTCCGGGCGTGAAATGGATGCTCAGGGGTTTGCCGTCTTCCTCCCGCCAGTTTTGAAAACCGGTGGTGTGGGAAAGACAGTGTCGAGCGGTGATCAAGTCCAGTCTGGGATCGCCCTGCAAATACCGTTCGGGCGTATATTTGGTGAGCGGCGTATCCAAACCCAAGACGCCCTTTTCGCACAGCTTCATGACGAAATAAGCGAACACCGGCTTGGTCATCGAACAGCAGGTGAAAATCGTGTCTGTGGTTACCGGCGCCCGCGAGGTGGTGTTAGTAACGCCGAAGCCGCGACGCCAGGCCAACCTTCCCCGGTCGATAATCGCGATGGACAGCCCGGGAACCTTGGCTTCTTCCAACCATTGCGGAACTTGCCGCTCCAGGTCGGCAACAGGCAGCTCTGTCGCGGCTTGCCTCGCCGACTGCTCCAGACTTCCGCAGCCAACGAGGGGCAAGAGCGAGAACCCGAGAGCGGCTTGGCCGCTTTCGCGCAGATATTGTCGTCGGTTCATCATAGGACACTCTGGAGATGCTGGATGTTGGATGTTAGGCAAGCCCCCAGCATCCAACATCCATCATCTATTCAAATCTCAAAGCAATCATCGGATCAACCTTTGTTGCTCGTCGCGCCGGAACCCAACAAGCCAGCAGCGCCACAACGAACAGGCTCAGCGTAATTCCGATGAATGTCGCGGGATCAGTTGCACTCACGCCAAACAAAAAACCGCTCATCAGTCGCGTCAATGCGAAAGCTGTGACCAATCCTAGCGCCAGCCCGATCAATACCGGTTTGATGCCTTGCCCCACCACCAGCCGCAACAGCGCGAAGGGCGTTGCGCCGAGCGCCATCCGCAACCCGATCTCCGGCGTGCGTTGGCCGACCGCCCACGCCACATTGCCGTAAATTCCGATGAGCGCCAGCAACAGCGCGAGTCCGGCAAACAGCGCCAGCAACAACGCGCCGAAGCGCGGTCTGACAGTCGCGGTGGCGAGGACGCTTTCCATCGTCTGGGTTTTGGTCAGGGGGAGCGTCGGGTCGAGCGTCTTGACGCCCGCTTTGGCGGCGGCAATCAGTTCGGCTTGCGCCAGGGGTGATTTCATCACGACAGTCATCCCGCTCCGATTGAATTGAGCGTGCGCGTGGTAAAGCGTTGGTTTGGGCGCCGCTGCCAGCGAAGCACTGCGAACATCGCCAACGACGCCGACAATCGTGGTCCAGGGATCCTGGTTACGGCCCATACCAAGCCTGACGCGCACGCCCAGCGGGTCTTGGCCGGGCAGCATCTGGCGCACAAAGGTTTCGTTCGCCACCACCACGAGCGGCGCATTCGCATGATCTTGTGCGGTGAAAACGCGGCCTTTTAGCAATGGTATACCCAGCACATCGAAATAGTCGGGCGTGATTTCGCGCCGCTCCGCCATCGGCGCTTCTTCGCGTTCGTTGCGGACACGGCCTTCGACTGTTCCCCGTCCATAGTTTCCCCTCCCGATAACGGCAAAACGGAGGTTGCGGCGGCTACCTCGACACCCGGCGTGGCGTTGAGCCGCGCCAGCAGTTGTTCGTAAAAGCTCACCTGACTTTGCGGCGACGGGTAGTTCTTCGCTGGCAAATACAGTCCGAAAGCCGTCAACTGGCTGGTGCGAAAACCAGGGTCAACCGCTTGCAAGCGCGCCAGACTGCGGACGCACAATCCGGCAGCCACCAGCAACACTAGCGTCAAAGCGACTTCAGCGCCAATCAGCCAATCTGTCCAACGGCGGTTTGCTGCACCGGCGGAGCGTTGTCCCGCCGCCTTGAGCGCCTCATTCAAGTTCACCCGCGAGGCGGTGAGCGCCGGAGCCAGGCCGAATAGCACACTGGCGCAGAGCGAAACCAGCAGCGTGAAGCCGAGCACCAACCAATCAATCCTGACTTCATCGAGGCGCGGAAGGTTGGTCGGGCTGAACGCAATCAACACGGGCAGCAACCACTGCGCCAGCAAGATGCCCGTCACGCCGCCACAGACCGCAAGGAGCAATCCTTCCGTCAACAGTTGCCTGACCACGCGAGCGCGGCTGGCGCCCAATGCTGACCGGACGGCGATCTCGCGGCGGCGCGTCGCCGCGCGCGTCAGCAACAAGTTGGCGACATTCACGCAGGCGATCAGCAACACGACACCGACTGCACCCAACAGGAGCAAGAGTAGCGATTGCGCATCCCCGACGACTTGCGTGTGCAGAGGCAGCACTTTGACCGTCCAGCCTTTGGCTTGTGAAGTGGGGAGTTGATCCTGCTGTTTGACCAGCGTGTCTAACTCGGCTTGCGCCTGCGCTAAGGCGACACCGGGCTTCAAACGCGCGAGAACTACCACCTCACGGGCCGGTCGCTGCCAGCGTTGCGCATCCCACGCGAGCGGAACCCACACATCGTTCCGCCCCGGAAAACCGAAGACTGACGGCATCTCCGGGCCGCGCGGGAAGTGAAAGCCAGGCGGCATCACACCCACGATCACGCGGTTTAGGGCATTCACTGTCATCGTCTTGCCAATCACATCAGGCGCGCCGCCGAAACGACGCTGCCACAGCGCGTGACTGATCACCGCCACCTTGTCGCTGCCGGGTTGATCTTCCGCCGCAGTAAACACTCTGCCCGCGAGCGGCGCGACGCCGAACAACGAAAAGAAATCCGCGTTCACCGCCACGCCGCCGACGCGCTCCGGCTCGCCGTCGCTCGAAAGATCAGCGGCATTGGGCCTGAAAATAGCCAGTTGCTCGAAGGACTGCGTCCGCGCCCGCCATTCGGGGATGTCAGCATTGGCGGGCGGAATCTCGCGGAATCCCAGTTGGAGTTTGGGGTTATCCGTCCACAACACAACCAGCCGTTGCGGGTCAGCGTAAGGCAGCGCCTTCAACAAGACCGCATTCACAACGCTGAAGATCGCCGTGTTCGCGCCAATCCCCAACGCCAGCGTCAGAATCGCAACGAACGAAAAGCCTGGGTTTTTGCGCAGCATCCGCAGGCCAAACTGTAAGTCTTGCCAAAATGTTTCGAGCATCGGTATTCCTCCTTGTTCACGATGAAGTTCTTTGATTTGCGCCACACCGCCGAGTTTGATGAGCGCCGTCCGTCGCGCTTCTTCCGGCAACATTCCGGCGCGTAGATTGTCCTCGATGTGCATGGCCAGATGGCTGTCCAACCCCGCGGCGAACTCGCGCTCGCGCCGCTTGCGATGGAATATGCCGAAGAGCCGAACCAACCAACCGCATAATTCTCGAAGACGCATCTGCATAGTGGTCTTGCCTGAACTGAATCAGTGTCATTGCAGCCTCTTAACAGAGGCCTCAGCTAACAAGCCGTCAAAAGCCGTTTTGTATTCATCCTCGTTTCATTTTTTGCTTCTTCCGTTCGTCAACGCAGGAGAATAAAGATTGATGATCAAGGCATCGAACTGTCCGCCGCCATAGTTGTTTTGCAAGGCATTGACCGTCGGTATGTTGCGGGACGAAGTCAGTCCTGATCCCCAAACGCTGCCGTCTGCAGCCAGCGCGATCCCCTCGATATTGTCGAGAGCTTCGCCGCCGTAATAGCTGGAAAACTTCAGCTGCGAACCGGACGGATCAAACGCGAAGACAAAACTATCCAGTTCGCCTCCCCCATAAGCAGTTTGCATTCCGGCCTGGATGGGGAAATCGCGCGATTTGGTCAACCCGGCGACCCAGATATTGCCTTTTGCATCAAGGGCCAGAACTTTTCCGAGCATCCCGGCGGAGTCTTCACCTGTACCTCCAATGTAGGTCGAATACAGCAAGCGGCTGCCGTCGTGGCTGACCTTGACGACATACGCATCCTGGCCTCCGGCGTATTTCGGCTGGAACGTTTTGTCCGTCACCGGAAAGTCGGCGGAGCGGGTCGAACCGGTGAGATACGCATTGCCCGCGCGATCCACCGCCAAGCCTGATCCCGTTTCTTCGTCTGAACCTCCGACCAGGATCGAATAGCTCAGGCTGAAATCCGCCTTGCGCAACTTGAGCAGGAAGGCGTCGCTGTTCCCTTTCAATTTGTCTTGCTTATCTGGCCGCGCGGACTTCACCGGAAATTCAGCGGAATTCGTAACACCGGAGGCATAGATGTTCCCGGACTGATCTAAAGCGATGCCCCTGATTTCGTCGAGGCTGCGTCCGCCCAATAACGCATAGCTCAACTCGCCTTTCTCGCGCAGACTCCAGGAAGCAATGAAAGCATCTCCTTTCTCATCGTTCTTGCTCAAATCCAGCCTGCGAACGCCGGGGAAGTTTTTGGATAAGGTGATGCCAGCCAAATAGATTCGCTCCTGCCCGTCAACCGCCATCCCTCGGACAACATCTTTGTCGCTGCCGCCCAGATAGGTCGAGTAGACGATGGCGCCGTCAGGATTGAGTTTTGCCACAAAGCTGTCCATATCGCCGCCGAACGTGCGTTGAATGGCGTCATCCGTGGCAGGAAAGTCAGAGGAAGTCGTTACACCGCTGACGATGACGCTGCCGTCCTTCGCCACTTCGACGGCACTCGCCACATCGAAGCCGTTTCCGCCCAGCCGTGTGGTGTACACCAGCCTGCCGGTACGCGGGTCGAGCTTCGCCACGTAGGCATCAATATCATTCGAGTCTTTCCTGCCGTTCTGACCGGGGAACTCTTTCGAGTTGGAATGACACGCCAGATAAACGTACCCGGCAGCGTCCACCGCAATGCCATCGCAATCGTCTACATCGCCGCCGCCCAAATACGTGGCGAATCGGGAAGACACCGAAGTTTGTTTGGTGACAAGAGGCGAAGGGCTTGCATCGGCGATTGAAGCATAGATAGCGCCCCCAACGATGAACGCAATCATCAAGAGACAGTAAAAATTGACGTGATGTTTCTTGGTCATGGCAGTTCCTTTTACGGTTCACTCTTGCCGGAGCGCAACGAGCGGATCAACTCGTGCGGCTCTGCGCGCAGGCAAATATCCCGCGATTGCCGCGACCGTCAGCAACACCAGCGCCGCCAATCCAATCGTCAGCGGATCGTTCGGCTTCAGCCCGAACAGCAGACTTTCCGCCCACCGCGTGGCGAGGAGCGCAGCGCCCAATCCAATCGCAACGCCGAGCGCGACCCACAGCAGCGTTTGTCGCAACACCAGCCGCACAACTTGTTGCGCGCTTGCGCCGAGCGCCATCCGAATGCCGATCTCGTGCGTGCGCCGCGCCACGTCGTAACTCATCACGCCGTACAGCCCGATGCAGGCTAGCAGCAGCGCCAACAGGCCGAAGAAGAGCGAGAGCGTGGCGACCAGCCGCTCCTGCAACAGCGATTGGTCAACCAAATCATTCAGCGTCGTGATGTTGGTCAGCAGGATATCGCCGCCAGTTACCTGAAGCCCGCGCAGCTCCTGGCTGATGGCGTTGGTTAAATCCGCCGGTCTGCCCGCGACCCGCGCGGCCAGCGTCAGTGCCCGCAGCCGGTCGCGCGCCTGCGCTACGGGTAAGTAGATCAGCCGTGTGTCCGGCTCGCGCAAATTTTGTGCGCGCGCATCCTGTACGACGCCGACGATTTCATAGGGCGGCGGCGGTTGCTCGCGCTGCGGGTTATAGCCGAACTGCGCCTGCGCGCCGAGTGGGTTGCGGTCGCCGAAATAGAACCGCGCCGCCGCTTCATTCAGTAGCGCGACGCGCGGCGCGTTTTCGCTGTCGGCATCGGTGAAGCCGCGCCCCTGTTTCAGTACGATGCCGAAGGTTTGCAAGTAGCCGGGCGAGACTTGATTTATCCGAATCAGTTTGTCTTGCACCGTGCGTGGAGTGAAGCCTGAGACTTCGATCAGGTCGCTGCGCAAGTTGCCGTCCAGCGGGCTGTGCGAAGAGAGGCTGACAGAGCGCACGCCCGGCAACCGTTCGACACGCGCCGTCATGTCTTTCCAGAGGCTGACCAATCGTTCGCTCGAATAAACCGCGCCCACCGGTTGAACACGGATCGTCAGCACGCTCTCCGGTCGGAACCCGGCATCAACATTCCTGAGGTTGTGCAGCGTGCGCAGGAATAGCCCCGCCCCGACGAGCAGCGGCAGAGACAAGGCGACCTGCGCGACGACCAGCGATTTGCCGAAGCGCGAGCGGGCGCGTGCGCTCGTGCTTGCGCCATCTTTGAGCGCGTGATTCGGATCAACGCGCGTCGCTTGCAGGGCCGGGGCCAGTCCGAAGATCAGCCCGGTAAACAGCGCCACGCCCGCCGTGAAGAGCAGCACGCGATAATCAAGCGACAAATTGACGAAGAGTCGCCCTTGTCCAGCGGCGAAGAAACTCGCCAGAAAGCTGCTGCCCCAGCGCGCGAACACCAAGCCTAGCAATCCACTCAGCGCGAAGAGCCACAGACTTTCGGTCAGCGATTGGCGCGCCAAACGGAAAGGGCCAGCGCCCATTGCCAGCCGGACGGCGAACTCTTTGCGCCGCACCGCCCCGCGCGCCAGCAGCAAATTCGCTACGTTAGCGCACGCGATCAGCAGCACCAGCGCGACAATTACCATCAGCGCCTGCAAAGGCCGCGAGAATTGCCGTCGCAGCGTGTTCAGTCCGCGACTCGCCGACGCCAGTTCGATGCGCGCGAAATTTTCGCGGCGCATCTCGTCGTTGAGGCCGTTGATGTCCATGTAGCCTCGGAAGATCGTGTCGAGTTCGGCGCGCGCCTGCTCGACTGGCGCTTCCGGTTTGAGCCGTCCGACCGCATGGAACCACCAGCCAGCCTTCGCCGCCAGCATCTCCGCGCCCGCCGTCATCATCGGCAGCGTGACGTTGACCTCCGTGCCGGGGAACAGCCCGTAAAATTCCGGCGGCGTCACGCCGATGATCGTCACCGGCTCGTTGCTGAGGTACACGACCTTGCCGATGGCCGCCGGATCACGTCCGAAGCGGCGCGCCCAGTAGTTGTCGCTAATGACGGCGACCAGCCCATCCGGCCCGCCGCGTCCCGGCACGGTGTCGTCCGCCGGGCTGAGTGTACGCCCCAACGCGGCCCGCACGCCGAGCAGCGAGAAGTAATTCCCCGACACGAACTGCCCCGAAACTTCTTCGAGTTGGCCGTCAATCCTGAGTTTCGGGCTGTGCGTGGTGAAGGCCGCGAGGCCAGTGAAAGACTGCGCCCGCTCGCGGAACTGCTCGAAGCATGGGTACGGCGGCGCGTTCCCGAACTGACGTCGCGGCCCAACGTTCTGAATCAGGTAAAGCTGTTCCGGCCGTTCGACCGGCAGCATCTTCAGCAATACTGCGTCAATCAAACTGAAAATCGCCGTGTTCGCGCCAATGCCCAGCGCCAACGAAAGCACGGCAATCAATGAAACCCCCGGATGCTTGCGCAGCATGCGCACGCCAAATCGTAAGTCTTGTAAGAGTGTTTCGAGCATCGGTAATCCTCTCTGTTCTCGATGAAGTTCTGTGATCTGCGCCACGCCGCCAAGTTTGATGAGCGCCACGCGCCGCGCTTCTTCCGGCGACATCCCGGCACGGATGTTGTCTTCGATGTGCATTGCCAGATGGCCTTCCAACTCTTCGGCGAATTCGCGCTCGCGCCCTTTGCGATGGAACAAGCCGACGAGCCGCACCAGCCAGCCGCGTAGTTCTCGAAAGTGCATCACGATTCCTGTTTCTGTCGTTGCTACTCGTGTCGCAGCGCAACCAGCGGGTCAACTTTCGTCGCGCGCCGCGCCGGAATCCAGCACGCCAGCAGCGCCACCGTGATCAGCGCCGCCGCGATTACCACGAACGTCAGTGGATCGGTTGCGCTCACGCCGAACAACAAGGTCTTCAGCAATCGCGTCAACGCCAACGCTCCGCCCAATCCGAGCAGAGCGCCGATGAGCGCCAGCTTCATCCCCTCTCCGATCACCAGACGCAACACGTCACCTGGTTGCGCGCCCATCGCCATCCGCACGCCGATCTCGCGCGTGCGCTGCGTGACCGTATAGCTCATCACGCCGTAGAGTCCCACAGCGGCCAACGCCAGCCCAACCAGCGCGAACACGCCAAGCAGCAGCAGATTGAACCGCCTCGGCGCAACCGATTTGGCCATCAGTCGCTCCATCGTCTCGATGTTCAAGAGGGGTAGATCTTTGTCTACAGCCCAGACCTGCCCGCGCACGGCGGCAACCATTTGCATCGGGTCTCCGCTGGTGCGCACCGCCAGTGACATGGATGTCGGGGAGGATTGTAACTGCGCTATTGACCTATAAATTTGGGGGTTGGCTTCCTCGTCCAGGGCGGAATGTTTCACATCTCCTACAACGCCTACAATCACGCGTGTGGCGTCGCCGTTGAGGGTGATGCGTTTGCCGAGCGGGTCTTCATTGGCGAAATAAATGCGCGCCAGCGATTCATTGATGACCACCACGGGCGGCGCATTAGCGCCATCGCTTTCCGCAATCAGACGACCTTTGATCAGAGGGACGCGAAACGTTTTGAAAAAGTCCGGACTAATGAGGCGGTTTCCTGCGCTGAATGTTTGCTCCGTCGGCGACGATCTGCCTTCAATGCCAAAGCCTGTGATGTACTGCCCGCCGCTCAGCGGCAAGGGAGAGACCGTGGCGGCTGCTTCAACGCCGGGCAATGTCCGCACGCGCTCCAGCGTTTGCTGAAAGAAGGCGACACTCCGACCGTCTTTGTATTTCGCGAACGGCAGCAGGATGTCCATCGTCAAAACGCCACGCGGATCGAGTCCCGGATCAACTTCCGTCAGCCGCGCGAAACTCCTCATCAGCAACCCCGCGCCGATCAGCAGCACAAAAGCCAGCGCCACTTCACTCACGACCAGGAAACCACGCAAGCGGCGGCGCAGCAATCCAGCGGCGTCGCGCCCGCCTTCTTTGAGCGTCACACCGAGGTTTATTTTTGCAGCTTGTAGCGCCGGCAGCAGTCCGAAAACAATCCCGGTCAGCAGCGAGACGAGTAGGGTGAAGCCCGCAACACGAGTGTCGAGCCGGATGTCGTACGCACGCGGCAGATTATCGGGAGCCATCGCTAGCAGCAGCTCAACGCTCCACCTCGCCAGCAACAGCCCCGCCGCGCCCCCTGAAATAGCGAGCAGCAGGCTTTCGGTCAGCAATTGCCGCAGCACACGCCCTCGGCTGGCGCCGAGGGCGGCGCGAATCGCCATCTCTTTCTGCCGTCCAGCGGCGCGCGCCAGCAATAGGTTGGCGACATTGGCGCAAGCGATCAGCAATACGAATCCCACGGCGCCCAGCAACACCAGCAACGCCGTCCGCGCCTTGCCGACCACCTGTTGCTGCAGCTGCGCGAGCCGCACACCTTTGTCTGTGTTGGTCTGCGGGTATTGTTCGGTCAGACGGCGGGCGATGGCGTTCATCTCGGCGCTCGCCTGCCCGAGGCCGACGCCGGGTTTGAGCCGCGCGATCACCACCAAAATGGTTTCCCGGCGATTGTTCATCTGCTCGGGAGTGAAGGCGAGGGGCAGATAAAGATCGACCTTCTTGGGGCTTGTGTAATACGACGGGAGTTCGCCTCTACGCGGAAATTGAAAATCGGGCGCCGTCACGCCGATGACGGTGTAGGCTTCATCATTCAGTGTAATCTTCTGCCCGATGAGTTGCGGGTCGGCGCCGTAACGCCGCTGCCACAACCCGTGACTGATGACGACTACGCGATTGGCGCCTGGCTGATCTTCTTCGGGTAGCAACGCTCGCCCCAGAGCCAAGCGAGCGCCCAGTAGCGGGAAAAGACTGGCCGAAGCGCTCAGGCCAACCACCGACTCCGGCTCGCCTCCGCCCGTCAGGTTAATCCTTAGCGGCCGCATCGCCGCCATCTGCTCGAAGACCTGATTCTGGTTGCGCCAGTCAACGAAATCGGCCACCGCCACCGGAATATCCGCAATGCCGATCTGCGCCTGCAGGATTGGACGGTCGGCCCACACCATCACCAGCCGCTCCGGTTCGTGGTACGGCAACGCGCGCAGCAACACGCCGTTTACGACGCTGAAGATCGCCGTGTTCGCGCCGATGCCCAGCGCCAGCGTGATGACGGCAATCAACGAAAAAACCGGATTTTTGAATAACATTCGCGCGCCGAAGCGCAGGTCTTGGAAAAGTGTTTCGAGCATCGGTAATCCTCTCTGTTCGCGATGAAGTTCTTGTGTCAACGTCACGCCGCCGAGTTTGATGAGCGCCTGTCGTCGCGCTTCTTCCGACGACATTCCGGCGCGTAAGTTGTCCTCAATGTGCAAGGCCAGATGGCTTTCCAACTCTTCGGCGAATTCCTGCTCGCGTCGCTTGCGATTGAAGAGGCCGAAGAGCCGCGCCAGCCAGCCGCGTAGTTGTCGAATGCGCATCAGAACTCCTGCAATGGAATGGCTTCTAGTTTCATCCTGGTCGGCGGCGGTCGCATCTTGATTGCGCTGGTTGACCTCGTTTGCTACTCGCGCCGCAGCGCAATCATCGGGTCCACTTTCGTTGCCCGTCGCGCCGGAATCCAGCAGGCCAGCAATGCGACCAGCATGAGTAGCGCCGCGACAACGGCAAAGGTCAATGGATCGGTTCCCTTCACACCGTACAGTTGTTCGGCCATCTGGCGCTGCCAGTTGTTACTGGCAAAATATTGACCGGCCAACAATCTTAGTAAGGTGTAACCGGCCAAAGCGCCGACAGCCAGCCCCAACAGCACGAGCTTCATGCCTTGCCAAAGAATCAGCCGCAGCACATCGGTCGTTTGCGCACCCAACGCCACGCGCACGCCAATCTCATTTGTGCGTTGCGCGACCGAATAGGCCAGCACGCCTGAAAGCCCGATGGCCGCGAGCAAGAGCGCCAGTCCGCCGAAGAAACTCAGTAGTCGCGCGTAAAGACGTTCTGCTCCCAACATAGCCTGAGCGCGGGCCGTCTGCGTGCTGACTTCCGTGACCGGCAGATTGCTGTCCAGCTCACGCACAACTTTACGCGCTGCGGCGGCGAGCGCGGTCGGTTCACCAGCCGTGCGCAGGGCGAACCACATCTCGCCGATCACCGCGACTTCCTGCCGCCACGGCGTATAGAGCAGCGGCGTGATCTCTTCGCGCTGGCTCAAGTATTTGGTGTCAGCGACGACGCCGATGATCTCGACTTCGCGTTTGCTCACCGTGACGCGCTGGCCGAGTACGTCAGCGTTGGGGAAAAACTTCTGAGCGAAATTCTGATTGACGATGCCGACTTGAGGCGCGTGCTCATCATCTTGCGCCGTGAAGCCTCGCCCGCGTAGTAACGGGATTTCCATCGTCGCGAAATAATTTTCGCGCGCCATCTGCCGGTTAGTGATGTGCTCCGCCGCAGTCTTTTCCGTCTCGCCAGGCAGCAAGACCATGGCAGTCTCGTTGTTATCCGCGATAAGCGGGATGGTCGCAAAGGTCGCCGCGCGCACGCCGGGCAGCGCATCCAAGCGCGCCAGGAGTTGTTCATAGAATTGCATCAGCCGTTCGTCTTTGTACCCAGCCTGTTGCGGCTGCAAACGGAAGAGCAAGAGGTTCTCTGCATTGAAGCCGAGGTTGACGTGTTGCAGGTTGTAGAGCGTGCGGATGAATAGACCCGCGCCGACCAATAACAACAACGAGAGCGCGACCTGCACGACGATCAGCCCTCTGCTCAACCGCGACACTGCGCCCGTCGTGCGGCGGCTCTGTTTGAGCGAAGTCGCCAAATCCAGGCTTGTCGCACCCCATGCGGGCGCTAAGCCAAACAGCACGCCGGTCAATAACGAGACGGCCAGCGTAAACACCAGCACGCGCCAATTCAGATGGAGGTCAAGCTCGTTAGGCAAGATGCCCGTATTCCTGTCAGCCAGTGTCGCGAGCGCGCCTTTGCCCCAGAAGGCGAAGAGCAGGCCGACCGCGCCGCCCAATGCCGCGAGCAGCACACTTTCGGTCAGCAGTTGCCGCACCAACCGCCACCGGCCCGCGCCGACCGCCACCCGCACGCTGATCTCCGCGCCGCGCAAGGCCGCTCGCGCCAGCAGCAGGTTCGCCACATTCGCGCAAGCAATCAGCAGCACCAGCGCCACCACGATGAACAGGCCATAGATGGTGGTTGAATAACGTCTGCGCCTGTCCAACATCCCACGGCTGCCGGATTCCGCAATCAGGCGCGGGTAATCTTTCGGGTCGAGTCGCCCCGGTTCATTTGCCTTGCGCGGCGGCGGCATGACTTCCAACGCAGCGGCTTGGAAAGCGCCGTTCAAGCTATCGCGCGCCTGTTCATAAGTCGCGCCCGGTTTGAGCCGTCCCATCAAATTCAGCCACCAATAGCCCGGCTCTTTCGCCGTGCCCAAACGGCTGCGCTCGCCCCTCAACAACGGCTCTTGGATGAGCGGGACGGTGACGGCGGGATGAAAATCCACCTGCAACGTGCCGGTGAAGGCGGACGGCATCACGCCGATGATAGTGAAGCTTTGCTTGTTGAGTTTGAGCGATTGGCCAATGACTGTCGGGTTGGCGCCGAATCGCTCCTGCCAAAACTGGTGGCTGAGCACGACCACCGGCGCGGCGCCTGGCTTGTCGTCCTCGTCAGTGATCGTACGGCCCAAGCTCGGTTGCAATCTCAGTCCAGTGAAATAGCCGCCGGTCACGACCTGCCCGTTGATGATCTCCACCTGGTCGCCTACCACCGCTGCCAATCCACTCAGCGGAGCGAAGGCGAAGAGATCATTGAGAGGGCTGTCCGCCGCGGCGGCGCGCGCCTGGCGCATCTTATCAAAAACCTCGTACCGAAACCGCGAATCCCCGCGTGCGCCCGGTGGCGCGGGCACGTTCGACGGGCCGCTCGAGGAGCCTTCCCTGAACGGGAGCCCGGCGTACCAGGCAAACATCACTAAGCGTTCTGGCTCAGCGACCGGCAAGGTCTTGAGCAGCACGGCATCCACTACGCTGAATAACGCCGTATTCGCGCCGATGCCCAGTGCGAGTGAAAGCGCTCCCACTGCCGCAAAGCCAGGATTTTTACGCAGTATCCGCAGCCCAAATCGCAAGTCCTGTAAGAGTGTTTCGAGCATCGGTAATCCCCTCTGTTCTCGATGAAGTTCTTTGATCTGCGTAACGCCGCCTAGTTTGACGCTCGCCACGCGCCGCGCTTCTTCCGGCGACATGCCTGCGCGCAGATTGTCTTCGATATGCATTGCCAGATGGCTTTCCAACTCTTCGGCGAATTCCTGTTCGCGCCCTCTGCGATGAAACAAACCGAAGAGTCGTATCAACCAGCCGCGTAGTTGTCGAAGGTGAATCTGCATAGTTGTCTTGATTGAGTTGAAAATGCGCCCTTGTCACTCGCGCCGAAGCGCGATCATCGGATCAACCCTCGTCGCCCGTCGCGCCGGTATCCAACAGGCCAGCAAGGCCACGAAAGCCAGCAACAGAACCACTGCGGCAAACGTCGCCAGGTCGGTCGCGCTCACTCCGTAGAGCAGATTCTGCAATACCCGCGTCAAAGCCAGCGCTGGCGCCACCCCAAGCGCCACACCGATCAGCGTCAGAGCCAGTCCTTGCCTGACAACCAGCTTGATCACATCGCGGCGTTGTGCACCAAGCGCCAGGCGCACGCCGATCTCGTGTGTGCGCTGGCTGACGGCATACGACATCACGCTGTAGAGTCCTACGGCGGCCAAAATCATGGCGACAGCCGCGAACAGACCGAGCAGCAGCGTCGAGAAACGTTTCTGCGCCACCGATTCTGCCACCCATTCATCCATCGTCTTGACTAGGTAGATCGGCTGATCTTTATCCACAGCCTGAATCGCCGCCCGCACTGCTGCAACCAGGGCCAGTGGGGCGGAAGCGGTGCGCGCCACCAGATACCTTTCTGCTCCTCCTCCGACTTGAAGCTGCGGGAAATAGAGGGCGCCGCGAGAATCGGCATCCAGCGCCTTGTGCTTGATGGCTCCGGCGACGCCGACTATCTCGCGCCAGACGGGTTGACCATTGCGGTCTGAATCGAAGCTTATGCGCTTGCCGATGGGGTCTTCATTCGGCCAATAGTGGCGGGCCAAAGCATCATCTACAATGACGACTTTGGGCGTCTCGGGCGCGTCGTGTTCGCTGAAGTAACGCCCGCGTCGTAAAGGAATGCCCATCATCTGCAAATACTCGTGGCTGACCGCGCGTTTGTCCGCGTGAGGCGCTTGCTCTCCCGGCGGCGCCGCACGCCCTTCAATGTCGAAGAAGCCACTCCAAAACGAACCGCTCAGCGGCAGACTGGAAACCGTGGCAGCCGCTTGCACTCCGGGCAGCGCCTTCACTTTCTCCAGCGCTTGCTGGTAAAAGGCGCTGCTCTGATGGTCGTCGCGATATTTACTGCGCGGGAGCGCGATATGCATCGTCAAGAGGTTTTGTGCCCGAAAACCGGGATCAACATCGAGCAACCGCGTGAAGCTCTTGACCAGCAGCCCCGCGCCAACCGCCAGGATCAGCGCGAGGGCGATTTCAGTGACGACGAGCAGGCTGCGGAAGCGCGCGCTCTCAGCTCCGTCCGAACTCCGCCCGCCTTCCTTGAGAGTTTCTGTCAGTGAAGCCTTTGAGGATTGCAGCGCCGGCGCCAGGCCGAAGAGAAGACCGGTTAGAACCGAAAGAACGAGCGCAAAAGCCAGGACGCCCGTGTCCACGCCGACCTCCTGGGCGCGCGGAATCTTATTCGCGTTGAATCTGATCAGTAATTTCACGCCCCAGGTGGCGAGCAACAATCCCAAACCGCCGCCCGCCAACGCCAGCAAGATGCTCTCTGTCAGCAACTGGCGAATGAGACGCCAGGGTCGCGCGCCGAGCGCCGTTCGTATGGCTACCTCCCGGCGGCGCGCCGCCGCCCGCGCGAGCAACAGGCTGGCGACGTTGGCGCAGGCGATGAGCAGCACCAAGCCGACCGCGCCCAGCAAAACGAGCAGGGCGGGGCGAATCTCCTTGACGATGTCCTCCTGAAGCGGCTTGACGACGACGCCCCAACCGCCGTCGCTCGGAGGATTGCGGGTCTCCCGGATCATCTGCTGGGCGACGTTGTTCATCGCGGCCTGAGCCTGCGCGAAACTCACGCCCGGCTTGAGGCGTGCGATCATCGCCAGATACTCTCTGTTTTGCGCCATCTGTTCGGGCGTGAGCGCCAGCGGAATCCAGAGGTCATCGTCCGGATAAAGCCGAAAATTCTCCGGCGCCACGCCGATCACGACACAGTTCTGACCATTGAGCGCAAGCGATTGGCCTAGGATGTTCGCCGCCCCGCCGAAGCGCCGCTGCCATAGACCATGACTCAAGACAACTACGAAGTTTTTACCGGGCTGATCTTCTTCCGCCAGAAACACGCGGCCCAATGTAGCTTCGACGCCCAACGTCGGAAAGAAACTCGCGGTGACGCGTCTTGCCTGAATCCGTTCCGGCTCGCCATGGTCTGTCAGGTTGACACTCCCGACGGTTGAGATCGCGGCGCTTGCAAAAACATTTCCGCGCTCCTGGTAATTGCGAAACCCCGGCGCCGAGACCGGAGCGATGAGGTTCAGCTTCGGATATAAGTGCGTCACCGTAACCAACTGGTCTGGGTCTTTGAAGGCCAGCGGACGCAGCAGAATGGCGTTCACCACACTGAAAATCGCTGTGTTTGCGCCAATGCCCAACGCCAGCGTCAGAATTGCCACGAACGAAAAGCCCGGATGCTTGCGCAGCATCCGCAACCCAAACCGCAAATCTTGTAAAAGTGTTTCCAGCATCGGTAATCCTCTCTGTTCGCGATGAAGCTCTTTGGTTAAGGTCACACCACCGAGTTTGATGAGCGCCTGTCGTCGCGCTTCTTCCGGCGACATTCCAGCGCGCAAGTTATCCTCGATGTGAAAGGCCAGATGGCTTTCCAACTCTTCGGCAAATTCACGCTCACGTCGCTTGCGATTGAATAAGCCGAAGAGTCGCATCAGCCAGCCGCGCAGTTGTCGAATGTTCATCGCAACTCCAAAATCGGTGGAAGAACCACATCATTCCTTGATAATGCTAGACCACCGTTCTTCCCGTTGAGCAGACGAAGTCTCTTCGACGCGAGTGGCGATAGTCCACACATGCCCCGACGGATCAATAATCCGCCCGGTGCGGTCGCCCCAGAATTGGTTCTGCACCGGCAGCAGAATCCTTGCGCCGGCAGTGACTGCCCGCTCAATCACCTTGTCAACGTCCTCGACATAGACAAAAACTACCACTGGCGAACTGCCATCCAGTTGCGGTGCGCGGCTCGCAAGGGTTGGCCATTCTGCTTCGAGGATGACCATTGCCCCACTAACCTTCAGCAACGCGTGTGCTACGGCCCCGTCCGGCCCCGGTCGCCGCCCCAGTTCCACCGCGTCAAAGGCGGTTTTGCAGAAGTCAATTGCAGCAGCAACATCACTGCACACTAACATTGGAATCAAAGCCGAGGATTCGTCGGGTATCGGTTTCACATTGCTCATATTCGTGTGTTTTCCTATGGATTAGCTGGCGCACTAGCCAGCCCCGTATTTGTCGTATGTCCATACCATCACTGCTCGTAATGCAAGGTAATGATCGGATCAACTTTTGTTGCGCGCCGTGCCGGAATCCAGCAGGCCAGCAGCGCCACCGCGATCAATAAAATCGCCATCCCCAGAAATGTCAGCGGATCAGTTGTATCTACGCCTTGGACTAGGCTTGCCAGCCAGCGTGTCAACGCCAATGCGCACGCCACCCCTAAAACCAGGCCGACTACGACTAGCCGCATCCCTTGCCACACGATCAGCCGCAGGACGCCCTGGAGTTGCGCGCCGAGCGCCATCCGAATACCGATCTCTCGCGTGCGCTGGCTGACGGTGTAACTCATCACGCTGTACAACCCCATCATCGTCAGTAACAGCGCCAACACTCCAAGCGCCGAAGCCAGTCCTGCCTTCAATCGTGGCGCCCAATAGGCGAACGACAGATTGGCCTCTGCCAACGTGATGCCAGTGACCGGCACACGCGCATCCACTTGCGCGATTTCACGGCGCACGTTTTCCGCAATGGCTGGCAGGTCGCTGGCCGTCTGCGCGCTGACGAGCAACATCATGCTTGATTGATAAAGCTGATATTCCGGCAGATAGATGTAAGGGCGCGGGTCTTCGTGCAAATTGAGATACAGGCCGTCTTTGGCAATGCCCACGATTTCACGCAGCGGCGCGTTGGCGTTATAGAAGCGAAAGCGTTGGCCAAGCGCGCCCTGCTCGCTGCCATAAAATTTGCGGGCAAATTCCTGATTGACGATGACTACCAATGGCGCATCTTTGGTGTCGCGCTCGGTGAAATCGCGTCCCATGACCATTGGCGTTTTTACCGTTGCGAAATAGCCGGGCGCAACCCAATTGGACGAAACGTTAATGCCTTGATTCGGTAATGGATCGCCTTCACCCTCCTTCGTCACAGGCCCGACTGCGTCATTGCTGTCTCCCAGCGGTAAAAACCTGGCGAGCGAAGCCGTGCGCACGCCAGGTATTGCCGTCACCCGGCGCAAGGTTTCGGCATAAAACTGCTTGCCTGCCGCTTCGTTGTAAGCCAACAAGCCCGGGTCGAGTCTCATCGTCACCAGGATTTCTGCGCTGAAGCCCGGATTGAGTCGTAGAGCTTTGTTCAGGCTGCGTAAAAACAATCCGGCGCAAATCAACACGACGATGGAAATAGCGACTTGCGCAACCACCAGCGAGTTGCGCAAATTCCAACGTCGCTTTCCCAGTTCGTTGGTAGCAGCGCCTTTGATCACCGCAACGAGATCAGGCCGCGAAGCCGCCAGTGCCGGAGCTAGCCCAAAGAGCACACTCGCCGCGAGCGTTACCGCCATCGTCCATTTCAGCGCGTACAAATCAGGACTGAAGCTGAAATCAATCGGAAAAGGAATTGGCGGCAGCGAGCCGCGCACCAGACCTGTTCCCCACCAGGCAAAGATCCAACCTAACGCACTGCTCAAACCAGCAAGCAGCAAACTTTCTGCCAACAATTGCCGGACGATGCGCCAACGTCCCGCGCCCAACGCTAACCGAATGCCCATTTCTTTCGCTCGGCCAGCCGCACGCGCCAGCAGCAGGTTGGCGACGTTGGCGCAAGCCAGCAGCAACACCAAACCCGCTACGGACAAGGCGAGGAAAGCGGTTCGGCGAACCCCTTTCGTTCCGTCGTCAAGTCTTGCATCCCGTTCCGCCACAAGCTGCACCTTCTTGTCTGCATTCGGTTTCGGATACTGTTGTCCCAGCGCTTCCGCGATCCGGTTCAAATCCGTTTCGGCTTGCGCCATCGTCACACCAGGCTTGAGCCGCGCGAGCGCATTCCACTTCGCCCAGCCGCGTGTAGTCTCCCATCCGCCGCCCGCGCCCAATTTGGCCGACATCATCAGCGGCGCCCAGAACGCCTGACGAAACGAATACTTCAGCCCCTTAAACGTGGCTGGTGCTACACCCACCACAGTGAAGGGTGTGCCGTTCATGTAAATCGTCTTGCCGACAATGCCTGCGTCACCATTGAATTGTTGTTGCCACAGCGAATGACTGATGACGACCACAGGATGCGTATTCTGTGTGCGTTCTTCTTCGGGCAAAAAATCGCGCCCTAAAATTGGTTTGACGCCCAACACATCGAAGTAATTCGCGCTGACCAACTCGCCCCAGGCGACTTCGGAGCGCGCTCTGTCGCCGCTCGCGCCGGCGCTGATGCCCGCCGAAGTCAGCGACCACACCAGCATCCCGGACAGGCTCTGATTCTGTTCGCGCAAGTCAACATAGTTGGCGTAAGAAAGTCCGCCCCAGACTTGCGCCTTATTTTTGGGGCCCCAAAACGGCGCGACCAGTTCATCAGGCTTTTCCACGGGCAGGGGATACAGAATAAGGCCGTTAACGGTGCTCAAAATCGCCGTGTTCGCGCCGATGCCCAGCGCCAGCGTGAGAATCGCAATCAACGAAAAGCCCGGATGTTTACGCAACATTCGGAATCCAAATCGCAGGTCTTGTAAGAGTGTTTCGAGCATTGGTAATCCTCTCTGTTCTCGATGACGTTCTTGCGTCAACGTCATGCCGCCAAGTTTGATGAGCGCCAAGCGCCGCGCTTCCTTAGGCGACATTCCGGCGCGTAGGTTGTCCTCGATGTGCATAGCCAGATGGCTTTCCAACTCTTCGGCGAATTCTCGTTCGCGTCGTTGGCGATTGAACAATCCGAAGAGTCGCATCAGCCAGCCGCGTAGTTGTCGAACGTGCATCACGACTCCTGTACTTGTTGTTTCTATTCGTGACGAAGCGCAATGAGCGGATCAACCTTCGCCGCGCGCCGTGCTGGAATCCAGCAGGCCAGCACGGCCACAAGCGTCAGCAACAACGTGACCCCAGCAAACGTCACGGGGTCAGCCGGACCCACGTCAAACAGTAGCGTCTTCAGCATGCGCGTGAGTGCCAGTGCGCCACCTACACCAAGCGCCACACCGATGAGCGCCAGCTTCATTCCTTGTCCGATGACGAGCCGCAATACATCGCGGCCTTGGGCGCCAAGCGCCAGCCGAATCCCAAGTTCGTGCGTGCGCTGCGTTACCGCATAACTCATCACGCCGTAGATGCCCACGACCGCCAGCGCCAGTGCGACCGCCGCGAACAAGCCGAGCAACAGTAGCGTGAACCGCTGCGGCGCAATGGAGGCGGCGCGCAGTTGCGTAAGCGTCCCGACGCCATAAATCGGCTGGCTGGCATCTATGGCCCGTACCTGCTCCCGCGCGGCGGCGATAATCTGCTCCGGTTCGAGCGTTGTTTTGACGACGAAGCTCATCGCGGGTTGAGGATATTCAAGGAAGGCAAAGTAGCCTTGCACTTCACCGATTGGCTCATCAGGACGATCAAGCTTGACGCGCCCGACTACGCCAACGACCGTGAGCGGTGAATCGTTTCCGCCCCCGATGCCCCACAGAATTTGCTTGCCCACCGGGTCTTGATTCGGCCAATGTCGGCGCGCAAATTCCTCATCTACAATGACCGTCTTCCGCCCCAACCGCAGCCTGTCTCCGCGCTCCAGGCCGCGCAATTGCTCTTCGCTGAGATGGGAGCGGTTGTCCTGTTCGGTGAAATAACGTCCGCGCAGCAGCGGGATGCCCAGCGTGCGGAAATAATCAGGACTGACAAAACAAACTTGCATTGCGCGCGCGCGCGCTGGCTGGCCGACGACGCGGAAGGCGTTCGCGTTATTGTTCCCGTCCATGGGCACGCGCGACGCGATGCTGACTTCCTTCACCCCCGGCACGGCGCGCAGTTTCTCGATCACCTGCTGATAGAAATTGAGCCACTGATTCTCGTGCGCGTACTTCTGCACCGGCAACGAGACGCGGAAGCTCAGCACATGTTCGTCAACAAAACCGGGATTGACCTGTTGCAAACGATAAAAGCTCCGGAGTAACAAGCCCGCGCCGATGAGCAGCACCAGCGTCAGCGCGACTTCAGTGACGATCAGCGCCTGGCGCAACCGATGGCGTCCGCCGGTCGTGCTACGCGCAGTCTCTTTGAGCGCTGCCTGCACATCGGCACGGCTCGCCTGCCACGCGGGCGCCAGGCCGAAGACGATACCGGTGAGCACCGAGACCGCTACGGTGAAGACCAGCACCTGAGTATTGAGGCCGATTTCACTGCTGCGCGGGAGGCTGTTGGCGCTGACGGCGAGGAGCAATTTCACGCCCCACTCGGCCAGAAGCAACCCAATCCCGCCGCCCACGACAACCAGCAGCAGGCTCTCGGTGAGTAGTTGCCGCACGACGCGCCAGCGGCTGGCGCCCAAAGCCACACGCACGCCCATCTCCCGCTCGCGTGCCGTCGCACGCGCCAGCATCAGGTTCGCGACGTTCGCGCACGCAATCAGCAACAGCAACGACACCGCGCCCAACAACACCCACAAGGCGCGGCGCGTACCCTGAACATAGTTTTCCAGCAGCGGGGTGATTCGCGCTCCCACATTCTTATTTATGTCGGGGTACTGCTGGGCGATTCGCGCGGCGATAGCGTCAAGTTCGGCGCGTGCTTGTTCCAACGTGACACCCGCTTTCAGCCGCGCCACACCGCGCAGAAACGGATGGATGCCGCGCGCCCGCAAAGTAAGCGCGGAGATATTTGCCTCGACCGGAACCCAAATCTCGTTGCGCTCTTCAAAGCGAAAGTCCGGCGGCAACACACCGACAACCGTGTACGGGCGGTCATCGAGAGTCAGCGTTTGACTGATGATGCCTGGATTCCCACCGAAGCGCCGCTGCCACAGTCCGTGACTGAGCACGACGACGCCGGGCGCGCCGAACTTGTCTTCTTCATTCGTGTAGAGCCGCCCCAACGCTGCGCGCACACGTAATGCAGAAAATAGATCAGCCGAGGCCCGCCCCGCTCGCAACTGTTCCGGGTCGCCGCTACCCGTCAAGTTGAAACTGGCAGAGTTATAAACGCCGATGGACTCGAAGACGTGGTTCTGCGCGCGCCAATCCGCGAAGTCTGGGTAGGAGAGGGTCATGTCATCATTGTGCGGATTGCGCTCGGTCAGAAAGACCAGGCGGTCGGCCTCTTCGTAAGGCAGCGGACGCAGCAACACTCCATTTACAACGCTGAAAATCGCCGTGTTCGCACCGATGCCCAACGCCAGCGTGAGAATCGCAATGAAACTGAAGCCCGGATTCTTGAATAACATTCGCGCGCCAAAGCGCAGATCATGGAAAAGTGTTTCGAGCATCGGCAGTCCTCTCTGTTCTCGATGAAGTTCTTTGATCTGCGTCACGCCACCGAGTTTGATGAGCGCTCGCCGCCGCGCTTCTTCCGGTGACATTCCGGCGCGCAAATTGTCCTCGATGTGCATCGCCAGATGGCTTTCCAACTCTTTGGCGAATTCGCGCTCGCGTCGTCGGCGATGGAACAGGCCGAAGAGTCGCACCAGCCAGCCGCGTAGTTGTCGAATGTCCATCACGACTCCTGAGGCGGCGCGAAGAAGCGCGCCAGGATGGCGGTCGTTTGCTCCCATTTGGCCGTTTCTTGGGCGAGCCGTTTGCGGCCTGCGCGCGTCAGTTTGTAATACTTGGCCTTGCGATTGTTGTCGGAGGCGCCCCACTCGGCAGCGATGTAGCCTTCCTGTTCGAGCTTGACCAAAGCCGGATAGATGGTTCCGTAGTTGATCGCCAGCAGATTCTCGCTTGTCTGTTCGATGCGGCGCGCAATGCCGTAACCGTGCAGCGGCCCCATCACCTCCAGCGTCTTGAGCGCCATCAGCGCGAGCGTCCCCTGCCAGACGTCGGTTTTCTCACTCATTGTTTTTGTCTCCTGATTTCTGTCTCTTCCTGTGGGGAAGGTATAGGAAGGATGGCACAGCTTGTATGGCAAGGCAATAGAAGATGTAAAAGATTGCCGGCAGGCGGCAACTTTTCGCTCCGGGAAAGTTGCCCAACAATGAGGAATGCGTAAACGCTATGCTAAAGGGCTGCGCGTCCGGGGCGATGAAGTGGCTCGTCGCCACCACGCTCGCCGCGTCGAAACCCGCGATCATCGCTAGCGCCTTCTCCCGCATCGGCGGCGGCAAGATTTCGTAGAGCGGGCGTGGCGCCTGCCCCCCTCAGCGAGCGCCCGGCTCGCCACGGCGTCCATCATAGCGAACGTCGTTTGTTGCTGTGCCGCGTAGCCGCGCTCCGCGTCCGCATATAACTGGCTTAATGAATGCTCAAGGCTTGAGCACGCGCTTCTCCTTGCCCTTCTCTGCCAGTGTTGCGCTCGTCCCTGACTTGTTCGCCGCCAACCAAACGGCGGGCTCGGCTTCTTTGTCGAAGAGCAGGAGGCCTGCCCCATCGGCAGTTCCGGCCAACTTCACACGCACCATGCCATCGCCGCTGCGCAGCCGCAGATTGCCGCCGCCGTCTTCGCCGACGTGCAGTTGCCCGACGACCTGACCTTTCTTATCAACCAACTCGATGGCCTGCGCGCGTAGTACGGCGGGAGCCTTTTCGACTTGCTGCCCCTGCGCGGAAGATGAGGTTGCAGCCGAGCGCACGAGATGCGCCAGCAGCAAGAGCGCAATGGCGGCCAGCAGGATATGCGTAGTTCGATCTTTCATGTTGTTTCCTCCAGGATTAGTGACGATGCGCGATTTCTACAATCGGATTAGCCGGAGTCGCAGCGGCAATCCAGCGTTAGTTAGACGAAGCAAGCCCTTGTTTTCTTCCCACTGTAGCCGGAAATATGCCGTCCGCACTCGGCGCGTAACGCAACCAAAGGCCAGCTTGTCGAAAGTATCGTATTCCCAACCGATGGAACTCAGATTGAAGGCCGGGCATTAGGCGTCCCGTTTGCTTCCTCCTCATCCCTTCTCATTCCTGCAAGCAGCAAAACAACTCCTGCCATGATTGCCATGTCTGCGACATTGAATATCCCTGTCCTCACAGGTCCTATTCCTACACTGACAAAATCTATTACCCGTCCTTCATTGGTAATTCGATCTATCAGGTTGCCTATTCCACCACTTGTTGCCAACGCCAATCCCGTTAATTGCGCCAGATCAAGCTTCATGTTCTTGATTGTTAGCAAGATCGTCAGAGCCACCAACGCCCCGGCAAAGACAACGAAGAGCAGAAAGCGGAGGCCGCTGGGAAGTTCTGCCCCTATGCCCAGGAACGCGCCGGGATTCTCTACATACTCAAAGATAATGAAGTCATTCAGCAGTGGCATCGGTTCAGACCTGGCCAGACGCTGCCTGGCAACAGATTTAGTGGCCTGGTCGCAACCGATACAGGAAAGTAACATCGTCAGCAGAAACGTGAGCTTCAATCCTTTTATCATCTCGTACTCCTCCTGTTAGGCGGCGTCATTTGGCGCGATGAGCTTCGATAACCATGAATTCAGCCCAGGTCTTTCCTTTGCTGAAAGCGCGGCAGATTTTCTGGCAACGTTTGTTGATAGGCTTCGGCTTCGCTTGCGCCGCCTGCCAACAACTAACGTCCTTCGCTCGACGGCGGGACAATGCCCTTCAGCCGCAGATAGACGGCCAGATAGCCATACTCTTCGTTCGAGTGGGAGACCAAGCCGGACAGCAGGCCGAATTTCGAGCGTTGGCGCTGCCCCATCGGGATCGTATCGCTGGCCTTCGCATCGGTCAGCGCGTCGAAGGCGACATCGCAGACGGCGAAGGACTCCTTCAGCGCGGCGACCAATTCGGCCTTGGCGGTTTTGGCGCTGAGATTGATCTCCTTGCGATTGCCATTCACCATCGTGCAATTGCGGGTTTGCGCCTCGGCGACGTGCGCAATCAACTGGCCGAAGGCGCCAATCTCCGGCGCGGCCTTGAAGCCCTAGTGTTCCTCCGGCATCTTCTCCGCCAGCTTGGTGAGGTTGTTTTTGACGATGGTATACAACTGTTTGAGCTCCGTGCTGAGCACGTTCGCGGTTTGCGCGGGCGCAGGATTCGCAGATTGTGCCTGTTGCGCGAAAACGGTTGCGGTGGATACGACGATGAACGCCACAGTAAGGATGATGTTCGAGTAACGGTTCATATGGAGTTCCTTTTAGGTTGTTTTGAAAAGCAGATGAATATGCGATGCGCCCTTTCATTCAAGCGTCATTGCTCGCATCTGAGAGCGACCAGCGGGTCGGTGTGTGCAGCCCGCCGCGCGGGCAGATAATTGGCCAACAAGGCCACGCCCGCCAGCAGCAGCGCCGCGCCCGCGAAGCTCAATGGATCGGTCGCCGTCACATCGTAAAGAAAGCCCTTCACCAATCGCGTTGCCGCTACCGCTCCGCCCAGCCCTAGCGCCAAACCAATCATCACCACGGTCATGCCTTCGACCAGCACTTGCCGGAGCACGTCACGGCTTTGCGCGCCCAGCGCCATGCGAATGCCGATCTCGCGCGTGCGGCGATTGACGGCGTAGGCCATCACGCCGTACAAGCCCACCGCCGCCAGCCCCAGCGCCAACAGCCCGAAGACCGTCAGCAGCGTGGCCGCCATCCGCGAGGTGTAGAGGGAACTGTTCTTCTGCTCTTCCAGCGTCCTGACGTTATAGACCGGCAGGTTCGCGTCGAGCGCCTGCGCCTCACTTCGCACCGCGGCGATCATTGCTCCCGGCTCGCCAGTCGTGCGAACGTGCAGGCTCATGTCCCCCCGATAACGCTGCAAGAACGGCGTGAAGACGGCGGGACGCAATTCCTCCGTCAGCCTGCGGTACTTGCTGTCCTTGACGACGCCGACGATTTCTCTGACCGACTCATCCGGCGCGCGCCCGACGATCACACGCCGGCCAACAGGACTCTGGCCGGGCCAGAAGCGGCGCGCCGCCGCCTCATTGATAATCGCGACCGGCGGCGCGGTAGTCGTATCCGACGGACTGAATTCCCGTCCGTCGAGCAGCGGAATCTTCATCGTACGAAAGTAATCAGGGCCGATTTGATTGAAGTCCGAACTCAGGTCCTCGCCGGCTTTGGGCGCATACCCCTCCGCCCTCATCGTCCCGCCAAAACCATCGCCCAACGCGACTTGCGTTGCCAGGCTCACTGCTTCCACTCCGCGCAACCGCTGGACCCGTTCGAGAAGCTCCGAGTAGAACTGTAGCCCGCGCTCTTTGCTGTAGCCGCTCAAGCTCACGTCCACCGACATGACCAGCACTTTGGCCGGGTCGAAGCCTGCGTCAATGGCCCGCAAATTCTGCAAGCTCCGCACACACAAACCCGCGCCGACGAGAACCATCAGCGACAACGCCACTTGCCCCACCACCAGCAGATTGCGCAGGCTCAAGCGGCGGACCCGGTTGCCGAGCAGCGTTGATTCGTCTCTCAGGGCGGAGACCAGGTCTGGCCGGGAAGCGCGAACAGCCGGCGCCAGGCCGAAGAGGATTCCGGTCAGCAACGAGATGACGAGCGTAAAGCCGAGCACGCGCCAGTCGAGCCGGTTGTCGAGCGTCAGCGTCGAGAAGGTGTTGGGCGGCGTAAAGCTGACGATCAAGCCGCTGATGGACGAGGCCATTGCCAGCCCCGCGCCGCCGCCGAGCGTTGCCAGCAGCATGCTTTCGGTCAGTAACTGCCGGATCAGTCTCCCACGACCGGCTCCGACGGCCAGCCGGACGGCGATCTCTTTCCGGCGTGCGCCGGCGCGCGCCAATAGCAGATTGGCAACGTTGGCGCAGGCGATCAGCAAGATCAGCCCCACCGTCGCCATCAACATCTGCAAGGGGAATCGGATGTCACGAAGCAAGTTCGTATGCCCACGGCTGCCGTCTTCAATCAGGAACTTCGGTTCAACTCTCGGACTGCCATCCGCATTGGGATGCGCCCTGGCGGTCTGACCTCCTAAAGTGGTCATGGCGGCTGCGGCCTGCTCCCGGCTGACGCCCGGCTTCAGGCGGCCAAGCAGGTGAAGCCAGCCCGAGCTGCGGCTGCGCGGACCGAACAGCAGGTCCGGGTTTGTGGAAGGTAATACCTGACCCAGCATCATAATGGGGACGTAAACGTCCGGCGGGCTGCTTGCAATCGTGCCTGTGAACTCCGGGGGGGCGATTCCCACTACGGTGAATGGGTAGCCATTCACATTCACGATCTTTCCCATTAGCCCGGGGTCAGCGCCAAACCGCCGTTGCCACAACCCGTAACTAAGCACGATGACCGGATGGGCGCCGGGCGTTTTATCTTCCTCCGGCAGGAAGCCGCGCCCTGGCGCAGGCCGCACGCGCAGCGCGGTGAAGTAATTGCCCGAAACGATCATCCCCTGAATCCGCTCGGCCTGACCGCGCTCGCTGAGCGTCAAAGCGCGCTGGTAGTAGCACACGAGACCTTCAAAGACCTCATTCCGGTCACGATAGTCAACAAAGTCAGGGTAGTTGGAGGTTGTGCTGACGCCCGGGCCGCGACTTGCGTTGACAACAACGAGCCGTTCCGGTTCCTCGACCGGCAGCTTCCTGATCAGCGCTTTATCAACCAGACTGAAGATGGCCGTGTTGGCGCCGATGCCGAGCGCCAGCGAGAGCACTGCCAAGGCGGTAAAGCCTGGCGTCTTGAGCAACATTCGCGCGCCGTAGCGCAGGTCTTGCCATAGGTCTGCGATCATATTTGTCCTCCGAGTAGTTCCCAGGATGATAGGTTCAGGCGCGACTTGCCGCTGCACCCGCCGTAGTTCGCGCACCAGTAATTCACTCTCACTCAATTCCGCCAGCGCCGCGCGATGGGCTTCCGCTTCCGTCGCGCCGCTGCTGAGCGATTCCGCGTAGCAATCGTCAAGGTGCTGCGCGAGTTCTTCGATAATAGCGGCCTCGCGCGTGGGCGCGAGATACAAGGCCGCCCGCCGCCGTCTGATTTCCGGTTTCCAGTCAGGCATCGTTGCGCTACTTTGGGCTTTCGAACTGCGTGAAAGTTTCATTTGGAGACGCGCAGATTGGAGAAATGCGCGACCGTTCCCGCTCCAACCCACAATGCAATCTGCTCGCCCGGCACGAGGTCAACGTAGCTTTCGTACTTTTCCGGGAACTCCTTGCGCAATCGGGGCCAGGGGAAGTCCGGGTAAGAGATGTACTGCGTCGAATGGTTGCGCCGCACCTGATCGTCGGCGCGGCCATTGGTCGGGCGCAGGTAAAAGCATTCATATTTGGCCGCGTCAGCCGCAACGCGAAAGGCAACGCCAACAAAGCCGCGCGCTCCTGCGCCCGCATTGGCAGCAGGTTCGCCCGTCAACTCGATTTCGATCACGCCGTCCTGAAATTGAGTCTTGTTCAAGACAACGAGTTGAATTCCGTCGGCGACGTTGGCCGGTGCAGCGTCAGTTGCGCGCAACGCTTTTCGACCCTTGTAACTCACCTGTTCCGTTTTCACATTGCGGGGCTGCATCTCGCTCGGATTGTCCAGCGGGATGGTTGTGGTCTTGACCTGTGTGAAACCAGCACTCAACGCCAGCGTCAAAACAGCGATCAAGACAAACATGGGTTGTTTCATCAGCCTGCGCGCAACGAAGCGCAGCTCTTGCCAAAGTCTTTGCATAATTCCTCCTTGTTTAGGTTATTCACCCCTTAAAGCGATCATCGGGTCTACCTTCGTCGCCCGCCGCGCCGGGATGTAACAGGCCAGCAGCGCGACGAGCGCGAGCAACGCCACGACCGCCGCAAAGGTCACCGGGTCGGTCACGCTCACCTCGAAGAGCAGCGTGGACATCACCCGCGTCAACGCGAAGGCGCCGGCGAGGCCGAGGCCGATGCCAACGGCGGCCAGCTTCGTCCCCTGCCCTAGCACCAGCTTCATCACGTCGGACGAGCGCGCACCCAACGCCATGCGCACGCCAATCTCCTGTGTGCGTTGCGAGACCGAGTAGGCCATCACGCCGTAGATGCCCACCGCCGCCAACAGGAGCGCGATGGCCGAAAATGCGCCGAGTAGTAGCGCGAGGAAGCGCGGCCTGGCCAGCGAATCGGCTACGGTCTCCGACATCGGCTGCATGTCGAAGATGGGCAACGCCGGGTCAAGCTCGCGCACTGCCGCGCGCACTGCCGCCGCCGCTAACGACGGATCGCCCGCCGTGCGCACTACGTAGCTCTGTCTGAAGATTACGCTTAAGGATGGGAACAATTGCCGGTCAAGCAGGTAAAGTTCAGTCCCGGCGGGCTTGTCCACGCCCATGTTCTTGGCGTCTTCGACCACGCCGATGACGGTGAACCAGTTGGGCTGATTGGAGAATTGCGGGTTGACGCGCTGCCCTAGGGGTGAGCCCTGCCAGAAGCGCCTCGCCATTGCTTGGTTGATAACGGCGACGCGTTGCGCGTTCTCGCCCTGATCCGCTGGCTCGAACGTGCGCCCCTCCACCAGGCGAATGCCCAAAGTCTTGAAGTAGTCCGCGCTGACGACCTTCCAGTAATCCACGTTCTGCGCCGGGCCGTTGGGCGTGGATTGGAAGCCTTCGATCTGGATGTCTTTGGCGAGGATCGGGCGTAGCGGCGGCAACTCTCCAAAGAGGGACATTGCGGCGGCCTTCACGCCCGGCAAGGCGGACAACTTCGCTAGCAGCGTCTGTGAGAAGCGGAGGTGCTCCGCCACCGGGTAGGCGTTGGGCGGTAGCGCGACGGTGAATGACAGCGCATTGAACTGGTTGAAACCCAAATCAACCTGACGCAATTTCCAAAACGCGCGGATCATCAGGCCTGAGCCGACAACCAGCACGACGGCCAAGGCGATTTCAGTAACCACCAACACCTTGCGCAACAGATGGCTGCTCGCGCCAGTCGTCCGCAGGCTCGCGCCCTGCAGCCAATGGGCCAGGTTCCTTTCCCGCAATTGCGCCAGCGGGGTGAGCGCGAAGATGAAGACCGCCAGGATCGAAACGCCCAGCGTGAAGGCCAGCACCGCCAGGTCGAGCTTGATCTCGCCCGTGCGTGGCACGCTGTCGGGCGCTAGGGCCATAATCGTTTTAATTCCGAGCTGCGCCAGCCCCACGCCGCAAACCGCGCCGAGCACGACCAGCATCAAGCCTTCAGTCAGAAACTGCCTGAGCATCCGCCCGCGCCCCGCACCGAGCGCCAAGCGCACGGCGAATTCGCGGTGGCGCGCTGCGGCACGCGCGAGCAACAGGCTCGCCACGTTCGCACACGCAATCAACAACAGAAAGGCGACTGCGCCCAGCAGCATCAACACGGCCCGGCGCGCCGCGCCCACCACGTCTTCGTGCAAGGGGAACATCACGATCGGATGATCTTGCGGGTTGAGCAGATGTTGCGCGCGGTTCTCGCTCTTCCAGCCGGCTGCTAACACGTCCAGCTCGGCGCGCGCCTGTTCGATAGTCACGCCCGGTTTAAGCCGGCCGATGACCTCCAGGAAGTGACCGGCCCGGTTGCCGAGGTTGCCCGAGGTGAATTGAAAAGGTAGCCACACGTCCATCGGTTCATTGCTGCCGGGCGGGAAGACGTAGCCCGGCGGCATCACGCCGACGATGGTGCGAGGCACCGCGTTGACGTGCACCTGTTGGCCGACGATGTTGGCCTGCCCGCCGAAGGCGCGCTGCCACAACCCATGCGAGATGATCACTGCATTCGGCCCGTTCGGCTTATCCTCTTCCGCCGTGAAGTTGCGCCCCAGCATCGGCTGCGCGCCGAGCGTGTCAATCAAGCTGCGCGTGACGCGGGTTGAGTTGACGCGGATCGGCTCGCCGGTGGACGAGAAGTTCACGCCGCCCGCCGACCAAGCGCCAATGAACTCCCAGGACTTCGCCTCGCGCTGAATGTCCAGAAACTCCGGCGGCGAAATCCTGAACTTGCGCAAGTTCATCAGCGGGAATTCGCTGTAGACGCGCACCAGCCGCTGCGGCTCTTGGTAAGGCAGCGGGCGCAGCAACACGCCGTTGACGACACTGAAAATCGCCGTATTCGCGCCGATGCCCAACGCCAACGTCAGCACGGCAATCAAGGTGAAGCCAGGTTGCTTCACCAACACTCGCGCGCCGTAGCGCAGGTCCTGCAGCAGTATTTGCATATCGCCTCACTGTCGTTAAAGACGTTAAGATTGTGCGCCGCTCAGCGCGCATCGTGCCGATAAACCACGCCGCCTTTCATCACAAAGACGACGCGGCGCACGGCGGTGATGTCCTTTAGCGGATCGCCGTCGAGCGCGATGATGTCCGCTTGTAAACCCGGCGCAATCGCTCCGATCTGATCGCTCATCCGCAACGCCTCTGCGCCGAGCGATTGCGCCGAGACCAGCGCCGCCATCGGAGCCATGCCGCCGATGCGTACACGCTGAATGAACTCTTCGGCGTTGTGCCCGTGCATCCCCGCCAGGGCGTCTGAGCCAAATACAATTTTCAAGCCCGGCACTTGCAGTGCGCGCCGCACGATGTCGTGCGCCAGCGGCGGCAATTCGCTCATCGGCGCGAAGCCTTCCAGCGTCGCGGGAAAGCCGAGCGTGCCCACGAACCGTTCTTTGTTCTCCAGGTAATTGAGAATCACCCCGCCGGTTTGCGGGTCGAAGTACACTCCTTTTTCCGCCAGCGACTTCAACACTTCATCCGTTGCGCCGATGCCGTGTTCGATCTGCGTGCATCCGGCTTGCAGCGCCGCCGGAACCGCATCGCGGTAGGCATGCACCAGCGTGCGCAAGCCCAGCTTGTTGGCTTCACCGCAAGCCGCATTGAGTTGCTCTTGTGAAAGCGTCTTCTCGCCCTGGCGGATGCCGCCCGAAGCCATAATCTTGATAACATCCGCGCCTGCGGCTTTTTGTTTGCGGATGAACACGCGAATTTCTTCCGGCGTGCCGCTCGCTTCACCGCGTCCGACCAGGGCTTCGACCGCAGTCAGCAAACGTGGGCCGGGCAACACACCTTGCCTGATGGCTTCGCGCAACGGCAGGTCGAGCGGCGAGCCGACGCTTTGCACGGTCGTGAAGCCCGCACGCAACGTCGCCCACGCATTCGCGGCGGCGGCATACGCCGTCTCCGGCGACTCCGTGCCGAAGCTCGCGTTCTTGCCGTCTTTGCCGAAGCTCCAGGTGATGTGTACGTGCGCATCAATCCAACCCGGCATCACCGTCAGGCCGCGCAAGTCGTAATTCACCGGCCCGGCTTTGGGATCGGGCGCGACGATCCTGCCGCCTTCGATCACGATGCGCGTGTTGCGCAACACACCGCCTTTGCCATCCAACACGACATTCGCGGCAATGACGGTGCGTGCAGGCGTTTGCGCGGAAATCCGTTGCGGCAACGTGCACACACTCCACAGTAAAAGAATGGCTGAAAGAGTTTTCATGAACTGTCCGAATACTCCTTCGCGTTGCTTCACCAACCTGCACACGCCATAGCACAGGTCTTGCCAAAGGGTTTGCATACATTCTCCTTGTCAAATTGGTTCAGTCACAGCGAAGCGCAATCATCGGATCCACCTTCGTCGCCCGCTGCGCAGGCAAGTAACAAGCAATTAGCGCGACGACGGTCAACAATACTGCCGTTACGCTGTAGGTCAGCGGATCATTCGGCTGGATGCCATAGAGCATTTTCGAGAGTTGCATCCGGCTTTCCAGATACTTCGTCAGCACGTACGCGCCGCCCAGTCCCAGCGCAACCCCAATCAGCGCCAGCGTCATGCCTTGCCGGACGATCATCTTCAGCACGTCGGCGTGCGATGCGCCAAGCGCCATGCGAATGCCGATTTCGTGGGTACGTTGCGAGACGGCGTAGGCCAGCACGCCAAACAAACCAATCGAAGCGAGTTGTTGCGCGAGCAGGCCGAACAGTGTGACGAGCTTGGCAAAGAGCCGCTCCATCCGCAGCGTTTCGTCGGCGCGTTCGACTTGCGTCTGGACGTTGGTGATCGGCAGATTCTGGTCCAGGTCGCGCACGGCCTGCCGCACGGCGGCCACCATCGCCGTCGGATCGCCCGTCGTCCGTAAATAGAACATTGCGCCCGTCATCCAACTCATGCCCTGTCGCCAGGGCAGGTAGGCCGTAGGCCGCGTGTCTTCGCGTTGCGTGGCGTATTTGGCGTCTTTGACCAGGCCGATGATTTCGATTTCATCCGGCTTTTTCGGGTCGAAGGTGAAGCGTTTGCCAATCGGCGATTCGTTGGGGAAATACTTATTGGCGAAGGTCTGGTTGACCACAACTACCCTGGGCGCGCGCTCGTCATCCTGCGCATTGAACGTGCGCCCGGCGAGCAGCGGAATCTCCAGCGTCTCCAACATGTTTTCGCGCCCGTATAGAACATTGCTGTCGCCCGTCTCTTTGATACGGCCCTCGGTGTCCGGAGCGGCGGACAGCGCGGCGCGCAAATAAACACTCCTTGAATTTGTGCCTTGCGCCAGCAAGGGCGAACTGGTGAACGTCACTTTGGGCGCACCGGGCAAAGCGTCCAAGCGTTCCATCATTCGCCCATAAAGCTGTACGAGCCGTTCGTCTTTGTACCCAATCAAGCCGGGCGACACTCCGAAGAGCAGCAGGTTCTGTGTATTGAAGCCGACATCCACACGCTGCAAATTCCGCAGCGTTCGCACAAACAAGCCCGCGCCGACCAGCAACAACAAAGACAGCGCCACCTGCATCACGACCAGACCACGACTGAGCAACGAACGCGACGCCGCGCTCGAACCGCGCCCGCTGTCTTTGAGCGTCGGCGTCAAATCCACCTTCGTCGCGCGCCATGCCGGAGCCAGGCCGAACACGATGCCCGTCAACAATGACAGCGCCAGCGTGAAGCCCAACACGCGCCAATCCAGTTTCGGCTCCAACGCCTTCGGCCCCCAATCGCTGACCGCCAGCAAGCCATCCTTGATTCACAGCGCGAACACCAGGCCCAACGCGCCGCCCAACGATGCGAGCAACATGCTTTCGGTCAGCAACTGCCGCATCAACCGCCAACGGCTCGCGCCGAGCGCCAGCCGCACGCCGATCTCTTTTTGCCGCGAGGAGGCTCGTGACAACAACAGATTTGCCACATTGGCGCAGGCAATCAGCAAGACCATTCCGACGACGCCGAGTAGCAGATAGAGCGACGGGGCGTAATCGTTGCGCGTATTCATTTCGCCCTGAGCGCCGGAAACCAGCGCGAGACGCGGATAATCTTTCTGCTCCAACGGACTAACCGCATTGCGGCCATCCGCCAGGGCTTGTGTATTGCGCGCGGCGCGCTGCTCGACGACCGATTGCTGAAACGCGGCCTCTAATTGCGCCTGCGCTTGTTGTCGTGTTGCGCCCGGTTTCAGCCGTCCCATCAGGCGTAACCACCATTGCCCTGCGCCATACAAACGCGACCGCTTCGGATCAACGTTGAGCTGCGGCTCCCAGGCCAGCGGGATCGTCACATCCTGTGTCGAACCGATTTGCCCCACGCCATCAAAGCCCGGCGGCGTCACGCCCACTACGGTGAAGGCGCGATTGTTGAGATTGATGTGCTTGCCGACGACGGTCGCATCGTTGCCGAAACGCTTCTGCCAATACCGATAACTCAATACGGCCACCGGATTCGCGGAAGGGAGATCGTCTTCTTCCATCAGCAAACGACCAAACAAGGGTTGTATGCCCAGGCCCGCGTGATAGCCGCCCGTGACGAATTGCCCGTTGACAACCTCGGCCTGCCCGCCGGCCAACACATTCAAGCTGACGTTCCCGAAAGCAAAGAGGTCGGACAGCACACTCTCTTTCTTTTGTTGCTCGCGCATTCGTTGAAAGCTTTGATAAGGAAAGGATGTCCCTATCTTTAAGCCTGTTGCCGTGTCATCCCAGATGGTGCCGTTGTAGCCGCCATAGCTGAAGCTTTTCCCCACCAGCGATTGGAACAGCACCAACTGCTCCGGTTCTTTGACCGGCAACAACTTCAACAACATCGCATCCACAATGCTGAACAGCGCCGTGTTCGCGCCGATGCCCAACGCCAGCGAGAGCACGGCAATCGCCGTGATGCCCGGTTGCTTCATCATCATTCGCGCGCCGTAGCGCAGGTCTTGCCAAAGGGTTTGCATACATTCTCCTTGTCGAAAGCGAATCATTCACTGCGCAGCGCAATCAGCGGATCAACCTTCGTCGCCCGCCGCGCCGGAATCCAGCACGCCAGCAAAGCCACCAGCAACAGCAGCATCACGGAGAGCGCAATGGCAATCGGGTCGGTCGGACTCAGGCCATACAGAAAAGTCGAAAGCAAGCGTGTGCCGAGTACGGCTAAGGACAAACCAAGTATCATACCGACGGCTACCACCGCCAAGCTTTGCCGTAACACGAGCCAAAGAACATTTCGCCTGGTCGCGCCCAACGCCATGCGAATGCCGATCTCCTGTGTGCGCTGCGCCACCGCGTAGGAGAGCACGCCGTATAGCCCGACACTCGCCAGCAACAACGCCAACGCTCCGAAAACCGTGCAGAGCGTAGTCATCAACTGTTCGCCCGCCAGCGTCTGATCTACCTGGTCGGAAAGCGTGACGGTGCGGCGAATCATGATGTCTTTAGTCACCTCCAGCAGCGCATTGCGAACCGAGGCGGACATCGTTGCGATAGGCGCTTTGGTCCGCACTTCGACGGTGCGCAAGGCTCGGGGCAAGTGCTGAAGCGAGATGTAGAACATCGGCTTCACTTCCGCGCGCAGATTGTTGTATTTCGCATCGCGGACGACGCCCACAATCTCGATGGGTTTGCCCTTCGTCGGCCCCGCAGTGATCTCCATAATTTTGCCAATCGGGTTCGCGCCGGGGAAATAACGGCGCGCCATCGCCTCATTGATGACAGCGGCCTCTGGAGCATTCTCCGTGTCGCGTCCCTCAAGGCCTCGCCCGTTGAGGAGCGTCATGCCAACTGTTTCAAAATAGCCAGATGAGACCGAGTTGAAACGCGCCTTTACATCCTCGTCTGGGGCGGGCGTGTAATCGTGAATTTTGAGCGGCGCGTTGATGTCGCTCCCACCAAACAAAGGCAACCAGGAGACGCTTGCCTGTTGCACGCCAGGGATTTGCCGGACGCGTTCGTGGATGTCACGCGCAACGCGCGCTAATGCCGACGGTTCAGGGTTTTGTGGATTGTGCACCAACTCGAAGAGCAAGACCTGCTCAGGCTGGAAACCAGGATCAATCTGCCGCAAGTTATGGAGGCTGCGGATGAGCAAGCCCGCGCCAATGAGGAACAACAGCGAGAGCGCGACCTGAAAGACAACCAGTGTGCGACCGAGATACTGCTTCACACGCCCGCCCGTGCCGCGCGCCTGTTCTTTCATCGCTGAAGCCAGATCAACGCGGCTGGCGCGCCAGGCGGGCGCCAGCCCAAATGCGGTTCCAGTGAGCACCATCACTGCCACTGTAAACATGAACACTCGCGCATCCGGGCTGAGGTCAAGTCGCAGCGACACAGGCCCAGTATCCACCAGGCGCAGCAAGACCGGGCTGCCCCACCAAGCAACAAACAGGCCTGCCATTGTACCAAGCGCAGAGAGCAACAAACTCTCTGTCAGCAACTGGCGCAGCAATCGGAAGCGCCCGCAACCGAGCGCCAGACGCACACTGATTTCGCGCTGGCGCGCCACCGCACGGGTGAGCAGCAAATTGGCGACGTTCGCGCAGGCAATCAACAACACCAGCGCGACAATCGCCATGATGATCCACAAAGGCTGCGTGAACGTGTGGCGAAAGCGGCCAAAGCTGAGGCCTGTTGCGCCAGGTTCGAGTTGGATGAAGTAAGACTGGATCGCCGGGGCACGGTTCGGATTCTCTGGCGGGACTTGCGTGCGCTCCGCCTGCACCAACTGCTGAAAAAGGAGCGTCAGCGCTGTCTGCGCTTGTTCGCGGCTTATGCCCGGCTTCAGTCGGCCAATTTCGGCGGTAAACTGCCCGCCCCGGTTTTCCAGTAACTCCGCCAACGAGAAAGAAATCAGCGGCACCCAGAGGTCGGGTTCGCTCCCCACACGCTCGCCGAAAAAGCCACGCGGCGCAACACCAATGACCTGACAGGCATTCCGATTGACAAGCACAGTACGGCCAAGCACGTTCGGGTCGCACCCAAATTGCCGTTCCCAAAACGAATAGCTTAGCACAGCCAATGACCCAGACGTTGCGCTACTGTTCGGGATGCGGTCTTCGTCTTCGGTGAAAAAGCGTCCGAAGGCGGGCTGCACTCCTAGCACCTGCCAATAGTTGGCGGTGATTTGGCTGGTGCGGACGTTATCTACCTCTACTGTGCCAGTTCCGTTCGGAATGGTCAGACGAACAAGCGTATCGCCCGCGCTCGCCAGGATGTCGGTGAACACCTCCTGCCGCGCGCGCAAGTCCCGATACATCGGGAAGGAAATGATGCCCGGCGTGCCTCGACCGCTCGCGCTGACGACGACCAATTCCTGGGGGTTCGCCACGGGCAGCGAACGCAGCAAATGCGCATTGATCAGCGTAAATACGGCGGTGTTGGCACCGATGCCCAGCGCCAGCGTGACGACGGCAATCAACGTGAAGCCGGGTTGTTTGAATAACATGCGCGCGCCGTAGCGCAGGTCTTGCCAGAGTGTTTGCATAGTTCCTCCTATTCACACCGCAAAGCAATCATCGGATCCACCTTCGTCGCCCGCCGCGCCGGAAGCCAGCAGGCCAGCAGCGCCGCCGCCAGCAACAACACTATAATCAGCGTGAACGTCCAGGGATCAGTCACGCTCACGCCGAAGATCAGGTTCTTGAGAAACCGCGTCAGGGCAAACGCGGCCAGCAATCCAGCCCCGATCCCCGACAGCGCGAGCGTCATGCCACGCTTTATCACTAAACGCAGGATGTCTGAAGCCGTCGCGCCCAGGGCTGTGCGAACGCCGATCTCCTGCGTGCGCGCGGTGACCGCATACGACATCACGCCGTAAATCCCCAGTCCCGCCAGCAGTAGCGCGACGGCGGCGAAGGCTGTGAGCAACAGCGTGTTGAAGCGTTGCCGGGCAATCGAATTTCCGACCAGACTGTCGAGCGTGCGCACTTCGCCGACCGGTTGTTGCGGGTCGAGCGTCTGAATGACGTTGCGAACCGCCGCCGCGATTGCGGAGGCATCGCCGCGCGTGCGCAACGTGAAGGTCATGAACGGATACGGCAGTTGGGCTATCGGCCAGTACGACATTGGCTCGGCTCCTTTGTCGAGGTCGGCATGCTTCACATCGGCGACGCCGCCGATGATTTCGGTCGGCGTGAGCGGGGGCCGCATCGAAATGACGATGCGCTTGCCGAGCGGGTCTTCATTCGGGAAATACTTCTGCGCGAGCGCCTCGTTGATAATCACGACGTTGCGCTGTTCCCGAATTTCCTGTTCGGTGAAGAGTCGCCCGCGTTTGAGCGGGATTTGCAGCGCGCGGAAGAAGTCCCGATCCGTGACGCACAGAGCCGTCCCACCCATTGGCTGGTCGGGCCGCGGCTTCGAGCGGCCTTCTATGTCAAAGCCGGTTCCCGTGCCCAAGCCGAGAAATGGGGTGTAGTTGATCGCGCCTACCGCTTCGACGCCGGGCAGGGCTTGCATCCGTTCGAGAGCCTGCGTGAAGAAGCCGATCCGTTTGGCATCCTGATCATAGCGGCTGGGTGGCAGGGCAACGCGCATCGTCAACACGTTCCGCGCATTAAAGCCCGTGTCCACATTTTGCAACCGCAAAAAACTACGAATCAGCAAACCTGCGCCCACCAGCAACACGAGCGCCAGCGCTACTTCGGCAACGACGAACGCACTGCGCAATCGCTGGCTGCGTGCGGTGCCAGCCAGACTCCGCCCCGCTTCTTTCAACGTTTCGCTGAGTTTGATGTCTGACGCCTCCATTGCCGGAACCAACCCAAAGATGATGCCCGTCAGCAAGGCTACAACGAACGTAAAACCAAGCACGGAGGCGCTGATTTCGACGCGCTGAAAATCGCCGAGTTCCGGCGGGCTGAATGTAACGAGAGCCGAAGCGCCCCACCACGCCAGCAACAATCCGGCAGCTCCGCCCAGGGCCGCCAGCAACAAACTTTCGGTCAGCAATTGCCGCACGATGCGGACGCGGCTTGCGCCCATCGCCGCGCGCACGGCGACTTCTTTCCGCCGCGTCGCCGCGCGCGCCAGCAACAGATTGGCGACGTTCGCGCACGCAATCAGCAGCACGAACGCAACCGCCCCCAGCAAGACCAGCAAAGCCAGACGAATCTCGCCCGCGAACTGCTCGCGCAGCGGAACCACGTTGACGCTCATACCGCTGTTGTATTGTTTGTATTGTTCGGCCAGGCGACCCGCAATCACGTCCATTTCCGCGCGCGCCTGTGGGAGTGTCACGCCGGGTTTGAGCCGTGCGACGGCGCAAATAAAGCGCCCGCGAAACTGCTTGAATTGATCCCCGATTGCCCACGGCGTCCAGAGTTCCGCCGCCTGGCCGGTCTGCGAATTCTTGCTGACGTGCCATTTGAAATCGGGCGGCATCACGCCGATGACCGTGTAGTCAGCCGCATTCAGAATCACTTTGCGCCCGATCACATTCGGATCGCCCCCAAACCGGCGCTGCCATAAACCGTAACTGAGGATAACGACAGTAGGCTGTCCAGGCTTGCTGTCTTCTGGAGTGAACGTGCGGCCCAGCAGCGCCCTCACACCCAGCACGGAAAACAGATTGTCGGTGGTGATTTGTCCGTGAATTTCCTCCGGCGCACCGTCGCTGCTGAGGCTGTTGCGGGTGTCGTTGAATGCCGCCAAGTCGGCAAAGACGCTCTGTTGTTCCTGCCAGGCGAAGAAGTTCGCCGGGCTGATGGTGTTCTGCTGCGTCCACTGGCTCTTTTCCCATAAAATCACCAACCGATCAGCATCTTCGTAGGGAAAAGCGCGAATCAACACTGCATTGACGACACTGAAAATCGCCGTATTCGCGCCGATGCCCAGCGCCAAGGTCAAGACAGCAATCAACGTAAAGCCCGGTTGCTTCAATAACATTCGTGCGCCGTAGCGCAGGTCTTGCCACAGAGTATACATAGTTTTCTCCTGGTTGAGTCCGGATCATTCACAGCGAAGCGCCACCAGAGGGTCCACCTTGGTCGCCCGCCGCGCCGGAACCCAGCAGGCAACGAGCGCCACCCCCAACAACAATGCCGCTATCAAAGTAAAAGTCAGCGGGTCGGTCGCGCTCACGCCGTAAAGCAAACTCTTCATCAGTCGCGTTGCGGCGAACGCGCCCAGCAAGCCAAGCCCTATACCGGCGAACGCCAATCTCAGTCCTTGCGCGACGACGAGCCGCAGCACATCGCGCCGCTCTGCGCCCAAGGCCATGCGGATGCCGATCTCGCGCGTGCGTTGCGCGACCGCAAACGCCAGCACGCCGTACAATCCGAGCATGCTCAGAAAGAAGGCCAGCGCTCCAGTCCAGGTCAACACGGTGCTCGTCAGCAGCACTTGCCGGTGAACGGCATTCACCTGTTGTGTCAGCGGCACGTCTTCGCTGATCGGGACGCGTGGGTCTACGCCCACAATCGCGCGCCGCAAGAGCGGCAGCATCATCTGCGGATCGCCTGCCACACGCACCAGCAGGCGCGCATCAATTTGCGGCCTGATATTGTTTTGCCAGTACGGTAGGTAGATGAACGGCAGCGGGCCTTCGAGCACATTGCGCAAATGTGCATCTTTGCTGACGCCTATGATCTGATATGGCTGATCATTCAAGATCAACGTGCGCTTCAGCGCCGCGCCCTCCGGCCACAGACGGCGGGCCAGCGTTTCGTTGATGACGGCCACGCGCGGCGCGCCCGGTCGGTCCCCTGCGGTGAACTCGCGCCCTTGCAGCAGCGGGATTTTCAAAGTCTCGCAAAAGCGGGGCGCGACCTCCTGGTACTCCACCCGCAGCTGATCTTCTGCGCGTTGCACCGCTTGTTCCGGCAACCTCACTCGAACATCGCCGGTGCTGAGCCAGGCCAGGCCGCTGCCACTGCCCATCGTCACCGATTGCACGCCGGGGGTGGATTCAAGACGGCGCACGACTTCGCGCGTGAAGGCTTGAGCCTTGTCAGGGCTGTAGTTCAACAGACCCGGCCGCAAACGCAATGCCGCGACGTGTTGCGGGTCGAAGTTTGCGCCCTGGCGAACGTGTGACTCGCTGCGGATAAGCAAGCCCGCGCCAGTGAGCAGCGCAAGTGAAAGCGCCACCTGCACGATCACCAGCGCGCTCCGCAGCTTGTGGTGTCGCGGGCTTTGCGAGCCGCTTTCATCCTTCAGGGCGCGTACCAGGTCGTGGCGCGTCGCCTGAAGAGCGGGCAGCAAACCGAATAAAAGCCCGGTGAACAGTGTGAGCGCGAGCGTGTAGACCAGCGCACGCGGACTCAGGCTCAGATCATAGTGAAATTGCAGGCTGCTGGTGCTGATGGTGTAGAAGACCGCCAACAGTTCTTTGGCCCAGAGCGAGATGAGCAGCCCCAGCGTGCCACCGGCAAAGGCCAACAACAGACTCTCAGTCAGGAACTGCCGCATCAACCGTGCGCGCCCGGCGCCGATACACAAGCGCACGGCAATCTCCTTACGCCGTGCCGCGCTGCGTATGAGCAGTAACCCGGCGACGTTGGCGCAGGCAATCACGAGCAGCAGACCAGTCACGGCCATCAGCAGTTGCATTTGGTAACGAAAACCCGCGCGCTCGTCCCGCCTGACACCGAGAGCAGGCCGCAGCGAAATTACGCGCCCCTTTTCCCTGGCATAGACCGCCGCGAGTTGATCGGCCAACAGGTTTAACTCGGCCTCTGCATCAGCCAAAGTCCGACCCGGGGCCAGCCGACCGAGCAACGACAGCGGCGTGCAATCCACATCGGTGATGCTGTCGCAGCCTCTGTAGCCCAATCGCAGCATCATCGTCGGCAGCCAGAACTCGTTGGGAAAGCCCGCCAACACGCCCGGAAAATCCGGCGGCGCGACGCCGATGATCTGGCAGGCGCTGCCGTTGAGATTCAGCTCTTTGCCCAATACCGACAGATCACCGTTGAAGCGGCGCTGCCACAAATCGTAGCTGATCACCACCACCGGGTTACGGTCAGGCACTGCGTCTTCTTCGGTCAGAAAGAAGCGCCCCAGGCGCGGTTGAATTCCCAGCATCGAAAAATAATTGGCTGAGACGACCGCCCCATTGGTCACGCGCGCATCGCCCTCGATCACCATATTCAACGGCGCGGTGGAGTAGTGCGCGGCTAGCGCCTCAAACGACTTGTTATGATCGCGGTAATGTGCGTAGGCAGGATAAGCAAAGTACGCGTACGGCCGGCCATTATGCGTGCCCTCCACGTTGACCAACGCGGCTGGCTCGCTCGCGGGTAGGGGCCGCAAGAAGAATGTATCTACAAAACTGAAGATCGTCAGGTTCGCGCCGATGCCCAGCGCCAGCGTAAGCACCGCAATCAACGTAAAGCCGGGCTTCTTCACCAACATTCGCGCGCCGTAGCGTAGGTCTTGCCAAAGGGTTTGCATACATTCTCCTTGTCGAAATCGGTTCAGTCACACCGCAGCGCGATCATCGGGTCCACCTTCGTCGCCCGCCGCGCCGGAATCCAACAGGCCAACGCAGCAACCAGCGCCAGCAGCAGGGCAACGCCCAGAAAAGTGAAAGGATCGGTCGCGCTTACGCCGAAGAGCAGGCTCGCGAGAAGGCGGGTCAACGCATACGCGCCGCCCAAGCCGATCCCAATGCCGGCGAGCACTAAGACGAGTCCCTGACCAATCACCATCCGCAATAGGTCGCGTCGCTGCGCGCCGAGCGCCATCCGAATGCCGATTTCCCGCGTCCGGCGGCTGACGGCGTAAGTCATCACGCTATAAAGGCCCATCGTCGCCAGCAACAACGCCAGAACGCCGAAGGCCGACGCCATCCCTGCGCCCAGGCGCGGACCCCAGTAGGCATAGCTCATGTTTCGTTCCGCCAACTGCAAGCCGAAGACCGGCACGCGCGCATCCAATTGTCCGATCTCGCGGCGCATGCCTTCCGCCACGACTTTCAAATCGGCGGCGCTCGACGCGCTCACCAGCAGCGTCATCTGCGAGTTGTATTGATCCTGATACGCAGGCAGGTAGAAATACGGGCGCTTGCTCTCGTAGAGGTGGAGATACAGCCCGTCTTTCGCAACGCCGACGATTTCGCGCAGCGGCGATTCCAGCCCGCTCAGGCGAACGCGTTTGCCCATCGCATTCTCTTCGGAGCCGAAAAGGCGCCGCGCAAATTCCTGATTGACGATCATCACCTTCGGCGACGCGTCGTTGTCGCGTTCGGTGAAATCGCGCCCAGCGACCAGGCCGGCTTGCATCGTTTCAAAATATTTCGGCGCTACAATGTTGCCGTCCACTCTCATCCCCTGGCCCGGTAGCGGCGGCGGATCGCCTTCGCGCAGCACCGGGTCGCGAGCCATATTGCTGTCGCCGAGAGGCAGATAGAGAACGAGTGAAGTGGCGCGCACGCCGGGCTGAGATTCGATTCGTTGCAGCAGTTCCCTGTAAAACCGCTTGCCCTCCTGCTCGCTGTAATTGAGCAAGCCCGGATCGAGCATCATCGTGGCCAGGTTGTCTACCTTAAATCCGGGATCGGCCTGTTGGGCGAGTTTCAGGCTTCGCAGGAATAGACCAGCGCAAACCAGCACGATGATCGAGACCGCCACCTGTGCGACGACCAGCAGCCCGCGCAGATTCCACCGGCGGAATCGTTCGTTTTGCGGCTGCCCAGCGGCGTCGCCTTTCAACACAGGAACCAGGTCGGGGCGTGAAGCGACGAGCGCCGGCGCCAGTCCGAAGATCACGCCGGTTGCGAGCGAAATGATCAGCGTCCATTTCAGCACGTGCAGATCCGGGCTGACATCGAGATCGATCGGATACGGCATCGGCGGGATCGAAGCGTGGATCAGATCGCTTCCCCAGTAGGCAAAGAGCAACCCCAGCGCGCCGCCCAGCAATGCCAGTAGCGCGCTCTCGGTCAGCAACTGCCGGACGATGCGCCGCCGCCCTGCGCCGAGCGCCAGGCGAATGCCGATTTCCCGACTGCGCGCCGCGGCGCGCGCGAGCAACAGGCTTGCCACGTTCGCGCAGGCCACGAGCAAGACCAGTCCCGCCACCGACATCGCCATCAGCGCCATAAAATTGAGGAAAGAGCCGACCTGATGAAATCGGCCTTCGACCTCCGGCAGGACATTCATCTTCGTCCCGGCGTTCGAGTCGGGATATTGCGCGGCCAGCTCCTCCGCGATGCGGTTGAGATCGGCGCGCGCCTGAGCCAGCGTCACGCCGGGCTTGAGGCGGCCCAGCAATCTCCAGTTCTGCCATTCGCGGTGGGTCTGCCATTGATCGGGATAGCCGAACCGCGATTGCATCATCAACGGCGCCCAGAATTCCTGCCGGATGGCGAACTTCACGCCTTTGAATTCGGCCGGCGCGACGCCGATCACGGTGAAGGGATTCCCATTCAAATAGACCTGCTTGCCGACAATGAATCGCCCCAGGAATCCCGGAGACAAATTAGCTTGAGTCAGGCCGCGGCGGCTGACTCGTCTAGTTGGCGATAATACATCGATTCGAACTCCGCCGGCGGCACATTGCCAATCGGTTCGAGCAACCGGCGGTTATTGAACCAATCGACCCAATCGAGTGTGGCGTACTCGACATCGTCGAGCTGACGCCAGGGACCACGGTGGTGAATGACCTCGGACTTGAACAATCCGATGACCGACTCGGCGAGCGCATTGTCGTAAGAGTCGCCGACGCTGCCGACCGACGGCTCGACGCCGGCCTCCTTCAGGCGCTCAGTGTAACGAATCGAGAGATACTGGCAGCCCCGGTCGCTGTGATGAATCACGCCCTTGGAGTTGGAGCGAGCCCACAGCGCCTGCTCGAGCGCATCCAGGACCAGGTCCGTATGCATCGAGCGGGCGACACGCCAGCCGATGATGCGGCGAGAAAACACATCGATGACGAAAGCCACGTATACGAACCCCGCCCAGGTCGCGACGTATGTGAAATCGGCGACCCAGAGTTGATTCGGCCGAATGGCAGCGAACTGGCGCTTGACCAGATCTGCTGGATATTCCGTTTGGTCGCGGCTGATAGTAGTTCGGCGTTTGCCACCGCGCACAACCCCTTGCAACCCGAGGGATCGCATCAATCGTTCGACGCTACAGCGGGCGACGGCGATGCCATCCCGTCCGAGTTGCCGCCAAACCTTGCGGGCGCCGTAGACCTGGAAGTTATCATCGTACACGCGCCGGATTTCACCCGAAATCTCAGCATCGCGTCGAAGGCGCGGCGGTATCCGCTCAGGCTGAGCCTCTCGCGCCTTGTGCTCGTAGTAGGTCGATGGGGCGATCAGCAACTGCGCGCAGATCGGCTCGACCCCATACTCGGCTCGGTGCTGGTCGATGAACGCCACCATTACTTCGGTCGGCGGTCGAGCTCCGCCTGGGCGAAAAAAGCTGCGGCCTTACGCAGGATCTCGTTGGCCCGTTTCAACTCCAGGTTCTCGCGTTCGAGTTGCTTGAGACGCTCTCGTTCCGTACTCGTCAGCCCGGCGCGTTTGCCCTGGTCACGCTCGGCTTGCCGCACCCATTGGCGCAAGGACTCCGGGGTACAGCCGATCTTGCCGGCGATCGAGACGATTGCCGCCCACTGCGATTCGTGCTCTGCCTGGTGCTCAAAGACCATCCGAACTGCTCGTTCACGTACTTCTGGTGAATATTTTGGTACTGTCTTCATGACTCCTTATCCTCTCAAGATTTGGAGTCTCCGACAAACCCGGGGCGGTTCAATCCGCAAGAAAGTAATCACTTTGCTCCGAGCTCTGCTTCCTTCATGGTCAACTACCGAGTGGAAGACCTCCATGCCTTGGTCAAGGTCTTGAAAGAAGAAGGCTGCAATGTGCTCGAGAAGATTGAAGAATCCGAGTATGGGAAGTTTGCCTGGGTCATTGATCCAGAGGGAAACAAGGTCGAGCTATGGCAGCCGCCTCAAGGCCAATGAGCAGGCTCGCGCGTCACCGCCGAGCTGAAAGATCATTTTGCTGGCCGTTAGCATCAATCGCGCTACAAGAAGGCCACACCGGCTGCCGTCCCGATTTTGAGAAGCGGCCATCCCGCAAACGAACAACGAACCCATGCGCTTGAGCAGGTGATTTCAGCTAACCCGCTTGGTTGCGCTATTTCGCCGCGCCAGGATTCCGGCACGGCATTTGCTGAGCATGATTTTTCTCCGCAGTGTGTCCGGTATCTGGCAAGCCAACAGCGGGCACGATGTTCAGTCTCTTTTCCGGAGGACGACCTATGCAAACCATCTGGCAAGACCTGCGTTACGGCGCGCGCATGTTATTGAAGAACCCCGGCTTCACGTTGATTGCCGTCATTACGCTAGCATTGGGCATCGGCGCAAATGCGGCACTTTTCTCAGTGGTCAACGGTGTGCTGCTCAATCCGTTGCCCTTTCCGCAGCCGGAGCAACTCATCGCACTCAACCAGAGCAAGCCGAATTTTCCGCGCGGCGCGATTCCCTATCCGAACTTTCGGGACTGGCAGCGCGAGAACCAAACCTTCGCGGCGATGGCGATTTCGCGTCGTGCGAGTTTCAGTCTGCTGGGCGCGGGCGAACCTGAACAAGTAGACGGGCGTTGGGTTTCGGCCTCGTTCTTTTCCGTGCTGGGCGTGAAGCCTCTGCTCGGACGCGACTTTGCGTCGGGCGAAGATGAGCGCGGCGCGGGGCCGGTCGCCCTCATCAGCGCGGCGCTTTGGCAGCGCAAGTTCAGCGCCTCACCAGCAGTGTTAGGCCAAAGCCTGACACTCGATGACAAGAGCTACACCATTGTCGGCGTGCTGCCCGCGAATTTCACGCTCTATCGTGGCATTGAGGTTTACGTGCCCATCGGTCAGTGGAACACGCCTGCCTTGCAAAATCGCAGCGCCGCATTGGGCTTGTTCGCGATTGGCCGGCTCAAGCCCGGCGTCATGCTCGCCGAGGCGCAGGCCGATCTGGACGGCGTGATGCGGCGCTTGGCCGAAATTTATCCCGAAAATAATCGCGGTCATGGCGCGGCGCTCACGCCCCTCAACGAATCGCTGGTCGGCAATGTGCGACAGACGCTGTGGCTGCTGCTGGGTGCGGTCGGCTTCGTGTTGTTGATTGCCTGTGTGAACGTCAGCAATCTGCTGCTGGTGCGCTCGACCGGCAGGACGCGCGAATTCGCCATCCGTGCCGCGCTCGGCGCGGGGCAAGGGCGCTTGCTGCGGCAAATGCTGACGGAAAGCCTGCTGCTGGCGCTGGCGGGCGGCGGCCTGGGATGGTTGCTGGCGAGTTGGTTGACGAGCGCCGCGCTCAGCGTGTTGCCGACCGCGTTGCCGCGTGCGGAGGAAATTGCGCTGGACGCTCGCGTGCTTTTGTTCACCGGTGCGCTCTCGCTGCTCACGGGCTTGCTGGCGGGGCTGGCTCCGGCGCTGAGGACGGCGCGGCGGCAGTTGACGGAAATGCTCAAGGAAGGCGGACGCGGCGCAGGCACGGCACAATCTCGTGCGCAAGGCGTGCTGGTCGTGGTGGAGATGGCGCTGGCATTGGTTCTGCTTATTGGCGCGGGTCTGATGATGCGCAGCCTCCGCGCGCTCTGGAACGTTGACCCGGGCTTTCGCGCGGAAAACGTGTTGACCTTCAGCCTCAATTTTCCGCCTGCGATGCGACAAGCCAGCCCGGCGACGGCGCTCGCCAATTGGCGCGCGTTGAGCGACCAACTGAATGCGCTGCCGGGCGTCCGCGCTGCCTCATTCTCGGCAGGCGCGGCAGTTTTGCAAAGCTCGGACGATGTGTATTTCTGGCGCGCTGATCAGCCCCGCCCAGCCACGACAAGCGAGATGCAGATGACAGTGGTCTATCGCGTCGAACCCGATTATCTGACGGCGCTGGGCATTCCGCTCAAACGAGGCCGCTTTTTCACGCCGCAAGATGATGACCGCGCGTCGCCTGTCGTAGTGATTGACGAGGTGTTCGCGCGCCAGCATTTCCCCAACACCGACCCTATCGGCCAGCGGATCAATCTGGGCGATGATCGCGGCGCGATTGAAATCGTCGGCGTTGTCGGGCACGTCAAACAATGGAGCCTCGCGGCGGACGAGCAGCGCTCGTTGCAGGCGCAACTGTACGAACCGCTGCGGCAGACGGTCGCCAATCCCACGCGCCTGGGGGTAGTCGTGCGTAGCGAAGGCGTGGCCGGAGCGACCTTGTTCGACTCGATTCGCCGCGCGCTGCAAAGCCAGCATAGCCAGAACGTGGTTTACGGCCTGAAGACGATGAACGAGGTGGTGGCTGATTCATTGGCCGCGCAACGCTTCTCGATGATGTTGCTCAATGGCTTTGCCGCTGTAGCGCTGCTGCTGGCGAGCATCGGCCTGTACGGCGTCATTGCGTATCTGGTCAGCCAGCGCACGTACGAAATCGGCATCCGCCTCGCGCTGGGCGCGCGCCGCATTGATGTGTTGCGACTCGTGTTCCAGCACGGCTTGAAGCTGGCGCTGGGCGGCGTGGCGCTCGGTCTGCTCGCCGCACTGGGGCTGACGCGGTTGCTGGCGAAGCTGCTCTACGGCGTGAGCGCGACCGACCCGCTGACTTTTGTTGGCGTGGCCTTGCTCTTGACGTTCGTCGCGCTGCTGGCCTGCTGGATACCGGCGCGGCGGGCGACGAAGGTAGACCCGATGATTGCGCTGCGATGTGAATGATTCGCTTTCGACAAGGAGGAAATTATGCAAACCCTGTGGCAAGACCTGCGCTACGGCGCGCGAATGTTGCTGAAGCAACCCGGCTTCACCTTGATTGCGGTGATTACGCTCGCCCTCGGCATCGGTGCGAACACGGCAATTTTCAGTGTCGTGAATGCGGTGGTGATGCGTCCGTTGCCGTTTCCAGCATCGGAACAGTTAGTGCGGCTTTACGAAAAAGAAACGGACGCCGCCACGCCGAGCGAGCAGTTGGAGGTCGCGCCCGCGAACTTCCTCGACTGGCAACGACAGAGCCGGACGCTGCAAGAGGTCGCCGCCTGGGGTAGTGACGAAGAGGCGCTGGCGGGTGTCGGACAGACCGAGTCCGTCAAAGCTGCGTTCGTCTCGGCCAATTTCTTCTCTGTCCTCGGCGTCAGTCCATGGCAGGGACGAGGCTTCACCCCCACAGACGATCAACCCGGTCACGACTCGGTTGCGGTGCTCAGTTTCGGTTTGTGGCAACGGCGCTTTGGTGGCGCAGCCAACACCATTGGACAACAGGTGCAAATAGACGGCTCCGCGTACACCGTCATCGGGATCATGCCTGCCGGGTTTGAATTTCCGCGTGGCGCGGAAATCTGGACGCCGCTGGCGCTCAATGCCAATCAGACGCTGATGCGCGAGGCGCATTTCCTGCAAGTGATCGCGCGCCGTCGAGCCGAAGCCTCGCTTGCACAAGTCCGCACGGAGATGGAGACCATCGCTGACGCGCTGGCGCAACAATATCCCGCGACGAACAAGCATTGGACAGTCAACGTCATTCCTTTGCTCGACGACGAAGTCGGACAGGTGCGCCCGACGATGCTGCTGTTACTGGGAGCAGTCGGGCTGGTGCTGCTCATCGCTTGTGCGAATGTTTCCAGCTTATTGCTCGCGCGCGGCGCGACCCGGCAAGCGGAGATCACCATGCGCGCGGCGCTTGGCGCGAGTCGTTGGCGCATCGTCCGGCAGTTGCTGACGGAGAGTACCCTGCTCGCCGGTTTGGGCGGCAGCCTCGGTCTGCTGCTGGCGCTCTGGGGCATGGATGCGTTGCTGGCGCTCAGCCCGGCGGAGATTCCGCGTTTGCAGACCGTCAGCGTTGATGCCCGCGTGCTGGGATTCACGTTGGCGCTCACGCTGCTGACGGGCCTGCTCTTCGGTCTGGTTCCGGCGCTGCAAGCGGCGCGCATTAACCTGCACGAATCGCTCAAGGAAAGCGGGCGCGGCACGACGCAGACTCCCGCGCAGCGACGCATCTTCAGCGCGCTGGTCGTGGCGGAAGTCGCGCTGGCGCTGGTGGTACTGATGGGGGCGGGGTTGCTCTTGAACAGCTTCCTGCGATTGCGCCGCGTCGAGTTAGGCATTCAAACGCCGAACGTGCTGACGGTCGAGGTCAATCTGCCTTCGGCGCACTACAATGATCGTGAGTTAAGAACACAGCGGCTGAATTTTTACGGGCAGGTGATGCCGCGCCTGCAAGCACTGCCGGGCGTGGTCGCGGTCGGAGCCATTGACAGTTTGCCGTTGAACGGAAGCCAGCGAGAGTGGACGTTCCGCAAGGAAGGCCAAATCCTTGCGCCGTCCGAGCGCCCGGTCGCCGGATTCCAGGTCGCAACGACTGATTACTTTCGCGCGATGGGGATAGAGCTTCTGCGCGGACGCGCCTTCACGGAAGCCGACCGTTATGAAACGCCGCAAGTCGTGATCGTCAACGAAAGTTTCGCGCGCCGTTTTTATCCGCAGGAAGACCCGCTCGGCCAACGCATTATCATTCGCGACCGGCCCCAGGCTTGTGAGATTGTCGGCATCGTGAATGACGTCCGGCACTTCGGCCCGCACAAAGAACCGGGGCCGGAGATGTATGTACCCTATAACCAGTTAGCCGTCGGGGCCGTCCCGCTGGTCGTGCGCGCGAAGTCCGAGCCAGCGGCGTTGGCCGAGGCCGTGCGGAAGGAAATTGCCGCCGTAGCCCCCGAAGTCGCCGTCGGCAAAATCAGGACGATGACGCAACTGATGACCGCCGCGCTGGCCGAATGGCGCTTCGCGTTGCTCTTGCTCGGCCTTTTCGCAGGCGTGGCGTTGTTGCTCGCCGCCGTCGGCATCTACGGGGTGATGGCCTACGCCGTGACGCGACGCCGCCACGAGTTCGGTGTGCGGCTGGCGCTTGGTGCGCAAGCGCAGGATTTGCTCCGGCTGGTCTTGCGGCAAGGGATGACGCTGGTACTGATTGGCGTGGCGCTGGGCGTAGCCGCTGCACTGGCCCTGACGCGCTTGCTGAAAACGTTGTTGTTCGGCGTGAGCGCCTCCGACCCGCTGACGTTTGTCGGCGTGGCGTTGCTCTTGACGTTCGTCGCCTTGCTCGCGTGCTGGATACCGGCGCGGCGGGCGACGAAGGTTGATCCGGTGATTGCGTTGCGCACGGAATGATTCAATTTCAACCAGGAGAAAATTATGCAAACCCTGTGGCAAGACCTGCGCTACGAGGGCGAAGGTTGAGGAAACAGCTGGGCTTCACCTTGATTGCCGTATTGACGCTCAGCTTGGGCATTGGCGCATACGCGATCACGCCAAAACAATCTCTCACCGCCCAACCGCTCACGCGAACGGTGAACGGGCAAGTCCTGACTTCGAGGCAATCGCCTGTGGCGCCGCTGGCATTCGATCCGGCGTTTCAGTACGTCGGCGGTCACCGCTTCATTTTGTATAACGTGGCGAACGCCGAACAGCATTTCTTTGTCGAGGCGGACAACGAGCGGCGCATCCAGCGACTGTACTGTGTGCAATTTGAAGGCTACCTGCCGGAGAACCATCACCAGTACAACTACCAAGTGACGAAGACCGTCACGCTCACGCGGGTTGGATTTCATTGCGGATGCCTACGCGCGGAATACCAAAGCGAATCCGGGACGGCCTGATGCAGCGGGCTGTGTGTTGTTGATCGAAGTCGCATACTCAGGCATTGGTAAGGAGATAGCACGATGAGGAGTCAAAATTATCCAGCTTCTATTTTCTTTCTCACGATTATCTTTGTAATCACCCCTTTCTCCGCCCAAAAAGCGAGGAAGGAAGGAGCAGGCGAGAATCGAACCTTCGCCTTTGTCAATGTCAATATTGTCCCGATGGACAAGGAGCGAATTATTGGAGAACAGACGGTGATTGTGCGCGATGGGAAGATTGTTCAAATCGGTCCCGCTCGGAAGACAAAAGTACCCGAAGATGCGGTGCGTATTGATGGCGCGGGGAAGTATTTAATGCCCGGTTTAGTAGACATGCACGTGCATCTGAGAGACTACCCGGAAGAAGAGATGGCCGCCCTACTGAAACTCTATGTGGCGAACGGCGTGACCACAGTCCTTAACCTCTCTGGAATCCCCCGCCATCTGGAGTTGCGCGAAAAGATCGCCAAAGGGGAATTGTTCGGCCCCACGATTTATACGAGCGGCCCTTTTATTTCCCGTACAACCGGGTCGAGCCCGACACCGGAAGAGGTGGAGCGAGCGGTCATTGAACAGAAGCGAGCCGGGTATGACATCATCAAGATTCACGGCGATTTCACGCGGGAAGCGTACCGCAGGCTTTTTGTCATTGCCCGTCGTGAGGGAATGCTCGTCATCGGGCATGCGCCTCGCAACCTTGGGATCGAAGCGATGATTGAAGAACGTCAAGATGCGGTCGCGCACGCCGAGGAGTATATCTATGACCAGAATAGTAGAACGAGAAGTTTAGCTGATATAGATCCCAAAATTCCCGCCATCGCACAGGCGACAGCCAGAGTCAGAACCTGGCTCGTGCCGAACCTGACAGCATACAAGAACATTGGACTTCAGGTTGCAGACCTCAACGCCGTGTTAAACAGGCCAGAGATGAAATACATCCCTCCCCGTATCGCGGAAGGATGGGGACCCGCTACGAACCCTTACATGCGATTTAAGAACCTCAGCCTGGAAAAGTTTTGGGCGCAGTACAGATTCCTAGAGAAATTGACAAAGCAGTTTCGCGACGCAGGCGTAAGGCTGCTGGCCGGGACGGATGCGATGAACCCGTCCGTCGTGCCGGGCTTCTCTTTACACGACGAACTGCGCGACCTCGTCGCGGCAGGTTTAACTTCATACGAGGCGCTGAGGGCTGCAACCGCCAACGCGGCTGAGTTTCTGAAAGCTACCCAGGATTTTGGCGTCATTGCAGCAGGAAAGCGAGCTGACCTGATCCTAATCGCTGGCAATCCACTAAAAGACGTGACCGCCGCATCACGCCGAATCGGAGTAATGGTTAACGGCCGGTGGCTTGCGCAAGCCGAATTGCAGAAAACACTTGATGAACTTGTGAAGTCGTATCAAAGAGCGCGAATTCAATAGCGAAGTGCAACCGGTGCGGAACAACACACGAAATGAAATCAGGCTTGTCAGTAAGCGCCTCACTTCTAACCAGCGCAGGCCGCGAAGCGAGCCTCGCAGCAATGGCAAGCGCCGTTCGGGCAAGCGGCGCTCGCGGCTCCGTTGATGCGAGTCGTTAGACCGCCCAAGGTTCAGGAGGTAGACAGATATGCAAATCAGGTTTCAACCAGCTTCCGTTGCCGACAGAGACGTGCTCGTGGGTTTCATGCGCCAATTCTATGCGATTGACGATTATCCTTTTGATGAGCCGAGCGCCTATTCTGCATTAGACGGGATCCTCTCCGACGCTTCCCTTGGGCGCGTCTGGATTATTACGGAGCAAGAAGCTCCGATAGGTTACATCGTGCTTACTTTGGGCTACAGCTTAGAGTATCGAGGACGAGATGCGTCTATAGATGAGGTCTATGTTGAAGCAGGTCATCGAGGAAAAGGGATCGGCTCAAGGGCAATAAAGTTTGTCGAGGAAGCGTGCCAGGAGTTGGGAGTAAACGCATTGCATTTAGAGGTAGAGCGAGAAAATGCGGCAGGACAGGGATTGTACAGGAAGAATGGATTTGAATGCCACGATAGGTATTTGATGACAAAGTGGACCAGCAGATGAGCTGTCGTGGAGAAAGAGGGCAGGGCGATCATCATGAACATGAAATCGCTGAGATGTTCAGCTACTTTTTGGAGGAGTCCGAACTATGAAGAGCAATGCGAAAGACATGTCAACGTACATCGCCGAGGCGCCTGCCGACCGTCGTGAGGCTCTCATCAAACTCCGGCGCCTTTGTCTCGAGGTACTCACGGGCTTTGACGAAATCATGGCGTACGGCGGGCCCTGCTACGCCCGACAAGGCAACATCGAGGTCGGCTTTGCCAGCCAGAAGCACTTCATCGGGTTCTACATCCTTCGGCAGGATGCACTCGAAACACAAAGGCCCAATCTGACGGGCCTCAGCGTCGGCAAAGGCTGCATTCGATACCCGCGCCCGGACAAGATCGATTATGCAGTCGTCGAGAAGTTGCTCATTGCGACACGCGACTCTACGGGTGGGATCTGCTGAAACTCCTATTGCAACTTGCTTTCACTGCACCGCTTTGACTTTGACAAGGAGGATTTATGCAAACACTACTGCAAGACCTGCGCTACGGCGCGCGAATGCTAGTCAAACAACCCGGCTTCACGTTGATTGCCGTGCTCACCCTGGCGTTGGGCATTGGCGCGACGACGGCGATTTTCAGCGTCGTCAATGCGGTGGTGTTGCGTCCGCTGCCTTACCGCGATGCGGCGCGCATCGTAGCCATTGAAGAACTGAACCCGCAGGGCAATCGCATTCAGGTGACCGCGCCCAACTTCCTCGACTGGCGCGCGCAGAACACCGTCTTCGCGCAGTTGGCGGCCATTCGCACGCTCGCGACGAATCTCGCCGGTGCAGACCAGGCTGAGCGCATAGATACGGCGATCACCTCGGCGAATTTCTTTGAAGTCTTCGGCGTGGCGCCGCAAGCCGGGCGGCTGTTTCAGCCCGCCGATGAAGTCGCGGGGCACGCGCCGGTCGTCGTACTCAGCCACGGTTTGTGGCAGCGGCGCTTCGGCGGGCAGATGAGCGCGATGGGTCAACAACTGCTGCTCGATGGCCGCAATTACACCGTCATCGGCGTCGCGCCCGCCGGGTTTCAGTATCCCGACAAGACCGAGGTCTGGCTGCCGCCGCTGCGACTCGCACCGGAATTGAACGAGACGGTGGATGTGACGCAGCGGCGCGGCATGGGTTACCTGAGCGCGGTGGCGCGGCTCAAGCCTGAAGCCAGCCTGCGGCAAGCGCAAGCCGAGATGGAAACGATCACGGCGCGGCTGCGCCAGCAATATCCCGAAACCAATAACAACCGCTTCAACCGTGTCGTGCCGCTGCAAACTTATCTGGTCGGCGACACGAGCCGGATGCTCTGGCTGTTGTTCGGCGCGGTCGGCTGTGTGTTGCTGATCGCCTGCGCGAACGTCGCCAATCTGTTGCTGGCGCGCGCGGCGACGCGGCGGCGCGAAATGGCAGTGCGCGCGGCGCTGGGCGCGACGCGCGGGCGTGTGCTGCGGCAATTGATGACGGAAAGCCTGTTGCTGGCGCTGACCGGCGGGCTGGCGGGCTTGTTGCTGGCGTGGTGGGGCGCGGATGCATTGACGCGCTTGCTGCCCACAGACTTTCCGCGGCGCGGCGAAATTGCGCTCGACCTACCGACACCGGGCTTCGCGCTGTTGGCGTCGCTGGTGACGGCCTTGATTTTCGGTCTCGCTCCGGCGTGGCAGTCCGCGCGCGTGGAATTGCAGGAAGCGTTGAAAGACAGCGCGCGGGGCAACGCGGGCGCGCGCAGCCATCGTTTGCGCGGCGCTTTGGTGATGGCCGAAGTCGCGCTGTCGCTGGTGCTGCTGGTGGGCGCGGGGCTGCTCTTGCGCGGCTTCCTGCGGCTGCAGGCCGTGGCTGCAGGCTTTGATGCGGGCGGCGTGCTGACGCTGCGGCTGTCGCCTTCGGGCGCGAACTTTCGCCAAGACCCGCAGTACATCGCCTATTACCAAAAAGTCAACGAGAAGCTGGCCGCGCTGCCCGGCGTGGAAGCGGTCGGCGCCATCAATACGTTGCCGCTCAGCAAAGGCCCGACGTTGGCCTTCCGCGTCGAAGGCCAACCCGAACGCCCCGTGGATCAATGGCCGGGCGCGAACTATCGCAACGTCACGCCCGATTATTTCCGCGCGCTGCGCATTCCCATCATAGCGGGGCGTCCGTTCGGCGCGCGCGACATTGACGGCGCGCCGCTGGTCGCCTTGATTAACGAAGCCGCCGCCGCGCGCAACTTTGCGGGCGCGAATCCCGTCGGCCGGCGCATCAACTTCGGCAACCGCAACCCGCAAGGCCAGCCCGTCTGGTTCGAGGTCGTCGGCGTCGTCGGCGACGTGCGCAGCCTGGAATTGAAAGACAAAGCCGAGCCGGAGATTTATCTCTGCGCCTGGCAGGACGCCTTTGCAGGCATGTCGTTCGTGTTGCGCACGTCGGTCGAACCGTCAGGTCTGGCCGCCGCCGTGCGTGAGGCGGTGCGCGAAGTGGACGCGGCGCAACCCGTCACCGACGTGCGCACGATGCAATCCATCGTCGGCGCAGCCGTCACGCAGCCGCGTTTCAATCTGACGCTGCTCGGCGTCTTCGGCGCGCTGGCGCTGCTGCTGTCGGCGGCGGGCATTTACGGCGTGACAGCTTACACGGTCGCGCAACGCACGCAGGAAATCGGCATTCGTCGCGCGTTGGGCGCACAAAACGGCGACGTGCTGCGCCTCGCGCTGCGACAAAGCATGGGTGCGGCACTGCTGGGCATAGCGGTGGGACTGGCAATCGCGCTGGCGGCGACGCAGTTGCTGCAAAGTTTGCTGTTTGAGGTGAGCGTGACCGATCCGCTGACTTTCGGCGTGGTCAGCGTGCTGCTGGTCGCGGTTGCGCTCATGGCCTGCTGGATTCCGGCGCGACGGGCGACGCAGGTGGATCCGCTGGTTGCGTTGCGGCAGGACTGACCGCCGCTTCGCCAAAACAAAAGGCAATTCGCAATGAAAGACACCTCAAGCACGAATGTATTCTTGCCGGGCGGCTGGTTCTGCCTGTCCCTGCTTGTGAGCCTCGAGTTCGTCTGCGCAGCGGCGCGCGGGCAGGAACTGGCCATCAAGCTGGAACTGGCTGCCCAGTACTTCGCCGAGGCGCGCGGCGTGTGCCAGCGCGATGGCGGGCGTTTGTGGGGTGTGCCGTTGTGCGGGCCAATGCTGTTCGCAGACCCGGAAACGCGCGCCGTCGTCGCCAACCAGGCCGACAAGGAAGGCCGCTTGCGCCCGCAAGACGCAGTCTTCACCGGCACGCTGCCGCCGGAAGTTGTCGTCGCCAACACCGCCACCGACTGGGCGGGCGTCAAATGGACGATGGTCATGTGGCCGCTGCCCGAAGAGAAACAACCGCGCGTGCAGTTGCTCTTGCACGAAGCCTTTCATCGCGTGCAGGACGCGCTCAAACTCACGGCAGCCAATCCGGCCAATGCGCATCTCGAGCAAAAGGACGGGCGCATCTGGCTGCGGCTCGAATGGCGCGCGCTCGAACGCGCGTTGCAGGAACAAGGCGCGGCGCGGCGGACCGCGGCGGCGGACGCGCTGCTCTTCCGTCGCCACCGGCAAGCATTGTTTCCGCAAGCGGCGACGGAAGAGTTGGCGCTGGAAACCAACGAGGGGCTGGCCGAATACACCGGCCTCAAACTCAGCACGCGCTCGGCGGGCGAACTGGCGGCGCTGGCCGGTTATGCATTGCGGCAATTTCACCGCCGCCTCAGTTACACGCGCTCCTTCGCTTACGCCACAGGGCCGGCTTACGGCGCATTGCTGGATGCGGCGGATGCGAGTTGGCGCAAGCAAATCAAGGCGGGCGGCGACCTCGGCGCGCTGCTGCAAAAAGCGTTGGCGCTCAAGTTGGCTCCCGACCTTGCCGCGCAAGCTGCGGCGCGGGCGGCGCTGTATGACGGCGCAGAGGTCATCGCCGCCGAAACGATCCGCGAAACAACGCGCCAGCAGCAACTGGCGAAGTATCGCGCGCGGCTGCAAGACGGGCCGGTGCTGATATTGCCCATCGGCGCGAGCTTTAACTATTCCTTCAACCCGAACAATGTCGTGCCGCTGGTGGATGGCAGCACCGTTTATCCAACCGCGCGCATCACTGATGACTGGGGCGTGCTCACGATCAGCGACGGCGTGCTGATGGTGCGTGAGAAGGGGCGCATCGTCCGATTACACGTCGCCGCGCCCGCTACGCCAGCGGCCCGGCCTTTGGAGGGCAGCGGCTGGAAGCTGGAATTGAAAGACGGCTGGGCGCTTGAGCCGGGCGCGCGGGGCGGCGATTTGATGCTGCGGAAAGCGCAGTGAAACAGTAACTATCACAAACACACGTGAGGAATGATGATGCAAACCCTGTGGCAAGACCTGCGCTACGGCGCGCGAAGATGGCTGAAGAAATCCTCTTTCAAGTTGATTGTTGTCTTCGCGCTCATGCTGCCCGGCGGCATCCTCACTGCCGGGCATTCGTCAATCGCCTTGACGCTTACGCTGCAAAATCAGCAACCGGACAAATCGGCTGAGCAGGTCAACCAAAACATCCAGGCGCTGAAAGGATTGCCCGCGTCGCAATTGCTCCCCGTGATGCATCAGATGCGGGCCGCGCTTGGCGTCCGCTGCGATTACTGCCACATCGCCGAGAACGGCAAATACTGGCTGGACGACAAGCCCGCCAAGCAGACCGCGCGCCGCATGCTGCGGATGGTCGCCGAGATCAATCAAAACCATTTCGGCGGCCAACCGGTCGTCACCTGCAACACCTGTCATCGCGGCTCGACTGCGCCCGTGGCAATGCCCGGCGTCAATCAGGGCGCGTTCGCCAATACCACGCGGGCCGAGCCGGGAACGCCGCCGCCCGACCCGCTGCCTGCTCTTGACACGATCCTGGAAAAGTACGTGCAGGCGCTCGGCGGTCGAGTCGCGCTTGAGAGCATCAAGAGTCGCATGACGCGGCTTACGCTGCTCAGGCCGAAGTTGGTCAACGCCGGGACGCCCAGCGCCGCGATGATCGCCCGAGCGGAAAGCTGGACGGTGGAGATTACTCAGCAAGCCCCCGACAAATATCTGTCCGTCATGACCACGCCGGATGGGGTTATCACACAGGGCTTCAACGGCTCTGTCGGTTGGGTGAAGTCGGCTTCCGGGCAACGCGCAATGAGCAATGCTGCCATTGCCCGGATAAAACAGCAGGCCGATCTTCAGCAGGAGTTAAAACTGAAAGAGCGGTACGCCAAGCTGATTGTCACGGGGAAAGAGCGGGTTGCCGAACGCGAAGCTTGGGTGATCGAGGCGTTGACGCCAGAGCAGCGCCGGGAAAAGTTGTTCTTCGACGCGCAAAGCGGGCTCTTGCTGCGCCGCGTGTCGCTGACGCGCACCGCGCTCGGCGATGACCCGGAGCAAACGGATTACGAAGACTATCGCGCCGTGGACGGCGTGAAGCTGCCGTTCAGGATTACGGTTTCTTACCTCGACGACAATCACTACGGCACGGCTCGCATCGTCAGCGAAGTCCAGCAAAATCTGACACTGAAAGACGCGCAGTTCGATCCGCCGCCACCGGGCAAGCAACTGTGACTGTGACCGGTTGACTCGGAAGTTTCTACAACATAACTTCGCGCGGCAATTGCTGACCGGAGGTTGCGAAGGATGATCATCAAATATCCGAACGGACAGTTTGGGGGAAACCCTGTGGCGAGGCTGCAACTGGAAGGGCTGCGGTTGACGGAAACGAGTTATCAGCGCGGCCTGCACATTGCGCCGCACGCGCATGAACTCGCTTGTTTCGTGTTCGTCTTGCAGGGAAATTTCAGCGAAACCTGTGGACGGCGGGCGCGTGAATGCGGGCCGTTGACGCTGCTTTATCGCCCTGCCGGTGAAGTCCATGCGAATCGTTTTTCCATCGCAGGCGGGCAATGTCTGAACGTGGAGCTTGAGCCGGCGTGGCTGGCGCGTGTGCGCCGTTACTCGGCGCGACTGCCCGTGCTGGACGATTCGGCGGAGTGGCGCGGCGGCTGGGCTGGCTGGCTGGGCGTGCGGCTGGGCCGTGAGTTCCGGCAGTTCGATGAGGTGTCGCCCCTCGCCATTGAAGCCTGCCTGCTGGAAATCGTCGCCGCCGCGCTGCGCGAGCGGGCGCAGCCTGTTGCCGCGCAAGTGCCGCGCTGGCTGGTCAGGTCGGAAGAATTTCTGCGGGCGCATTACGTCGAGAGTCTGGCGGTGACGCAGGTCGCGGACGCCGTCGGCGTGCATCCGGCGCATCTGGCCCGCGTTTTCCGCGCGCATTTCGGCTGCACCATCGGGGATTACCTCAGGCAGTTACGCATTGATTCCGCCAGCCGTAAGTTGGCGGAGACAGAATGCGCGTTGAGCGAGATTGCCACTGCTGCGGGCTTTTACGATCAGGCGCATTTCACGCGCACCTTCAAGCGGCTGACTGGCCTGACTCCGGCGGAGTTCCGCGCCTCCACCCGCCCGCGCTAGTTTGGTGCAATGAGGTCAGCGAGGTGCAATACCAACTCGCCCGCGCGTGATAGCCTATGACTAAAGTCCAAGTGACAGGACTGACGAACAAGGTGAGCAGAACTATTACCTGACCGCCATCGGGCGGCTCAAGCGGCCTAAAAAGTCACGCGTGGCGTCCGACGGCAATGAACAGCGACAGAATTCGGGTGTTAGACGCTTTGCCTTATTAAACTCCAAGAGGAATGTTTGTTGTGAGTAATTCAATTAGACTTGTTGTGATGGGCGAATTTCGCCACAACATATTGATTTCCCAGACACTTGCTGTCAGCAGGGGGGGACTGCTAATTTGGGAGCGTGAAGCTACAAATCTCTGACTTAAAAACAGAACGTCAATGGCGTGC